>Ga0307425_1002357_pt1 | contig 10701 bp, 8 predicted proteins | sample SalMarWE160330MG_FD_202152 | JGI IMG/M metagenome (GOLD analysis project Ga0307425, IMG submission 202152) | Salt marsh sediment microbial communities from the Plum Island Ecosystem LTER, Massachusetts, United States - WE1603-30 | ecosystem: Environmental > Aquatic > Marine > Intertidal zone >...
TCATAAAACAATACCAACATTTGATTTCGAGGGGGAAGGAGAAGAAGGTCGCCCTGGTGGCTTGTATGCGCAAGCTGCTGACAATCTTGAACGCCATGATGTGGGCCAGCAGCCTTTTCGATACGCAGCTATGGCTTGATCTGACCATCCCCTTAATGAAAGCAACTGCCTTGACAATCAAAACAATTGCTGCACGCTTCATTGGACGGCGTTTCGTTAGATTACTCTTTCCAAACTACTTCCAGATACTTGCCAGTATCCCAATATTTCCCTTTTTTGCCAATAACTCGAATCTGCGAATACATATATAGATCGTGAGTCATATCTATAATGCCAGCCACAGCCATTGTTAGCAAAATGGGTAACCACCAATTAGGCAGAATTAGATTTCCAAATAACCCAATAACGGTTAGACTAATACTCAATACAAAGGGAGCTAAGAGAGCACGTCTATTATTCTGATAGTTGATCGCACCTTTTACTCTATAATGTCCGTTCAAGAACAGGATGTGTTTTCGACTGAAATTGATGTGCGTTTGAATTTCAGGGGTGGTTCCCCTAAAGGAGAGACAATGAAGTTGCTCGTGCGCCCATACACCGATGTTGGTGTAAATGATAGCAGCAATAAAATAAATCAATAAGAAAATGCCTAAACGCCATTCTGTATTGGGCATTTCCCTATAAGCCCAAATTGCGAGAAGAATTATGGCGGGCGAACAAACGGCGAGAATTGCAGTAGAGAACTTAGTATCGGCGTATCCAATACGCATCCACTTATACCCACACTTTTGTTTTTGTAATGTTCCCTGCATGTATTATTCTCTCTTTGTTCAGGAAGGAAAGAAGCCATCAAACGGTTTGCATTCGCGTAGCACCCTGCCGATGGTGCCCAGAGGGGGTAAGGTACGTGCCTGTAGGCGGGACGAGATAACGTTTATTGGTAAGAATAATTCTACAGCCGGAACCTAGGTTTGTAAAACGGTGCAGAATCCCACAGATCCAGTGCAAGCTTTGTTAGGCCACCTTCTTTCAGAACTAAAAACAACCAAATGAATCTTTCTCAAAATTGGATAACAACTCATCTATTTGCTTGATGTGCTCTGATGCAAGTTCTCTTGACTTTTCTAGGCAGACCATGGTTGGTACTTTTTCTCTTCGTTTCTTTGCTGATTCGAAACCCCTCCTTAACTCTCGTGGATTCTTCGTAATATCTCGCAGCACACCTACAACACCTAAAAAATCTAGCTCATCGGCATCACTCAACAAAATTGCTTCAATGCTTCGGTTTCGAAATCCGCTGTGATGATGTTTGATACAATCCAAGACCAGCCCTATGAAATCTGGTGTATACCCCCTCTCTTCGAGGAAACTTTTTGCAATTTCCTTTGATCTTACCGCATGGTCAATTCCTTCTTGATTCCAAGGGCATATGCGCCCCAATCGCGCAATAGGCGGCAAGCTAAATGGCATCCTGGTTTTACTCTAACCCTTCTTCAATGACTTCAATGATATTAAGTAATCGTCGTGTATGGTTAATCCCGCATTTTTTTCATATTTTTTAGTCATGCGAGTGATTTCATCTCTGTTGATATTATTCATTGGTAAACTCTTCTTGTTTAAATGTGAATTGGTGGCCCAGCGGATTGCGTTTGCGGAATGAAGTGGAGCACCCTTTAGGTTACCTGCGGGGCGGATCAACAAAATACAATCCCATTATGGCACGCTTTTTAGCAAGGCGCGCTCATTCATCGGGGCGCATTAGACCCATTTGGTGCACGCGTTGTTAGGCGGCCCAGCAGCACTTTCAGGTGATGGCTAGCCTTCCTCAATCAGGTTTTTCCTGGTTAGGAGACACAAAACAATGATCAGAGCTGCTACAAGGATTGAAACTGTAACTTCGATGATCAGGGTTCCTTGGGCGACAAACTCGGTGACAAAATCGAACAGAGCAAGAAGGAACAAGAGGTTGAGGCCAAACCTTGCCCGCCGTGTCATCAGAACGAAGCTGAGCAGGAAGAGCATGCCGATGAAGAATCCCGTGAACATGAAGATGCGGTAGTCGAAGATGACGAACTGCCGTATGTCACTGAGATCCGTCATGAAGGCATAAGTGACGACCATGTGCTGAACGAATTTCTCAAGGGATAGAATCATCAGGAGAAGCAAAGGAACAGAGAACTTGGCTTTCAGATCGGCCTCCGTTGGCTCGTCGCCAGGATGTTGGGTGAGTACCAATTCGTTCAGTCAACGACATTGGTCAAGAGAGCATCCCTTGGCCGCCTTCTATGATGTCGTTTTTGTCAAGCTTCCTGATAGGCGGCGCGTTGAACAGACCGACCTTGTGGCCGGGAGCAGCGATCGGGGATTTGAAGAACGACGAGGCATCCCATTTCCTTGGTCCAGGATCTATGCTTGATCCTGCTGGCAGCTTCATGAAACGTAGGGCATCCTGCACCCTGAACAGCCTTCTATCCGTGCTGGCACTAGAACCAGACACCTTATACTGTGTGCGCTCGAGAGCGGAGGTGAAGCTGCTGGTGAGCGACCCCATCTAACGGGCGGTTCTCTGGTGAGGCCCCGGCGGCTTTCACGGGCGGCTCACACCAGCCCGGCAATGACCGCTGGAACAAGAGAGGGCGGGGGTGCCAGTCAGATCAAGATAGCTTCAACACAGCCCCTGGCGGTATTCTACCAGTCTCCAGATAGCGCCAGAGTTCGATCAGTAGTTTACGAGCCAGGGCGACGATGCCGATCTTATGCAGACGTTTGCTGCCCTTTCCAAAGCGACGTTGATACCAGCGGCTGAGTTCACTGTCTGGCTGGAAACGCAGCCAGATCCAGGCGATCTCAATGGCCATGGCGCGGATGTGCCGGTTGCCGACCTTACTGATACCCAACTCACGCGCATCTTCGCCGCTTTGATGAGGCAAAGGGGTCAGACCTGCCAGGGCGCCGACCTCGCGCCGGTTTCGGAATGCTCGCCAGGCAAAGAACTCCATCACGAACAGCCAGGCACTGTTGATGCCGATGCCACGCAATCGCAGGAGTTGGCGTACTTGTTCCACTTCTGGCTGACTGCTATGTCGAATAGCTTCCTGGCGCTCGGTTTCCAGGGCCTTGATCTGCTCCTGTGCCAGTTGGAAGCGCTGATACTCTCGCAGCAGGCGAGCCTGCAAACTGGTTAGCAAGGGATCCCCATTCCACAGACGCACACGTTGGAGACGTTCTGGAAAATCGTCCCTGACTGCCAGGCAGATCCCCTGGTTGGCCAGATAGCCCTTGATGCGGTTGCTGTGCTGGGTGCGTTGGGCCTTCAGGTCGGCCAGTTCGCGGTGCAGATGGCGGTTGTCCTCCACAGCAGGGCTGGGAACATGGACCACGCTCCAAACCTTCTTCTCACCAGCATGATAGCGCATCAGCATCGTCAAGAGTTTCCCGAGGTCGAGCCGGTCCGTCTTGGCTTGTTTGGCCCGGCGATTGACTTCGATGCTGGCTGAGTCAACCACCAGGTTGGCTATCCCGACGGAGAGCAAGTAGCGGTGCAGCCAAAAACCATCTCGCCCAGCCTCGTAACAACTGACTACCTGGGCATCGTCAGGGAGACCAAAACGATGCCTGGCTGACTGGATCTCTTGTTGGACGGCAGCCAGGTCCCGAGCTGCAATGGTCCTGAGGCGAGGCCTCTGCCCAAAACCGATCGTGAAGCCCAACAGCCACTTTGTCTGACTCAGTTCAAAGGCCATGTAAAGGTTCGGTTGAATTGCTGTATACTGCTTTGTGGTGGTCGTTTCTGGAACCATAAGCTTCTCCTTTCTTGTGTCTACCGTTGAAGCTTATCAGAAACGACCCCTTTCTTGCTATCCATAGTATCTAACGGCTCGCGTTCGCGAATCGCCGCGAAGCACCCTTTAGGGTACCTGCAGGTGGGTGGGACGAGACGAAGCTGTTTTGGCGGGAAATGTTCGAGCACAAAATCAACTCTTTCGGTGGCGCGATCGGGCGAAGGAGCTTTCCTATGCGACTACATTTGTCCCAGGAGCGTATGGGATCGCCCATCCCGCTGCAGGTCCCGTAGGGAGCGCATGTGCGTTGGGGACCCACCAGTCCGGTGCACGCTGTGTTGGGCGGCAAATTGGAATGGAACACCTCTTGATCGAGCGATGTTTCCTACACTACTAATAAGCAATCCACATGGTATTGCTGTATAGTGGCTTGCGGGGGAACTACGGGAAGAAGGCCAGCTATAAGAACAGGGGCCTCCTGCACAGAGGCCCCTGTTTTTGATCATGGAAAGTATTTACAGATGAAGAATATCAGTGGATGTGATCAGGGATTTCGATGGCCAATAAATTTTATGGGCAAGGAGCAGGCGGCAAACATGCTCCGCCTCCGCCTCCACCCCCCCCACCTGAGCCAGCACTGCTATCATCTCCACTGCCCCCGCCTCTGCCAGTTGGTTTTTCGGCCTTAACAAAGGAAAAGACTTCACTACTGCATATCTCGCTTCCATCTGAATCTTGAGCGACAATCTGCCACTCATATTCACCGCCAGCGATAAAGGCTTCCATGTAGCGATTTTTAAAGGTCTGATTGGTATCATAAGAACAAAACTTCTCGCTTCATCTATCGCCGTCCACGAAAAGGTCTGTTTACCTATTGGTGGTATGTTCGCGCCATCGCCGGGTGAAAGCAGTCTCGAACAGCTGATAATATCTGGAACGCAGGTTTTTTGTGCTACAACAAAGTGGGTACCGGGATCGCAGTGCCGTAAGTACGAACCTGTGGTATATACATCCTGTGCGGTTTCCAGAGCCTGTGTTTTAGCCGCTGCTTCTGAGGCGATTTTTGCATCGGTTGCTGCTGCTTCTGAGGCGATCTTTGCCTCGGTGGCTGCTTCTGAGGCGATTTTTGCCTCGGTGGCCGCTGCTTCTGAAGCGATCTTCGCATCGGTTGCAGCTGCTTCTGTGGCGATCTTTGCCTCGGCGGCTGCTTCTGAGGCGATTTTTGCATCGGTGGCTGCTGCTTCTGAGGCGATCTTTGCCTCGGTGGCTGCTGCTTCTGAGGCGATCTTTGCCTCGGCTGCTGCTTCTGAGGCGATCTTTGCCTCGGCGGCTGCTTCTGAGGCGATCTTTGCCTCGGCGGCCGCTTGTGCGGCGATCTTTGCCTCGGCTGCCGCTTGTGCAGCAATCTTTGCCTCGGCTGCCGCTTGTGCAGCAATCTTTGCCTCGGCTGTTGCTGCTTGTGCAGCGGTTTTTGCCTCGGCTGCTGCTACTTCTGCGGCGATTTTTACATCAGCTTCCGCAGCTACCACCACTGCTTCCCCTGCCCCTGCGGCAACTCCCTCGGCCACGGTGGCCCCTGCCTCAGCTGCGGCATACGCGCCATAAGCAGCGTATCCGGCTGTACCGACAACGACTACAACCCCTACAGTAATCAAAATAGGATAGGTGTACTTACGGTTTTCATAAACCCAGTCCCGGGTTGCCCGCCCGGCTTTCTCGAGGGCGGGCAAAACGGTGTGATCGTGGTTTTTCCAAAAATGATAGGCGGGCCTAAGGATCGGCCCAACAAGCGCAAACTCCACCACCGTATTGACTACTTCGTTCATAAAATTTACGTACTCTACAACCTCATGACCAACCTTTTTTAATCCGCGCCCAAATTTGGTATCCCAAAATTTCTTTCTATTCTTCTTCCTTTTTCCCATAACAATTCTCCTTTGGCATGTGCCCCTGCCTTAAAAGCCAGGGACCAAGCATACAACACTGTTATCTGTGTAGCCTAAATCAGGTTTGGATTATTCTGTATTTAATATTCCTGATAATGGCATTCATCCATTTGAGATGCTATGTTCCTAAAAAGGAGCGCTGACAACTGCATCAAAAAGTAGTTGCTCCGAATATGAAAGTAGCGGGAGCAACGGTCCTCCCGCTGAAAAGGAAACAAGGTTGTGGTTCACCTGAAATGAACTAGAAAAAGTGTACAGAAATTATCCGATTTGGAATTATACTACACTTCCCTCTAAATCCTTCTATTCCTTTCCTAATCATGGCTCGTTTGGCGCAACGCCGAAACCGGTCTTCAGCGAATACCAGCGCTGGCAGTGCAGGCTGAAAAAAACAACCCGCTGAATTCCTGGACAGGCGCGCAGCCGCCCAACTATAGTTGATGTTGACACTGTTCACATAACAGTCTATGGACAGATCATGGCCGCATACTACGTACACTTCCGGTTCCGTCCACCTACTATGGGAAAAACAGGTCTTTGTGTGCCAACCAATGGCACCTTTCCTAATCCATTATATTTTGATTGAAAGCGAAAGGCAAATTTCAGTCCGTAATACTCAAAGCGTACTATCTCATTCACAATCGTGGTCTTTTTGTGTTAGAAACCTTCAAAATCATGTCATCCTGAGCCGAAACCCTGAGTGGAGCGAAGGGGTGAGCGAAGGATCTCCCGTATGTTCATTCGAAACTCCTCCCCCAGACAAGGACACAAAGGGCCCCAAAGATCGACGAGCCGGGAAAACCCTTCGTACCCTTTGTGTTTTGAACAGGGACTTATGACGCTACAGGTAAGGTGAAACTGAACGTGCTGCCCTTGCCCAGCCCCTCGCTTTCGACCCGGATGCGCCCGCCGTGCGCTTCCACCAGGTGCCGGGAAATGGTCAACCCGATGCCGCTGCCGCCCCCGGAGGCTCGCGATCTGGATTTGTCCACCCGGTAGAAGCGATCGAAGACCTGCGCCAGGTGCTCCGGCGCGATGCCCACTCCGTTGTCCTGCACGGAAACCAGGATCTCCTGCCCGGACCGGGCGGCGCGCACCGAGACCTGGCCGCCGGCAGGCGTATATTGCAGGGCGTTGCCCAGCAGGTTGGTCAGTACCTGCAAGACCCGGCCTTCATCGGCTAAAACCGGCAGCAGGTCGGGGGGGATCTCGACGGCAAGCCTGACGCCCTTCGACTTGAATCGGCTCCCCAAACGTTTCGAGACCGTCCCCACCAGCGTGCGGAGGTGAACCGCTCCCAGGTCGAGCTCGTACGCGCCGGCCTCCACCCGGCTCAGCTCCTGCAGGTCGTCCACCAACCGGTTGAGGCGATCGGCTTCGGCGGCGATCTGCTGATAGGTACCCGATTCGGCCGGCAACACCCCATCCACCAGTCCTTCCATGGAGCCCCGGATGGCCGCCAGCGGCGTGCGTAATTCGTGACTGACGTCCCCGATCAATTGCCGGCGCATGGCTTCTGTCTGTTCAAGCCGGGCCGCCATCTGGTTAAAATGACCGGCCAGCTGGCCCAGTTCGTCCTGGCTGTTGGTTTCCACCCGTTCGTTATAGTGCCCTTCGGCAATGCGCTGGCTGGCCTGTTGCACGGCTCGCAGGGGGCGCAGGATCGCACGGCTGAGCAGCAAACTGATCAACAACGCCGCCAGGAAGGCCGCCCCGGCCGCCCAGGCCAGGGCTTCGAACACACCCGCGCGGAAAGCGAGGTACAGGTCGGCCATCATACCGCCGCCCTGCCCGCGCCCGAACCCGCCCCCGCCTGCGCCCTGCGTGGACATCATGCCTCCGGTTTCCTGCCCCAGGCCCATATTGCCGAGGTGGCGGTTGAAGGCGGCCGGTACCACGGCCGGGACGGTCACTGCCAGCACAAGGGCGCCGACCAGGATCACCGTGAGATACGATAAAAAGAGCTTCATCCCCAAACGCGAGCGCAGGATTTTCATAGCGGTTCATCCTCGAACCTGTAGCCCACACCGCGCACGGTTGCGATCAGGTCCACCTCGCCCAGCTTCTGGCGCACATGCCCGAGGTGGACGTCCACCACGCGCATCTCCCCGTAATACGACCCGCCCCACACCCGCTCCAGCAGTTGTTCGCGCGAGAGCACCCGCCCGCGATTCTCCGCCAGGGCCTGCAGAAGTTCGAATTCGATGGCCGTCAGCGCAACCGGTTGATCGTCCAGCGTCACCTTACGGGCGGCGACATCCATACGCAGTCGCCGGAAGCTGAGCACCTGCTCTCCCACTGCACCGGCTGACCCAGCCTGCAGGCGGCGCAGGGCAGCCTTGACGCGCGCGGTCAGCTCGCGCGGACTGAAAGGTTTGGTAACGTAATCGTCCGCACCCACCGAAAGTCCCACGATCTTGTCGGTCTCCTCAGTCCTGGCAGTCAGCAGAATCACGTATACCTGCGATTCGCGCCGCAAGCGCGCCAGCAGCTCGAGCCCGTCGATACCGGGCAGCATCACGTCCAGCACGATCAGGTCCGGTTTGAATGCGCGCGCAGCCTTAAGGCCCGCCTCCCCATCCGCCACCGTCTGGACGTTGTAGCCTTCCTTTTCGAGGTAGGCCTTGACCAACCCAGTGATACTGGGTTCGTCGTCGATCACCAAGATATTTGCATTTGCCATATCAGCACCTGAACTAATTTTACCTGTAACCACACCAGTATACGGCCTCGAGATCAAAGCAACCGCAAGGTTTGATAAAGGATTTGTAAAGAAAAGAGTTTATAATCAAGAGCATGACTGATGAACAAATGACTTCAATGGCGCGACATAAGATTGCCATGCTGATCGACGGCGACAATGCCCAGGCAACCTTGCTGGCCAAAATGCTGGTCGAAACAGCTAAGTACGGGCAGGTCACCGTCCGCCGCATTTACGGCGACTGGACGACGACGAATATGAATTCCTGGAAGGACACGCTAAATTTTCACGCCTTCCAACCCATCCAGCAATTCCGCTACACGATTGGCAAGAACGCAACCGACAGCGCCATGATCATCGATGCAATGGATTTGTTGCATTCCGGCGCGGTGGACGGGTTCTGCCTGGTTTCGAGCGACAGCGATTACACCCGCCTGGCCACGCGCATCCGCGAGACAGGTGTGTTCGTGATGGGCATCGGCGAGAAGAAGACTCCGAAAGCCTTCGTCAACGCCTGCGATGTATTCGTTTACACCGAGAACATGGTGACTGAAAAGAAGACCACCAAAAGCCGCAATGGCCGAAAAACGACCGTGGAAAAGCCCAAACCCGAATCCGATCCGATGCCCTTGTTGGAACAGGCCTTCGATATCGCCGTCCAGCAGGACGGTTGGGCGCGCCTGGATGTGATGGGCAATAATCTTTACCAGATCGATCCGGGCTTTGACCCGCGCACCTACGGTCACAAGCAGCTTTCCCGCCTGGTGGGGAAGATGAAGGATGTGTTCGAGATGCGCTCGCAGGAAACGGACGGATCGACCCTATTCTATGTTCGCATGAAAGAATGATCGCTGCAGAAGCCAGGCCTCAGGCCTGGGCGGCCGCGTGATTCTTCACAAGGTCTTGGTAAACATCCACAATCTGATCGGCAATTAAAGTCCAGGAATAGCCCTGGGCGTACTCCGCGGCGCGCCGTCCCATCCTGGCGCGCTGTTCCGGGTTTCCCAGGATCTCGAGCAGTTTCTCACACAACGCCTCCGGATCCTGGTCGGGCACGTGAAAACCGGTTTCGCCATCCTTCACCAGGTAGGCCAGCCCGCCTACTTGCGAGGCGATCACTGGTATCCCGCAGGCCATGGCCTCCAGCGCCACCATCCCGAACGATTCGTAGTGGGACGGCATCACCAGCACTTCGGCGGCGGAATAATAGTAAGGTAGGGTATCCTGCGCGCGTTTGCCCAGGAAGACGACCATGTGCTCCATACCCAGTTTGTCGCACAATTCCTGCAGCCGGATCATCTCCGCCGACATCTGTTCCGTGCTGGCAGCCGGATCGCCCCCGATGATAGCCAGGTGCACGTGGTCCATGACCTGCCGGAATTTCATACAGGACATGGCCTGGATCAAGGTGTCGATACCCTTCAGCGGTTCGATGCGCCCGACGAACAACACGATGCGTGCGTCCGGTTTGAGACCGATGAACTGGCGAGCCTCATCGTCGGGGATGTGGTAGAAGTGGCTCAGATCGACCCCCGGCGGAATGACCGTGATCTTGCCCTTGTCAGTTTTGTAGAGAAATTGCAATTGGGTCTGCTCAGCCTGGGTCGCGGCGATCAGGCGATCGGCCCGGGCGATGACACGCTTTTCGCCTTCGATACGGTAAGCGCCCTCCCGCTCCTCATCGCTGCGCGCGATGCGATTCTTCATCTCGCCCAGAGTGTGGAACATGTGCACGATCGGAAGGTTCCACGCGTCGCCCAGCGCTTCCGCGGCCAGGCCCGACATCCAGTAATGGCTGTGGATCAGATCGTAGCTCAACCCTTTTTCAGCCGCAAAGGCCCGGATGCCCTCCGCAAACAGTGGAATGTATTCGGCCAGTTCGCGCTTGGGTAAAGGGAATTCAGGGCCGGACGGTACATGCACCACGCGGTTGCCGTAGCCCAGGTCGTGTAGTACGTGCGGAACGTGCTCGTCCTGTGAACGCGTGAACACGTCTACATGGATACCCATACGCCCCAACTGGCGCGTGAGCTCGCGCACGTAGACGTTCATACCCCCGGTATCCTTGCCTCCCAGGGTAGCCAGCGGGCAGGTGTGGTAGGAAAGCATAGCAATTCGTAGCAAAGGGTCCTCCCAACCTCATAGACGTGGCGTACCGCTGAAAACTTGCGTGTCTTGCAATAATCCTTTATAATCCCGCCGCGCACGCACGCCACCGTAGCTCAGTTGGCAGAGCAGACGATTCGTAATCGTCAGGTCATGGGTTCGACTC
>Ga0307425_1002359_pt1 | contig 10699 bp, 11 predicted proteins | sample SalMarWE160330MG_FD_202152 | JGI IMG/M metagenome (GOLD analysis project Ga0307425, IMG submission 202152) | Salt marsh sediment microbial communities from the Plum Island Ecosystem LTER, Massachusetts, United States - WE1603-30 | ecosystem: Environmental > Aquatic > Marine > Intertidal zone >...
GAACGCCTGCCCCAGGCGGCGGCCACCGGGGTCAACTTCATCTCCATGGGCAAACTCACCCACAGCGCCCCGGCGGTGGACATCCACCTGCGCCTGGTCCGGACGTGGAAATAGGATTTTGGGGGAGGGGGCAAAGGGCACCCGCCCTTTCCCCCTCCCCTCAATTACTCTTCCCCAATTCCTTCGACCGCGCCGCCGCGGCGCTCACCGCGTCCATGACCGCCCCCCGGAAGCCGCCGGATTCCAGGGCGTGGAGGCCGGCGATGGTGGTTCCGGCCGGCGAAGTCACCAGGTCTTTTAAGACCGCGGGGTGCATTTTTTCTTCATGGCAGAGGCGGGCGGCGCCCAGGACCGTCTGGATGGCCAGGGTCAGGGCCAGGGGCCGGGGCAGTCCCATCTTCACCCCGCCGTCGGCCAGGGCCTCGATGAACACGGCCACAAAGGCCGGACCGCTGCCGCTCAGGCCGGTGACCGCGTCCATAAGTCTTTCCTCAACCACCACGGCCTCCCCCACGGCCCGGAACAGTTCCAGGGCCAGGGCCAGGTCATCGGGGGTGACCTGGCGCCCCGGGGCCAGGGCCGCCATCCCGGCCCCCACCAGGGTCGGGGTATTAGGCATGACCCGGATTACCCGGGATTCGGGGCAGGCCTCCTCCAAAACCGCCAGGGGGACTCCCGCGGCGATGGAAATAATCAGATGCCAGGGCCGGGCAAATTCCTGGATGCCGGCCAGGACGGCAGGCATCACCTGGGGTTTGACCCCCAGCACCACCAGCGGGGCGTGCATCACCTCGGCGTTATCCAGGGCGGCCGCAACCCCCAGCTCATCCATCTGGGCCTGCCGGGCCGGGTCCGGGTCATAGTAAATCAGGTTCTCCCGGGGGACGTACCCGCCCTTTAGCAACCCCCGGATGATGGCCCCGCCCATGCTGCCGGCGCCGATGACACCCATCTTTATTTCTGTCAACCGCCCTTTCCCCGGTTCTGTCATTGACATGGACTCCATCTCCCGTCATATTTTCAGGTGTTACAAGCTATTTTCAGAACCTCGCTTCCCAGGAGAATATCATCTTGGGTGAAGCGAATAATTTGGATTTTCTCAGCCCTCATGGCCGAAGCAATGTGCCGCCCCGAAAATGGAAACCCTTGTAGGGGCGGGTTTAAAACCCGCCCCTACCGATGGACTTTCCCGGTAACAGAAAGAATCATTTTATAATATTATTATAGTTATTGTGCCACACCTGCCCGGATGATTATATGAAAAAATGGAAAAATGGAAAAAGTGGGGCAACGTCCTCTGGCGTCACTGGCGGGCGATCCCGAACCTGAGGCTGATCCCTGCCCTCAGGTTGCCTTGCTAGAGGGTAAGGTTGGCGTGAAGGTGCATCCCATTTCTAAGGAAGGATGATGATAAGGTTATGACTGATTCGCCCGCAAGACCCATTTTGGCCCTGACCATGGGCGACCCGGTGGGAGTGGGGCCCGAGATTATCGTCAAGGCCCTGGCGGACGCCCATATCTATCGGGTATGCCGGCCCCTGGTCATCGGCGACCTCCCGGCCCTGGAGCGGGCCCGCCTGGCGTTGGACCCGGCCATGAAGATTCGCCTGGCGGACCGCCCGGGGGCGGGGCGCTACCAGTCGGGGACCATGGACCTCATGGCCCTGTCCCAACTGGCGCCCCATGACCTGGAATACGGCCGCCCCACCCCGGCTTCCGGCGCCGCCATGGTGGGTTATATCCTTGCAGCCATTGATCTGGCCCTCTTGCAAAAAGTGTCCGGTCTGGTCACCGGCCCCATCAGCAAGATCTCCATGAACCTCTCGGGGTATGCCTATCCGGGCCATACCGAGCTTTTGGCGGAGAAGACCGGGACCCCCGAGGTGGCCATGATGCTGGCTGGCGGCGATTTCCGGGTAGTCCTGGCCACCATCCACTGCGCCCTGGCCGAGGTGCCCCGGCGCTTGACTCAGGAAGGCCTGGTCCGGCTCTTTCACCTCACCGCCCGGGCCCTGGATCGGGACTTCGGGCTTAAGGGCGTGCCCCTGGGGGTGGCCGCCCTCAACCCCCACGCCAGTGAAGGAGGCATGTTCGGCCACGAAGAAGCAGAGATCATCATCCCGGCAGTCAAAGAAGCCCAGGCCGCCGGCCTGCCGGTGGAGGGCCCCTTCCCGGCCGACACCCTGTTCTGGCGCCACCACCAGGGGGAGTTCGCCGCCATCATCTGCATGTACCACGACCAGGGGCTCATCCCCCTGAAGCTGCTTCACTTCATGGACGGGGTGAACGTCACCTTGGGGCTCCCCATCATCCGGACCAGCGTCGACCATGGCACCGCTTACAACCTGGCGGGCACCGGCAAGGCGTCGCCGGATTCCCTCAAGGCCGCGCTAATGATGGCCGCGATGATGGCGCCGCGGCGGGCCGGCGGGCCCGCCGCACCGACTTCCCCTTGATGGGGCCCGGAAGGCCCAACTTGACATGAAACTCAGATACGTCCTGGTCTCGGTTGTTTTAACCCTGCTACTGGCGGAGGGGTTGTTGCGCATCTTTTGGCCGTTATACTTTCCCGACAACTATCGGATTTACCAGTATGACCCGGCCGCCGGCTATCGGCTTAAAAGTTCCCTCCATAGTTTCCGGACCACGGATTACCAGGAAGAAATACTCACCAACCATTTCGGCACCGCCAATTTTCAACAAGATTTCAGTGGTTATAAGAACAAGGTCTTTGCCTTGGGAGATTCGTTCACCCAGGGCATCGGACTGCCGGCTGACGCCAGCTACCCCTTTCAGCTGGATTTACTCCTCAATGTCAGAGATGGTCGCTACTTTATGGATTATGGGGTGGTGAACCTGGGGGTGGCCGGCTATGGGGTGAAACAGGCGATAGCGCGGCTCAAAGAGTATGCCGAAAAAATCGGCCCACCCCGCTATATCTTATTTTTGGGGTGTGACAACGACGTCAGGGACGACCAGACTTTTCTGGCGGGCGCTATTCACCACAAGCCGCTGGAAGGCAATCCCCGTTTTTATCCCTGCCTGGTCCGTTCTTGGTTGTGGCTCCAATATGGAACGGAAATCGGCAAGCGTTTAACCTTTCTGTATAAAATCATGCGCCGGCAGCAAACCGTCGGACAAAACCGCGCCGAGATGCTGGAGCCGGCTTTCAGAGAATTGATGAATCTTTCCCGGGGGATGGGAGCCACCCTGGTTTTGAGCTGGATGCCCGTCAGGTTATCGGCGGAGAAACCGCCGGAGTATCGCTGGCTGCAGGAATTCTGCCGGCGGCAGGGTCTCCCCTTTGCCGACTGGTTTCCCATGGTTCAGGCGATTCGGGAGCACATCCCGGGCCTGCCCTTCGAAAATAATCACGCCGCCGGGCATTATCGAACCTGGGTGAATTCCATGGTAGCCAGGGGTTTCGCTCAACAGATCCGCGAGCATCGTGTCCCCTAAATACCGTCCATAAATCCCGACCCTTTGATCCAGAGTTGTGTTCAAAGAGCTATTTCTTGTAGCCGCAGGCTTTACCGTGAAAGTCTTTCGTAGGGTCGGTTCGCGAACCGCCCTTACAGACAGCTATAACTTGGCGGGCACCGGCAAAGCCGCCCCGGATTCCCTCAAGGCCGCCATATTGATGGCGGCGGAGATGGCCAGGCGGCGATTTGGCGCAGAGAGATAATGATTTTCGGTGAAGGGAGTAGGGGCCGATGGCCACTTGCAATACTTCCCTCACACCCCTCCCCAATTCCCATGTTGGGGAAAATTAATGTGCGAATGTCGGGTAATTAACTCTTGACAGATTTAGCTTGTCTTCATATAATTAATTACGTATTTATGAATTACGTTAATTCCTTAAAAAGGAGCGAATTTTATGCCCGTGGTTAAGATTCTCCGTCATGGGCAGATAACCTTACCCAAGGAAATAAGGAAGATTCTGGGGGTGGAGGAAGGAGACTTGCTGGAGCTAGGACTGGAAAATGCCAGGGTTTTTCTGCAGCCAAAAGTTTTAGTGGATAAGCAAGCTGTGCTTTCAGAGGCCGGCGAGATTAAGATCAAGGAGGCCTTGGAGGCGTTAGAAAAGAAAGAAATAAAGGAATTTGATAAGGTCGATGACCTCATCAAAGAATTAAATTCATGAGATTTCGTGATGCTTACAGGAAAGCCTAAAAAAGGCTCGACATGTTGAGAATATTAATTTAAACAGATAACTAACAATCTATTTCTTCCGCCTCCTTAACTGAACGCGGTAGATTAAAAACAGCACGCCTTCCGTGGCCTCCTGTTATTGAAAATCAGGGGGCTTTTTATTTTTGCTCTCTGAACAAAGGGAGAAAAAATGAAGGCATCAAGAACTGAACCATTCAAGCGAGATTTTCAACGATTACCTGACGCAATCAAACGCAGGACCGAAGCAGCATTAAGATTATTGCTGAGTAATCCTCATCACCCTTCATTGCGGGTCAAAAAAGTAAGAGGGGAGATTATAAAAGGATATGGCAATATCTTCGAGGCAAGGATTACCAGAGATTACCGTTTCTTTTTCCTGATCGAAACCGAGGCCTATATTCTTTTGCGCTGTGGTAGACATGAGGAATATCTGAAATAACCAAGGCCGAAGAAATCGGGCTCATGACCCGAATTCTCCGGCCTGTTTAAGCGGCGGGTTAAGGGGAGGTTGGGGCGGGGGACTTGCCGTCCGCCGGCCCTCCCCCAAAATTCTTACCGGCAATCCCGGCAGGTATAAAAAAACTCCACCGGGTCGCCGGTGATCCTGGCCCAGTGTTCCAGTTGGGCCTTGGGGGCGATGTAGTTGCCGCAGACGTTGCAGGCTTGCAGTTCGAAGTCCCGGCCCCAGATGGTGCGGACGCCGTCTTTCTCGGTGTAGGGAATGACGCCGGTGGGACAGATGAAGGCGCAGGAACCGCAGCCGATGCAGGCGTCGGATTTCTCCAGGAAGGGCGTGGTCACCAGCTTGGTGGGAGAACGGTGGGCCATGCTGATGGCGCTCACCCCCACCACCTCCCGGCAGGCCCGGACGCACAGGCCGCAGAGAATGCACAGCTCATCGGGGTCATCGGTCTTGAAGCGGGATTGATGCACCCCATGCTCGGCGGCCAGGTCCTGGATAAGCTTGGCGTGGGGGCAGCGGGCCAGGAGCAGCTCCAGGACCATGCGCCGGGCCTGCACCACCCCCTCTGAATGGGTCTGGACCACCAGGCCTGCTTCGGTGGGGTAGGTGCAGGAGTTGACGATGCGGGTCCGGGGCCACTCGCCGATTTCCACCACGCAGAGGCGGCACTGCCCTTCCGAAGGCAGATCGGAATGATGGCAGAGGGTGGGGATGTCAATGCCCTGTTGCCGGACCGTCATCAGCAGGCTCTGCCCCTGAGGGGCCCGCACCTTGATGCCATTGATCGTGAGGTACACCTCCTCGACCATGGTGTCGAAGACTTCGTCAGTAATTTTCCAGACCATTAATTTTACTCCACCTTCACGGCGTCAAACTGGCAGGCCTCATAGCATAGGCCGCACTTGACGCAAAGTTCCTGATCGATTTCCTGGGCTTGTTTCTTCTTGCCGGAGATGGCTCCCACCGGGCATTCCCGGACACAGGCCAGGCAACCGGTGCAGGCTTCCGGGTCAATGGTGTACTTCAGGAGGGGCCGACAAACCAGGGCCGGGCACTTCTTATCCCTGATGTGGGCCTCGTATTCCTCCCGGAAGTATTTCATGGTGGTGAGCACCGGATTGACCGCGCTCTGCCCCAGGCCGCAGAGGGAGGCCGAAGACATGGTGCCGCACAGCTCTTCCATGAGACTCAGGTGCTCCATCTCCCCCCGGCCGGCGATGATTTCATCCAGGAGGAAGCGCAGTTGTTTCAATCCTTCCCGGCAGGGGGTGCATTTGCCGCAGGACTCTTCATAAAGAAAGGAGATAAAGTAGCGGGCCACGTCCACCATGCAGGAGGTGTTATCCATGACGATCATGCCGCCGGAGCCCATAATGGAGCCCACCGACTGGAGGCTGTCGTAGTCCACCGGCAGGTCCAGGAACTGGGCGGGGATGCAACCGCCGGAAGGGCCGCCGGTCTGCACCGCCTTGAATTCCCGACCGGGGCGCAGGCCGCCGCCCAGATCAAAGATAATCCGCCTCAAAGTGGTGCCCATGGGCACTTCCACCAGGCCGGTGTGGTTCACCGCCCCCACCAGGGAAAAGACCTTGGTGCCCTTGCTGTTCTCGGTGCCGATGGCCGCGAACCAGTCGGCCCCCAGGTTGATGATTTCCGGGACGTTGGCCCAGGTTTCCACGTTGTTGATGACCGTAGGCTTGCCAAAGAGGCCCTCCTGGGCCGGGTAGGGCGGCCGGGGCGAGGGCTCGCCGATGAAGCCTTCCACCGAGGCGATGAGGGCGGTCTCTTCGCCACAGACAAAGGCCCCGGCGCCCCGGCTGATCTTGATGTCGAACCCGAAGCCGGAGCGGAGGATGTTGGGCCCCAAAAACCCGACTTCCCGGGCCTGGTCAATGGCCAGGGCCAGCCGCTTCACCGCCAGGGGATATTCATGGCGCACGTAAATGTAGCCCCGTTGGGCGCCGATGGCGTAGGCGCCAATGATCATGCCTTCCAGCACCGCGTGGGGGTCGCCCTCCATCACCGCCCGGTCCATGAAGGCCCCGGGGTCCCCTTCATCGCCGTTGCAGATGATGAACTTCACTTCATCCAGGGCATCAGCGCCGATGCGCCACTTGCGGCCGGTGGGGAAGCCGCCTCCTCCCCGGCCCCGCAGGCCGGATTGCTCCACCGCGGCGATGACATCGTCCGGGGACATCTCGGTGAGCACCTTCCGGAGGGCCCGGTAGCCCCCCATGACCAGGTAGTCGTCCAGGCTCTCGGGGTCAATGACGTCCAGCTTGCGCAGGACGATGGCTTGCTGGCCCTGGTAAAAGGGAATTTCGGCCTTGCGGACCAGCCGGTTATGGGTATCCGGGTCCTCATAGACCAGACGCTCTACCACCTGGCCATTTTTCAGGGTGGCCTCCACGATCTCCGGGACATCCTCGGGGGTGACGTGCTGGTAGGCGATCTCCTGGGGTCTCAGCAAGACCTTGACGGCCCGGGCGCAGAGGCCCTGGCAGCCGCATTCTTTCAGAGCCACCTTGCCGTCCAGACCGTTTTTCTGGAGTTCCTCCTTGAAGGCGGCGGCCACCTCGGCGCTGCCCATGGGCAGGCAGCCGGGACCGGCGCAGACCAGCACCTGCGGCTGTTTAAGATCTTGGCGGGCCATGAGCTGGCGACGATATTCCCGCAGATGGTCTACGGATTCAAATCTAGGCATGGCTTTATCTCTGTCATCCTATTTATAGAGTTTCAGGATCTTGGGCACTTTGTCCACCGAGGACCGCCCAAAATACTTATCGTCAATCATCATGACCGGGGCCTGGGCGCAGGAACCCAGACAGCCCACTGTCTCCAGGGAGAACTGCATGTCCTTGGTGGTGTAGCCCACCTCCACCCCCAGCCGGTTGCTCAGGGATTCCACCAGACGCGAACCGCCCCGCAGGTGGCAGGTGGTGCCCAGGCAGACCTTGACCTGGTGGCGCCCCTTGGGCACCAGGGAGAACATCTTGAAAAAGGTGGCCACGCTGAAGATCTGGGTCAGGGGCACCTTCAGCCTCTGGGAGACCTCCTGCAGCTCGTCCTTGGGCAGATAGCTGTAAGAATCCTGGATATCCTGCATAATGGGGATCAGGTCCCAGGGCTCACACTCGTAATGGGATAGGATGGATTCGAGGCGTTGGGCGTCCATTATTCTTGCCCTTCTTCTTCAGGAGAAATGAGCGGAAACTCCGGATAGGAGGCATTGCATTTCTGCAGCAGGAGCTCATACTGAGCCTGGGTGTGCTTCTGGATGAATTCCAGCTCCTTGCCCCTCAGGTGCCGGAACCGCCCCTGGGGCTTGAGATAGTCGGTGACCGGCCGGAGCTTGGGGACCTCCACCGTCAGGCGATAGCGGCCGTTTTCCACTTCAAAAAGGGGGGAAACCCCGGTCTCCACCGCCAAACGCCCGATGCGCACGGTCAGGTCCGTGGCGGAGCGCCAGCCCGTGGGGCAGACGGAGAGGACATGGATATAGGCCGGGCCCGGCGTCTCGATGGCCTTGCGCACCTTGAAGTAGAGGTCGAAGAGATAGCTCGGGTTGGCGGTGGCCACATAGGGAATGCCATGGGCCACGGCGATGGCCACCATATTCTTCTTCTGGGTGGACTGACCAATGCTCATCTTGCCCGGCGGCGACGTGGTGGTCATGGCGCCATAGGGAGTGGAGCTGGAGCGCTGGATGCCGGTATTCATGTAGGCTTCGTTGTCCCAGCAGACGTAGGTGAAGTTGTGGCCCCGCTCCATGGCGCCGGAGAGGGCCTGCAGGCCGATGTCGCTGGTGCCGCCGTCGCCTCCCATGGCTACCACCGCCGGCCTCTTACCCTGGAGTTTACCCTTGCGCGCCAGGATTTTCAGGCCGGCGTCGATGCCCGAAGCCACCGCCGCGGTGTTTTCGAAGGCCACGTGGATCCAGGGATGCATCCAGGCGGTCTGGGGCATGCCGGAGGAAACGATCTCCATGCAGCCGGTGGCATGGGCAATGATGGCGTCTTCGCCGATGGCCTTGCAGACCCATCGTACCGCCAGGGCCTCGCCGCAGCCCTGGCAAGCCCGGTGGCCCGAAGTAAAGAATTCCTTCCGGGGCAGCAGCCGGGAGGCGTACGTATCGAATTTCTGGCTCTGGGCGTATCCAAATTTTTCCATTAGCTTCGTACCCCAAACAGAAAGTATTCCTGGCTAGGTCCGGCCGCGGCTTCCTCCCGGGCCAGACGCACGATTTCTTTAAAGGCCTCGGGTTGGGTATCCCGGCCCCCCAGACCCACGGTGTAGCCCACCACCGCCGGCTTCTGGGCCAGAGGATAGAGGGCGCTGCGCACTTCGGCCATCACCGGCCCGGCCGCCCCGCCCAGGGACAGGGCCCGGTCGCAGACGATGACCAACTCGGCCCCGGCCACCGCCTCCCGGAGGGCCTTAAAGGGAAAGGGCCGCCACATCCTGAGTTTCAACAACCCCACGGACTCCCCGGCCTCCCGCATTTCGTCCACCGCCACTTCCGCCACCTCCGCCAGGGAACCCATAATCAACAACAGCACTTTGGCCCCCTCGGTGCGGTAGCGCTCCACGGGGTGGTAGGTCCGGCCCGTGAGTTTCCCCCATTCGTCCCAGACCTTGAGAATGTGGTCGTAGGAGGTCATCAGGGCGTGCTGGTGGCCCATCTTTACTTCGGTGAAGAGCTCCGGCATGGCAAAGGCGCCCATGGTCAGGGGGTGCTTGGGGTCCAGCTTGAACCGGGGGTGATAATCCGGCAGGAACTTATCCACGGTCTCCTGGTCCAGCATCTCCAGGGCTTCCACCACATGGGTGAGGATGAAGCCGTCCATGTTAACGATGGTGGGGAGGAGGACCTTGTAGTTCTCGGCAATCTTGAAGGCCATGATGGTGTGGTCGAAGGCCTCCTGGCCGTTTTCCACGAAGACCTGGATCCAGCCGATGTCCCGGGCCGCCATGATGTCCCCGTGGTCGTTCCAGATACTCAGGGGACCGGACAGGGCCCGGTTGGCCACCGCCATGACAATGGGGAAACGCATGGCTGAAACGATGAACAGGATTTCATGCATCAGGGCCAGCCCCTGGGAACTGGTGGCGGTGAAGGTGCGGGCCCCGGCCGCCGACATGCCGATGCAGGCGCTTATGGCGGAGTGCTCGGACTCCACGTTGATGAATTCCGCCTCCAGGTCACCGTTGGCCACCAGGGAAGAAAGGTGCTCCACGATGTGGGTCTGGGGCGTGATGGGATATGCCGCAATGGCTTCAGCCCGGGCCAGTTGCACCGCGTGACTGACTGCAATCGAAACTTCCATCCCGACTCGATGGCCCTTGACTGCCATTACTCTTCCTCCGGCACCATGCTGATACAGCCGGTGACACATTCTTTGGCGCAGATGCCGCAGCCTTTACAGTATGAGTTCATGTCGAAGTAGCCGTCCGGCTGCTCGGTGATCCCGGCTTCGGGACACACCGTCCAGCAGACCCCGCACTTGATGCAGCGGCTCTTGGTCCACACCGGATGCTGGGACCGCCAGTCGCCGGTATTATAAGCCCGGGCGCTCCCCGGTTCCGTGAGGATGCCGCCGATTTCGATCTCCTGCCAGGTAACCTGATCCCATGGTTTGCTCACGGCTTCCGCTCCTCGATGCTCGTCTGTTCATAGGCCACTTTCAGGGCGTTGAAATTCTTTTCCGCCAGGGGCCCGAAGCGATTCTTGAGGGGATTATCCAAGGCCTCCACCGCCACCACCCCGGTGACCTTGAGCAGTGCTCCGATCATGGTGGTATTGACGATGGGAACCCCCAGAACCTCCCGGGCGATCGTGTTGGCGTCCACCAGGGCCAGGGTGTGGCGGTAGCCGTACTCCTGACGGATCTCCGCCGCGGTCTTGGCGGTGTTCAAGACAATGATGCCGTTGTCCTGCAGGTCCGCCGGGGGGTTCTGAATCCGCAACAGGGTAGGGTCCAGGACCACCACCACATCGGGCTTGAGGATCTTGCAACGCAGCTTGATGGGCTTGTCATCCACCCGGCAGAAGGCCAGCACCGG
>Ga0307425_1002361_pt1 | contig 10694 bp, 7 predicted proteins | sample SalMarWE160330MG_FD_202152 | JGI IMG/M metagenome (GOLD analysis project Ga0307425, IMG submission 202152) | Salt marsh sediment microbial communities from the Plum Island Ecosystem LTER, Massachusetts, United States - WE1603-30 | ecosystem: Environmental > Aquatic > Marine > Intertidal zone >...
TCGCGTCCCCGCAGCAGAGTGACGACCTCGATCTCGTTTTCGCCGAGCTCTTCCAGCGCCTTCACTGTGATGCCTGAAGCGGGGGAATCCTCCGTAACCATGACTTCGGTGGTGTAGCCCTCGAGATTGAAGGCCGCGTCCATGGACACGACACCTTTGCGGTCCTTGGGCAAAAGCCGCCAACCGAACATCAGGTAGATCACCCCGACGATGGCCAGGCCGGCACCGACCGGAGCGAAGTCGAACATGTAGAACGGCTCTCCCGTGATCTGCTCGCGCATCCTGGCGACGATGATGTTGGGGGAGGTGCCGATCAGGGTCACCATGCCGCCGAGCATCGCCCCGAACGACATCGGCATCAGCAGCGACGATGGCGAGGTTCCGGTGCGCCGAGCCAGCTGGAAGACGATCGGCATCAGCATGGCGAGCGCCCCGATATTCTTCACGAAGCCCGAGAGCAGCGTCACCGAGCCGACCAGAGCGCCCAACTGCCTTGTAATGGTGGTGAGATAGGGTCCGATCCGGCGCACCACGCGCTCGATCACGCCCGATCGCCCCACTGCGGCACTGACCACGAGCGCGCTCGCGACAATGATGACGATATCGTCGCCGAAACCGGTAAATGCCTTCTCGGGGGGTACGATGCCAACCCCGATCGCGACAAGCAGCGTGAGTGCCGCCACAACGTCGTAGCGGAATCGACCCCAGACGAACATGGCCATCATGCCGATGATGATGGCAAAGGCGAGCCCCTGGTCGAAGGTCATCTGAGTGCTCCGCAAGAGCGTGCGACCGGCAGACGAAATCGATTGAGCAAGTGCATGAAGCGCCGGTCCTTGTTCGGCTTATCCACCGAAGAAAGTCGAATTAGGCCCTCGCTGTTCCCCGGGCGGGGGCTGAAGACTGCGGATGTTTTAGAGAGGCCGGGGCGGCTTAGCTATAGGCGCCGTGGCAGTGCTTGTATTTCTTGCCCGAGCCGCACGGGCAGGCCGCGTTGCGGGCAATCTTGCCCCAAGTGGCGGGATCGGCCGGGTTGAGATCGGCCGCTTTTCGCGCACGCGCGGGCTTGACCGCCGCCTGTCCATTGCCGCCGGCATTGGCCGCCTCGAGCGCAAACTCGTCCTCACCGGTCATCGGATTGGCATGGTGCGCTTCCATCGGCGGCAACTCGGTGCTTTCCAGCGGCGGCACTTCATCCTGCTTCGCCAGCTCGACATGGGCGAGCTGGCCGGTCACCGCCTCGCGCAATCGCGCCAGCATGTGCTCAAACAAGGTAAAGCTCTCGCTTTTATATTCGTTCAGGGGATCGCGCTGGCCATAGCCGCGAAGGCCCACAACTTGGCGCAGATGTTCGAGCATGACGAGATGCTCGCGCCACAGATTGTCGAGCGTCTGGAGCAGCACGGCGCGCTCGATCTGACGCAAGATCTGCGGGCCGATATCGGCAGCCTTCTTGGCGGTCTTCTCGTCAGCCGCCTTCATCAGCCGTTCGTGCAGCTCGGCATCGCCGATCCCCTCTTCCGCCGCCCAATCGGCAATGGGAAGGTCGAGGTCGAAGATGTTCTTCATCGCCTCTTTCAGACCGTCAATGTCCCACTGGTCGGGATAGGATTTCTCGGGGATGTGGGTGGCGACCAGATCGTCGACGACCTGGTGACGCATGTCGTTGATCGTCTCGCTCAGGTCGGCGTCGCCTAAGAGCTCGCGGCGTTGCTCAAAAATCGCCTTGCGCTGATCGTTCATCACGTTGTCGAACTTGAGCAGATTCTTGCGGATGTCGAAGTTGCGGGCTTCGACCTTGGCTTGCGCCTTCTCCAGCGCCTTGTTGATCCAGGGATGGACGATGGCCTCGTCCTCTTTCAGCCCGAGCGCCTGGAGCATTCCGTCCATGCGCTGCGAGCCGAAAATGCGCATCAGATCGTCTTCAAGCGACAGGAAGAAGCGGGATCGGCCCGGGTCGCCTTGGCGTCCCGAACGGCCGCGCAGCTGGTTATCGATGCGGCGGCTCTCATGGCGCTCGGTCCCGACCACATACAGTCCGCCGGCATCGAGCGCTTCTTTCTTTCGCTTTGCGACCAGTTCCGCGATCTCGGCGCGCTTCTTGTCGATTGCTCCTTGCGTCGGCTCTTTGCCCTTTTCCTTTTCGGCGAAAAGCCAATCCTCGAGCAGCATGTCGGGGTTGCCACCAAGCTGAATGTCCGTGCCGCGTCCGGCCATATTGGTGGCAATTGTTATCGCACCGGGCACGCCGGCCTGAGCGATGATATGCGCCTCATGCTCATGATAACGGGCATTCAGCACCTGATGGGGGACCTTGTCCTTCTTCAGCATGTCGGCGAGGATCTCGGACTTCTCGATCGAGACCGTGCCAACCAGCATGGGTTGGCCACGCTTTTGCGCGTCCTTAATCAGCGCGACGATGGCCCGGTACTTCTCTTGCGCGGTGCGGTAGACCTCGTCGTCCTCATCGGCACGGATCATGTCCATGTTGGTCGGCACTTCGACCACGTCGAGGCCGTAAGTCTCGATGAACTCATCGGCTTCGGTCGACGCCGTGCCGGTCATGCCGGCGAGCTTTTCGTAAAAGCGGAAATAATTCTGGAAAGTAATGTTAGCGAGGGTCTGGTTCTCGGGTTGAATCTCCACATGCTCCTTGGCCTCGAGCGCCTGGTGCAGGCCTTCCGAAAACCGACGCCCTTGCATCATGCGCCCGGTGAATTCGTCGATGAGGATGACGCCGTTATCCTTGACGATGTAATCACGGTCGCGCTGGAACAGCTTGTGCGCGCGGAGCGCCTGCTGCACGTGATGGACAAGGCTCACATTGTCGATGTCATAGAGTGAGTCGCCCTTGAGCAGTCCCGCCTCGCCGAGCATTTGCTCGACTTTCTCATTACCGGCCTCGGTCAGGGTCACGACGCGGGTTTTCTCGTCGATCTCGTAAGCGTCCTCCTCGAGCTTCGGAATGAAGGTGTCGATAGCATTGTAGAGATCCGAGCGGTCGTCGAGCGGGCCCGAAATAATGAGCGGGGTCCGCGCCTCGTCGATCAGGATCGAATCCACCTCGTCGACGATCGCGAACACATGGCCCCGTTGCACCATCTCGGTCGAGGCATATTTCATATTGTCGCGAAGATAGTCGAAGCCGAATTCGTTATTGGTTCCATAGGTGACATCGCAGGCGTATTCCTCGCGCCGCTGCTTGTCATTGAGGTCGTTCACAATGCAGCCAACGGTCAGCCCGAGAAACTTGTAGATGGCGCCCATCCAGGCTGCGTCGCGTTGGGCGAGGTAGTCGTTGACGGTGACGACATGGACGCCGCGTCCGGTCAGCGCATTGAGATAGACCGGCAGCGTCGCGACCAGCGTCTTACCCTCGCCGGTCTTCATCTCGGCGATGCGGCCTTCGTGCAGCACCATACCGCCGACCAGCTGCACGTCGAAATGGCGCTGGCCGAGCGTCCGCTTGGCCGCCTCTCGGACCGTGGCAAAGGCTTCGGGGATCAAATCATCGAGAGGCGTGCCGTCGCGCACGCGGGCACGGAACTCTTCGGTCCGGGCACGCAACGCCTCGTCGGACAGCGCGGCCGTCTCGTCCTCGAGCGCGTTGACCTTGTCGACGACGGGGCCGTATTTCTTGAGTTTCCGCTCGTTGGATGAGCCGAAGACCTTGCTGGCAAAGGTGCCAAAGGACAGCATGAGTGGTTAAGCCTCTAAAGCGCGGGCGGTTTCCGTGGCCGAGCCCCACCAAAGCCTTGCTATAGCGCGCAAAATGCCGGGGAGCTAACGTTGGTGAGACATAAGAGGGCCGCCAACCCTTGTCAACGCGGCCACTTGGCCCGCTTGTCTGGGCAGACCATCCACCCTCAAGCCTCCAGCCGCGACATAATTGATGACACTCCATTGATGACACTCCGGCGGCCGAGATTGGACGTCCGTTCTTTACCCTCCGGCGCAACCCGTCCGCATCCGCCCACGTTATGGAATGGTCGAAGATGCCGGGCGACTGCGCATTGCCGCCACTGAGGCCCCCTTGGCAACCTTGCGCCTCAGGTCTAAAACCGGCCGGGGGAACGAACCCAACCCGCTCGCCGGCGGAGCATGAATGGGCGAGCCGAACAAAAGGATCATTCTCGTGCAAATCCGGTTAGCGTCGCTGCTCATGGCAGCCCTCGTCGGTCTTGCCTTCTCTCCGGCCGCAGCCGACGATCCCGTTGTCGCCCGCGTCAACGGGGTCGAAATCAAAGAGTCCGATTTCGATTTTGCGGTTTCCGATCTTGGCGTGCGGCTCACCAATATTCCGCCTGAAAATCGCCGAAAGGCTCTACTCCAATATCTTGTCGAAAACGCGCTGATGGCAAGTGCCGGCGAGAGCGACGGTCTCGATAAGGCTGACGACTTCCCAGATCGGTTGCAGTATCACAAGCGCCGGGCGCTTCGCGACGCGTATTACAACGTCAAAATCTATGACGCGGTAACCGAAGCCGATGCCAAGAAGGTTTATGAGGAGAAGATCGGTCAAGCCAAGCCGGCGCAGGAGATCCACGCCCGCCATATCCTGGTCGAGACCGAGGATGAAGCCAAAGAAGTCGCCGAACGGCTGAAGAAGGGCGAAGATTTCGCCACGCTGGCTGACGAGAAGTCGAAAGACCCGGGGACCGAAGGTGGCGATCTCGGGTTCTTTACCCGCGGCCGGATGGTCAAGCCGTTCGAAGACGCCGCCTTCGCACTGGATGTGGGCGAGGTCTCCGAACCGGTCGAGACGCCGTTCGGCTGGCACATCATCAAGGTCGAGGAGAAGCGCGATCAGCCGCTTCCCAGCTTCGATCAGGTGAAGGAAATTATCATTGCCCAGCTCCTACAGAAAAAGGCGCAAGACGTGATGACCGACTTGCGCAAGGCGGCCAAGATCGAAGTGGTCGATCCCGAGCTTAAAAAGGCGATTGAAAAGCCCGCGCCAAAGGGCGATGCCCCGCCTTTACCGGCGGACGAACCGTCAGGGGATGCCAAGAGCAATCCATGACGGTCTGACAGCGATTCCTTGACCAAGATCTCACCGTTCGCGCCGAAGCATCCGCCGCAACTGCCGGCAATCGACGGAGTGCGCCTAGCAGCGACCTCGGCCGGGATCCGCTATCCCGGCCGCACCGACCTGGCCCTTGCTCTGTTCGATCCCGGAACCACTGTCGCCGGCGTGCTGACGCAATCGAAGGCGGCGTCGGCTTCGGTCGATTGGTGCCGCGTGCATCTTGCTCATGGGATGGCCCGCGCGCTTGTGGTCAATTCCGGCAACGCCAATGCTTTCACCGGCAGGCGAGGGCAAGACGCGGTGCGGCTGACCGCCGAAGCGACTGCCAGACTTGCCGATTGTCTCGAGGCCGATGTCTATATCGCCTCCACGGGTGTGATCGGCGAGCCGCTCGATGCAAGCAAGATCACAAGCCGTCTCGGCGACCTTGCGGACGAGGCCGGCCCCTCGTCTTACACCGACGCGGCGCGCGCCATCATGACGACCGATACCTACCCCAAGCTCGCCACGCGGCAGGCTGAGATCGACGGGGTCGCCATTACCATCAACGGCATCGCTAAAGGCGCCGGCATGATTGCGCCCGACATGGCCACCATGCTCGCCTTTTTCTTTACCGACGCAGCCATAGAACCTCAGGCGCTGCGCGCTTCGCTCGATCCGGCGGTGGACGAGACCTTCAACGCCGTCACCATCGATGGCGACACTTCGACCAGCGATACCTTGCTGATCTTCGCCACCGGGCGGTCGACCGTGCGCGGCGCCCCGCGCATTGCGCATGGCGACGATCTCAGGCTTGCGAGCTTCCGCTTCGCGCTCCACGAGGTGATGCACGATCTCGCCCAGCAAATTGTCAAGGACGGCGAAGGCTTGAGCAAATTCGTCACGGTCAAGGTGACCGGGGCGGAGACGAAGGCGGCGGCGCGCACAATCGCCAAGTCGATTGCCAATTCGCCGCTGGTCAAGACGGCGATCGCGGGCGAGGATCCAAATTGGGGACGGATCGTCGCGGCGGTCGGCAAAGCGGGCGAGGCGGCCGACCGCGACAAGCTCGCCGTCTGGCTCGGCGACATCTTGGTGGCCAAGGACGGTGAAGCGGCGCCCTCTTATCGCGAGAAGGATGGTGCGGCCTATATGAAGCACCCCGAGATCGCGATCACTGTCGATGTCGGCGTGGGCCGGGACTCGGCCACCATTTGGACCTGCGACCTGACCAAAGACTATATCTCCATCAACGCCGATTACCGGTCGTGAGCCGATCTTTGCGCCCGCTCCTCGCAGTCTTAGAAGAAACATGAGCACGGGCGGCAAAGGCCCGATCGTCATCGTCGCCGCCTGCGCTCTGCTCGATTCTGAGGGGCAGGTGCTGCTTGCCAAGCGTCCCGAAGGGCGCCCGCTCGCAGGCCTATGGGAGTTCCCGGGCGGCAAGGTCGAAGCGGGAGAGGAGCCCGAGGCGGCTCTGATCCGCGAGCTTGGCGAAGAGCTCGGCATCGCGGTCGCCCGGCAGGACCTGACGCCGCTCACCTTCGCAAGCCATACCTATCCCGACTTTCATCTGCTCATGCCGGTCTATCTCTGCCGGCGCTGGCAGGGGCAGGTCACCGCGCATGAGGGCCAGGACCTCCTGTGGGTGAGGCCCGATACGCTTCATCTTTACGACATGCCGCCCGCCGATGAACCGCTGAAGATCGCGTTGCGCGATCTCCGGTGAGCAAAAAGTGAGCGCCTAATCCTCTTTCGGCTCCCGGCGATGCGGGGGATAAGCCGCCTTGTCGCCGGCCTTCTCTTCCTTGGTACCGAGTGCGTCAGCAAGGCGCTGCGCGGCGCTGCCGGGCTTGAGCGGTTTCTGTTGGCTCGGGTCGGGCCCCCAACCGGTCAGATAGACGATCTCGAAGCTCGCGCTCACCCGCCCGTCCGGCAGGCTGTGGCGCTCGCGGTAAAGGCGCTCCGCGCGCTCAAGAGTTTTGCGCGAGAGCGGCCGTCTGCTTCGTGCATGAAGCACGTTGCCGCCGCCGAGCACGCGAATCTCACGCATCAGTTCGCGCAAATCCGCATAAGGCAGTGTCAGCGTCTCGGCATCGGCGACCGGCAGAGCAAAGCCCGCGCGCTGGAGCAGGGCCCCGTAGTCCCGCACGTCGGCGAAGGGCGCGACATGCGGGCTTGCGCCACCTTCTATCTCGGTCTCGGCTTCGAGGAGCGCGCTACGGAGTTCTAGCAGCGCGCCGGCGCCGAGCACGGCCGCCATGAACAACCCATCGGGGCTGAGCGCACGCCGGATCTGGATGAGCGCTCCGGGAAGATCGTTGACGCGGTGCAATGCAAGCCCGGAGACGATGAGATTGAGACTGTTGTCCTTGAAGGGCAGTGCATCCTCGTCGCAGACGAGCGCAGGACGCGGACAGGCTCGGGCTAGCTCGAAAACGCTCTCCGCATAGATCACCCCGCCAACCGAAGGAAGCTGCGACACGGTCTGCCCGAGCCGTCCGTGATACGCGCCAAGATCGAGTGCAAGCGGAAAGGCCCGAAGCATGAGCGCGACGCGTTCGCCGATCTCGCGCGCCACATGCGCAAGAACGGTGTCGCGCGCCGCGACCTCGTGGGCGAAGCGGGCACGCCGTGCCCGCAAAAGCTTGCGATCGAAAATAAGGCGCTCGTCGCTCATCGACAGAAGTCCGGACTTTGTACTTGGACCATTCGGGTCCTATCATGCCTCCATGCCGGTCGGCGAGGCAGAGCAGCTTGGCCTTGAGCCGCAACCTGCCGCTCCCGCGATGACGGGGGCAGCGCGCGCCGTCCTGCGCTCAACGCTCGGCCGCCTTGCCGATTTTCTTCTGCCGCCGGTCTGCATCTCCTGCGGTAACCGCGTCGGCAGCCACGGGCTGTTATGCGGGACCTGCTTCGTCAAGATCGATTTCATTACGCCTCCGCTGTGCGCCCGGCTCGGGGTTCCGCTTCCCTTCGAAGCGGGTGATCCGCCTCTCTCGGCGGCGGCAATCGCCTCTCCGCCAGTTTACGACCGGGCGCGCGCCGCTGCGCGTTATTCGGACACCATGCGCGAGCTTATCCAGAGCTTCAAATATCGCGACCGGCACGAGGGGCTGCCTTTATTTGCGCGCTGGCTGAAGACGGCGGGCGCCGAACTCCTGGCGGACGCTGATCTTATCCTTCCCGTGCCGCTTTATCCCACGCGACTGTGGCGCAGGCGGTTCAATCAATCGGCCATGCTCGCTATCGCTCTCAGCCGGCTCAGTGGCGTTCCTGTCGATTGCTTCATATTGAAGCGGGTACGGGCGACGGCAAGCCAAGTGGGTCTCAGCGCGAGCCAGCGGCGGCGCAATGTCGCCGGTGCATTCAAGGTGGAAAAAGGCAGGGCGCCTGAGCTCAAGGCCAAGAAGCTCTTGGTGGTAGACGACGTGATTACCACGGGGGCGACGGCGGAAGCGTGCGCCCGGGTGTTGAAGCGCGCGGGCGCGGCGAGGGTCGACGTCCTGGCTCTGGCGCGCGCTGTCGAACCCGCCGCCTTCGTGCTCTAGTCTTGCAACTGGCGCGCTGACGGCGCAGTTATCAAGGGGATGAGCTTTAAGTCGGCAACGGTATGATGCGCATCGTTCCCTACACCCCGGTTTGCCTTAGAGCGAAGGAGGAAGCGGCATGACCGCCGCGGACCAGAAGCGCTTCCGCGCCGGCCTCGTGCAGCTCCGCTCAGGCCGGGACGTTGAGGCGAACATGCGGACCGCGGAAGCGCTGATCAGGCGAGCGGCGCTTGAAGGTGCCGCCTATGTGCAGACGCCGGAGAACACCGCGATCATGGAGCTTGAGCCTGAGCGCGTGCTCGCGGCGGCACAGACCGAACAGGACAGCGTTCCGTTGGCGCGACTTCGCGCGCTTGCCAAAGAGCTCGGCATCTATCTGCATATCGGCTCGCTTGCCATCAAGCTCGATGGAACGCACGTCGCCAATCGCTCTTATCTTATCGATCCGGCTGGCGGCATCGCCGCATGCTACGACAAGCTCCATCTGTTCGATGTCGATCTCGCCGGCGGCGAGAGTTACCGCGAATCCGACTATTCAAGATCTGGCACCACCGCAATCCTCGCCGACCTTCCTTTCGGCAGACTGGGGCTTTCGATCTGTTACGATCTCCGCTTTCCCGCGCTTTACCGGGCGCTCGCCTTGGCTGGGGCCGAACTCATTGCCGTGCCTGCCGCCTTCACCAAACAGACCGGAGCGGCGCATTGGCACGTGCTGATCCGCGCCCGCGCCATCGAGACCGGCACCTTCGTGCTTGCCGCCACGCAAGGAGGTTTGCATGAGAATGGCCGTTCCACCTTCGGCCATAGTCTGATCGTCTCGCCCTGGGGTGAAGTCCTGGCCGAAGGCGGCGAGGATCCAGGTGTCATCTTCGCCGATATCGATCTTGCCGCGTGTGCCGAAGCCCGCGCCAAAATTCCGGCGCTCAAGCATGGCCGGGACTTTACGGTCGAGATCGCTGAGCCGAGACCGGGAAGGAGGGAGGCCTCGTGATTCACTTCGCGCTCATCTGCGAACGGGGTCATGATTTCGAAACCTGGTTTGCCTCAGGCCAGGCGTATGAGCATCTGGCCGAGACCCACGCGATTGCTTGCCCCAGTTGCGGCAGCACGGCCGTACGGAAAGCGCCGATGGCGCCTGCCGTGAAGCGGCGGCGCGAGGCGCCGAAATCGCAGGAGACGAGCGAGCGCAAAAGGACCTATGCCTTCCTCAAAGGTCTTCGCGATCATCTTCAAGCCAATGCAGAGAATGTCGGTCCCGCCTTTCCTGAGGAGGCACGCAAGATCCATTACGGCGAGACCGGGGCGCGCAGCATCTATGGCGAGGCAAGCCTCGAAGAGGCCAAAGAACTGCGCGACGAAGGCATCCCCGTTTTGCCGTTTCCGCCTTTGCCCGAGGATCAAAATTGACGAACAGGTGTTGTGATTATGAAGGTCTGGTGACGTGACCTGTGCGTAACGGGTTATTGAGTTTTTGCCGGATACAAATTGCCGCGAGGCGCCCTGGTATGGCCTTGTAAGATGTCCTATCTATGAGGTTGCCGGGCGTTTGGTTTCTGCGCAACCAGGGTCTCAAAGATGCGTTTTTCCGCTTTCCCCCCGAAATTCCTGAGCCTTCTTGCCGTTCCCGTCTTGACGGTGATGCTCGCTCTCCCGGCTATTGCCGAGCCGACCCCAGAGGAGATGGCGAACCCATCGAGCCCGGAAGCGGCGGCGCCGGCTACAAGCCCCGACACGACAGCGGAACAGTCTCCGTCGGACACGGGCGCACCTGAGCCCGGTGAGGCCTCTGAACAGCCAAATGCGGCAGAGAGCACGGCGGACGCCGAGCCCGAGACGCCCAAATCCAGTGTCGTCGTCAATATCGACAAGGCATCGCAAGAGATGACGGTCTTCGTCGACGGCGTTGAACTTTATACTTGGCCGGTTTCGACCGGCATGAGCCGCTATTTCACGCCGTCGGGAAGCTATACCGCGTCCTCGATGAACAAGATCTGGTATAGCAAGCAATGGGACAACGCCCCGATGCCCCATGCGATCTTCTTCACCAAGAAGGGACATGCCATTCATGGCACCAACGAGGTGAAGAATCTCGGGAAGCCCGCCTCGCATGGTTGTGTGCGGTTGTCGCCTCAGAA
>Ga0307425_1002364_pt1 | contig 10688 bp, 5 predicted proteins | sample SalMarWE160330MG_FD_202152 | JGI IMG/M metagenome (GOLD analysis project Ga0307425, IMG submission 202152) | Salt marsh sediment microbial communities from the Plum Island Ecosystem LTER, Massachusetts, United States - WE1603-30 | ecosystem: Environmental > Aquatic > Marine > Intertidal zone >...
GCTTGCCCAAACCAGATTGCTGGTGCCAAAAGCGCTGCCTAGCAGGCGCGAGGCGGATAGCTCGAGGGCCAGGGTAGTCATCCCGGAGGCGAAGACTGCGAAATAGAGGTAACGGTTCATAGATAATCGAAAACAATTCCTGGGAGATGATGACGGGAGGATTATATCCCAGTTTGAGATAGTTTGTGCGTAAGGAGGTATGAGACGCCTTGAGAATATCGCTGCGCCGCATTCTATCTCCTTGGTATAATTCAATGCTATGAAGGCATCGGGACCAGAGTAGGTCTGCTTCCAGCCCTCCCTTTGACCTTATATCATGACAATCGTGGAGTTCTTATGACCTTAGAGTTTTTATCCGGAGCCAAGATCCGCCAGGATTTCATCGATTTTTTCGTCAAGAAGCACGGCCATACCTTCGTGCCGTCCTCATCGCTGGTGCCCGGCGGCGACCAAACATTATTGTTCACCAACGCTGGCATGGTGCAATTCAAGGACGTGTTCCTGGGCACCGATAAACGTACTTATACGCGAGCGGTCAACTCGCAAAAATGCATGCGCGTGGCCGGCAAACATAACGACCTCGACGACGTAGGCCGCGATAACACCCACCACACCTTCTTCGAAATGCTGGGTAATTGGTCCTTCGGCGATTATTACAAGAAAGAGGCTATCGCCTGGGCCTGGGAATTGCTCACCGAAGTGTGGGGGCTGCCCAAGGACAACCTATGGGCGACCTGTTTCCAGGACGAGAAGGATGAAATCCCGCGCGACGATGAGGCCGTGGAAAATTGGCATGCTCAACCCGGCATGGATCCTTCGCACGTCCTATTTTTTGGGCGCAAAGATAACTTCTGGGAAATGGCTGAGACCGGACCATGCGGCCCATGCAGTGAAATCCACCTCGACCGCGGCCCGGCCTACTGCGATAAACAAGGCGTATCCGGACACATCTGCCAGGTCAATGGAGACTGCCAGCGCTTCCTGGAATTATGGAATCTAGTCTTCATCCAATACAATCGCATGGGACCGACGCAACTGGAGCCATTGCCTGCTCGCCATGTGGATACGGGCATGGGTCTGGACCGCATTGTCTCTGTGCTGCAGGATACAGACTCCAATTACATGACCGACTTGCTGCTGCCATTGATGCAGGAGGTAAAGGCGCTCAGCGGTCACAACGATGCGCAGATGAAAGCCAACCCGATCCCTTACCGGGTGATTGCAGATCACGCCCGGGCGGCGACCTTCCTGATCGCCGATGGGGTGGTGCCGGGCAATATCGGACGCAACTATGTGTGCCGCATGATTATCCGTAGGGCAGCGCGCTTCGGTGGCAAGCTCGGCCTGCGCGAACCTTTCCTAGCCCAGGTTGCCGGAGTGGTGATCGACAACTACGGCGATTTTTACCCCGAACTGGCTCGCAACCGAGCCACGATCCTGACCAACCTGACCAGTGAGGAACAGCGCTTCCAGCACACGGTGGAGAGCGGAGTCGCCAAGCTAGAGAATTTATTAGCCAGGCTGGAGACGGATGGCGAGAGCGTTTTGGAAGGCGAGCAAGCGTTTGATCTGTATGCTACCTATGGCTTGCCGCTGGAGATTACCCGCGATATTGCCCGCGAGCAAGGCCTGGAGGTGGATGAACCGGGTTTCCAGCGAGCTATGGAGGCGCACCGCCTGGCTTCTGGGGCGGGAGAGGCGTTTGGACCGCTGGGCGGAGAGGACGTGGACGTCTATCGCGAGTTGTTAAGCATGTTGCAGGGACAGGATAAACTTGGCCCACAGGGCGTGGAATACAATCCCTACCAGTGGCGGGAGGTGGAAGGCCCGCTTCTGGGTTTGGTGCGCGGCGGAAGCGTGATCGAGGAAGCTGCGGAAGGCGACCAGGTGGAGGTGCTTTTAGCCGGAACAGGATTTTACGTAGAAGCTGGCGGCCAGGTTTCGGATACGGGTACGATAGTGGGCGTGGAGGAGCCGCGTTGGGAGATCCAGGTGACCGAGATGCGCAAACCCGCTGCAGGCGTCATCGTGCATGTTGGAAAGGTGGTTCGCGGCCACCCGCACGTTGGCGACACGGCAATCGCTGCGGTGGACGCTCAGAGGCGTAGGGACATCATGCGCAACCATACTGCCACGCATCTGCTGCACGCCGAGTTGCACAAAGTACTGGGCGATCATGCTCGCCAGGCTGGTTCATTGGTGGCTCCGGATCGATTGCGCTTCGATTTCACTCATCCTCAGGCAGTCACGCCGCAGGAACTTGAACTTATCGAGGCAGGCGTCAACCGCCAAATCCTTGGAAACTACTCGCTTCACACTCAGGTCAAACCGCTGCAGAAAGCCATCGAAGAAGGCGCGACTGCTTTGTTCGGTGAGAAATATGCCGATATGGTGCGCAACATCACCATTGGCGAGCCTGAGGTGTTTTCTAACGAGCTATGCGGCGGCACTCACGTCGATGAGACCGGCGACATCGGCCTGTTCCTGATCACGAGCGAAGGGAGCGCCGCGGCGGGCATCCGTCGCATTGAGGCGGTCACAGGACGGGCCGCTTATGAACTGGTGCAGAAACGCTTCCGGGCGCTGAAACAGGCTGCCGGTTTACTAGGAGTTACACCTGAAGAGCTGCCAGCCAGGTTGGATGACCTGAGGGTGGAATTGGATGAATCACGCCACCAGGTCAGCAAACTGGGCGAGCAACTTGCTTCGGTTGAGTTCGGCCGTAAACTAGAATCAGTTCAGCAAGTCAAGGGCGCAGCGCTGCTTGCAGCGAGCATTCCCAGCGTGACAGCAGACACCTTGCGCACCCTGAGCGACCAGTTCCGCCAACGTTACCCCACAGGTGTGGCGGTGTTGGCTTCGGTTAGTGAGGATGGTCGTCCGGTGGTGATTGTGGCCGTAACTGAAGATTTGGTGAAACGCGGCTTACGCGCTGGCGACTTGGTACAGCACGTGGCAGGTTTCCTAGGCGGCGGCGGCGGTGGTCGTCCAACCCTGGCCCAGGCAGGCGGCAAGGACGCTAGCCGCCTGGATGAAGCTCTGGCGAGTGTGCCGGCTTGGGTGGCAGAAAAATTAGCCTAAGTGGTGGGTTTTATTGTGGAAGATTTGAACTTTGGATAGGATAAAGAATAAGTTTCCTTCGATCCCAGAGATAGTGCTCGTTCTATCAACAATCGTGTTCATTAACTTCAGTTGGTCTATCGGCCGGATGTTCTGGTTTCTACCAAGCTGGTTATATTTTCTCTCCTTGTTGGATATCATCCCCATCCTGGCTTACGTATTGGCCTTTGCATTGTTCGAGAGCCTTTTGGTTATCGGCTTCTTGATGTTTCTCTCTTTCTTGCTGCCGCCCAGGTATTTGAGGGATCATTTCAAAACCCAGGGCAGCTTGATGGCTATCATGTTTGGTGGCACGTCTATTTTGGCTCACAGGTATCTCAGCATTGCTTATCCATGGTCGCCACGTCAAATCATAGTTTACTCGGCGCTGTTCGTTTCAGCAGTTGTATTTCTGGCCCTGGTTATTTCATATTTATCGATCCATCGTTTTGCCAGATTCGAAAAACTGGTTGCTGGACTGGCGGAACGCATGAGCATTTTCTTTTATATCTACGGTCCCTTAGGGGTGATCGGCCTGCTTGTGGCGGTTATCCGGAATATATTTTGAGAGCTAATTCTTCATGAAGCGATCCTTATCTAGACGTGATTTTCTTAAACTGGCCTCAATCCTGGCGATGTCTCCGCTTGCCGACAAAACGTATCGTGTGCTATCTCGAGCGCAGGCGACCTCCCAGGCATCCCAGTCTCCGAATATTATCGTCATCCTGCTCGACACGCTTTCCGCCGTTCAACTCTCGCTATACGGATACCCGCGAGACACTTCGCCAAATCTGGTCAGGTTTGCCGAAAGAGCCACAGTCTTTCATTCTCACCACGCGGCAGCGAATTTCACCACGCCCAGCACGGCTTCGTTCCTGACAGGTGTCCATCCGTGGACTCATCGCGCCTTTCATTTCTCCGGCCTGGTCAGAAAAGATTTGCAAGCCAGGAATATCTTTAATTTGATCGGAGATGGTTACCAACGAACAGGGTTTGCACATAACCTACTGGCGAATGCTTTATTGTTCCAGTTTAACGAGTATATTGATCAGCACATTAAGCTAGGCTCCTATAGTCTGCTCGATAAGACGATCTATGACAATTATTTCCCAAAGGATGCTTTGAGCGCTTACAGGAGTTTCGACCAGTATCTTTTCTGGGGCGATTACCCGGGTTCATTGTATTTCTCACTGGCGTACACGCTAGGAAATGTCTCGGACTATAACGCCGCGGAGGCTAAATACGAATCTGCTTATCCAAGGGGCATACCTGGCGCCGGGAATCCCCAACTAGCTTTTATCCACAAGCATTTGTTCGATGGGGTGATGAACCTTCTGGAAACGAGGCGTCCTCCTTTTTTTACATATATCCATTTATATCCGCCGCATGAACCTTACCTGCCTAGGAAAGAGTTTATGGGCATCTTTCGAGATGACTGGAAGCCAGTCGTTAAAAAACCGCACTACTTTTCTAAGGGAGAGACAGACAAGCATTTGGATATCCTGCGAACCCGCTACAACGAGTACATCGCCAATGCGGATTTTGAAATGGGGCGTCTTTTAGATCATATCGCTAAAATTGGGCTGTTAGATACCAGTTACGTGATTGTGACCTCAGATCATGGGCAATTGTTCGAAAGGGGTGTACATGGGCATAATACCCCCTTGCTTTACGAGCCAATCCTTCGCATCCCCCTTATTATTTCTCAGCCTGGACAGCAGGAGCGCATCGATATCCACGCCAATACGAGTACGGTCGATCTTATGCCGACAATTTTAAGTATCGCAGGCCAATCGGTTCCAGAATGGTGTGAAGGCGAGGTATTGCCTGGTCTGGGCGGGGAAGCATCGGCGCAGCGTAGCATATACTCTGTTGAGGCTAAATCTAACTACGCTTACCAGCCATTATCCATGGCGACCTTTTCGTTGATTAAAGAATCGTACAAGCTGATCCAATACCGAGGCTATAAGGGTTATGAGGATGTGTCTGAATTGTACGATCTGAAGAATGACCCTGATGAATTGGATGATCTCAGCAAAACGAACCCTTCTCTGGTAAAAGAGCTTCGCGCCGAGCTGGATGCCAAGATTAAGGAAGCCGATCAGCCGGCTCTGCAGCAGCCATAACCGGCCTGGCAAGTTTATACCAATCAGGCTCAGGTTAGTAGGTGGGGGAGAGCATTGTGAAGAGTCAGCGTAGCTGCATAACCAGGTACTGCTCGTTCTCGCTGACCTTGATTGGCTTTAGGGCAGACTGCTCCAATAACCCTTGAATATCATCCAAACTTGTCCTGGAAATGACAATGTATTGTATTTTATCGTTCACGAGGCGATTAAGCGCAGAGATATTTTTCGGATAATAGCGGCTATTGCCTTTCACTAAGTACCAGGGCAGACGGTTATAAACGGCTACTCTCTCGAAGTCGTAAAATGCCTGGTATGTGGCGTAATCGCAAAGAATATTAGTGGTTTGAGGCTGCACGCTATCACGGAAGTCGAAAACCAATCTAGCGGATCCCGTCTCTTGCCGGTACGCCTGTATAAATCCGGGCAGAGTCTCGGCGCTGAAGGCGATCGAAAAAACGGCCAGGGCTGTCAATGCCACCAGATAATTTCTACGCTGGGCAGGTGTGGAGATATAAGCATAAACCAGGACGAGAAGAAGCAATAGGGCCGTAAAATACAGGGATTGCATCGAAACATTCATATATATCCAGGCTAGTTTTTGACTGATCGCGCTTCCGGGCCTGGTCAGAGGTTCGAATAACGGCCAGCTTAGAAAAATAAAGATCAGGCTGTAAGAAAGGATTTGGATCCTACCAGGGTGGGCAATTTTCTGCTCGATGGGGTCCCAAAAATGGGTCGCGCCCACGATCAAGAAGGCGAATAAAATACCCCCTAAGAAGAAAAGCGCTGGATGCAAAGCAATCGGAGCGAAAGGACTTGTGGTAGGATCGATCTGGTATTTTGTCCAGCGCAGATAGGCATAGATTAGGGTTAGCGAGATAAACCAGATTGTTGCCAGCATCGAAGTGGATATCAGCCGATCGCCTGGATTATTACTTCTAAATAAGTTATAAAGGATGATCAAAGCTCCGAGAAGAATAACCTCTTCCCGAGTCAGGCACAGCAAGCAGAAGAATAACACTCGTTCCCAGATTGGCCGACGATAATGCACAGCAAGGATAGCGAGACTCAAAAAAGGAACTAATAATACCCGCGGTCTCAGGTCGAAGGTGATGGTGTGGATGGCGGCCGGATAACCCAGATACAATACTGCAAATAGCAGCACGAAGAAAGCATCTCGTGCTTGGTTGCTCGGATGAATGAAATAGAGGTATATAACAGGCAGCAGGTAGATGGCGGCAATGAATATAAACACAGCTTCTGGCGCTCCAAATAGGCGGTAGATTACAGCGAAACCGTATTTAACTATTTCCAGATGTAAAGATTGGTGGAAATGATCCTTGCCCTCAACGCCTGTATAGCCCAACCAGTTGCCTCCTTCGGGGTTCAACGAATACCTGGCTGACAGGCTGGGGTCGAAAAGTTTTGCGGAAAATTGCAGATAGAAAGGGTAATCAACCTGATCGAAGCTCAGCGTATGCAATTTCAGATTGATAAAGGCGAGGAAAAAGATGAATGCAACGCTTACAAAAAACCAGGTAAGCGAGCGTATGTACTTTGTACTCATGGTTGTGTGGGATTTTAATTCAGGCTATTTATACCTGCAGGTTCCTGTATTTCTTCTCCATCTGCCAAAGTTGAGTTTGGATAGAACTGGTTGAAGGTCGTAGGAGTCTTATGTAGACCACGGAGGTTTCTTGTGATGGTGCCGATTAGTATATCACAGGCAAGCGATCGGATTTTCCGGAGACCTGCTCCTCTCTGATGATCGACGTGGAGTCCTCAGAAGGCTACCTGAGGCTTGCTAAATCTGATACTTGGATTGGTGAGAATTGCTCCAGTGTTGCAATTACCTATTTTAAAATCTTAGAGGTCTGGTCTGTTATCATAGAAACTCCCGTGAACTAGAACTGCAAGATGTGTGGTTGTCACACATTCGTCGGTTTTTGTGGCAGGCGTTATAATCACGTGAGTTGCTATCTTGTTTACGGAGCTTTTTATGCGAGCTTTCATCGGGCGATTCTTTCGATGCTTGCATTTCCCGTCGTGGACAGTGCCTGTAGCATTATTGCTGTTATGTCTGGTCAGTTATGGCAGCATGGCTTCCGGGCTGGGATTGTACCAGGATGACTGGTTTATCACATTTTTCCGCCACTTCCTGGGCCCTTCCAGCCTGATAGAAACCTTCGCCGTCGACCGTCCCTTGGTGGGAATTATGCACTGGGCTACCACCGAGCTTGTTGGCGAGTCACTTCTGGGTTGGCAGCTTTTCGCGATTTTTGCCCGTTGGCTTTGCTGCTTGGCTCTGTGGTGGATGCTGCGTGGGCTTTGGCCGCGAAGGGTTGTTGAGACGGCAGCGGTTGCACTCCTGTTCGCCGTTTATCCAGGGTTCCAACAGCAATACATCGCCATCACCTATAGTAGCGGGTTTTTCATCCTGGCAGCCTTACTGGCCTCATTGGGTGGAATGCTCTGGGCCTTACGTCGACCAGGATGGTTCTGGCGCCTCTACCTCGGATCCATCATCGCGGATGGGTTCGTCATGTTCACGGCGGAATATTTTGTCGGGTTGGAATTGTTGCGCCCACTGTTACTGTGGCTGATTCTGGAAGAAATGGAACACGACGTCCGTAGGCGACTAAGGCGAGTTTTCCTCTACTGGCTTCCCTATCTGTTTTTGATGTTGATCTATCTGGTCTGGCGCATTTCCACGCCCACACCGCGTGGCAAGATTGAAATCTTCAGCAAGCTGAGTACTGGACCGCTCTATGCCGTCCTAGAATTGGCCAGGACAGTTGCCCAAGATGTGTTCATGGCTGGCGCCCTGGCCTGGAGACAAGTGCTCGACCTGAAAGCTCTGCAAGCATACGAGACGTTGGCAATCCTGAAGTATGCCCTGATCGTTCTTGGGAGCGCTTCGCTAGTTTTCTTGTATCTGACTTTATTGAGCCCCAATGGCGGCTCTGAGCAGGAGGGTTCGTCACACCCCCAAGGGGGCTGGTCTGTCCGGGCAATCCTGCTCGGTGTGTGCGCCATGCTGGTGGGCGGCTTGCCGGTATGGATGACCAATCTGCACATGGATCTGGTTTTCCCCTGGGACCGCCTGACCCTACCGATGGTGCTGGGGGTATCTCTAGGCTTTGCTGGACTGGTGATGTTCATCCCCCGCTTGCGACTGCTCCGCTTTGGGTTGTTGGCGATGGCAGTAGGGCTGGCGGCCGGCTTGCATTACCAGAGCGCTCTCTCCTATCGCTCGGAATGGCTGATGCAACAGGATTTCTTCTGGCAGTTGGCCTGGCGCGCCCCTGCTATTCAACCGGGTACGTTAGTCTTGACGTCGGAACTACCGTTCGCTTATGATTACGATAGCCTGCTCACCGCGCCGCTCAATTGGACTTTTGCCCCGCAGCTTACAGGACGAGAATTGCCTTATCAATTATACAACGTGGAGGCGCATCTCAGCCTGGGCTTGACCGGCTTTGCGCCGGATACACCCATCTATCAGAACAACCGTTTGATGCCCTTCGCTGGCTCGACCTCACGTGCTATTGTGGTTTTTTACCGCCCCCCCGCCTGTCTGAAAGTGATTGACCCACAACGCGATAAAGGCTTGCCTGATAAGCCGCGTTACTTCCGCCAGCTACTGCCACTCTCACGCCCCGAATTGATCCTTCCCGAAGGCAGGCCGACGGCTCGCCCTCCGCAAAAATTCTTCGCCAACGAGCCTGAGCCTGGTTGGTGCTATTACTTCCAGAAAGCCGAGCTGGCTCGTCAGGGGGGCGACTGGGAGCAGGTAGCGGCCCTGGGGGATCAAGCGCTCGAAGGGGAGCGTAGAATCTATCGTCGCAACGCAGTCGAATTGGTGCCCTATATCGAAGGTTACGCTCATACCGGTCGTTGGGAAGACGCTGTAGAGCTCTCTTTGGAAGCCTACCAGGCTTGGGAGAACATGCGCCTGATGTTGTGCGATACCTGGACGCTCATCCAGCAAGACGATGTAATCGACCCCCAGGGGATGATGGCTCTGGAGAATATCCGGATTAAGTTGCAATGCGGAGCGCCTTGACCTGCCGCCTTCCCCAAACGAACGCGATATAATCGGGCATAGTTTTTGACTCCCAGGGTCGCTCTATGATATCCACATTTCGAGCGTACAAACGACAGCTTCGCCTACCTCTCTGGATCATCCCCATGACCTTGTTGTTCGTATGCCTGGCCAGCTACGCGAGTATGCCATCCAAGCTGGGTCTTTATTGGGACGATTGGTTCATCACCTGGTATATCCATTTTCTGGGGCCATCTACCTTTATCGAGGCATTTGGACGTGACAGGCCTTTACTGGGCTGGCTTTACGTCGCACTCACCAGCCTGGTGGGGGAATCGCCGTTGGCCTGGCAGTTTGTTGGAATCTTTTCGCGTTGGTTGAGTTGCCTGGCCTTGTGGTGGGCGTTACACGGCTTGTGGCCGCGCCGGGGGGCGAATACGGCGATGATCGCGTTTCTCTTTGCCGTATATCCGGGGTTCAGCCAGCAGTACATAGCAATCAGTTATAGCTTTCATCTACTCGTTTTGGCGATTACACTGTTTTCATTGGGCTCTATGAATTGGGCTTTACGCACTCCCAACCGGTTCTGGCTCCTATATGGAGCGTCGATCATCTCAGCAGGTCTCGCCATTTTCACTATGGAATATTACTTTGGATTGGAGTTGTTGCGCCCACTCTTCCTTTGGTTGATTCTGAGTGAAACGGTGGTAGGCAATCGCCAACGTCTAAGACGTCTGGTGTTGTATTTGAGTCCCTACGTGGCTCTTTGGGTGGTTTTCCTTGTCTGGCGGATTTCCACACCCACCACCCGTGGGCAGATAAACATCTTCACCCGCCTGGAGGCGGACTTGATAGGTACGGTCGTCGATGTGAGCACGACTGTCCTGCGAGATATAGTAAAGGCCAGCGCCTTGGCCTGGGGTAAAGTATTGGATTTTTCCGGGATTCTGGCTTACGAGCCGCTAGTCTGTCTCAAATATGCTTTGATCGTGTTAGGCACAGCCTTATTTGTTTTCCTCAGCCTGGTTTTCTTGCGCGGACGTCCAGAGGATGCGGATGAGACATTTGCTCTACGGCAACGATGGGCATTCCAGACTATTCTTCTTGGCCTTTTTGCCCTCCTGGTTGGAGGCGTCCCTTTCTGGGCGACGGGTTTGCAGATTAGCCTGACTTTCACTCGGGATCGTTTTACATTGCCAATGATGCTGGGCGCTTCTTTGCTGCTGGCTGGCCTAATTATGCTCATCCCCCGGGCACGCCTGCTCCGCTTTGGACTGTTGGCAATCGCGGTAGGCCTGGCTGCTGGACTGCATTATCAGACGGCTCTTTCTTACCGCCTGGAATGGCTGCTTCAGAAGGATTTCTTCTGGCAGCTGACCTGGCGCATCCCTAACCTCCAGCCAGGGACCACTGTGCTA
>Ga0307425_1002366_pt1 | contig 10681 bp, 6 predicted proteins | sample SalMarWE160330MG_FD_202152 | JGI IMG/M metagenome (GOLD analysis project Ga0307425, IMG submission 202152) | Salt marsh sediment microbial communities from the Plum Island Ecosystem LTER, Massachusetts, United States - WE1603-30 | ecosystem: Environmental > Aquatic > Marine > Intertidal zone >...
ATCGGCCGCGTCCACAGCGGCGACGCCTGGAAGACCATCGACCTCACCGGCGACGACGTGACCGACTGGAGCAACATCAGAGACACACGGACCTGGCTCAATCTGTACGATATCCTGACGGTCGACACCTACGCCGGCCCGGTGCCCGGGCTGATCAACATCAACACGGCACCCAAAGAAGTCCTCATGGGCCTCAAGGGCATCGACGAAGCGACAGCCCAGCAGATCGTCGACTACGTGACCGCAGACCAGTGCTTCGAGACCATCGGCGAGCTCGCCCAGTTCATCATCCCCGGTTCAGGACAAACCTCGTGGAAGCGGGAGAAAACGTTCGCCGACATCGCCGACCTGATCACCGTGCGCTCGGAGGTCTTCCGCGTCATCGTCCTGGCCCAGGCCGTCGATCGCCAGGGCAACGTGACGGCCGAGCGCAAGCTCGAAGCTACCGTAAGACGCTCTTTCGAACACAATGCCGTCGTGTTCGTCGCGAACGTCGACGTCCTCACCACCCGGTGGCTGACCGAATACTAGGACCCAGCCGCCGGCCGAAATCCTCTCCGGCGTCCCTGGTAGCCCCTGGGACGCCGGAAAATTCGGTTTGACACCGCCCCGGCTCGGTGCTAGATAATAGTGCCTAGCTCTTGCGGAGGGGGCAGGTCGTCGCGGTCCATACCGCGGCGGACAGTTGAGGAGAGGCCAGGTTCCTGTGTCGTGAACCGCCTGCCACGTCCTAATAAATAGCCGTCATACCGAATCATAGAAAAGACGGACAAGGCGAGGCACGGAACCATGGACCCCGCTGATCGACGCGGGCGAGGCCAACCCCATCCCACTTTGTGGCTCGACCCCACGATTCGCCTACGGCGGTGCCGGGGCGCCCGTGGGGGATGCAGCCGCACCCTGATCGAGACGCCAGCGGTGTGCTCGTCGGCGCGCGCACACCTTGGGTGGTGGTCCGTGCCCGGATATTGCCGTCGACTCGAACAGAGGCACCAACCCCGCAAAGACTGAGGAGCCATGCGCAAGTCATTCGTCTGCTTCGACATCGGCTCGGACTCGCTCAAGATGGCCGTCTTGTCGGCCGAGGAGCAGGGCCCGCCGCAGCTCGACGACTTCGCCGTCGTCAGCCTGGGCGTCCCGCCCGACACGCCGATCGATGAGCGCAACCGGATCGTGGCCCAGACGATCCGCTTCATGCTCGACGAACGGAAGCTCAAGCCCAAGACCGTCTACCTGTCGCTGTCGGGCCAGTCCGTGTTCGTCCGGTTCGTCAAGCTGCCGGCCGTCGAGGAAACCAAGATCGCCCAGATCGTCCGCTACGAGGCCCAGCAGCAGGTGCCGTTCCCGATCGAGGAGGTCGAATGGGACCACCAGGTGATCGGCGACGCCTCGGGCGACGAGATCGACATCGTGCTCGTGGCGATCAAGACCGACATCGTCTCCGGCCTCGTCGAGGCGATCCGCCACCAGCACATCGAGGTCGAGGCCGTTGACGTCGCCTCGCTCGCGCTCTACAACGCCATGATCTACAACGAGGGCCCGTTCGAAACCACGACGGCGCTCGTCGACCTGGGCGCCAAGACCACCAGCCTTATCATCGCCGAAGGCATCAACCTGTGGTCGCGCACGATCCCGATCGGCGGCGACAACGTCACCGAGGCGATCTCCAAAGATCTCCAGATCTCGACCGAGGAGGCGGGCAAGTTCCAGCGGCTCGCCCGGGTCGGCGAAGCCGCCGAGCGCTCGGAAGCTGCCGGCGGCGACGACCAGGTGCGCCGCGCCTCGGAAGCAGTCACCAAGGTGCTCAACCGGCTGCTGGCCGAGATCCGGCGCTCGATCGGCTACTACCGCAGCCAGTCGCAGGGCGCGCCCGTGCAGCGCGTGCTGCTCTCGGGCGGGGTCTCATTCATCAAAGGCCTCACAGCATTCCTGGCCGACAAGCTGCGCGTCGACGTGGCGCCGCTGTCGCCCCTGGCCAAGGTGAACGTCTCGCCGGGCGTGGACGCCGAGGCACTCAAGGTGCAGCGCTGCTTGCTCGGCGACGTGGTGGGCCTGGGGCTGCGCGCCGCCGGCCGCGGGATTATCGAGACCAACCTGCTGCCGAAGGCGATCGCCTACCAACGCGAGCTGTCGAAGAAGAAGGTGTTCATCGTCGGGGCCGCCGCGTGCCTGATCGGCGCGGTGGCGCTGCTGGGCCTCAAAGCGCGCGTCGACGCGGGGCGCGCCAGCGGCCACCTGGCCGACGCGAACAGGAAGCGCGACTCCTGGAGCGCCGTAGCGCGGGACATCGACACCGAGCAGAAACAGCTCAAAGCGATCGAAAGCCGCCTCGGCGAGATTGACAAAATCCGGAACGCGCGCCTCTACTGGGTCGACTTCATCGATACGATCAAGCGCGAGAAACCCAACTACGCGTGGCTGACGCGGATCCAGGTCGGAGCCCAAGGCACAGCGGTGTCGGGGTCGGTGTCGATGCCGCGGACGCTCCTCTACGACAGCGCCTATGGGGAGGTGCCGACCCAGGCCCGCGGGGGGCGCGTCAGCCGCAGCTCCGAGAGGCGCTCGACCTCGACGAGCACGAGCAGGGACACCGGGAAGGAAACGGTATTGATCGAGGGCTACCTCAAGATCGCCAGGGGCGGGCCGGACCCCGAGCTTGTCCTCGCCAGCCAGGTCGAAGACCTGCGGCTCAAACTCGAGGAGAACAAGTACTTCAGCGACGTCAGGCCGATCAAGCACGAGCTGATCGAAGGCAGCGAGAAATACAAAGAGAAACTGGTTGCGTTCGTCTTCGAGGCCGGACTCGACATCCCCATCGATTTCTGAACCAGGGAGACACGTCCATGGTGCTCGGGAAAAACATCGCCTTCATCGCCGTGCTCGGCGTGCTGGCCGTCGTGCTTATCGCCGTCCTGGTCTGGGCCTTCGGCCAGGTCGCCGCCGAACGCAGCGTGAAAGCCAAGGTCAGCACCGCGCTCGACGAGATCAACAAGCTCAAGCAGAAGCAGCCGTCCGAGGAACACCTCGCTGCCGTCAAGAAAGAATGCGAGGAGTCGGAAGCCGAGTACGCCAATCTCAAGAAGCTCCTGTTGTCCTGGTGGGACCGCGGCATCTACGACGAGACCGAGTCGCCCCGCCAGCCCACCCTCTTCCTGGGCAACCTGCAGCAACTGCAGCGCCAGATCCGCGCCTTCGCCGCGAGCCGGAAGCCGGAAGTGCTGCTGGCCCAAGATGTCGGGAACCTCGGCTTCCCCGAGCTCGCCAATAACGCGCCGCCCCTCGAGGTCACGCTCGAGATGCTCAAGCAGCGCTCGGCCATGCGCGACATCATCCTGCTGCTGATCCACAACGGCGTCCAGTCGATCGACTCGATCGCGTGGCTCGGCCCGGAGGGCGGCGGCAAGCTCTACAGCAAGTACCGCATCAGCGTCTCGTTCACCTGCAAGTACCCGGCGCTCGCCAAGTTTCTCGAGAACTTGGTCGCTGTCGAAAAGCAACCGATCAGCGGCCACGGCCTGCTCCCGCGCAACTACCTGGTCGTCGAGGAGCTGTCGTACAGCGCCACGGACCGCAAGGTGGCCGCGCTCGGCACCACCACCACCGGCAGCGGCGGCAGCACACACCCCGGTGTGCCGCACGGCCCCGCCTACCCCGAAGAGGTTGGGTGGTACCCGACCACCCCAAAAACCACCACCGCCAAAACCCCCGCGGCCGAGACACCGAGCCCGACCACCACCAGCGCCCCAGGGTCGCGCGTCGGCCGCGAGCCGAACTACAACATCTTGACCGTGACCCTGACCATCGCCATGGTCGACTTCAGCGAGGAGATCACGGGCAAGATCGAGGACATCGAGAAACCAAAGGAAAGCGAGCCCGCGGGCGACGGGGAAGCGAGGAACGCCTCGAACGCCCGCCCCTAGCGGCCCGAAGCAGCACACGACGCACGTGGAGCGCCCGACCAGAGGGACGATGACCACAATGGGAGTTGACAGAACAAGGCGTTGGCTCTGGCACGCCGACAAGCTGTCGTTCGGCGCAGTGCTCGTCGTGTGCGCCGCCGCCGTGGCCTTGTTCTGGCACGACGGGCCGCAACGCAACGAGACACCCACAATGATGGCGCACGCGGGCTTCGAGTTCGGCCCAGGTGGCCGCGTCGGCGTCGACATCTGCCATGTCTCCCCCGACCTCTCGGTTGACATCGCCACCGACCCCGACGAGTACCGCCCGCGCCCGGGCGAGCACGTCTGCCTCGACCCCGAGTGCACCTACATCGTCCCCGACGGCGCGAAATGGTGCCCGAAATGCGGCGCGCCGCAGGACGACCGCGACTTCGACGGCATGGACGACGCGTTCGAGCAGCGCCACACGGTGACGAACCCGGACATGGCCGACGGGCACCTCGACGGCGACGGCGACGGCTTTACGAACATCGAGGAGTACAAGGCCGGGTCGGACCCGGACGACCCGAGCTCGGTGCCGGCCCCGATCCGGCTGGTCGCCATCGAGCGCCAGCTCATCGACGTGCTGTTCCGCGGCTACGCCGAGTCGCGCAAAGGCCACATCGAGATCCAGCTCAACTGGGGCAACGACACCCGGACCACTATCCTGCCACTCGGCTCGACATTTCGAGGCTACTCCCTCGAAGAACTCCGAACCGACATCGGCCGGCGAGGTGAGCCGAACTACAGCCTGATCCTGAGACGGCCCGAGGGCGACGCCCTCGTGCTGCCGCGCAGCACGCCCGTGCGCGAGCCGGAACGCTATGGCGTCTTCGTGGCCGACGACGACCCGACACACAGCGCGCGCGCCTACGCAGGCATGCGCTTCGAGATCGAGGGACACTCCTACCGCGTCGTGGAGATCACACGCACGGGCGCACGCCTGATCGGCGACCGAGGAGAACACATCAGCCTGGAACTGACACGTATCAAGTCAAGGTGACGGTAGATGGTGGACGACCTCAAAAAGAAGCTTATCCAGTACGGCGACAAGGTGCTGTTCGGCATCTTCGTCATCGTGCTCGTAGCCACGGCTGCCGCAACGCTGATCGGGAGCCGCAGCCAGCCGAACTCGGAGAATCAGACCCTTGGCGACTACAAGCCGAAGGCCGAGACGCTCGACGTGCAAATCGCCAAGCTGGACGACGAGTTCAAGCAAGGCGGCATTCCGACCGGTTTCGTCGCCAGCGGCTTCGCGACCGACCCCGACGAGATCAACCCGCGTCCGGGCGAGGCGGCGTGCGAGTACTGCGGCTGGATCATGCCCGAGAACGTCTTGCGGTGCCCCAACTGCGGCCGCTGGCGCATGAACGACGACGACAAGGACGGTATGCCCAACGACTGGGAAGATCGCTACAGCGTGGTCGACCGCCACACGCCCGACGCCTCCGAGGACCCCGACAACGACGGGTTCAGCAACCTCAAGGAGTACCTGGGCGGCTCCGACCCAGGCGACCCCAAGTCGATCCCGAGCCCGTTCCGCCTCGCGAGGAGCTATCGGAAACGGGTCGATATCCGCTTCAGAGGCTACACGGTCAACCCCGGCGGGGACGCGGACAGAATCGATCCCCAGTACTGGGTTCTGCAGATGAACTACGGGCGAGAGAGCGACACAGCATTCGTCAAGCTCGGCGGCCACCTGCGCGGCTACCGCCTGTTCCCGCTCGAGAAGAAGCAGGTGCTCCGCAAGGGCAAGGGCGGCATCCCGGACTGGTACGAGGACGTGTACGTCCTATCGATCCAACGGCGCAGCCAACAGCCCATCAAGCTCGAGAAAGGCAAGTGGGGCACGACCAACGAAACATTCGTTGACCTCGAGGTCACGCGCGGTCGCGACAGCGGCAAGCGTTTCACGGGGCTGACGATCGGCGACGTGATCCGAGCCAACGGCGAACGCTTCGAGATCATCGAGATGCGCGATGGCAACGTAATCCTCGAGGGCAGCGAGGGGGAGATCTACACACTCTACTAGCGAGCGCGCCGCAGAGAAGGCAAAGGAGGCGAAGCTATGAGACAGATCATCCTCGCTCTCGCCGTCGTCGTGCCGGCACTCCTCCTCGTCGTGCCGGCCGGGGCGACGACACCCGCTGCCGACGCCGAGACGAACGACTCGCCCGGCGCCGCCAAAGAGACCGTCTCCTCCGACGACGCCAGACAGCTCGCCGCCGAGTACTACGACAAGGCCGTGCAAGCCCACGCGGACGGCAAGCTCGAGTTAGCCCACACGCTCGTGAAGGCTGCCGTGCGGCTGGACCCAGAGAGCCGAGCCGCAAGGAACCTGTTGTTGACGCTCGACAACGAGATCGAGGCCGAGGCCGTACGTCAGGGGAGGCTCTTCATCCACTGGGTCCCCAAGCTCGACATCCCGATCGAGGAGGTGTGTTTTGAGAACGCCCCCCTCAAAGACGTGGTCGAGTTCCTCGCCCGGGAGGCTGACATCAACATCGTATTCGACGCGTCCGCCATGGCCCTCCTGGCCTCGGACCAGCCGGCCGAGGAGGAAGCGGCCGAAGCTCTGGCGGAGGCCCAGGCCGGCCCCGAGGAGGCCGAACCGGGCTTCGAGGGCGCGGAGGCCGACTTGCCCCCGGCCGAGCCGCCGGGGCCCGTGCGGAGGGACCTGGTGACGATCCACCTCAAGGACGTGCCCCTGAAGGACGTGCTGAAGTACGTCCTGCGTTTCAAGGGGCTCAAGTACATCGTTGAGGACTACGCGATCGTCATCGTGCCCGTAGACTGGGTTGACCAGGGCGAGCTTGTCACCGAGGTATTCCATCTGACAACCAGCGGACTCGGCCCGAGGCAGATCGTGGACACGCTGAGGCGCCAGTCCGAGTCGTGGGAGGACGGTCGTTACTAACGTGAACGGGCGCCCGGCCTGGCCGCGCCCGGAAAGCTGGAAACGCGGAAACGCACAGAAATCGGTTGCGTCAGGCCGACTTCGAGGATAGATTCTAATGTTACTGCGCGATTGAGGGACTGCTGTCACACCTGGGGTGAAAGGAGAACACGCTACCATGGGAAAGACGTTGCGATGGCTTGCTGTGCTCGCGCTCGTCTTGTCCCTGTCCTGCGTCCTTTTCCACGCCTACGGCCAAGAAGAGGTTGAGGAGCTGGGCATTGACGCGGGCGGAGGCGAGACGCTCGAGGGAGCAGAGCTGACCGCGGATGAGATCGCCGAGAATGTCGAGACCGAGAAGGCGCTCGAAGCCCAGATGGGCGCTGAGACGGCGAAGCGGGAAGCCGATGCTGCGCTTGCCAGTGGGGACAACGACCTGGCGGTAGCCAGGCTGAAAGAGGCCGTCCGGCTCGTCCCGGATGACGAGGAGGCCCTCGAGCACCTCAAGGAGGTCCAGAAGAAGTACATCTACGACCTGCTGAGGGAGGAGCAATTCGACGCGGTGGTCATCCAGGCCGACGACTTCCTGGCCCGGTTCACCGATTCGAACGACCGGGATGTGATCGAGGTGCGGAGCTTCCGCGCCACGGCAGCCGAGCTGAGCCAGGCGGGGCCCACCGAGACCGAACAGGAACAGCCCAAACAAGAACCGCTCATCGCGCAGCTCAGCGACACGCAGCTTCTGGGCGAGGCGATTCGCGCCTACCGCAAGAAGGACTACGAGATAGCCGAAGACCTGCTGCTGACTGCCCGCGAGTTGGAGCCCTACAACATCGAGGTGACCCGTTGGCTCGACCGCGTCAAGTACCAGAAGTACTTGCACAAGCGCTCGTTCCGCGAGGCGATCCGCAAGGATATGCTCGAGCAGGTGCAGGACGCGTGGATCGACCGGCCACGTGCGCCGCGTATAGAGGTCGGCCCGGTCGGCCCGGTCGAAGCCGAGCCGGTATCGAAAGCGCGCGAGATCATCCTCGCGAAGCTCGAGACCATCATCCCCAAGGTCGAGTTCGAAGACGCCGAGCTGAGGGAGGTCATCCGGTTCCTCTCGCGTGAGGCAGACGTGAACATCGTGATCGACCCGGTGGTCTTCGAGCCGTCCGGAGGCATGACGACGCCCGGAGGCCTCGAGGCGTACCCGGAGGAAGGCGGCTTCGGCGGAGAGGAGTCGATCACGATCCCGAGCGATGAGTTCTCGCCACAGGGCAGCTTGGGCCCGGCAGCACACGCTGCAGCGGCCGCCCCCGGCGGAGGCCCCGTCTACCCCGAGGAGATGCCTGGAGCCGGCCCGTACGGCCCCCAACCGACCACCATGCCAACAACGACTGTAACAAGCACGTATGCGGCCCCGCAGCAGAGCACGATCTCGCTCCACCTGACGAACGTCCCGCTCAAGGACGTGCTCAGGTACGTGCTGCGCTTCAAGAACCTCAAGTACGTCGTCGAGGACTACGCGATCCTCATCATCCCCATCGACTACGTGCTGCCCGAGGAGCTTGAGACCGAGATCTTCCGGCTCTCCACAAGCGGTGTCGGCACCACGACCACCGCCCAGCCGGGATTCACCTCTACAGAGGGGGAGGGCTTCGGCAGCTTCGGCGGCGACAGCGCCTACGGCGACAGCGGCGGCGGCGGCTTCGGCGGGGAGTCCACCGTCGCGCCAGGGCAACCGCCGACGATCAAGGAATGGCTCAAGAGCGCCGCCGGCGTCACGTGGCCAAAAGGGAGCGATCTCGTCTACCACCAGCCGACGGCTACCCTGATCGTGACCAACACGCCGACGAACATGGTGCTGATCCGCGAGCTGATCAGGATCTGGGACCGGCCGCCGATGCAGGTCGAGGTCGAGGCCCGGTTCGCCCACATCGAAATGGATCACGGCTTCGAGAATGCGTTCCGCCTCGGCATGAGCGAGGCGTTGCGCTGGACGCGCAACGAGGGCCGCAACTTGGGCACGGTGCCGCTGCGCAGCCGCGAGCGCCTCGAGCTGTTCTCCAACCCCGGCAATCAGATCGGTACAATCAGCGACAACGGGACCGCGGACTTGGGGGAGGCCATCACGTGGGGCGGGACCGGGACCGACGCGCTGCTCCTCATCAGCGGCATCCTGACCCGTCCCGAGTTCAACCTCGTCTGGTACGCGCTCGACAAGACGACGACCACCGAGCTGCTCTCGGCGCCGCGCGTGACCACTGTCAGCGGTCAGCAGGCGCTCATCTCGCTCGCCGAGGAGATTCGCTACCCGACCGAGTACGACACCGAGTCGGTCCAGGACGTCTACCAGGTCGCGGCGGGGACCGGCCTGTTCCGCACGACGCCGAGCACGTTCGACACGCGCCAAGTGGGCATCCTGCTCAGCGTTACTCCGACCGTCTCGAGCGACGGTGAGGTGATCACCCTCGTGCTGCTGCCCGAGGTGAGCGACCTGATCCGGTGGATCGACTACGGCGACCAGTACCAGTCGCTCAATCAGCCGGTGTTCCAGTCGCGCAGAGTCTCGACGACCGTCTACATCAACGACGGTGAGACACTCGTGCTGGGCGGCATCATCAAAGGCGACACAAAGACCGTCGAGGATCGCGTGCCGGTTCTCGGCAGCATCCCGCTGCTGGGTCGGCTGTTCCGGGGCTCGTATGAGATCGACAAGAAGGTCAACCTGATGATCTTCGTCAGCGCAGACCTGATTACCTCGCGCGGGACCCGCATCAAGCAGGAACGGCATGTGACCGAGCAGCGGACCCGCTACCTCGAGCAGTATCAGAGGGAACTCGAGGCGGCCCAAGCCGAAGGGCAGAGCATCACGACCGGCAGGTAGACCGGCTCCCTCATTTGACGCGTAGATTCGCCCGTCGGGCGCCTCCTGCGGGGGGCGCCCGGCGGGTCATCATCCGGTAGTTCCCGGCGACAAGTCCCGTCACATTCCTCCGGTTCGTTGAGCCGTGCGGGCGCGCGGCCGAAGGGTATCCATACCGGTCCCCACAACGAGGAGAACCAGCCACCCATGGCGGAACGGCTGTTCCTGCTCGACGGTGTCTCGTACGCGTATCGCGCCTTCTACGCGATCCAGCGGCTCTCGAACGCCGAGGGCTTCCCGACAAACGCCGTGTTCGGCTTCGTGCGCACGCTGCGCAAGCTGATTGACGACTTCGGTCCCGAGCGGCTCGTGGCCGTCTTCGACCCCAAAGGCCCCACGTTCCGCAGCGAGCAGTTCGCCGCCTACAAGATCACGCGCAAGCCGATGCCCGAGGACCTGGTCGTGCAGATGCCGGTCATCAAGGAGTTGCTCGAGGCGATGCGCATCCCCGTGCTCGAGATCGACGGCTATGAGGCCGACGACGTGATCGGCACCCTGGCGCGCCGCGCCGAGGCAGCCGGGCTCGAGGTCACCATCGTCAGCGGCGACAAAGACATGCTCCAGCTCGTCAACGACAAAGTCCGCGCGCTGCACGTGCACAAGGACAACGCCGTGCTTGGCCCTGCCCAGGTGGTCGAACGCTTCGGCGTCGCGCCCGAGCACGTGACCGACGTGCTCGGCCTCGCTGGCGACACCTCGGACAACGTGCCCGGCGTCGCGGGCATCGGCGAGAAGACGGCCACCGCGCTCGTGCAGCAGTTCGGCAGCCTCGACGAGGTGCTCGCCCACACCGACGAGGTTGCCGGCGCCAAGCGCCAGGAGAACCTGCGCCGAGACGCCGAGACGGCCCGCCTCTCCAAGCAGCTCGTGACGATCAAGACCGACGTGCCGCTCGACTTCGACCTCGACAAGGCGACGCTGGGCGGGCCGGACGTC
>Ga0307425_1002367_pt1 | contig 10676 bp, 8 predicted proteins | sample SalMarWE160330MG_FD_202152 | JGI IMG/M metagenome (GOLD analysis project Ga0307425, IMG submission 202152) | Salt marsh sediment microbial communities from the Plum Island Ecosystem LTER, Massachusetts, United States - WE1603-30 | ecosystem: Environmental > Aquatic > Marine > Intertidal zone >...
GGGCCTGAATGGACCATCGTCCCAGGCTCAGTGTATGCCTCGCTGAGCGGTGCCCCGTCCCAGCCAGGTGGCGCGATCACGACTGGGGCCGGGATACCGTTTCGCACCGCAAAGCTATAGTCTCGCTCGTCGTGTGCGGGGACCCCCATGATTGCCCCCCCACCGTAGCCCATCAGCACATAGTCGGCCACATAGATCGGCACGCGGCGCCCATCGACGGGACTGATAGCGTGCGCACCGATGTACACGCCGTCGCGGCCTACCTGCTGCCGCTCAACTTCGGTGCGGTGAAGTGCCTGTTCGCAGTACGCCTCGACCTCCGTACGGTGCTCGGCAGCCGTGATCCGTTCGATCAGCGGGTGCTCTGGCGCCAGCACGGCAAAGGTCATACCGTAGACCGTATCGGGGCGCGTGGTGTACACCGTGAAGCGATCGCCCGTCTCTGACACCTGCATCTCGAACTCAGTTCCCTCGCTGCGCCCGATCCAGTTTTCCTGCATGGCCACGATGTGCGATGGCCAATCCAGGTTGTCCAGATCGCGCAGTAGCTCGTCCGCATATGCCGTGATCCGCAAGTACCACTGCTTTAAGTCGCGCTTCTCAACCAGGTGGTGACAGCGCCAGCATACCCCACCCGACTCGACCTGCTCGTTCGCCAGCACCGTCCGGCAGGATGGGCACCACCACTGCTGGCCCATCGCACGATAGGCCAGGCCGCGCCGGTACAGCAGCAAAAAGAACCACTGCGTCCAGCGATAGTAGCCTGGATCGCTCGAGTTGATCTCGCGCTCCCAGTCGTAGGAACAGCCGATCAGGGTCATCTGCCGGCGGTAGTTGGCTGCGTAGCGCCTCGTCGTCTCGCGTGGATGAATACCGCGCTTGATGGCTTCGTTCTCCGCCGGAAGCCCAAAGGCGTCCCACCCCATGGGGTGCAACACGGCGTCGCCCCGCATGCGGCGATAGCGCGAAATGACGTCCGTCGGCACATAGTTTCTGCCGTGCCCGACGCTCAGTCCCTCTCCTGATGGGTAGGGAAAGAACTCCAGGCAGTAGAAGGTGTTCCCCTGCGGCTCATCAGGCGTGCGGTAAATCGCCGTCTCGGCCCACACCTGCCGCCACTTGGTCTCGATCTGCTGTGCATCATACTCGCTGCTCTGCTCCGGGTCCATCTCGGTCCTCCTCTCAGCTATGCCTGGCTCGCCGGCTGAGGAACACCGAGTTCCTCCGGCTAGGGTCAGGCTTTGGTCGACGATGTTGGGGGTACGTTCGCAAGCCCCATCTCTGTGCCTCCCTTGGCAAACAAAAAGGGCCTTCCCACTTGGGGAGGCCCTCCGCAACCCGGGTATGTGCCTATCGGCTAATGCCGCCGCCTTCCCAAGCGCCAACTGCCCCTCACTTTGAGGAGCCCACCGAGAAGGAGATCGAGTCGGCTAGCGCACTGTCGCGGCGTCATGTTCATACTCCAGATGAATATGATACCATCATAGCACATTTCGGGCTGGAAAGCAAGACCAGGTTGCGTCGCGCTATGTATGGTTGTATAATGTCCCAAGAAGCAGTTGACACAGGCAAGCGATCCCGATATGGCATCCCGATCACGATCAGACAGGAACTACTGCCAGCCGACCACAGCGCAAGGCGCGCCCGGTTTCGGACAGGTCGGTGAGACGCCGGCACACGCCGTATGGAGGCTGGTGGTCATCGAGCGGGTCTGGCCCGCCGTGCGCTCCTGGGCCAGCCGCGCATGGCAGAGCTTGGCGTCTGCAGCCGTGCGCTGGATCGCCGCCCCACTCGCCGCTCGGCTCTACCGGACGGTGGTGCGTCCCCTGCGTATTGCGGGGGCAGCACTGCTGGGCATAGCGTATGGCGTCACGCTCGTTACTCTCCTCGGCGCACTGCTCGCCTTTGCCTTCGGCCTGGCAAAGGGATTTCCTCCCGTCTCTGACGTACATGATGCCGTGATAACGAGCTTGTCCGTGCTGCTGCCCACGATCGGGTGGACAGTCGGCTATGTCGCGCTCGGTGTGGGCGCCATCATTGGCGCCAGCTCGGCTGCTGCCGGCGGCGGGTTCTACGCCGGCCTGGAATGGGCTGCAGTAGGCAGCCTCGGCAGCGCCCTGGGTCTCGGCGTCGCTTACGGGAGCTGGTTCCTGGTCGCCGTGGGTGCAGCGGTGGGTGGGCTGCTCGGCGGCAGCATTGGCCTCGCCACCTGGCTCTGCTGCACGGACCGCCATACGCTGACGGTCGAGCGCCGTGTCCTGGCGCCATACCTCATCGCCTTGCTGTTGATTGCACTGTACGTCCCTCTAGCTTTGAACTATATCCTCGCAGTGCCGGTCAGCTAGGACGTGAGAGTCGCGGCCACCTTCCCTGCGCACACGCTTGCCGCCTTAGCCCACCACGTGCCATGTACACAGCCTACGCTTGCCCCATCTGGTTCAGTGATCACAACGTATGCCCAGCACTGCTCCGCCGGGAGACAAAGGGCGGAGCTCGATGAGCAGTGACTCTGACGACCGGCGTTCACGTCGATACGGCTCTCGCAAGGGACGTAGATACGCTGCACGGCGCCAGAGGCGCTCCAGGCAGATATCGACGATCAGGCCCCAAGCCGATCCTCGCCTGAGGCCCGTCTTTGCCAACATCGGCGTACCCGAGGAGATGCCCTTCCGTCCCGACCCCTTTCAGCTCGAGGCGCTCGACGCGGTTCAGCGCGCCGACTGCCTGGTCACCGCGCCAACGGGTGCAGGCAAGACGTGGATCGCCAAGCGTGCGATCGAGCGTGTACTCTTGCAGGGCGGCCATTCGTGGTACGCCTCACCGCTCAAAGCCTTGAGCAATGCCAAGCTGCTCGAATTCGCGACAGAATTCGGCCGGGAGAACGTCGGCATCTTGACTGGGGACCGCAAAGAGAATGCGGATGCGCCCATCGTCGTCGGCACGACCGAGATCCTGCGCAACCAGCTCTACGACGCCATGCACCTCGGTCAGGACCTGGACACCGATCTGGTGGTGCTGGATGAGGCGCACTTTATGGGGGACCCCGACCGCGGCGTAGTCTGGGAGGAGATCATGATCTACCTCCCATCTCAGGTCCGTTTGCTCCTGCTTTCGGCAACGATCGGCAACGCAGACGAGATTGCAGGCTGGCTCGAGAGCATTCGCGAATCGCCGACCATCGTGGTCGAGGCCACCGAGCGTCCGGTCGAGCTCTATCCGCTGTTCCTTCACCCTTCCGGGACGCTCATGCCTCTTCTTTCTCCCGAGAGCAGCAAGCCCAGGCTAGACCACAAGGTTCGCACCTACGCCAACGCCAGGAACCCACCCCTGCTCTACGATCCGCGTGACTTGCCTCCCTTTGGGGAGATCCTCGAGGTCCTGCGCAGATTCAACCTGCTGCCGGCAATCTTCTTCCTAAAGTCTCGCTCCAACTGCGACCAGGCACTCGATCTGTGCCAGGGCCATCGCCCGAGGGGTGCACAGCGCCGCGAACAGCTCCATCGCCGGATCGGCGAGCTCGTCGCAGAGAGCCGGCATTTGGCGAGCCACCCGCAGCTCTGGCACCTGCGAAACCTCGCGGTCGGCGCTCATCACGGCGGACAGCTCCCTCCGTGGAAGCTGGTCCTGGAAACGCTGATGACTGAAGGGCTGCTCGACGCGGTCTTTGCTACGTCTACCGTCGCGGCAGGTGTGAACTTTCCCGCCCGCTCGGCCGTCTTGATCCAGTCCGATCGCTTTGACGGGCACGAGTTCGTCCCGCTCACACCGACCGAGTTCCACCAGATGACCGGGCGGGCAGGGCGTCGTGGCATGGACCACATTGGCTTCCTCGTTGTCTTGCCGGGGCCCTTTATGGATCTCGACCTGATCGCACGACTGTGGGCTTCTGCCCCGCTGGATGTGCCCAGCCAGGTCCAGGTCAGCTTTTCCATGGTGCTCAACCTGCTTCTCTCGCATACACCGGCCGAGATCGAGCGCCTGTTGCAGCAGTCCTTCGCCGCCTACCGCCAGAAAGGGGGCCGGTACAGGCGCCTGGTACAGGAATTCGAGCGTTACCTGGCTTTCCTGCAAGCCCATGGCTATGTGACCGGGGAAGGGCTCCCCACAGAGTCGGGCGGATGGGCCTCCTTGCTCCGCGTCGACCAACCGTTGCTCATCGCGGAAGCGCTCAAGCACGAGCTACTTCCAGATACGGATCCCGCCATCCTGGCTGCGATCGTGGCTTCGTTTGTCAACGAACGCGAGACCGACGATCACCTACATACGGGTCTCGTGCCGCGTACACTGGAGCGCGCCTTTGTCAGGGTCACGCGCGGCCTACATCGTTTCGTCGAGCAGATGAAACGCGCCGGCTTTGAGACCCGCCCGCTCTACCTTCGCCCAGCCGCAGCCGTCTATGCCTGGGCCGCTGAGGAGACGTGGCAGCGCGCTGTGCAGATATCCGAGGTGGCGGACGGCGACCTGACCATGTTGATCTCGCGCACCGCCGACAACTTGAGGCACATCCAGGCGCTCCATGCTCCCTTCCCCACCGTCTCCAGAACCGCAGCAAGCGCGGTCGACTTGATCATGCGGGACCCGGTCATCTACGAGTAGCATCCTCGCCAACTCGAGCACGAACGAATCGATCTCAAACATCGTCATTTAATCCCATTATGAAAATGTATACCTCGACCGAGAGTTGTGAACGCACGGCTAGTGTCGGTTTGACACTTTGAAGCCACGATGGTATACTATACCGGATTGATATATGGGCATCGTGAAAGACTCAAGCATGCTCTCGCCTGCTGTGCAACTAGGGCGCATAGTATGTTGACCGTCGGCCCGTCGCAGTCCACTCTGGTCAGTTTGTCCCATACAAGCGGAGATCGGGTCGGCATTGTGCGGTCGATGGGCCAGCACACAGAGAGACAGCTCCATAGGCGAGCAGGGCGACGCGTGCTGGTGGGGTATACACGAAATCGTGGAGGGAGTAAGAATATGACAAGAGTCGTTCGTAGGAATGGGGAATCGCCGGAAAGCCTACTCAAGCGATTCCGAAAAAAGGTCGCACGTGATCGAATTCTGAGCGACGCCAAGCGCAAACGCTACTTTGTCTCCAAGAGCGAGCAGAAACGAATCGCCTTGCGCAAGGCCAAGCGCCGTGAGCGGAAGCGCCTTTGGCGCGAGCGACGCAGGGGCCGTCGATAGCTTCGGGGCCGAGCGGTATGCAACTAGACTAGTAGGGAATCCAGCTAACTGCACGATAGGAACTGGGGTACACAGGTTGAGTGCGCTCGACATCTACATGCAGGACATGGGACGCTTCCCGCTCCTCAGCGAAGAGGAAGAGATAGAGCTCGCCTCTCAGTACCAGCAGGGCCGCGAGGCCAGTGAACAACTCGCTCGCGCCCACGACCTGGACGACCGGGAGCGACACGATCTGGAACGTGTCGTTGCTCGAGCGGATCAAGCGCGCAAGCGGATGATCCGGTGTAACCTGCGCCTGGTGATCAGCATGGCCAAGCAGTACTCTGGGAGCAGCTTACCCTTCGATGATCTCATCCAGGAAGGAAACGTCGGGCTTATCGAGGCGGTCGAGCGATTCGATCCGACTCGAGGCACCCGTTTCTCGACATACGCGGTGTGGTGGATCAAGCAGGCGATCCGCCGTGCGATCACCAACAAGGGGCGCACCGTCCGCTTGCCGGCACACGTTGCCGACAAGCTCCGCATCATGCGACGGGCGAGCCGTGTCTTGGAATCGCGTCTGAGCCGCGAACCCACGGTCGGAGAACTGGCAAAGCAGATGGGCGTGCAGGTACGGTCGGTCCGCCGGCTGCAGCGTTGGCAAAGACGTGTGCTCTCGCTCAATATGCCCGTTGGCGAAGAGGGAGAGAGCGAACTCGCTGATTTCGTCGAGGACCGACAAGCGCCCTCTCTCGAGGAGCTGCTGCACGACCAGCAATTGAGAGAGCAGGTGCGTGAACTCGTCTCTGCCCGGCTCTCGCCACGCGAGCAGCGTATCCTGAGCCTGCGGTTTGGGCTCGACGGCGACGAACGCCAGACGCTGGAGGAAACTGCGGAGGACATGGGTGTGACGCGGGAGCGCATACGCCAGATCGAGCGGCATGCCCTTCGACGGCTGCGTCACGCTGGCATACGGAGCAGGGGACTCTGGGAGGCCTGGAAACAGACTGGGGTATAGCCAATGACAGATAGACGTAAGGCAATCACCTGCCAGCGTTGTGGCATGGGCTTTATGATGACCGAGAACTATCGTGCTTATCTGGACAGGTGGGGGGCCCATCTCGTCGTGCCAGTACAGTGCCTGAACTGCTTCTGGCATGCGGGGCCCCTGCCCAAGCAGCGAGGCCAAGTCAAGTGGTTCAATCCCCGCAAGCAGTACGGGTTTATCGTCGACGAGAACGGTTACGAGGTGTTCTTTCACCAGAAGCAGTTGCTAGAGCCCGACGGAAACTATCCGCACGAGGGCGAGCCGGTCCGATTCCACGTGCGTTATGCGCCCAAAGGGCCTGAGGCAGTCAACATCGAGACTATCCACATATAGCAGGGCCGAACATACGATGAGAGAGATCGCTCCAGACATCTACCTGGAGACACGATATCCGTGCGGGAACGTGGGCTTTGTCGACACCGGACGAGGGATCATCTGCATCGACCCACCCATGATGCCAGACGATGCTCGGCAGTGGCTGGCTACGATCTGGGCCACCACAGCACAACCCGTCGCCGCCATCGTCCAGACTGACTATGATATGCCACGGGTATTGAGCACTAACCTGGTGGCTCGTTCGCACGGATTCCCCTCCGTCATCGCTCACGATGCAGTGTGGGAACCGATGGCCAAGGTATATGGGCGAGAGCGGATGGTCCAGCGGATCAACGAGCTGCTTGGGAATGGTGCCAACTGGCACGTGCGGATGCCCGACGTCACATTCGACGATCGGTTGATCCTGAAGAAAGGGAACAAGGAAATCCACATAGACTTCCCTCAGTGCGGCGAGAAAAAGCTGCCTCACCGTGTTTGCCTCAACTGTGGCCACTATAGAGGCGTCCAGGTCCTTGAAGTTTGAGGCGAACAACGACCCGCACCACCTACGGATTCCTATCCACTGTGGAGGGAGAGCAGTGACCGACGACGCTACGAATACGACCGCTTCCGCGGACAAGAGTAGCAGCAAGACAGAGAATACTGCAGATCAGGAGACAGCTCGGCCCAGACCTGGTGGTCTGGGCCGACCCGACCAATTGCCCGAGAGAGATGATCGCGATAGTCTCAGCACAGGAGAGGAAGTCTTTGATCTCAGGGGTATCCCAGTTGACGACGGAATTGGAATCTATCTGAAAGAGGCAGCCTCGATGCCCCTTCTCTCTCGTGAGGAGGAGCTCAGGCTAACCAAGGCCATCAGTACAGGAAGGGAGGCGCAGCGAAGGCTGAGAAACAGCGACCACGAGGGATGCGAGCAGCTCGAACGGCAGCTTGAGGAGGCGTGCATGGCACGGGAACACCTCATTCTGGCAAACACGCGTCTCGTGGTCAGCATTGCGAAAAAGTACCGCGGTCGCGGCCTTTCCTTCCTAGATCTGATCCAAGAAGGAAATCTGGGACTGATCAAGACCCTGGAAAAGTTCGATTATACGCGCGGCTACAGGTTCAGCACGTATGCTACGTGGTGGATCCGGCAGTACATCACGCGCGCGATTGCTTCACAGGCCAGGACGATCCGTATCCCGGTGCACATGAACGACCGCATTCGGCGCGTATACCAAACGGCACGCCAGCTCGAGCAAGAGACCAACCGCCGGCCCACAGCCGAAGAAATCGCCAGTGAGATGGGCTTGAGGCCGAGCAAGGTGCGGTGGATGCTCAAGGTCTCGCGCTATCCGCTTTCACTCGAGCGACCTGTAGGCGACGACGATCCAGATGAGCTGGGCAGCTTTATTCCGGATGACAATATGCCGGCACCTCCCGAGGAAGCGTCTCAGCAGTTGCTGCGTGAGGAGATGGAGCAGGTACTCGGCACCCTCACCCCGAGAGAGGCACGCATCCTGCGCCTCCGGTTCGGTCTACACGACGGGCATAGCTATACGCTGGAAGAGATTGGCGACAAGTTCGGCCTGACCCGCGAACGCATTCGGCAGATAGAGCACAAAGCATTGCGCCGGCTGCGTCACCCACGGCGTAGCCGGAAACTGCTTGGGTACCTGACCTGAAGGCCGGTCGACACCTACATGATCGGGGCAGGGCTGGTGAGCCGAAATCCTGCGCTCGAGCGCAAGCGAAGCGTCGTGTCCCCACCCAGATGCTTCGACATCAGGTAAGAGGAGCTACAATGGCAAATGGACGTGAGGAAGCATTAGGTACAGCGCTGCAGTCCATCCGCAAGCGCTTTGGCGAAGGAGCAGTGATGAGGCTAGGTGAAGCCACACATCTCGACGTGGAGGCCATACCGACCGGTTCCTTGTCACTGGACATCGCGCTGGGCATCGGCGGCATCCCGCGCGGTCGCATGACCGAGATCTATGGTCCAGAGGGATCCGGCAAGACCACACTCTGCTTGCACATCATTGCACAGATACAGCGGAGCGGTGGCACGGCAGCGATCGTCGACGTCGAACACGCACTCGACCCGGCGTACGCTGAGGTATGTGGCGTCAGCGTAGATGAGCTATACATCTCGCAGCCGGATACTGGTGAGGAGGCGCTCGAGATCGCCGAGGCACTGATCCGTTCGGGGGCTGTCGATGCTCTGGTCATCGATTCGGTCGCTGCCCTGGTGCCACGTGCAGAGATCGAGGGTGAGATGGGCGACAGCCATCCTGGACTGCAGGCACGGCTCATGAGCCAGGCCATGCGCAAGCTGAGCGGGGCGGTCAAGCAAAGCAACGTGGCGCTCATCTTTACCAACCAGCTCCGCCAAAAGATCGGCGTCCTGTTTGGCAATCCCGAGACCACTTCGGGTGGCATGGCGCTCAAGTTCTACTCTTCAGTGCGCCTTGACATTCGCCGCATCCGGGCAATCAAGCTGCACGGGCGGGTGGTCGGCAACCGGACGCGCGTCCGGGTGAAAAAGAACAAGGTGGCGGCACCGTTCAAGCAGGCCGAGTTCGACATCATGTATGACGAAGGCATCTCGCTACCCGGAGATGTGCTCGACCTGGCCGTAGAGCTCGACGTGATCGACAAGCGCGGCTCCTACTACAAGTATGGAGACGAGATGCTCGCCCAGGGGCGCGAGAATACCAAGGCGGTGCTCGGCGAGAACCCCTCGCTACTGCGCGAGATCGAGAATGCAGTGCGCGACGCGCACGGGCTGGACGTACTACCCTCGACTGAGCCAGATACCAAGGAAGAGGAGCCTGAAACAGCCACCGAGGCAGCATAGGGCGAGCACGAGCACTCGACAAAGATGGAAGAGGAATGACTCAGACGAGGACCAAGCGCAGACGACGGACGATCGAACTGGCCGAGGAACTAGGCTATGCCTACCGCGAGTACGCACACTATACGCTCCTCGACCGAGCGATCGCGGATGTGCGAGACGGTCTCAAACCCGTCCAACGCCGCATCATCTATGCCATGGGCGATATGGGCCTGAACCCGTCGTCGCCTCATCGCAAGTGTGCGCGTATCGTCGGCGAAGTACTCGGCAAGTATCACCCGCACGGCGACCAGTCCGTCTACGATGCGCTGGCGCGTATGGCACAGGACTTCTCGCAGCGTGAAGTGACCGTCGATGGCCAGGGCAATTTCGGCTCCATCGACGGCGACTCGCCGGCAGCCATGCGCTATACCGAGTGTCGCCTCGCCCCCCCGGGTGCGGAGATGCTGCGTGACATCGGCATGGACACGGTGGAATGGCAGGAGAACTTTGACAACTCGCTCGAAGAACCGGTGGTACTGCCAACCGCATTTCCGAACGCCCTCGTCAATGGGTCTTCAGGGATTGCGGTCGGTTTTGCCGCGAACCTTCCTCCTCATAACCTCGGCGAGGTGTGCGATGCCATCATACTGCTCTGCAAACGCTGGAAGGCCCGGGCAGAGATTGCGGTCCAGGAACTGATGGAAGTCATCCCTGGCCCTGACTTTCCCACCGGTGGGATCGTCTACCGCTATCGCACCGACCGTCGCGGAAGCAAGACGGTACGCAGCGACGCGATCGAGGCTGCATACACAGAGGGCAGTGCTGGCATCGTGTGTCAGGCCCGTATGCGAGTGGAGCCTGGCGACGGGCGCTCGGGAGACCAGATCGTGATCACCGAGATCCCATTCGGCCAGCGCAAGTCGACGATCATCCAGCGCATCGCCAAAGAGGCGCGCGAGGGCAAGATCAACGGCGTGACGGACATCGCGGATGAGAGCGACCGCGAGGGTCTCCGCATCGTGGTCCAGCTTTCCCGGCAGGCACTCACCGAGGATGTACTCGACATGCTCGTGCGCCGGTCCACGCTGCGCGCCACTTTTGGCGTGAACAACCTGCTGCTCGTGCCACGGGACACGGATGAGAGCCAGGTCGTCGAGCCGCGCATACTGGGCCTCAGGGACATGCTCGAGCAGTTTGTGCTGCACCGCCTAGCGATCGTGCAGCGGCGGAGCCATTACGAGCTAGCACGCCGTCGTGCCCGCCTGCACATCGTCGAGGGTCTGCTCATTGCTCTCGATCGAATCGATG
>Ga0307425_1002368_pt1 | contig 10675 bp, 9 predicted proteins | sample SalMarWE160330MG_FD_202152 | JGI IMG/M metagenome (GOLD analysis project Ga0307425, IMG submission 202152) | Salt marsh sediment microbial communities from the Plum Island Ecosystem LTER, Massachusetts, United States - WE1603-30 | ecosystem: Environmental > Aquatic > Marine > Intertidal zone >...
TCCTGAATGGAGAGACGGGGCTGCTTGTGCCGCCGAGAAGTCCTGCCGCTTTGGCTAAAGCCATCCTGAGGATTTACGAAGACAGAGAATTGGGGATACGCCTCGGGCAAAAGGGTTATGAGGTCGTCCATAAAAAATTTTCCGCTGAGGCCATGGCGGGTAAGGTCATCTATGAGTATGAGCGAATTGCCCGAAAAAAACGCATAAAACTGACGGCCAAAAATTAACGATCCATGAATAATCCAGGTTTTTCAACGGATGTTCATAATTGTGCTCTGACATGAGAAATGAGCTGGGTTTAGTAGCCAAGACACTGATTCTACTGGTGATCTTTACCATCGGAGTCTGCCTGCATCTTTCTCTCATTAAAAAGCCGGACAATTATCAAGTGTACGTGAATGCAGCTGAGAATATATTTTACAAACAAAACCTCTACGCGAAGTATGGAATACTGGATTATTTCAAATACAGCCCTCTAGCTGCGTTGATCATCGTCCCATTTGCGCTCCTTATCGATGAAGTGGGCATGTTCCTCTTTTTGTTCTTCCAGTACTGGCTGTTTTTTTGGGGTTTTTGGAGGTGGACAAAATCCGCCGGCTTCAGGTTAGACCAATCCTCCAGCATGATGGTCCTGGCCTTCTTGTCCGTTGTCTCAGATTCCGTGCTGACGATCCAAATATGTCAGGTCAATGCAGGCATATTCGGCCTCATGCTTTTGGCTGCGGCGCAATATTCTGAAGGAAAGTATCTAAAGTCAGGACTATTACTCTCATTGGCGACAAACTTGAAAATATTTCCCTTCACATTGGCTTTTTGTTTTTTGACGGACTTCAAGAAAAAGTTCTGGCTGGCGTTTTGGGTCGGGCTTGTCTTCTGGTTCGTTTTACCTGTATTGTTTATCGGGGCCGGCACCAATTTTCAGCTGTTGCGGGAATGGTATAGCCTGATGACATGGGATCAAACACGGAATCTAGAAATGCTGGATATCGGGAATTTTCTGGATCATCATTTTGGTATCACTCAGTCCATTCGCAATCCTCTCGCTGTTGTGTTAGGCCTTTGTATCGGTTTGTCCACTTTTTTCCTTTTTCGAAAAGGGAAGAGAGCCTTGATCTACCGGTTCCTGGTGCCAGTCAACGGCCTTTATGTTCTCTTGTTTTCTTATCTCAGCGAATCTGCCACGTCTATACTTGCCACATCGGCCATTTTTTTGATCGCTATGGCCGCACTCTATGAGAAAGAACATTCATGGATATATTGGGTCTCCTGGATAATGGCGCTGCTCCTGATCCCCGTGTTTTATTCGGACCTTGTGTTCCGGTCTTGGTCCTGGTGGGCTCGTGGCTTTCACCTCAAAACGATCGGCTATTTCTTTGTATCGATCATCATTGGTTTTCTTTTGGTCAAGTATTATAGAAAAGGTGCTGCTGAAGACATTGGCAGCGCCTCATAATCCCTAACTTCCGATCTGCGTTTCATCCTCCCTGATCTTGGGTGCCATGCTGAATCCCGTGAATCCAAAGATAGCGAGGATCACCACAGCTGTATAATTCATAACGGCCCAGATGAGATAGGAGAATGTCGGTACGCCTATGGTCCCAGTGATATAAACACCTGCCATGCTCCAGGGAATAAGGGGGACGATAATGGCCCCGCACTCCTCGATAATCCGGGAGAGGTTTTTTGCTGCCAGACCTTTTTCCTTGTAAATGGGGGCCAGGAGTTCTCCCGGGATGATCATGGAGAGATAAGAACTTCCCGTGACCAAAGCGGTGACTATCGATGCCGATATGGTTGTAAGGACAATACTCCAGACTTTGCTGGCGAATTTCATTACCCTATCCAGAATGACTTGAAGCATCCCTGTCCTCTGCATGATCCCGCCAAAACTGAATGCTGTGAAGGCGACCAATTGCGTTTCCATCATGCTCATCATGCCGCCCCGTGAGATCAATCGGTCGACTGGTCCGACACCTGTGTGCGCTTCATAGCCGGTGTTCAGTGCGTTTGCGATCTCTGTGATCGATGCTTTCTGGAAGATGATAGCCAGTATTCCTGCGATGAATGATGAAAAAAGCATGCCGGGTATGGTGGGTTTTTTGGTCGCTGCAAAATAGAAGACGACCGCCATGGGCAGGAGAAGAAGGAGGTTGAAATTGAAATTTTCTTTGAGAGTTTGTGTGATCAGGGTCAATTTTTCCGATTCCACGCTTCCGCTTCCGTATTTAAGCCCAACGATAAAGTACACGAACATTCCGATGAGCCAGGCTGGTGTCGCGGACCACGTCATATGTTTGATGTGATCGAAAAGATTGGAACCTGCGGCCACGGGGGCCAGGTTCGTGACATCGGAAAAGGGCGACATTTTGTCTCCGAAATAAGCCCCGGCAACAATGGCCCCAGCCGCTGGCCCCAGGGGGATTCCCAAACCCGCCGCAATGCCGATAAAGGCAACACCCAAGGTTCCGATGGTTCCCCATGATGTGCCTGTAGAGATTGAGGTGAGTGAACAAACGAAACAGGCTGTGACGAGAAAAAATTTGGGTGATATCAGCTTGAGACCGTAATAGATAACCATGGGTATCGTCCCGCTGGCAATCCAAGCACCGATGAGAATCCCCACACAGAGCATGATCAGGATGGCTGGCATGGCTTTGTGGATACTGTCAACGATCCCCCTTTCCATATCCTGCCACTTGAAACGCAGGATAAAGCCCATACATCCAGTGATAAAGGCAGCCCCGACAAGCAGCACTTGTGGGCGGATCTTGTAAACGCCATACCCTACGCCGAGGAGAAGGCCCATGGCGAGGAGGGGGATAAGAGCTACGCCAAAGCTTGGCTGTCTCTGTGTTTTTTGGGATTCGGTTTGATTTTCGGTGCTCATTGTTCGTCCTCTTATGAAAATGTTCCGGAGACGAGGAGCTCTCCATTCCACATCATTTTTTGCCCCATGGCGATAGCGCCGCTGAGATCAAAGTTCTTATCGAGAAAAACAAAATCCGCATCTTTTCCTGCCTGGATCATGCCCTTTTGTTCGAGTTTGTAAAAGGACGCTGCGTTCGTGGAGAAAAGCCGGATCGCCTCTGTTGTGGTTAGAATTTGTTCTTGAATAAGGTACTTGAAATTTGCCAGGAGGCTTTTCTGTGTGGCAACGCTCAACCCTGTGAGGACTCCCTCTTTATTAAAGACAGGCAGGCTTCCGTTGGCATCGGAACTTACTGTGATGTTGGTAAGCGGAGCGTTTTTTTTCTTGCATAAACGGATGGCCGCAGCAATACTGAGATGGCCTTCCTCTTGAGGATTGGGATCAAGGTCTGCCGTTAGATCTATAGTACCACCCCTTTGAATGAACTGGATGGACTCTTCGAGCAATTCAGGGTTACGATTGCAATGGGTGGGAATGAGCTGTGTGATCGGGATCTCTGTTTCTTCGATCAAGCGGAAGAACAGTTCAAGGCGGCGGTTCCCATCTCCCAGATGACAGTGGAATATACCCGCCTTTCCCCCCAGCATTCCTCCCACGCGACAATCCGAAGCGATGCGGCAGAACTCTTCGAATGTGGGCTGAGAGGAACGATGGTCGGAGATGGCGATCTCACCCGCACCGAGCACCTTGTCGATGAGCACGATATCCGTGCGGACACTCCCTGTGAGTGTGACCACAGGAATCTGGTAAGATCCTGAAAATATATACGTGCTCACTCCCTCGATCTGGAGCGCATTCGCCTTGGCCAGCAGGGACTCCATATGGCGGGTTGTCCCGTCCGTTCCCAAGCAACCAATGACTGTCGTCACTCCGCTGGTGATGATATCTTCGATTGTTATTTCAGGAGCTCGAGTGGAGGGACCTCCTTCACCGCCACCTCCCAATATGTGCGCATGGCCGTCGATAAATCCAGGAATGATCTGTTGGCCCGAAGCGTCCACCTCATAAACGGTGATACCATCGATCCTGATATTCCCAGGCTTACAGATGGCGCCAATTTTGCTGTCCAGGATCAGAATGTCTTTTTTACCCAAAGGATCAGGGGAAAAAATTTCCCCGCCACGCACGAGAGTGACCATTTTTACCTCCTGTGTGTTTCTTTGGTCTCTGCATTTTCGACATCTCAATTTCAGAGCTAAAGTAACACGCTTCAAGCGCTTTTTCAAGACAAAGGAATCAGCTCTTTCTAATGTTGTGCGCCCAAAATATTTCCAGGTTGAGATAAGTCCGAAGCCAAGCTTGCCATTGAGGAATGCCATCCGGAGATGGAGTGGGCAGGATCCCTCGAAAAGGGGAGCAAAGCCGATGGATAAGCGGATTCTCCTCGACGGAGAAAATCTGCGTCGTGACGAAACAGCTTGACTGATTGCCTTTTGAATTTTTTAAGAATTTTCGTTAAAATAGGAGCGAATCAGAAAGAGACAAATGGCAACGATCGAAGAAGAGTTCGATAAACTGAGGCCCGTTTTTGACAAGTGGAGTAAATCCGTACTCTTCGCAAAAAAGCTGGATGTCAAAGGCGAAGAGAACTTTGTCAAAAAAGGCCCCACGATCATCATGGGAAACCATATCGGTACCATCAAGGATGTTTTGACCATATATAAGATAGTCCCCCGATCCTTTGTCTTTACAGCCAACAGAATGATCTTCAACAAAAACGAACTGGATTTCCTTATCCGAAAGCACCTCAAAAGGCATCTCAAAGGATTCGGGCTTTTTGTAAATGCGATCCTCAAACCCATAAAGATTCCCGCCATTAATTTTGTAACCAGAGCTGCCAACAGGGTGGGAACCATTCCTGTGGATCTGTACTCAAGCAAAAGAGATGCGATCCTGAAATGCCAGGAAGCCGTGAAAGCGGGATGCGCCCTTATCACTCTTCAAGGCCGAGGTCGGATCATGAAAAGCGACCCAAATCCTTATGTGAGCCCCATCAAAAAAGGAGCTGCGATCATTTCCTACAATCTTTACATGAACGAAGGAATTTCTGTTCCAGTTACCCCGTTGGTCATGTTCGGGACCCACTTCCCCTTTTTTATGCCAGGGAAAATCCAGGTCAGAGTTGGGAAACCCATGTTCATCGCCGATTACATAGAGGGTGGATTCAATGAGACGATTGAGAGATTCCGGAGCGCATTAGAGAAAACGCTCAACTCTCTTTTCTTCCAGATCCTCAATTCATAGGCGATAAGTCTATTGACCGCCGAAACGTGCCAGAATATCCGAATTGATTTTGAGGAAGATATCATACCTGATCTTTACGCCTTTTTCTTCCCTAAGTTTTGACATGCAGGAGATAAAAAATTTGTTTTTTTTCGTCTCCAAGAAATTTTCTCGCTCCGAATCGAGATTTGTTTGAAGGTCTTCTTTTGTGACTTCTTTTCGGTCAAGAACCCGGATGAGGACATAGCCATTGGGAAACTCTATGGGCTCACTGGTTTGATCAAGCGGTAGAGAGAACGCCTTTTCGTCGACTTCTGCGCTCTCACCGATGACACTCAAATATCCCCCTCTTTTGTGCTCTTCGGCTGTTTTGTATTCCAGCCCATACTTGGCGGAAAGGCTTTCGAGGTCACTTTTTGCCAGTTCTTCTTTAATGGACTTCATCTGTGCGTACGCTTCGTCTTTCTTCTTTTCTGCAGCGAGGTCTTGCTTCACCTTGTCTTCCACCTCTTCGAGCTGTGCAGCGCGGGGCGGGGCAATACTGCGGAGTTGCGCGAGTCCGGTGCCTTTGTACGTGTAGATGGGTGCTGAGATCTTGTTTTCGTCGAGCTGGAAGAGCGAAGTGCTTATGGAACCGGACGGGTCGATTTCCTCGTCGCAGGACTCTCCCTCAGCAACCAGTCCTGTGCTTTTGATCTTAAAGCCCAATTTTTGAGACGCCACATCCAGGCTTTTTTCTTTTTGGGCGGTTTTCTCCAATCTGGCAACTTTTGATTCGATCAATTCTCTTGCTTTTTGGTCTTTGAGGATGTTTGTGATTTGATCTTTAACATCTTCAAGTGGTTTTTGTATGGCCGCGTCTCTCTCTGTCACTTTAAGGAGAGCTGCACCATCATCCAGTTCGATCGGCTGAGACATCTTGCCGACCTCCAGGTTGGTTATTTCCTCTTGCTCCTTGGAAGAAAGGGAACGCCAATCGAAAAGACCCCAATCACCCGATTCTTCAGCTTTTCCATCTTTGGAATGAGTTTTAGCCATATTTCCAAAATCCTCACCCGCATTTATCCTATCCTGGATGTTTTGCATCTCTGTCAAAACGAGTTCTCTGTCTTTCCCCTCATAGGGGAGATAGATGCGGCTTACCCTCACTTTTTCCGGTTCGGTGAATTGAGATTGATTGTCTTCGTAGTACTTTTTGACTTCGGGATCGGTTAGATCCACTTCCTTTTTGAAGTCCTCGATGTTAAAAAAGACATAATCGGCTTCACGTTTTTCGGGAATCGTGTAGTTAGCCTTGTTTTTTTCAAAGAAGGTTTGTTTTTCCTCAAGGCTAAATTCCTTCTCAATGGGGATGTTCTTGATTTCGATAGGTACGAACTCCATCTTAACGCTTTCGTTTGTATTCTTGTAGTTTTCCCAAAGCTCTCCCTGTGTGATTGATACTCCTGCGGTGAGCAGCTTAATGGCCTTTTCCATGAGGATCTCCTTTTTGAGGTTATCCTCAAAATCCCCCAGAGAGATTCTGTTCCACTCCAAAATCCGTTTGTATTCCTCGAAACCTATAAATTGGCCATCCTTTTGGAAGACGGGATATCCCTTGATCTTGTCCCGCAGCTCATTGTTGGACGCGTTCAGCTTCATGTCATCGGCAATTTGAAGAAGCAGCTCCTGCTGGATGATTTGCTCGAGGACTTGCTGTGGAAGATTCAACTGCTGGATGAAATTGCTGTTGAGCTCTTTAAATTGTTTCTGTAAACTTTCGATCCTCTGCCTGAGGTTGCTCATGTATGTATCCGTCGGTATTTTGACTTTGCCGACTGATGCAATAGTGTTGGGATCACGGGATTCTCCCAGACGGCCTGCTCCTCCCCAAACAGCAAATATAGAAATAATGAATGCAGCGACAACAGCCCAGAGAATGGGTGAAAGGGATTTTAAGTTTTTGCGCATACTTTTCAGCATTGTCTCACCTCATATTTATTATCTGCTCCAAACGCTTTTTTTTCAACCAAGGCTATTATGTTTTGGCCTTCCTCCTTCAGAATCCTCAGTGATCTCTGTACTCGTTTTATTCCATGGACCTGTTGGGGAATCGGATTAAAGGTTTTTGAGCAAATGTCGGGCAATAACGATCCTTTGAACCTCTGAAGTCCCCTCATATATTGCAAGCACCCTTGCATCTCTGTAGATTTGTTCGACAAAAAATTCTTTGGAATACCCGTAACCCCCATGGATCTGGAGAGCTTGGTACGCAATCCTGTTGGCGGCTTCTGAAGCAAACAGCTTGGCCATTGCAGACTCTTTTCCATAAGGTTTGCCACAATCGCACAAATTTGCGGCCTTGTAGGTCAACAAGCGCGCGGCATCCGTTTGTATGGCCATGTCGGCGATCATGAATTGAATGGCCTGGAAATCAGAGATCTTTTTTCCGAAGGCCTCTCTTTCTTTGGCGTATTTCGCCGCCTCGTCTATAGCTCTTTGGGAAATGCCGACAGCTTGGGCCGCAATTCCAATTCTCGAGTTATCCAGTCCCTGAAAAGCGATGGCTGTCCCTTGTCCCTCCTCGCCCAGCAGGTTTTCTGCTGGAACTTGGCAGTTTTCCAAAGTGATTTCTGCAGTCAGTGAAGCATGCAACCCCATCTTTTCTTCGATCTTGGCGATGTGAAAGCCAGGTGCATCGCTGTCGACGATAAAAGCACTCATCCTTTTTTTTGCACCGGGAGGGGTCTCTGCTGAAGCGAAGAGGATGAACGCTTCAGCGTCATTTCCTGTGGTTACCCAGCTTTTTGTTCCATTCAAGATGTACACGTCCCCTTCTCGTTTTGCCCTAGTCTTCAGGTTCGTGGCGTCTGAACCCGCTCCGGGTTCGGTCAAACTGAAGGCCCCAATGATCTCGCCGCTGGCGGCTCTGGGCAGGAATTTTTGTTTTTGGTAGTCGTTACCAAAATGGAGTATGGAGTTGCAAAAAAGGGAACAATGAACAGAGATGATAACGGCCAGTGAGGGAAAAACACGCCCAATCTCTTCGATGACCAAAGCACAGGAAAGGCTGTCCGTTTTTATGCCACCGTATTCAGCGGGAATGGCCATCCCCAGCACACCAATTCCGCCCAACTTTTGGAGAAGCTCTTTCGGAAATATGTGGTTGTCCTCCAAATGTCTGACTTGAGGCAAAATCTCATTTTGCGCGAACTCGCTGATCATTTCTTTGAGTAAAACCTGGTCTTCTGAGAGCTCAAAATTCATGGCTGATCTCTTTAGGGGAGTCTCTTTTGGGTTGGGCCAGGGCTCCTCATTCTCCTTTGTGGAAGAGAGGCACAAGTTTTTCGTATGAGGAGTCGACACCTTCAATGACGACTTTCGTCTTTCCGATGAGAGGCATAAAGTTCGAGTCTCCTGTCCAGCGGGGGATCACATGGAGGTGATAGTGATCGGCAACACCTGCGCCCGCACTCCGTCCTATGTTCATTCCTGTGTTAAAACCTTGGGGGCGATAAAACTCTTTCAATATTTTAAGACTGAATTTGAGCAGGTCGATCATCTCATCGGTGACGCTTTTATCTGCTTGTTCGATCGAGTCGCTGTGTGTGTAAGGAGCGATCATCAGATGCCCCGGTGTATACGGATATCTGTTCAAGATGATAAAATTGTGCTTCCCCCTGTGAAGGATGTATGCCTCCCTGTCATTCTTCATGTTCACGGCTTGGCAGAAGATGCATTCTGTCATTTTGAAGGCTTTCTTGACATATTCTTCTCTCCAGGGAGCAGTAATGTACTTCATTATCGATTGATCAAACTTTTTAGGAGTTTGCTCGGCTTGAAATATAATACTTTTTTTGGAGGAACTTTGACGGGCTCTCCGGTTCGGGGGTTCCTTCCTGAGCGCGCCTGTCTTTCTCGAAATCGGAAACTGCCAAATCCTCTCAGCTCAATCTCTTCTCCTCTCTGGAGGGCCTCTTTGATCATCTGAAAAAAGAGGTTGACGCCTGATTCTGCCTCTTGTTTGGAAATGTCCATTTCCTTGGCGATTTGGTTGATTAAGTCAGCTTTTATCATCCTTTTCCTCCTTTTTTTTCTCTTTTTTTGCGGGGGGTTTTTTAGGTGTGCGTATGGTCTTAAGTTGATCTTTCATGATATCTCCGAGTGTGTGTCTGCCATCTTGGCTCCTCGCGTATTTTTGATATTCGATCTTCTGCAACTCGAGCTGGGCCTGTTTGAAACTCAGCGATATCTTTTTATCCCTTTGATTGAGCTTGATGATTTTTGCCAGTTTTTCTTCTCCGAGAGAGAACGCCTCTGCCGGGTCTTCTATCTTTTTGTCATCCAGTTCTGAGAGGAAAATAACCCCCTCGATGCCCGGAGTGATCTCCACAAAAATGCCAAAGCTGGCTAGCCTGACAATTTTGACATTCACTAGATCTCCAACCTTTTGTCTCTGGAAAAAATCTTCCCAGATATCTCCTTCCAACTGTTTTAACCCGAGTGATAACTTCTGCTTGTCCACATCGATGTTCAGAATGATCGCCTCGACCTCATCCCCGGCTTTCAGTTTATCGCTGGGATGTTTGGTTTTTTCCCAACTGATGTCCGAGATGTGGATAAGGCCCTCGATACCTTTTTCGACTTCCATGAACGCCCCGAAGTCTGTGATGCTCGTGATCGTGCCTTTCACCCGGGAGCCCGGACTGTAAGTTTGTTTGAAAACTTCCAGCGGGTGGGGGCTGATTTGTTTGAGTCCCAACGATATTCTTTTTGTCTCGGAGTTGAGGTCCAGAATGGTTACTGTGACCTCTTCGCCAATGGAGAGCAATTTTTTGGGATGAACGAGTTTTCTGGACCAGGTCAAGTCGGAGATGTGAACCAATCCCTCCACTCCTGGTTCCAGTTCCACGAAGGCGCCAAAGTCCGTCAGGCTTACCACTTTGCCGGAGATTTTTTGTCCCACATAGTATTTCGTGTCGATGGACTGCCAGGGATCAGGAATCAGCTGTTTATAGCCGAGGGATATTTTTTCCTCTTTTTCATCGAAATCGAGAATGACAATCTCGATGTCCTGCTCTAGATCGAAAAGCTCAGAGGGATGATTGATCTTCCCCCATGACATATCAGAGATATGAAGAAGGCCTTCAATCCCCCCTAGGTCCACAAATGCGCCGAAATTCGTTAGAGATTTGATCTTGCCCTTGATCTTTTTTCCGCGGCTCAACTGGTCAAAAACGCGTTTTTTTCTTTTTTCTCTTTCATCCTGGAGCAGAAGCTTTCTGGAAAGAACAGCATTCTCCGACCTTCGGTCGAATTTTATGACCTTGAATTTGTAAATATTCCCCATCAGTTTTTCCGGATCTCTAACAGGTCGAACATCCGCGTGTGAATCAGGAAGGAACGTATCTATCCCAACGTTGACCGTATAGCCGTTCCGAATCTTTTCTGTGATCCTTCCCACGATCCAATTGTTCCGGAGAAAAGCCGTCTCCAGGCTGTCCAGAGCTTTCTGAGCAATGGCTCTTTTCCTGGAGAGGTACA
>Ga0307425_1002370_pt1 | contig 10663 bp, 4 predicted proteins | sample SalMarWE160330MG_FD_202152 | JGI IMG/M metagenome (GOLD analysis project Ga0307425, IMG submission 202152) | Salt marsh sediment microbial communities from the Plum Island Ecosystem LTER, Massachusetts, United States - WE1603-30 | ecosystem: Environmental > Aquatic > Marine > Intertidal zone >...
ATATTACAATAGCCTAAACTTATCACCGTCTGAAATAGCTGAAAGGCTGGATGTGAACTTTCTGGTTCATGGAAGTGGATTTAAAGCAGGTGATATATACAGGCTAACAGTAACATTAACTTCCGCTCCAAAAGGAATTCTTTTATGGTCACATTCTTATCAGATGGAAACCCGGAAGACTAAAGAGCTATGGGCAATCTACCTTCAGATTGCAGAGGCAATAGCAAGTGAATTAAGAACTGTTATTACTCCACAGGAAAAACAACTTATTGTGAAAATACCCACGGAGGATATGACTGCATATGATGCTTATCTAAGAGGCCAGTTCTACTTAGATAAATGGGATCTAAATACTGAGGCTCTGGATACTGCGATGCATTATTTTGAGTTGGCAAAAGAGAAAGACCCTGAATACGCCCTTGCATATGCAGGTATCAGTGATGTATGGACACTCCGTCAACAATTCATGCTTATTTCACACGCCGAGGCAGAGTCAAAAGCAATTCCATTTCTTACGAAAGCCCTTGAACTGGACAGTACTCGCGCAGAAATATATTATAGCTTAGGATTTATGAAGCAATTTTTAATGTGGGACTGGAAGGGTAGTGAGACAGCGTATCAGAAAGCTATCGCACTTAATCCTAACCATGCTATGGTACACGTATATTATTCGAATTTACTGAGTCTGCTGGGACGGCATAAAGAAGCGCTGGAACAGATCGAGTTGGCTCTTAAGCTGGATCCGCTAAATTCCTTACCAAAGGCTTGTTATGGTGTCAGTCTGATTTTTATTCGCAGGTATAACGATGCCATTAAGGCATTTCAAGATGCACTTAAAATAAATCCCACTAATAATATAGCCTTAGCCAATGTTCCATTGGCACTCTCCATGACCGGAAGGTACGATGAAGCACTGGAATCATGGAAATCATTATACAGCGCCTCCTATAAAGATATTGCTCATGCCTTTGACCAGGGCAATAAGAAGGCAGGGTATGTAGGTGCTCTAACTCTTGAAGCTGATACTCTCGTAGCTCAATCAAAAACATCCTTTATTTGGCCCTCGGATATTTATTTACTGTATATCTTGATTGGAAACAAGGACCGGGCTTTGGAATGGATGGAGAAATCTTATGAGGTGCATGAAAATATGAATGCCTATCTTCTATTCCCTTTTATATATGACAATCTGCGTAACGAACCTCGTTATCAGGAACTATGCAGGAAGATGAATCTTCCATACAAATATGTGCTATCTGAGTAATATTTCATAAATTTATTTTATACCTGTCTGGCAATAATTGAACAGATAATTCAAGAAAATAATCATCTGTACTTATTACCACCAATATTGATCCATGCTATAATATATCTACACAGAACTTAATGCAAATAAACAGAGGAGATAATATGAAAAAATTTATCACTATAGTTTTTCTTCTAATTACTAACTTATCATTTGCAACAATATATTATGTTGATGCCACAAACGGGAGTGACAGTAATAATGGGACATCATCTTCAACTCCATGGAAGACAATCGACAAGGTCAACACCTCAACATTTGCACCCGGGGATTCCATTCTCTTCAAAAGAGGAGAATCCTTCAGGGGAAATCTGGTGCCCTGTAGTGGTTCACCGTCAGGTTATATCACGTACAGTGCCTATGGAACCGGGAATAAGCCTAAGTTGCTTGGTGCTTATGAAAGAAGCTCTCCTTCAGATTGGACTGATCAGGGGGAAAACATTTGGAGGGCAAAGTACCGTACAGTGAATCTTATAGAACCCGAACTGTTTTTAAATCCTGATTTTTCCAGTGACCTTTCCTATTGGGAAAAATGGGATGACCCCGCCACCGGTGCTTCAACCGTTTTTTCAAGAACTACAGCAACCGGTGAATACTACACTGCACCCGGTGGAGGGAAATTAGTTTGCATTAATCACGGGAATGACTCAAGTCCATGGAATACAGATATACAACTCCACACAACAACCGGACCAATTACAGCCCGGAGATGGTATTGCCTCTCATTCATGGCAAAAGCAACACAACCATTTACGGTTCCCGCCGAAAAGATAAAGCTCCATAAGCCATCGTCCGGGACCAATTACTCTTCATACTCCTCGACCCCGGTAGCGATCACAACTACCTGGACAACCTGTGAAATAATGTTCAGGGCAAGTATAACATCAGAATCAGATGGTTGTGAGATTACGTTTTATCTCGGTAATGTGATTCCAAATGGGGATACACTCTACATCGATTCATTCAACTTCAAGGAGTGCGAAGAGGATCCGGAGTGTCTTAGCATGGATGTAGGTAATGTCTATTTTAATAACGAAACTACCTGGGGAGTGTTGGTATGGAACAGGTCCGACCTTAATGCGCAGGGTAAATTCTGGTACGATGTGGATAATGATCTGCTCGAGATGTATTCGGCGGTCAACCCTGGTAACTTCTATTCACATATAGAGCTCTCCATGGATTGGGATATGATTAGCTCTGTGGACAAAAGCTACTTTATCTGTGAGAACCTTGATATACGCTATGGAGGTAATGGATTTCAAGCAACGAACACGCATCATACATGCGTAAGGAATTGTGACTTCTCGTTTATGGGAGGTGCAAATATTACCGGTGAATATCCGCCGGGACGCGGGGGAAACGGCGCTACGTTTTGGAATGAGAACCATGACAATGTCGTGGAGAAATGTGCATTCAACCAGATTTATGATGCCGCCACGAGTGCGCAGGGAGTAGACAATACCGGAATTGAAGTGTATAATCTCTATTTCAGGAACAATGTCATAAGCAACAGTGAGTATTCGTTTGAATACTGGGAACGAGAAAATCTGACACAGGCGCACAATATCTACTTTGAGAACAATACATGCATAAATGCTGGCGGCGGATGGGGTCATTCCCAAAGACCGGATCCTAATGGTACTCATGTGATGATCTGGGCAAATCCTGCACAAACAGCGGATGTACACATAAGGAACAATATTTTTTATAATGCCGTAGACCAGGGTGTACGATGGCATCGCCTGGAAGACGTGAACACAGTGATAATGGATCACAATTGCTGGTACCAATTAAGTGGTTTGCTTGCAAAGATCATTCTTTCGGATAACATAGGAATCCTTAATATTACGTACAATTATGCTACCCAATGGGATGCCTATCGAGCAGACACGGAGCAGGATTTTAATTCGATTCACTGCGATCCGGTTATGACCTCCGATCTAACCTTACAAGTAAATTCTCCTTGTATAGATGCAGGTATTACTCTAAGCACTGTAGCGGATGACTTCAACGGGACAGCACGGCCGCAGGGGAATGCATATGATATTGGCGCATTCGAAGCTGTTGCAGGGTCATTCGTTGAGCCCACACTTATCACGACATCGGATTATTTAATTTATCCTAATCCAACAAATGGCAAACTTTCAATTGAAAGCAAGGTACCAGCTTGTTTTATGACAATATTTTCGATTGAAGGTAAACCATTAGTTAATATAGCTTTGCATGAAAGTGTAAATTCTATTGATTTAAGTACTTTAACAAGTGGCATCTATATTATTAAATTTGAAAATTCCAGTAACGTAATTATAAGAAAGCTTATTAAACAATAAGGTAAATAAGCTTGTCATAGTATTTCTACTCCCCCCAAAAATCCCATATAATCTATTCCATGGGAGTTGGACCCATAACAAATAAATAGCTTATAACCTCAAAACTGTTTCAATATAGTTTCAGTAGATACGGCAATAAAAAAGCGCATTCAGTCATTATATCACTGTTTGCGCTTATTATTTTGTAGTCCCACCAGGAATCGAACCTGAATCTGAAGTTTAGGAAACTTCCGTTCTATCCATTGAACTATAGGACCAGATAACGGCGCAAAAATATTGCTTTTTTTTGTCAATACAAATCCCTGAACCAATACTATTAGTAAGATAGGGTTATTTAAGATGTTGAAAACGGATTTAAGGGATTTTATTAATATTCTGTTTTATTTTTTAAAATAGAAATCCCCGGTCAGCATATTCCATTCCTGGGGCCTCTGTATATTATTTGTACGCTGCATAACCTGCCTTCTGGTATTGATAAATACACTTGAGATAGACTGCGGGACGAGCATTTGTTTTACCAGTTCCTCTGTATATGTACCATTGGTCCCCAATCCATCAGCAGCCGTGGCACCTTCGGATGTTGCAAAAGACACTATGGTACCACTGACAGCATTGAGAGCGCGGAATCCCTGTTCTCCACCCCTGACCCAACTTCTGAACGGGTTATTCCTGCAGGCATCAAGGATCACGATATTAATATTTTCCGGTACCTTTTCAAATTCCTCTACAACGTAATTTACCCGTATCGCCTCCCACTTACAGTCAGCCTGCTCTTTCATGGCAGCATCTGTTGGGATAAGATAATTCTCGCCATCAACCTGCATTCCATGTCCGGCATAATAAAACAGTGCCACATTATAATCTTTAAGTTTCTTGCTGAAGTCTCTTATTGCCTGTTCCATTTCAGTTTTAGTGGCATTCAATGTCTTTATGACCTCAAAATCGAGGCTTTTTAATGTCCCCTCAATAAGATTAGCATCATTAACCGGGTTCTTCAGGACCATGGAATTACTATATTCGGCATTTCCGATTATAAGAGCCAGGCGTTTTTCTGTAAAACTAGTCAGGTACCTTATTTGCCTGACATCTGACCATTCACTGCCGGCATAATTTGTTGCATTAATACGGATGCTGTTATCACCCTGTTTTAAAAGAACGGGTTTAACCAACCTGTAATTACAGTCACCCTGATGAGGTGCCTGGAACATCATTTCACTGGCCTGCTGTACACCGTTGACAAATATTTGTGCCGACTTAAGTTCTGTGGCTGATTTGATACAGGCCTCTATTACAACAATATCGGTACTGACAATTGAATTAGGATCTGCCGGGATAGCCCAGCTTACAACGGGTGGATTTGCCGGCGGATTTGTAAGGAAACGATCTTCAGACCTCGTTGTGCCGAGACTGTTTGTCGCAATCAGGTAAATATTGTTTTCTCCGGGCAGAAGGTTAATTGTTTTTTCAACAGTATATTCTCCCTCAATTTCTGCGGGAGCGATCTTGTTTATCTCTTCTGAAGCCACACCATTCACATATATCAGCAAAGATTGCAGTTCCTCAGATGATTTAACATTTGCCCTTACCTGAGCAGAGTTCAGACTGATGGATGTATTTTGTCTTGACGGGCTTATCCATGTTACAACAGGAGGAGCAATATTTTCCTGTGCGGCCACTATTTGTGCCGGAGGTTCATTATATTCTTGTACAACTACCTGTACCTCGCGAGGTTCGTTATATGTTACCATCCGGGTTGGTGAAGTTGCAATACCAGCAATATTTCCGGCTGATGCATAAACACTATTCTCTCCTGGTGTTAATTGAAGAGTACCCTCCAGTACAAAACCATCATTTTCTTTTTTTATACTGCTTTGCATGGTTATGTTTTCCTCGGCTTTCCCGTTATGATAAACAACTATATTGCGCAGCTCTTCAGCTGACTTAATATTTATCTTTATATCAAGTGAGGAATTACTGACTACCGATTCACTATCGAAAGGCGTATTCCAGGATAGTTCCGGCAGGGAAGGAGGAACTTTCAATTCAACTGCAGGAATCTCAGCAGGCTTATAATTGACTTTTCGTGTCACAGAATTCACTGTTCCCCTTGCGTTACCGGCAATGAGAAACAGAGTGTTCTCTCCGGAAGTTAAAGGTATTGTCCTTTCAATAATATATGTTTCATTATTTAACCGAGTAACAGCCTCTTTCTGGTCAGGTAATAGATTACCATTGAGATTAACTGAAGCATTAAGCAAATCGAAACTCGTTATTATTTCAGCTTTAATATTTAAAGATACATTTCCCGCTGTTGAATTTATTGCAGCAGGTAATACCCATTTTATTATAGGTTCCGGCTGACAAATAATATCACATTTTCCCGATCTGGAAGTACCAATTGTGTTCTTTGCCTCAACATAAAATGTATTAAGACCTGATTTGAGTGGTACAAGACTCTTGACTCTGTAAGTGTTATCATCAATTTGTTCTGGATTTAAAGCCGTTTCCCCTATTACTATTGTCCCGTTATGGATTATCCTGACCGCCTGCAGTTTTGTCGGGGAGACAATATCTGCACTGAAAAGGACAATTCCCGAATTATTAAGACTGTCTGTAGCAGCAATGGTTATGACAGGTTTCTTTCCTGACGAATAACTGATATTTCTGATTAAAGATGTGGTTGTACCTCTCACATTTGATGCTGTAAGAAAAAGTGTATTCTTTGTAGACAGAGAACTTTGCAGCACCTTTTCAAAATAATATGTGTCGTCATTAAATCGTGTGAGCTCATTCTCATTGCTCTCCAGGTCTGTACCATTAAGGTTCAGCTTAATACTCTGCAGATCAAGAGATGATTTAATCTCTGCTTTTAAGTGAACAATCCCTGATTCAGTAAGGGAGTTCTCTGAATAGGGAGAAAGCCAGGTAATGAATGGTTCACTCTGACTAATAACTGTACGTCTATCCGACGTGGCTGTTCCAATAAGATTCTTAGCTTCAATATATAATGTATTTGTCCCCTTTTGAAGCGGAACATTGGTCAGGATAATATATGTGATACTATCTTTCTGTTCAGGTTGCATCTCACTGTTGCTTATTACAGGAAGTCCGTTAAGGTATATACAGAATGTCTGTAATGGTGTTAAAGAGACTATTTCTGACCTTACAAGTGATACACCTGAAGTATTTAGACTATCCACCGATGACGGCTTCAGCAGGGTTATGACAGGAGAGGCACCATAATTTATTATCCGTGCAGCAGACTTGATTGTTCCCCTGGCATTTCCGGCTGAAATAGATATACTGTTTTTCCCGTAGCTTAGTTTAATGCTCTTTTCAAAAACATAAGTATCATTTCTTGAGGGAGATAATCCGGGTAACTCATCCGCTGATAAGGAGCCATTAATAATAGTGTTTATACTTTGTAAAGGGAAAACTGTTTTAATCTCAGCTTTTATAGTTACGGTCCCGGAATTGGTATTTGAATTATCAGACTCCGGTATTTTCCAGCTTATAAATGGTTCAAGATGGCTGTTGATGCTCCTTTTTTCTGAAACGGATGTTCCGAGTGAATTCTTTGCTTCAACAATGATACTATTCAAACCCTTACCAAGAGGAACATTACTTGCGATTATGTATGTTTTCTCATCTTTCTTCTCCGCTATCATCTCGGCCTGGCTCGCAACAGTTGCCCCATTATTTATTATTCTGAATGATGTCAGCGGTTCCTTTGAAACGATCTCAGCTTTTACTGTTGTGAGTCCTGAATTGTTAAGAGAATCTTTCGGTGCAGGAGTTATAAGAGTTATAACAGGTGCAATTCCAAAATTAATGATCCGTGTGGTTGACCTGGTAATGCCCTTTGTATTTTCAGCAGAAATAAAGACACTGTTCTTCCCCGGTTTAAGTAGAATTGATTCTTCAAATAACCAGGTATTGTCATTGCCGGGATTTATTTTTCCAACGGCATTTGCCGACTCTGTGCCGTTAATGTTAATCTTTAATCTGGTAAGATTATACCCTGTTTTTATTTCTAATTTTAGAATAGCTCTCCCGGATTCAAAATTATTATTATCCGAGCCAGGCTCAAGCCATGTAACAAATGGTTCGAGCTGGCAGTTAATTTTAATACTTTTTGATATCGAGACACCAAATGAATTATTTGCTTCCACATGGATGCTGTTCAGCCCTTTCTTGAGCGGAACAAAACTGCCGATAACGAAAGTGTTCTCATCCTTTTGTTCGGGTTTCATACCTGTCTGATTCACAACTGTTTCACCATCAAGTATTATCCTGTAGTTTTCCAGGGCAGAATATGAGACTATTTCTGCACTTACAAGAACAACTCCGGAGAAATTAAGACTATCGGCAGAAGCCGGACTTATTATAGTTATGGAAGGTGCTGATTCAGATTGCTGTGCTTTAAGCGGGGATGCAATCAAAATTACCATTATCAGGCCTAAAATCCGGATAATACTATTCGTTGATAATTTGGATTTCATAATGTCATTTATAAATTGTTTTACTCCAAATAAAAACGCAATATTTAACATTACCAGTAACTAAATAATTAATTATCAATTATGTTAAAATCAAAATTAACAGTAATTTATTAATAATCAAAAGGGAAAGACACTACCTGTTGTGTATGATCTATATTTAAGAGGTAAATTATAACTCGTTCAAATCTGAAAAATAGGCTATATTTGATACTTTCAATTGAGTATTATGACCTGGATCGATTTTGTTATTGTTATAATTCTTGGAATATCACTTATAAGGGGATTTACAAATGGCCTTGTGAAGGAAGTTGCATCTCTTGCTGCCCTTATTCTTGGTATCTGGGGTGCTATCAGGTTCTCTAATTTCACTGCAGCAAAGTTGGAAGACTGGTTTGATATGACAGGGCAGTATGTAGGTATTATATCTTTTCTTGTTACTTTCGGAATTATTGTTGTCCTGGTTCACCTGGTAGGCGTAGTTGCCGATAACCTGGTAAAAGCTGTTTCGTTGAGTTTCCTGAACAGGCTCCTGGGTATTGTATTTGGATTGTTCAAGTCGGTGCTTATACTCAGTGTCTTTTTTGTTATCCTGAATGCCATTGATGCACGAAGGGCCTTTCTTCCAAAAGAGAGAATAGATGAATCAATGTTTTATAATCCCATATCCGATATTGCTCCCGCTCTCTTCCCGATAATTGGGGAAGGTGATTTTAGGAGAAGCTTTGACAGGTTTAAAAAGGTACCTGACACAAAACCGGAACAAGAAACTGAACCAGCCCGTGATGAGGTTGCTATTTAAGCCTGTTTGTTATATTTGCAATTCTGAAATTATAAGAATATGAATTTTATTGAGGAATTGAAATGGAGAGGCATGTTGCATGATATCATGCCAGGAACAGAAGAATTGCTTCAAAAGGAGGTAACGAAAGGATATATTGGCTTTGACCCTACTGCTGACTCGCTTCATATAGGTCATATGGTGCAGGTGATGCTGCTGGTTCATTTCCAGAGAGCCGGACATGTACCCATAGCACTTGTTGGAGGAGCCACAGGAATGATAGGAGATCCTTCAGGAAGGGCAGAAGAGAGATCTCTCCTCGATGAGAAGACCCTGAGAAAAAACCAGGAGGGTATAAAGAAACAGTTGTCCAGATTCCTTGATTTTGAGTCAGATAATAAGAACAGAGCTATACTGGTCAATAATTATGACTGGATGAAAGACTATTCTTTCCTTGGTTTCATCCGCGATATCGGCAAGCATATAACGGTCAATTATATGATGGCAAAGGACTCTGTAAAGAAGAGACTGGGATCCGATGCAAAAGAGGGGATGTCATTTACCGAATTTTCATACCAGCTTGTCCAGGGTACAGACTTTCTTCATCTTTATAATGAGTACGGGTGTAAGCTGCAGATGGGTGGTTCCGACCAGTGGGGCAATATAGTTACCGGCACCGAACTGATCAGAAGAAAGACTGGCGGGGAGGCCTTCGCACTTACCTGTCCGCTAATTACAAAATCAGATGGTTCAAAATTTGGCAAGACAGAATCGGGTAATGTATGGCTCGATCCTGAAAGAACATCTCCCTACCATTTTTACCAGTTCTGGCTCAATGTATCGGATGAAGATGCCGGGAGATATATAAAAATATTTACACTTCTTGAGAAGGAGGTTATTGAAGAACTCATTTCACAACACACCAGATCTCCTCATGAAAGGTTGCTTCAGAAACGACTTGCTGAGGAGCTGACCGTTATGGTACACTCGAAAGAAGAGCTGGAATCGGTTAAAGAAGCATCTCAGATACTCTTTGGAAAAGGGACAACAGCATCCCTGAAAAAAATGAATGAACGCACTTTCCTGTCTGTTTTCGAATCAGCACCAATGGTAGAAGTCAGCAGAGATATTTTTACAAAGGATGTTACGGTTGGAGAGCTTTGTTCAACATATACAGGTATCTTCACATCTAAAGGCGATCTAAAAAGACTGGTTCAGCAGGGCGGATTCAGTATAAATAAAGAAAAGATAAACGATATAGAACAAAAAGTTCTTCCTGAAGTATTACTGAACAACAAGTATATACTTATTCAAAAAGGGAAAAAGAATTATACATTGATCAAAGTGAAATAATGTTATTCACAGTTTCCGGAATCTTTAAAATGTAAGGAACAATTGTTTTACCACGGAGTAACACGGAGTTATTCACGGAGTGACACGGTTATTATTGCTGTAATTTCTGGCAGAATTATTTAAATAGTGCTATATTTAAATTGTCTCGCAAAAAATAAGATTATGTCATTATTACATCATGAACTCACCAGTTCAATTCTGAATTGCGCTTATAGAGTACATAGTGCTTTAGGGCCTGGTTTGTTGGAATCAGCGTATGAAGAATGTCTTCACTATGAACTTGATAAAGCTGGACTTTTTGTCATTAAGCAGAAACCAATGCCGTTGATTTACCAGGAAAAGAAACTTGATTTAGGATACAGGATAGACCTATATGTTGAAGGCAAGATCATTA
>Ga0307425_1002371_pt1 | contig 10662 bp, 7 predicted proteins | sample SalMarWE160330MG_FD_202152 | JGI IMG/M metagenome (GOLD analysis project Ga0307425, IMG submission 202152) | Salt marsh sediment microbial communities from the Plum Island Ecosystem LTER, Massachusetts, United States - WE1603-30 | ecosystem: Environmental > Aquatic > Marine > Intertidal zone >...
CATCTTCATGACGGAAAGGTAATCAAGGTTGAAGGTGATCCCGAGTCCCCGGTAAATAGGGGCCATTTATGCATAAAAGGTTATGCCGCGGTAGAAAATCTATACCACCCACAACGCCTGAAGTATCCACTGAAGAGGGTAGGGGCCAGGGGTGAAGGCAAATGGCAAAGAATCTCCTGGGATGAAGCCTTGGAGACCATTGCCTCGGCCATGAACAGCGCAAAAGAGAAATATGGGGCGGAATCGGTGGCCTTTGTCCAGGGGGCACCCAAGGGCTTTGGTCCTTATTTAGAGAGACTGCGCAACCTCTTCGGTACTCCGAACATGATTACCTCCGCTCATGTCTGCTCGGTACCAAGACGCACAGCCGCACTTGTTACCTACGGACAAGCTTCATCGACTGGGCCGGATCAGGCGGCGGATCTGGATTATCCCCCGGCTTTTTTCATGCTGTGGGGAGTCAATACACAGATTAGCGATCTGCCGGGATACATACGCCTGGAGCAAGCCCTGTCCCAAGGGACGAAGCTTGTTGTTGTGGATCCCAGGAAAACGAATTTTGCCTCAAGAGCGGATTTATGGGTACAGCCAAGGCCGGGCACGGATCTGGCCTTGGCCTTGGCAATGATAAATGTCATTTTGAATGAGGAACTCTATGATAAAGACTTTGTTTCCAACTGGACCGTCGGCTTCAACAGGCTGCGGAAGCATGTTCAGGACAATACTCCAAAATGGGCTGAGGAGATAACATGGGTTCCGGCGGAACAGATAGAGAAAGCAGCCAGGATGTACGCCACCACAAAACCGGCCTGTATCCGCGATGGCAACGGATTTGAGGGGAATGTCAACAGTGTCCAAACGGCACGCGCCATCGCCATCCTGAGGACGATCACCGGCAACCTGGGTATCCCCGGCGGTGAGGTGGACTGGGCGGCTTTGCCTTTAGGCAAGATGCCGGATTTTATATGCCATGACAAGCTCTCTGAAGAACAACGGAAAAAAATGATCGGCGCCCATATGGCTGTTGTGCAGATATATCCCGCTCAGATTGCTCTGCCACAACTCGTGACCAAGGCCATCCTTGAGGAAAAGCCATACCCGATAAAGGTGTTCTGTATCCATGGGAGCAATCCTCTCATTACCTGGAGCAATGTCCAGGAAGTATACAAGGCCCTTATGAAGCTGGACTTTTCCTATGTGGCTGATCTTGTAATGACCCCGACTGCAGAGATTGCCGATATTGTTCTTCCTGCCGCAACATACCTCGAATTCAACGATATTGCCGCCAGAGCTCCCTTCCTTGGAATAAGGCAGAAAGTGGCCCAGGTGGGAGAATGCTGGTCCAACCAGAAGATAATCAATGAGCTGGGTAAGAAGCTGGGATTTGGAGATTATTTTTGGGATGACGTGGAGGAGAGCCTGGACATTATTTTAAGGCCCGCAGGTTTTACATTTGAGGAACTGAGAAGGTTGGGTGGCATTAAAGTGGGCAGAGAATACAGAAGATATGAGAGGGAGGGGTTCAACACCCCTTCCGGGAAGGCAGAGATCTATTCCAACCTGTTGGAGAAGTGGGGGCACGCGCCGCTGCCAACATATCGTGAGCCTCCGGAAACGCCCTACAGTGCGCCTGAGTTGACCCGGGATTACCCCTTGATTCTTACCAGCTGGCACCATGCTCCCTATCATCATTCGGATAATAGACACCTGGCAACTTTACGTGGCACTGATCCGGAGCCTGTTGTCGAGATTCATCCGGAAACAGCAAGAGAATTGGGTGTAGAGGACGGGGACATGGTATATATCGAGAACAAGCGGGGGCGCATCAAGCAGAGGGCGGTGCTCACAGAGGCCGTTGACCCAAGAGTGGTTAGAGCCAGCTACGGTTGGTGGTTCCCCGAGCAGGATGCCAAGACGCTGCACGGGTGGCAGGATTCTAATATCAACGTCCTGACCCCGAGTGATCCGCCTTACAACCCGGAGATAGGCTCCACCAATCTTAGAGGTATTCTGTGCCGGGTGTCCAAGGTGAATGAGTGAAGCGCCTATTGTAATGCCTTATTGTGTAGGGAGGTTTGAAAAGAGCGCTAGATAGACTAGGTTGCAAAGACCGGAGGTTAAGCAAAAATCACTACCTTTAGATTGTCCCATGTCAAGGCCTGCCCCTCCCTTTTTGCATAGTTACGACCCTTGCCATAATTCCCCCACAGGTTTCCGAATGGAGATGTATCAGGATTGTATTTTTTTAGAGGATATCTAGATAGACATTCATTTTAAGGAGGTCATTTATGGTCGGTATTACATCATTTGAAGCCTATATTCCTTCCTATCGGCTGAACCGAGATGAAATTGCACGAGTCTGGGGGACAAAGAGTATAGGAGGAGAGAGGGCAGTGGCCAAGCATGATGAAGACAGCTTGACAATGGCTGTGGACGCTACCCTGGGCTGCATTAAAAAGAGTGGTTGTCAGACAGATGGTCTGTTTTTTGCCAGTACCACCTCGCCATACAAGGAAAAGCAGGCCGCTGCTATAATCGCTGCAGCAGTTGATCTGCCCCGGGAAACTCGTACCATCGATTTCACTGATTCTTTAAGGGGGGCAACGATAGCCATGAATTCAGCAGTAGATGCCCTAAAAAGTGGTAATGCAGAAAATATCATTGTCACTGCCTCGGACTCTAGGATGGGAGCGGGAAAGAGCCAATTTGAACCGCTTTTCGGCGAAGGTGCCGTTGCCTTGGCCCTAGGGACCAAGGATGTTATAGCCACTATCGAAATAAGTCATTCAGTATTTAGTGAAATGCTTGATATGTGGAGGGTTGAAGGGGACCCTTTTACCCATTCATGGGAGGAGAGGTTTATTATCAATGAGGGGTATATGAATACTATGGACAAGGTAATCTCCCAGATTATGGAGAAATACAATGTAACTGCAAAGGATTTTACTAAGGTGGTATTCTACGGGCCTGAAAATAGAAGCCATGCAAACCTGGCAAAGCGTCTCGGTTTTGACCTGAACAAGCAGGTGCAAGATCCCCTATTCGGCTCGATTGGCAATACGGGAACGGCGGCCCTTCCAATAATGATGGTAGCCGCTCTGGATGAGGCCAATCCGGGAGATTTGATTCTTGTTGCAAATTATGGAGACGGTGGTGACGCATTTATCATGAAAGTGACGGAAAATATTGGTAAGTTCCGCAGTAATCAAAAAATAAAGGAACGTTTGGAAAAGAAGATATACATTAATTATGAAAAATATTTAAACTGGCGAGATCTGGTACCAATACAAGAAATATCTCGCCCAGAGTCTCCGACGCCGTCAATTACCTGTTTGTGGCGGGAGAGCAAAAGCGTTTTGGCCTTTTATGGGAAAAAATGTAACAAATGCGGGACCGCGCAATATCCCCCCCAAAGGGTTTGTATAAAATGCCAAACCAAAGATGATTTTGAGGACTACAAATTTTCTGATAAGAAGGGTAGTATTTTTAGCTATACATTGGATTATCTGACCTCAAGCAGGGAGTCGCCCGCAGTAGTAGGAGTCGTTGATTTTGAGGGTGGTGGTCGGGTGATGTGTGAAGTAACCGAGTGCGAGCCTTCAAAGATCAAAATTGGAATGCCGGTAGAAATGTGTTTTCGGAAGATTGGCCAAAAAGGTGGTATCCGTACCTACTTTTGGAAAGCCAAGCCCGTATAATAACCGTGATGCGAGAGGAGCCAAGATGGGAATGATTACAGATAAAGTGGCCATAGTCGGAATGGGTTGTACCAAATTTGGAGAACTATGGGACAAGAGCGTTGATGATTTAATAACCGAGGCAACCTTCGAGGCGTGCGAAGATGCAGGTGTTGAACTAAAGGATATTGAAGCCGCGTGGTTAGGAACGGTGTTCTCAGGTCACACCGCCCTTAGCCTGTCTTACCCTTTGAAGTTGCAGTACATCCCTGTTACCAGGGTCGAGAATATGTGTGCAACTGGCACCGAGGCTTTGCGGGGCGCCGCGTATGCGGTAGCAGCAGGCGCATGTAAAATAGCATTGGCTGTAGGGGTAGAGAAACTCAAGGACACGGGATGGACCGGCGTACAGCCCACGAACGTGGTTGGCAGAACCACCATGGGGACTACCGCAACTGAATTGGAGGTTTCTCCACCAGCGATGTTTGCCCAGCTAGCAATGAGGTATTTTCACCAATATAACCTATCGACTGAACAGGGTAAGATGCTTCTGGCGGAAATTGCCGTGAAGAATCATCACAACGGGAGTTTGAACCCCAAGGCGCATTATCAGAACGAAATATCCGTGGAAAAGGTGATGAAAGCCCCTATTGTCGCTCCGCCATTAGGAGTGCTCGATTGTTGCGGAGTCAGTGATGGGGCAGCCGCAGCAATCGTAACCCGTGCCGATATGGCAAAAAATTTCCGAGATGACCCCATTTACATTAAATCCATGGCCATCAGCGTAGGCCCTTCAAGAGATCCAATAAGTCAGGAGTATGATTTTGCACATGTAGAGGAGAATGCGCGTGCCTCTGCACGGGCCTATGCCGAGGCAGGAATAAGGAATCCCCGTGCAGAGTTAAGCGTTGCTGAAGTGCATGACTGTTTTACAATCCATGAAATGACGGTATATGAAGACCTTGGCTGGAGCAAAAAAGGAAGAGCTAGGGACGATATAGAAGCCGTAACATTCAATCTGAAAGGGGAATTGCCGGTAAACACTGATGGTGGCCTGAAGTGCTTTGGACATCCTTTAGGTGCCAGCGGCTTGAGGATGCAATATGAAGTATATAAACAGCTCCAGGAAAAGGCAGGGCCTCGTCAAGTAAGAGACCCGAGACTGGGGCTGACCCATAACCTCGGGGGATCGATTTGGGGAGGGATCGCGTGCATATGCGTTACAGGAAATGAGTTGCACCAAGGGTAGAAAATGACCCGGACGCTCCGCTTTGTTTTTATACATGAAAAAACGGGCAAATAAGGAAGGAGATGTTGACTAAAAGGAAACTTTTATCTATAAGGGCATAGAATTTATATATGCCATTGATGAGGCCCATGAATTTTATAAAAGCCATTCAATGTAAACAGGAATTTTTTTCCTATTAGTGTCCATTTTGGTAACTTGTTATAGTAACGCATGGTCATTATTTGGCGAGAGTAGCAGGTATGCTTGTTGCCGTGGATGACAGCGATAAAGATGGACATGTTGGCAAAAGGCTTGGAAAGGGAAGCTGGCAGTAAGTGCAACGCTTAGTAGTATTCATAACTTAAATATAGAGGAGGAGACATTATGCCAAGGATAACGATTAGGGATTGGCCTCCATATTCACCGACAGATCAAAATAGACGAGAGAACACGATTGTCGCGGCAAAGTTAATGATGAACGCGGCATTAACTGCGCCCAGTATCGGGGGTATAGCCATGACTGAGGGCGAAATCGTTTACGGTGAAGAAGAGCAGGAGGAGATTGCGCGGAAAATGGAAGAACTTGCCCATGAACGAGAGGCATGGCGGCATATGTTCCTGTATGAGGCAGTAATGGCACGGCAGGCGGACACCATCCTGCTCCTTGGGAATACCCGTGCCTATGCAAGCCCCTGGAAGGGAGAATGCGGCCTCTGTGCAGGAAGACCCGATTGCAGCTTTGTCTATGAGAATAGAAATCAGACCGCAGGAATAATAGATAATACCGATAGAAGATCCGATACGCTCGTTCAAGGTCCCCTGTGTACCGCCTTTGCCCATCAGCTCGGTTATAATGTGGGTAGCGCACTGATGGTGGCAGTGAATCTCTATATTGACGCGCGCCCATTTATGAGCATTGGGCTGGGAGCTCAAAAGCTTGGCTATTGTCGCAATTCCGCCATTGTTGTAGGTATTGCAATAAATGCAAGGGCCAAGTGTGAGCCGTCCGATCCTGCCGTGGACTACCACCTGGCGAACCTGGATCGAGCCATAGATTCTATACGCGGTAATGTGAATCAGTTATCCATAAGACCGGCCACGGGTAAGGAATACAGGCCTGGTGATCCGGCTAAGAAGAGATAAGGAGGATTGAGATGCCATTATATGATGGAAAAAAGTTGGCCCAAGAAGGCCTGTTGCAGGTAGCACAGCATTGTGCCCAGGCAGCACTGCATGCCCCCCAGCTTATCGGAAAAACCGAGATCAAAATGGAAGTCGTGGCGGGCGAAGAGCTGAAGGACTTTTTCAGTATGGAGGCCGCGGCTAATAAACATGGGGCCAGATTAGGCGGCGGGAACTATAAGCTGGCTTATAATATGGGCGAGCCTCCGGTGCTTTTATTGATTGGGGCCGATGTCACTCCGATTGTTGAAGCGCCGTGCAGAGTAGCCTGCCCGGCGGGTATAGACGTGCCTCGGTACATTCGCCTGATCGGCGACGGCAAATATGATGAGGCGGTGGCGGTGGTCCGGGAGAAGGTGCCCCTTCCTTCAATCTGCGCCTATGTCTGTCATGCCCCCTGTGAAGCAAAATGCCGGCGGGGCACACTCAGAGATAAGCCTATTGCAATAGAGGCCCTCAAGCGTTTCGCAGTGGATCATGCAGGGAAAATAGATTCCATTGGACCATCGGCCGAAGCCACCGGGAAGCGTGTGGCTATTATCGGTTCAGGGCCTGCAGGCCTGACCGCGGCCTATTACCTAAAAAAAGTGTGCGGCCATGAAGTGACCATTTTCGAGGCACTTCCCCAGCCGGGGGGCATGATGCGAGTAGGAATCCCCGCCTACAGGTTACCACGAAAAATTATCGACAATGAAATTGCCGCCATAAAAAAGGTCGGTGTCAAGATAAAGTTGAATTCCAAACAAGAGTCTCTGGATAAGCTTTTCCAGCAAGGTTATGACGCCGTCTTTGTTTCCGTCGGCGCACATCACGACACAAGCCTCGGGATTTCGGGCCAGGACTTACCGGGAGTGATGGAATGTCTCTCGTTTCTAAGAGACGTGAGTCTGGGCGAAAATGTCAGTGTGGGAAATAGCGTGGTGGTAGTTGGTGGCGGTAATGCTGCAATGGATGCCTCTCGGACTGCATTGCGGCTCGGCGCGAAAGAGGTATCCGTCCTCTACCGGCGCACGAGAGCAGATATGCCCGCCTATCGGGACAACGTGGAACAGGTGCTCCGTGAAGGGATAAAAATAGAGTTTGAGATCACAGTTTCAAAGATAAAGTCAGAGGCTGATGGTCTCCAGTTGGAGTGTGTTCGCGTAAAGCCTGGATCTAAGGATATTGATGGTGGGAGTATCCCAGTGCCGATTGAAGGGAGCGAGTTCGGTATGAACGTAGACACGGTTATTGTCGCTACTGGACAGTCGCCGGAAGTGCCCCCCGAGTTTGGTTTGTCATTGAGTAAGGAAAACACGATTCAAGTTGATCCTGAGACTGCTTCCACCGATAGGGAGGGAGTTTTTTCAGGTGGTGATGCCGTTACAGGCCCGGCTTCCGTCATTGAGGCCATTGCCGGGGGCAGGAAGGCAGCCTCCAGAATAGACCTGTATTTGGGCGGTTTGGGAATAATTGACGAGGTGCTGGCTCCGCCTGAGCAGGTCCCGGAGGTATCCCCTGCACAGGATGCATTATCGGAAGTGGTTGGTGAACCTGAGAGGCCTCAGATAAAGCTCATGTCCGTCAAAGAAGCATTAGCCGGTTTCGATAATGTTGAGCTTGGTCTTGATGAACGGGAAGCGCTGGTTGAGACGACCCGCTGTCTAAAATGTGACCAAGTGGGATATGACTGTGGAGCCTGCGGTTTCAAGACATGCCGTGAGGCGGTGATCAACTGTCAGAATAGATTGAATGAGACCGGTGGTGAACCCTGGGGATGGCTCATGAAGGGACCAAGCTGCATCTGGAGGGCTATGGAACTGGGGATCAGTATCGATTGGGCCGCCGCAGCCGCTCATAGATTGAATATAGAGAGCAGGGTTGGGATGGTCCCCGCCACTGCTTTTATGCGTATGGGATATATGGAAGGTTGTAACTTGGTTATCGTTGTCCCCATAGGCCCCTGCAAGGAGAGATGGTATTTTTCGCCGGGAACCGGCAGAGAGGCTTACCGGCCTGCTGAAGCGGAGAGAAAAGGCACTATGTTGCAGTATCCTCCGCTGTGGATGCGTTTCACCGGACCGGGCCGAGATATGGGTCGCCGGGGCATCAACACCAAAGATAGATGGTGGGACCCCCCTTACACTCGTCTCGAGATCGTAGAGGATAATGATTGGGGAAATTCCATTCTTGACAGGGATTATGCCGTTTTTGCTGCAGCTGACGAGGTAAGAAAGAAGAGAAAATTAAGGAGGCTGAACCTGCCAAAAATAAAGGAGAACCTTGATGCGAAGAAAAGTGTGTAACCCTTTATTCAACCATAAATATTTAGGGAGGATGCGTGATGATGAGCCTGAAACAAATAGAAGAAGCAATGTCAACCTATGTTAGACATCAAACCTATCCTTTGGCTATTAAAATGCTGAGCAGTGAAGACGAAGTTCCGCAGGATGCAAAAAGGCCCTTGAGTGACTTTGGGGTACCTTTTAGCCTTTGCCAGGCCTTGGCTCTTGGGCGCAAGGAGGGCTTGAGCATAGTCCTTGACAAGGACAGCCAGTCCTGCCCGATAGTGCTGGCGGGGTTGGGATTTGTGAGGCCGGAAGAGTATCTCAGCGGTAAGCACATATTAGCTCCTATCAATCAGTCCACCGAAGCACGAGCAAGAGCGGCTGAGGCAATGCCCAGATTTGAGTTTGGGAAATTCAAATATATTTTGATCTCCCCGATACAAACAGCAGCTTTTGATCCGGATGTAATTATATATTACGGAAGCGGCGTCCAGGTGATGCGAATGGTACAGGCGGCGGTTTTCGCTTCGGGCGAGGCTTTAACGTCGAAGTCAATTGGCTCAGGGGGATGCCTTCTTCCTATTGTTGCACCGATCCTTGAAGGTAAATGCAAGTATGCTCTTCCCGGCAATGGGGAGCGACGAATGGGATTGATTGCCGATGGAGAGTTGGCATTCGGTATGCCCAAGATGCGATTTGAAGAGGTCGTAGATGGCTTAAAACTTTCTCATGAGGGGAAACAGTCCTATCCTTTTAGTCCAAGTGGTTATCTCAAGTTAGAATACAAATTCCCTCCCACTTATTATGATCTGCGAAAGGCATTAATAGAGAATTCCAAATAGTAGGATACCACAAATAAGGATATTGAACCCCATGGCAAGCCCAGGGGTTCAATATTAATCTTGATAACCTCACCGTAAGCGGAGGGGTTCATGGATTTCACTCTTTACCGGCGAACAAAGCCCCACTCTTAAAGTTGGGTTGTGTTGATTGGCTATGCCACTCAAACAGATCGGTATGGCACTCTTCTCCAGTCCGCATCTACTCCTACGCTGCAAGCGGCCCTCGCTGAGGTCTGCTGGAACCGAAAAATTGGGATACAATTGTGCTGTGGCTGTGCAGACCACGACTCGGGCCGCAGCAAAGGCCAGGGGGGTTTTTATCCGAAAGATGCGTCCTTTCGAAGAGTCCCATACCTTCGCTTTACATAACGGTGCAGTAGTGGAACACCTCTATGGGGTGCTAAATACAAAGAGCTCCACCCTTAGGGTGGAGTGTTTTTACCAAAATAAAGAATAGGAAAGATAAAACGAAAAGGAGGTCATTATGGCTGTGATCTACGAAAAGGACGGTAAAATTGTGACGATTACACTCAAGCTCACTAGTACTCCAAATCGCTTAGACGCTGAATCCTACCAGGCGTTAGGTTCTGCCCTGATGGATTTTCGAGACGATCCAGAGGCCCGGGTTGCTATCATCACAGGCACAGGCGAGTTTTTCTCAACCGGTGCCGACCATTACACGATGCTGGAGCCGTGGGCAGCAGGGTCATACCGGGAACCTCCCATGATTACGAGAGGCCTCGATATTTGGAAGCCACTTATCGCTGCCGTCAACGGTCCTGCCAGGGGAGGCGGTCTTGAGATTGCACTGGCCTGTGATATCCGGATTGCTTCCGAGAACGCATACATGCAATTTCCGGAGGTGGGGAGCGGCCTGATGCCGGGTCTGGGCGGGACCCAAAGGCTGCCCCGTATCATCTCTCCGGGCAAGGCTGCGGAGATGATTTTGTTAGGCACCCCTGTGAGCGCTGAGGAAGCTTACCGGATCGGGCTGGTCAACAAGGTAGTTCCCTTAGCTGAGCTTTTGCCAACGGCTAAGGCGTGGGCAGAAAAAATCTGTGAAAACCGGTTCCATGCCGTTCAGAGGGCCAAAGAGTCCATGATTCGGGGCAGGAACATGTCCCTTGAAGACGGATTAAGGCTGGAACTGGCCTTCTTTGAGGAGTTGCTTCAAGGTGCGGATTATCAGGAAGAAGTTAGAGCACGAACCCGGGAAAGAAAGTCTGAATAAAAGGGCCGATAAATAACGTTGCCATATTTCCCTATATACTTTGTCAATTTAAAGAGGTTTTGGAATGCAACCTGAAATACCCTATTCCAAGCTAAAGACCTTTTATTACGTAGCAGTCAATAAAAGCTTCAGGAAAGCCTCACTTAGCCTGTTTGTGACTGAAGGAGCTGTCAGTCATCAGATTAAGGACCTGGAGTCCCGTTTGGGAAAAAAACTTTTTGAAAGATCCAACAAG
>Ga0307425_1002372_pt1 | contig 10658 bp, 13 predicted proteins | sample SalMarWE160330MG_FD_202152 | JGI IMG/M metagenome (GOLD analysis project Ga0307425, IMG submission 202152) | Salt marsh sediment microbial communities from the Plum Island Ecosystem LTER, Massachusetts, United States - WE1603-30 | ecosystem: Environmental > Aquatic > Marine > Intertidal zone >...
GGCCCAGGCAGCCGGGGCGGTCACCCTCAACCTCGGGCTGTTCATCAACACCATCGTCAGTTTTGTCATCGTGGCCTTTGCGGTGTTTCTCCTGGTCCGGGGGATCAACCAACTGCGGCGGCAACAGGAAGCGCCGCCGGCCGTCCCCACCACCAAGGAGTGCCCCTATTGCCTGTCGGAAATCCCCCTCAAGGCCACCCGCTGCCCCCACTGCACTTCGGAATTGGGGGCGGCGCCCGCTTGAGGCTGGTGAGGTCCAGGCCCATGAAAATCACCCGATCGTGACAAGGAGGCGATCCCGCTATGTCCGGAATTCAAGAAGTGATCGAGGCAGGCGTCGGCAGATTCCAGCACTTCCTCTCGGGGGTGCTGGGAGGCTGGCACCCGGAGGCATTCTTTTGGAGAATTCTGCTCACGGTTATAGCCATCGGCGCGCTCTTTCTCTTCATCATGGTTGCCCACCGGTTGCTCCGCCGAGTGGACGCCAAACTGGAGTTGTGGCGGGGCACCCGCATCCCGCCCATCAGGGTGCAGACCTGCGAAATAATCTCGGCGGACCGCCTCACCAACATGTTGAAATGGCTGGTGCGGAAGTCCCGCCTGCTGGTGTGGGTTGTCGCCCTCTACGTCTTTATTCCGCTGATCTTGAGTTTTTTCCCCCAGACCCGGGGGCTGGTCACCCGGTATCTGGATTACCTCATCGCCCCCATCTACCGCCTGTTCTGGGGGATGGTCTCCTTCATTCCCAACCTGGTTTTCATTGCCGTGGTCGTGGTGGTGGTTCGCTATGTCTTGAAGGTCCTGGGAGTCATCTTCACCGAGGTCCATTCAGGCCGGATTGCGTTTTCCGGCTTTCACCGGGATTGGGCCTTACCGACCTTTAAGCTGGTGCGAGTCCTGATCATTGTCCTGGCCGTGGTCCTGGTCTCCCCCTATGTGCCGGGCTTCGGCAGCCCGGCCTTTCAGGGGGTCTCCATTTTCTTCGGCCTGCTTTTATCCCTGGGATCCACCGCGGCCATCGCCAATATCGTGGCGGGAGTGGCCTTGACCTACATGCGCCCCTTCAAAACCGGGGACCGGGTAAGAATCGCCGATACCATGGGGGATGTGGTGGAAAAGACCCTCCTTATCACCCGGGTCCGCACCATCAAGAATGTGGAGGTGACCATTCCCAACTCGATGGTCCTGGGCAGCCACATGGTCAACCTCAGCGCCCTGGCGGAGCAGACCGGCCTCATCCTCTATACCTCCGTGACTATCGGCTATGATGTCCCCTGGAGAAAGGTCCACGAGCTCCTGATCGAAGCGGCCCGGGCCACCCGTGACATCCTGGCCGACCCGGCCCCCTTTGTCTTGCAAACCAGTCTCAACGATTTTTCCATCGCCTACGAACTGAACGCCTACACCGCCAATGTCAAGGAACTGTTAAAAATCCAGTCCGAATTGCATCAAAATATCCAGGACCGCTTTAACGACGCCGGGGTGGAGATCATGTCCCCCACCTACTCGGCCATCCGGGACGGCAACCAGGCGACGATTCCCGAGGACTATCTCCCCAAGACTGCTGCGCTCAAAGGATTTCGGATCTTGCCCCCCGAGATCTTCAGCCCCGGTGCGCCCCGATGAACTTATATGGTTTGCCAAAAGTATCTTCCTCTTATCCCCTCTCCCCCCGGCGGGGGGAGAGGGTTAGGGTGAAGGGGGTAAGAAAAAACTTTTGGCAATCGCTATAACTGCGGGTCCGGTCGGCCAGGCCGGCCGGTTCCTGCGGCTGTTGATTGCTTGGAGAAAAAACCGAGGTAAAACGAGGTGCGATCAGGCGTAGATATACGCGGTCACCAGGAGGTAGAGGCCAAACCCAACAATCACCACGATTGCAATAACTGCCAGGAATTTCATGTGCTTATGTTCGATCATCGCTTTCCTCCTGAATGAGCTTAACTGCCCGCGCCCTTCTCCCGCCCCGGCAACCGGAAGGCCACCGGCAGCAGCGTCTTCAGGTTCACCAGCCGCCACTGACCCGCCATATTGGCCATAAGCACCTGGCAGTCCGGGTTGAACTCGGCCAACACCTGGCGGCACAGACCGCAGGGCGGGATGGGGTCGGGGGTGTCGGCGATAACCGCCAGGGCCGTCAAGTCGCGGCAACCCCCGGCCACCGCCGCAAAGATCGCCACTTGCTCGGCACAGATGGTGGCGCCGAAGGAGGCGTTCTCGATGTTGCCTCCCGAGAAGATCTCACCGGTGGCGGTCAGGACCGCGGCCCCCACCTTGAAGTTTGAATAAGGGGCATAGGCCGCCTCCCGGGCTTGCCGGGCCCGGTCGATGAGCTGGTGTCGCACCGCCTCATGCAGCATAGCGAAGCCTTGGGGAGCGGCCAGGGTTGGTCGGGCTGGACTCGAGGCCGGCCCTGAATGAGAGCGAACCCGCCGGTCCCCCCCAGCCCAGGGAAGCCCCGCCCTACCCCCCCAGAGAAACGGCCAGGGCCGTGGTCAGTTTCACCACGTCCTGGTTGGTTTTGCGCAGATGCCGGGACAGGAGCTGGGCCAGGCGCAGGAGCAGCTTGACCCCCATGGCGGGGTTCTGCTCAATCAAGTTTAGGAAATCCTTTTGATGCAGCTCCAGCACGGAACAATCGGTCAAGGCGGTCACCGTCGCCGACCGGGTTTCGTTTTCCAGCAGGGCCATCTCTCCGAAATAGACCCCGTTTTCCGCCTTCAGGCGGATCATCACTCGTTCTTTGGGGGTGTCTTCATCCAGTACCAGGGTGAGTTGCTTGGTGATCTCCACTTCCCCTTCCTGCATAATGAAAAGGCTATCCCCGGGCTCGCCTTCCTGGATGATGGCCGCCCCGGCAGGAAATTCCCGGAGGCGGGTGCGGTTCAATACCTTGTGGATTTCACCTTCTTCCAGGTCCTGGAAGAGATAGATTTTTCGGAAAAAGGCGACGTCCATCATTAGAGACTCGGCCTCTGCGGGGCGATGACCACGGCATACTGTCGGGGTCCCAGAGTCTGGCTGGGAGGGGGATTGATCTGGTAATCCACCTTAGTGCGCCCCAGGAGATGGGTCATCTTGGTTTCAGCGAACTTGCGCCGGATGAAGTCATCAATGGCCGAAGGCTCTTCGGACAACAAGTCCTCCAGGCTCAGGCTCCGCCCCTCGGTGTAGATGCCGATCAGGATGCCATGGTGCTGCTCCTGGAGGTAGGCCGCAAATTCCCCCAGGGGACGCCCATGGAACCGATTGGGAACGGCCACTTCCCATAAGGCCTGTACGTCCCCCATTAACAGGGAAGTGTAAACCCGTAACAGGGCCGGGGAGGCGATGGCCCCCGCCAGCAGCGGGCCGTCGTATTGCCCCCGGATCAACACCTCTTCGGCCCCGGCCCGCTCCAGGTATGCGCGGTTTTCCGGTCGCAGCAGTTCCGCCAAGATGCGAATCTTGGGATGGACGGCCTTTAAGGTGAGGGCGGTAAACAGGGTGCGCTGATCCACCTGGGCTGCAGTTTCCCCCGGTTGTCGGTCGGCCAGGATGATGGCCTTGATGGCTTCCTGGACATTGGCCTTCAGGAGGATTTCTTCCCGGGAATAGTCCCCCCGCAGATAGAAAATCGCGTTTTGAGGATATCTTTCTTTGACGGCGTCCATCTGCTCCGGCGGGACTCGGTTGATCAGGACCACCGGGATGCTGGGGGGCAGGCGTTTGAGCAAATGGTCCAACATGGTCTCCGCATCTTCCGGCCACCCCAAGATCAGGATCTGTTGCACGGCTTTAATGGCTTCCAAACCTCTCTCCTGGCGAAACTTGCGTTCAATGAAGACGGAGGCCACCGTGGCGGTAACCAGAGACAGGCTGAGAAATCCGATCACCATGAGGCCGGTGGCCAACAGCCGGCCCAGGAAGGTGACGGGCACCACGTCCCCATACCCCACGGTGGTCAGGGTGACCAGACCCCACCACACGGCCCGCCCGAAACGGATCCACCATGGCCCCTCGGCGGGTTCAACCAGGCTAAAGCCGATGGACCCCAGCAGCAGGATCACCGCCAGGGTCAGAACCAGGGCAAAGACCCGTTCCCGTCGCAGCGTCTGGATTAAGGAGGTGACGGAATCTTTGATCACTGCTCCCTAGGCTGGAAAGCTCAGCCCCATCTCTCTCAACTGTCCCTGCATAATCTTGAACCCGACGGGCCCAGGGAACCCAAAAGCTCGCGTCCCTGCCTTATTTCAAGCCCGCCCCGTTTAGTCGGGCGATGGCAACCCTGGCATTCTATGGGTCCTGCCTGCTGTCCCTGTTGCCGCACCCGCAAATGGCATCCTTTACATTGGCGATGATGGGCATTCTTCAGGTCCGGGCGGCGGGCCTCCGGCCTCAGGCCATGGCAGGCCCGGCACTTTTCCACCGGCTGCCCTTCATGCCAGACATTGCGCCTCCCCTGATAGTCGTGATGGCACTGGGTGCATGCCACCCGCCGGGCCTCGTGGACCCGGTGGCTGAACTGCACCGGCGGCTTCCGCCTGGAACCCGTGACCGGGATGCTCAAAAGATTGGTTGCCGGGGGCTCGGTGAGAGACCCGGCCTGGGCCCCCAAAACCCCTAGCAGCCCCAAAATCAGTCCCGCCACATAAGCTAAACGACAACCTCTGGTCAACGCCACTTCAGTCCTGATAATAGGAGGCGCAGGAAGTATCGGATTCCCAGACGTTGACCCGATGGAGTTTCACCCCGTCGCCATTGAGGACGGCCCCCAGGCGCTCATACAGGTAACAGGCCAGATTCTCCGACGAGGGGTTGCGGTCCTGGAAGGCAGCCAGTTCATTCAGATACTTATGGTCGAGTTCCTCCAGGACCTCTTTGGTCCGGGCCTTGACCATCCCAAAATCCATCAGCAGCCCGGTGCCGTCCAGACTGCTCCCCACCAGTAATACCTCCACCTTCCAATTGTGGCCGTGGAGGGCTTCACATTTCCCATAGAAGTTTTCCAGCCGATGGGCGGCGGCAAATTGGGTGACGATTTTTACTTCATACATGTTATTTCGGGCTCCCCTTGAGGGTGCGGAACCGGGTCTCCATGCGGGCGATAAAGCTTTTCACGTCGCTCTGCAATCCGGCCAGTTCTTTGTGGTGCTTGGCCATGATATTTTTCAATTCCTGCAGCCAAAACTCCAGGAGCGCCAGTTCCCGCTGCCGCAGTTCTTCTTCCACCCGGTTTTTCAATTGTCTGATCAGAGCTTCGTCCATACTTCCCCTATTATTGACTACGCTAAAAGAGCAAAACTGTCAATTATTCGGCAGGTCCCGAGAAAAAAATCTTGGCGGACCAGCCCCGGCTTTTGCGGCTTTTTCCCCTCTCCCCCCAAAAGTCAGCCTTTACCATGGGAGGCTAAACTTTAAAATACCGGATCGGCCAGCGATGTTTGCGGGCCTGGAGCTTCAAGCGCCAGGAAGGGTTGACCGCCACCGGATGCCCGATGGAACGGAAAAGGTAGGAATCCTGAATATGGTCCCCATAAGCGTAGGCTTGGGATAAATCAAAGCCATGGGTCCGGGACAGCTCCTGCAGCAGCCACAACTTATTGGGCCCCCGGGGGTGAAGGCCGGCGATCTCGCCGGTAAAGCGGCTGATATTACATTGCAATTCCGTGGCAATGAGCCAGTCCGCCCCCAATTCCTCCTTTAACGGCGTCAAAAGCACCGAGAGGGAGCCGCTCAACAGGGCAATGGCATGCCCCCGGGCCTGATGCTCCAGGACACAGGCCAGTCCCGCTGTACTTACCCGGGGGGCGATCTCTTCCTGGTAGCAACGCCGGGCCAGGCGGACGACGTCCTCCACCTTAAGCCCCTCCAGGTAACTCTTGTCCTGGAACCGGTCCTGGGGACGGCGGGCCAGCTGACTGAGGTAAGCCAGGGCCTGGGGCAGGCTGATCAGGCGCCGTCGCACCAGATAGCGGAAAAAGAGTCGCTCGGTGTGGCCCTGCACCAGGGTCTGATCCACATCGAAAATGGCAACCACCCGGCTTATAACGTCCTCCGGCGATGAGATACTGGTGGCGCAATGCGGGTGCGGGTCAGGCCTTATCTGACCTGAACAAGCAACGGCCATCCTGGATTACCGGCAGACCCCGAATGATGCAAAGGCCTGTGGTAAAGAATATAAGACTTTGATTAAGGGGATGCAAGGTGATGAGAATATTGGGGTCCTTGAGAGCCAGGGCCCAGGTGAGGTAGAGAAGACCGAAGATCACCCCCTTGGCCAGGCCATAGAGGGCTCGCATGAAGCGGGAAGCCACCAGGAAGCGCCCCAGGGGGGAGTACATCATCCCGAAGCCGGATTTCCCCCGGACCAGGGCCACGCCCCGGATGCCGTCCACAACGAAGGAGCGGATTAAAAAAACAATGGGGACCCACAAGGGCACCAGTCCCAGGTACATGAAGGTGATCCAGAGGATATTTTCCACCGACCGGTCCAGGGCGATGTCCAACACCGCCCCCAATTCGGTGACCTCATTGCGCAGCCGGGCCACGTAGCCGTCAAACCAATCCATCAGAAACAGGACGATCAGCAGCGCCAGGCCGGCCAGCCGCACCCAAAAATAGGGGACAAACAGGAGCCCCACTATGATCAACAACAGCGGCAACCGGGCCAGCGTGATGAGGTTGGCTAAGGACATATCAGGTTTCCGGGAACATGGTTTGTAATGGTGAAATTACCAGAATAATTTCTTCCTTTCAATTTTATCTTAACTTGGGCGTCAATTAGGGTGTGGAAGGAAGAGAGGCTCTGGTTGGCGATTCATCCTTATAACTGATGCCACCAGGTTGCAGTCACCGGGGTAACTCGATTATTTTGAGCTCCGCCAAGCATCTCAATTTTCACCACGCCGCGCTCCACTCAGAATGACATCCACCATAATATCTTTTCGACCACCACCGGGGATGAGTTCCCCTGGGGAGGCATCTTTCCGGCTCCACCGGCACCGCCGCCGGGGCGGCGAAACCCAAAGCCAAAAGGACTTTTTTGCCGGTTAGTTTTGTGTTATGGTGGGTTGGGCTGTTCATCAGGCCGATCTCTCCAGCCAAGGCAGGCCTCCAGATGACTTACAACCGTCCGTCTCTTCCTGAGACCAACGAGCTGATTGGGCAAAGATACCTGCTGGGGCTCCAGCTCCGGGAAGAACCCTGGGGTGGGGTGTGGCTGGCCCAGGATAATCTCCTGAAGATCCAGGTCGGCTTGAAGCTTCTGGCCCGGGACGACCCGGAGTGGGCCGCGGCTCGGGACATGTTTGAACACGCCGCCGTCCTGGGACTGAAGCTGCGTCACCCCCAGATCCTGGGGGTTTTCCATGTCGACAAGGCCGAAAGATTTCTCTACCTGGTGGAGGAACCCTTTCCCGGCGAAAACTTAATAACCCAGTTGGCCCGAAAAGAGCGATTCAGCCTGCCGCAGACCCTGCACCTGCTGGAACTCCTGGGTCAGGCTTTGGCCTTTGCCCACCGGCAGGGGGCAGTGCACCAGTGCCTCAGCCCCCTCAATATCCTCCTGGCGGCGGAAGACCTCCGTCTGGCCAATTTCGCCTTTGCCCCGACCTTTGGCGATCAGCCGCTGCATCTGGAGCTCAAGGCGTATGCGCCTCCCGAGCTCATCCACGGGGATAGGCTCACGGCCGCCGGCAATGTGTTTTCCCTGGGGGTGTTGGGATTCCGGCTGGTAGCCGGCAGCCTGCCTTATGCTTTGACCTTTGATGAGCCCTTCCCCTACCGGTTGGAATATCCTCCGGTGGACCTGGAAGAGATTCCCGTGCCTCTCCAGAATGTGCTGTTGCAGTGCCTGTCAGAGGACCCTGAGGAGCGGGTGCCCGATGCCGGCGCCTTTATCGACCAATTGCGCCAGGCCCGGGAACTCATGCATGGCGTTTCCAAGAAACCCTATGCGGCCTGGCGGCCGCAAAAACCCCGGCTCAGCTGGCAGCCCCTGGCTCAGGCCGGGCCGTGGCTGAAGAAAATCTGGGAGGATAGTCAGCCCCACGCTCAGAAGGCCAAGGACGCCGCCCTGACCCACTTAAGCACCCTCAAGCTGGCCCCCCGGCGCCTCTGGTGGAGCGCTGGTTTGGCCGTCCTGATGGTGGTCCTTGTCATCGTCGGGGTAAAAATTGGCTCCCGGACGTTGTCGCAGCCTCAGCCCTCCACGGTGGCGGCGCCGGTCAAGCTGCCGATGGTGGGCGGCGGTCCGCCCCTGACGGAGACCGGCAAGGCCAAGGCGGCGCCGGCGCGGGTCACGGCCGGCCAGCCCACGCCTCCGGTTTTGGCCACCCCGGGGAAAACCACCCAGGGGTCCAAAAATGAGCGCTATATCGTGATGGCCGCCACCTACGTCAACCTGAAGCCGGCCCAGGCCCTCCAGCGGCGCCTCCGGGCCAACCACCTCCACGCCGTCATCATCACCCGGAAGACCAGCGGCAAGACTCTTTATCAGGTCCGGGTGGGCCCCATCACCGGGGCCAAGGCCGCCGAAGACGTGGCCGCACGCATCAAAGCCCAGGAAAAGATTACCCCCAAGGTCGTGAAACTGGCCTCCCGATCCGACAAACCCAAAAACCGGAGGCAGTCCCGATGAATCCCCCAGTCATGACCACAGCTTTCAGCGGACTGGGTCCCCGGCGCCAGGGTAAGGTGCGGGACATCTACGACCTGGGGGATAGCCTGCTCCTGGTGGCCACGGACCGCATCTCCGCCTTCGACGTGGTGATGGCCGAGCCCATCCCCGATAAGGGGCGCATCCTCACCCGGTTGTCCGCCTTCTGGTTCCGGCGCCTGGCGGACCTGACCCCCAACCACCTGCTGAGCCTGGCCCCGGAGGAATTCCCCCCGGCCTGCCGGCCCTTCCGGGACCTTTTGCAAGGCCGCACCATGCTGGTGCGCAAGTGTAAACCCCTGCCGGTGGAGTGTATCGTCCGGGGTTTTTTGTCCGGTTCAGGCTGGGCCGAGTATCGGCAAGAAGGCGCCATCGGCGGGCTGCCCCTGCCTGCCGGGCTGGTGGAGTCCCAGAAGCTGCCGGAGCCCATCTTTACCCCCTCCACCAAGGCCGAGCTGGGCACCCATGACGAAAACATCTCCTTTGCCGCCATGGTGGATAAGATCGGCTCAGAGCTGGCCGCCAGGGTCAGGGACCTGAGCCTGGCCCTCTACCGCCGGGCGCTGGCCTGGGCCGAACCCCGGGGCATCATTATTGCCGACACCAAGTTCGAGTTCGGGCTGGCCGACGGCAATGACGGAAAACTCCTGCTCATCGACGAGGTCCTGACTCCCGATTCTTCCCGCTTCTGGCCCCAGGAGGACTATCAACCCGGCGGCCCCCAGAAGAGCTACGACAAGCAGTATCTCCGGGATTACCTCGAATCCCTGGGTTGGAACAAGCAGCCCCCGCCGCCGCCGCTGCCGGCCGACGTCATCGCCAACACCCGGGCCCGGTACCTCCAGGCCTTGCAGACCCTCACCGGCCAGGAATTAAGGTAGAGAACCGTAGGTGCCGGCTGGCGACGGCACCCCCAAATCCTCAGGCGGCGCGGATGGCCGAACCCTTTTAGCCCAGTGAAGATATCTTCCCGATATATCCTCAAAGGTATCCTGTACGGCGCCGCGGTGGGGGTCGTGCTGGGGCATCCCCTGTTCATGGTGGCCCAGCACCTCCATCATTATTTCAGTCTCCATATCCCCCTGGATCTGACCAAGCCGCTCCTGCGGAGCTTTTCCCTCGAGGTCTGGCCCCTGACCCTGTTCTTTGCCGTCACCGGCGGCGCCTTGGGCGCGGTCTTGGGCCGGCTTTACCATCGCCTGGAAGCCCATCGCCTCCGCTACCAGGCGCAGCTGCGGGCCCTGGCCGCCGAAATCTCCCTGGTCGAAGAACGGGAACGCCGCCGTCTGGCCAACGAACTCCACGAGCAGGTGGGCCAGGTCTTGGCCATCGCTCAGATCAGACTGGGTGTCCTGACGCCGGAGGTCAGTTCCGATTCAGGCCAGGCGGCCCTCCAGGAAGCCCGGGACCATGTGGAAGAGTCCATCCGGTATATCCGGTCCCTGACCGCCGAGCTCAGTCCCCCGGTGCTCTATGAGATGGGATTTGCCGCGGCGGTGGTCTGGCTGGCCCGGCAGATCCGGGACCAGCATGGCATCGAGGTGGAACTGCAGCAGCACCCGATAGCCTGGCCCCCCTGTGATGACCGCCAGATCCTCTTATACATCACGGTGCGGGACTTGCTGACCTATGTGGCCCGGCAGGCCCAGCCCCGGGAGATCAAGATCCTCATGCAGCCGGAAGGGAAGCACCTGCTCCTCCGGGTGGAGCATGACGGCGTGGGGGTCAGTGATGCCGGCCGCGACCCTCCCGGCTTTGCCCTGTTCAGCATCCGGGAGCGTCTGGATCGGATCGGCGGCACCGTGGAGGTGCAATCGCCGCCGGGCCGGGGCACGGTAATCACCTTGCGCGTCCCCCTCCGCCAGGATGCCGCTATGATATAAAAAGGTCTTTCCAGGTTGATGGCGGCCAGGGACGGCCGCCCCATCGCAATGGCACCATTTATATATGGCTTGCCAAAAGTTTCTTCCTCTTATCCCCGGTCCAAACACCCCGGCGGGGGGAGAGGGTTAGGGTGAGGGGG
>Ga0307425_1002373_pt1 | contig 10655 bp, 6 predicted proteins | sample SalMarWE160330MG_FD_202152 | JGI IMG/M metagenome (GOLD analysis project Ga0307425, IMG submission 202152) | Salt marsh sediment microbial communities from the Plum Island Ecosystem LTER, Massachusetts, United States - WE1603-30 | ecosystem: Environmental > Aquatic > Marine > Intertidal zone >...
GCAGCTTCTCCAGGAAGGCAAAGTGGGTGTCGCGGTGGCCGCTGAGCACGCACACGCCGGGACGGCCCGGCGGCGCGGTGCCGTCGACGTGACCGGGTCCGAACGCCAGGGTGCGGCCGGAGGCGCCGGCAAGCACGATCTCGTCCACGCCGAGGGAGGGGACCCGCAGCCGCGCGACCGGCCAGGTGTCGGCCCACGGCCAGGGCTTGGGCCGCGTAGAGCCGGCCCGGGCGCGCTGCCACGCGCGGTGGAGGAGGACCTGGGCCAGCCTCCCCTTGGCCCAGATCCAGGCTCCATCCCCCAGGAGCAGCGCGCCCGGCACCATCAGCAATAGGCCCGCGATGACGACTGGGTGGTTGCGCATCAGCGCACCTCAGAAACCCACAGCAGGACCGCGCCCGCGAGCAGCAGGAGCAGGCCCAGAGCCAGCGACAGGGGAGCGCGGGTGGCTGTTTTCGGCAAGGACCCAAACACGTGCTGGCGGCTCCAGCCGGCCGGCAGCTCGGTGGGCACCGCGGCCGTGTGCAGCTCGTCGGCCGAGGGACGCCGAGGGGTGACGTCGACCGCCACCAGGCTCGTGTACTTGCTCACCAGGTGGTGGGCGAGGGCGACCTCGAGTACCGCCGCGCGGACCTGATCCTCAGGCACGCCGTTGCTACGCTGGTCCGTCAGCGAGGCGATCTTGCGCCGCGCCCACAGCCGCGCGATGCCCGCCCGCTCCTCGGCCACATCGACCGGCATGCGCATCTCGAGCGGCTCGACGCCTCGCCGTCCGGTCACGACGACCTCGCCGCTGTCGGAGGCCAGGCGCGCCGCCACGACCACCGGCTCACCGGCGTACAGATCAGGTATGCGCTGAGGCCAGGCCTCGGCGGCGGGGTCGTTCCACCGCACCTCGATGTCGCTCAGGACCGGCGCCTCGAGCTTCGTGAACAGGGCCTGCATCCGCTCCTCGACCTCGCTCGGGCTGCCGATGTAGGAGAAGGTGCCGCGCCCGAAGCGCGCTGCGCGCTCCATGAAATGGCTGTTGGGGGCGGAGCCGATCCCCACGGTGAAGAGCCGGCTGCGGCCCAGCTCACGGCGGATGACCTCGAACAGCTGGTCCTCGTTGCCGACGCAACCGTCGGTGATGAACACCACCTGGCGGACGGTAGCGGCCTCGTCGCCGCGGGCAGTGCCGGCGAGCGCGGCCCGCAGGGCCGAGAGCATCTCGGTGCCGCCGTTGGCCTGGAGCGCGCCGACCCACGCGCGCGCCTGCTCGAGCGCCGCCGGCATCGCCGGGCGGGCGGCGTCGAACAGCCGGTGCATGGTCGAGTTGAACTGGATCACGTTGAAGCTGTCCTCGGGATGCAGGCGCCCGAGGGCGAAGAGGAGCGCGCGCCGGGCCTGCTGAATCGAGGCCCCGTACATCGACCCCGAGGTGTCGATGACGAAGATCGTCTCGCGCGGCAGGCGCGGCTCGCTGCCGCCGTTGGGAGGCATCAGCATCACGAGCACGTAGCGGGCACCGTCTTCCTCCTCGGTGAAGGCGACCGCCGTCGGCTCATGAGTCGCCTGCGGCACCATCCTGAGCACGAAGTCCCGGTCGGCCGGCACGTCCGCCTTCGCCAGCGCCACCGTGTACCTGCGCCCGTTCTCGTGGGCGATGCTGACCGGGTGGTACGGGCAGAGAAGCGCCTGCAGCGGCACGCCCAGGTCCAGGTCAACGGTCAGCTGCACCCGGTTGACGTCAGGGTCGCCGGGCTCGCGAACCGGTGGGGTGATGCGGGAGGCGTCGGGTACCTGATCGGTGTCGTCCGACCAGCCGAGCTGCGCCGGGCCGGTCGGAACCCCCGGGATGTAGCGGGGCCCGACGACCATCGGGAACCTCAGCTCGAGCTCGCCGCCGCTCAAGCGTAGTGTCTCGCCGTACTCGATCGTGACCTGGATCTCCTCGCCGGGTGCGATGTTGGCGACCGAGGTGGTGAAGATGTTGGGCCGCTCCTGCTCCACCAGCGAGGCCGTCCGTCCCTCGGTGCGTGCCTGCTCGTAGACGCGGCGCGCGGCGGCCCGCTCTTGGATCTGGCCCTCGATGATGCGCTCGCCCACCACCATGCGCAGGGTATCGACCGCGGCTCCGGCGGGCAGGGGGAAGACGTAAACGCCCTCCAGCCACTCGTCGGTCGGGTTGCTGAAGTGTTGCGTCACCCGCGTCCGGGCGAGGATGCCACGGACGACGATGTGGGCCTCGGTGGCGAGGTGGGGGGCGGGGATGTAGCGGCCCGGCTCGGCGGTGCGATAGAGCAGGCTACCTTCGCCGACCTCGGCCATCCCGACGGTGTCGCCGAGCTGGTCGAGGCAGCGAGTGCCTCCCGGAGTGGGAGCGGCGGCCACAGCGACGGCCACGAGCCCCAGGACACAGACAACGATGAAGATGGATGTGTGTCGCACGGCGTCCCTCCTTCGTTCCAGCAGGTTTCTCGGTGCTGAGATCGAATTGCCATGTATCAAGTAGAGGGCGCCGGCTGGGCCTGGGATAGGCCGGCCGCTGGCAATCCGGTGGCACTTTGTGGCGGAAACGAGGCGGGAGCGGCCTGCGGCGGTCCGGGCCCGGTTGCACGATGGCGGCGGCGTCGCGTAGATTGGGGGCATGAGCCCCCCGGCCGACGGCACGATCGCAGTAGTCGATGACGAGGCGAACATCCTGGACACGGTGGGCTTCGCGCTGCGGCGCGAGGGCTATCAGGTAGAGACGTACGCCGAGGGGGCGGCGGCCTGGGATGCTTTCCAGCGGGCGCTGCCGGACCTCGCGATCCTGGACATCGTGATGCCGCGGATGGACGGTCTCGAGCTGTGCCGGCGCCTGCGCGGGCGGTCCGAGGCGCTGCCGATCATCTTCCTGACTTCGCGCGACGAGGAGTTCGACCGCGTGCTGGGGCTCGAGCTGGGCGCCGACGACTACCTGTGCAAGCCGTTTTCGATGCGCGAGCTGGTGGCCCGGGTCAAGGTACTGTTTCGGCGCCTCGCCCTCAGCGGGCCGGCGGGCGGCGAGGAGGAGCTGGTCGCGCTGGGCTCGCTGGAGATCGACCTTGCGCGCTACACCGCTCGCTGGGGAGGGCGGCCGGTCCCGCTCACCGTGACCGAGTTCCTGATGCTCCGCGCTCTGGTCCGTCATCCCGGGCACGTCAAGACCCGCAACCAGCTGATGAGCGAGGGCTACCCGCACGACACATACGTCTCCGAGAGGACGATCGACAGCCACATCAAGCGCCTGCGGCGGAAGTTCGAGGACGTCGATCCCGAGTTCGCCGCGGTCGAGACGGTGTACGGCCTGGGCTACCGCTATCGGAGCGACTGACGGTGCGCGTCCGCAGCGTGCTGTCGCGCCTGGCTGTGCGGCTCATGGCCTTCAACGTCCTGCTGGTGTTCCTGCCGGCCGCCGGGATCCTGTTCCTGGGCACCTACGAGCGCCACATGGTCGAGGCCCAGGAGCGCACGATGGTGCAGGAGGGCCGTCTGCTGGCCGCCGCGTTTTCGGTGCGGGGCTCGCTCGACCCAGACGAGGCGCGGCGCATGCTGGTCCAGCTCGGCCAGCGGCACGAGGCTCGGCTGCGGGTCGTGGACCGCGAGGGTCGCTTGCTCGCCGACTCCGCGGCGCTCGGACCGAGGCGGGAGCCGAGCGCCGGCGGAGAGGAGCCGGCCGCCGCGGCCTCCGCCGAGCCGCAGGACTCGCTCTTGTACCGCCTCGGCGCGGCTCCGTTCCGGCTGCTGCGCCGTCTCGGCGGCCCGCCGGCGCCGGCCCAGGGCGACATCTACGACGGCGCCGGGCGCCTCGCCGGACGTGAGGTCGCCGATGCCCTGGCCGGTCGCTACGGCGCCGCCACCCGGCTGTCACCCAACCGCGGCTCGATGACCCTGTACTGTGCGATCCCGGTGCGCACCGGCCAGGGGATCGAGGGGGCGGTGCTGGTGTCGCAGTCGACCTACCGAATCCTGCGCGCTCTGTACGCGGTGCGCATCGACGTCTTCAGGGTCGTCCTGGCGTCGCTCGCGGTCGCCGTCCTGCTGTCGCTGGTGGCCGGCACGACGGTGGTGCGTCCGCTGGCCCGGCTGCGCCGGCGGGCCGGGGAGATCCTCGACCGGCGCGGCCGCCTGCTGGGCGGCTTCCAGCCGAGCGCGCGCCGCGACGAAATCGGCGACCTGGAGCGCGCGCTGGCCGAGCTCACGGCCCGCCTCGAGCGCCACCTGCGACAGATGGAGTCGTTCGCCGCCGATGTCTCGCACGAGTTCAAGAACCCGCTGGCGTCGATCTCCTCCGCCACCGAGCTGGCGCTGGACGTCGAGGACCCTGCCGAGCGCCGCCGCTTCCTGGAGCTGGTGCGGCGCGAGGTGGCGCACATGGAGCGGCTGCTCACCGAGGTGCGCGAGATCAGTCACATCGACGCCCAGCTTGAGGGCGAGGAGCCGGAGGTCGTCAGGCTCGGCCGGATCCTGCCCGGGGTGATCGAGGCCGCGCGCCTGCGCGACGCCGGCGGCTCTGGGATCGAGCTCATCGTGCGCAGCGATCCGGCGGTGGCGGCCTCCCCCGACCGGCTGGTACAGGTGTTCGAGAACCTCGTCGACAACGCTGTCGGCTTCTCGCCCTCCGCCGGGACCGTCGAGGTGGCGGTGGACGCCGTCGACGGCGAGGCGGTGGTCACCATCGCCGACGCAGGTCCGGGGATCCCCGCCGAGCACCTGGACCGGGTGTTCGACCGCTTTTTCTCCTACCGGCCCGAGGGCGACGCCCGATCGCACACCGGGCTCGGCCTCGCCATCGTCCGTTCCGTGGTCGAGAGGTACGGTGGAGCCGTCGCCGTTGCAAACCGGCCCGAAGGCGGCGCGGTCTTCGAGGTCAGGCTGCCGCTGGCGCCCGAGAGCGCGCCGTGACGGCAGCGGAGTTTGCTCGCCGGCAGGGGGTAGACGGGCCGTGGTGAGAGCGGTGAGGCTGACCGTGGCAGACATCGCGGCGCGCCTGCAGCAGCCGCCGCCGCGGCGGGTGACGGCCGAGCTGGTGCGAGCCGTCGAGCGGCCGTCGCGGCCGATGCTGATGTGGGGCGGGGTGGCGCTGTCCTGTGTGGGCGGCGGTTACACGCTGATCTTCACGGCGCTCAGGGCACCCTGGCAGATCCTCGGCGGGGCGGCGACGGTCGCGGTGACCGGGGCTGCCCTGCTGACCGCGTTCGCGATCGTGACGGCGGGCCTGCGGCGGCTGCTGCGGGACGGCCTGCTGGTCGAGGGCGAGATCCTGGAGGTGGACGCTCCGGTCGGTGGGCAGGGGAAACGCCCGCGCCCGGCCCGCCTCCGCTACCGCTTCACCTCGCCGGAGGGCGAGACGGTCACGGCCCGCGACGCCGTGCTGTGGACGGATCCGCCGCCGCCGATCGCGGCCGGCGACATGGTGCCGGTGTGCGTACTCCCGGGCCGTTGCCGCCGCCACCTCGTGCTACTGCCGGAGGCCGCATCCGGACCGCCGTCGCGGCTTCCGGACCAACCTCCCGGGAGCTAGAACCGTTCGCAAGTTGACTCATCAAGTGTCTTAACATGAATGACTTGACAAATTTATCGAGATTAGATATCATTTAGTTTCAAGTCAACGCACCGGTGTTGAGACCGGTGCCTGAATGAAAGGATTCTGGCATGTCTCAGGCGAGACAAACGGCTATTTTGGAGCAGGGAGACCGGGCTACCACGAGCCGCAGCGTGCGGGCGAGTGGCGTGCACGAGGCAGTGCACGGGCTGGCCCATCGCCGGCTGCGCGCCGACGAGTGGTGGCGGAGGGTGCCGGCTTTCGCGGACGTCGATGAGACAACGTTCCTGGATCACACGTGGCAGCTGCGCCACACCGTGAAGACCCCCGACAGGCTGATGGAGGTGCTGCAGGACCTGGTCAGCGAGGCGTTCTGCCGCGACGTCGAGGAGGGTTTCAGACTCGCGCCGATGAGCGTCCGCGTGACGCCGTACATCCTCAGCCTCATCAACTGGGAGGATCCGCTCAACGATCCGCTGCGGCGGCAGTTCATCCCGGTCGGGTCGACCCACGAGGAGGACCACCCGCTGCTGACGCTCGACTCGCTCAACGAGCAGGGCGATGCCGCGACCCCGGGGCTGGTCCACCGCTACGCCGACAAGGCGCTGCTGCTGGCGCTCGACACGTGCCCGGTGTACTGCCGGTTCTGCACCCGCTCGTACGCCGTCGGCCTCGACACGGAAAACGTCGAGAAGCTGGCGCTGCGCCCGAACCCACGGCGCTGGGAGGAGGCGTTCGCGTACCTCGAGGCGCACCCGGAGATCGAGGACGTCGTAATCTCCGGCGGCGACGTCTACAACCTGGGGCCGAAGCACCTGCGGACGATCGGCCACCGGCTGCTCGACATCCCGCACATTAGGCGGTTCCGGTACGCAACCAAGGGGATCGCGGTCATGCCGCAGAAGATCCTCAGCGACGGCGATTGGGTCGACGCCCTGACCGAGGTCGCCGACCGGGGCCGAGGGGAGGGCCGGCACATCGCGGTGCATACGCACTTCAACACCGCCCGCGAGATCACCCAGCACTCGAGACGCGCCGTCAAGGAGCTCATCCAGCGCGGCATCACGGTGCGCAACCAGGCGGTGCTGCAGCGTGGGGTCAACGACACCGAGGCGGGCATGATCCTGCTCACCAAGCGGCTGTCCTACATCAACGTCGAGCCGTACTACGTCTACATGCACGACCTGGTGAGCGGGGTCGAGGACCTGCGGACCTCGCTGGCGACGGGCATCCGTCTCGAGAAGGCGGTGCGCGGCGTCACCGCCGGCTTCAACACCCCAACGTTCGTGGTCGACGCCCCGGGTGGCGGCGGCAAGCGGGAGATCCACTCCTTCGAGGCGTACGACCGGACCTCCGGCGTCTCGGTCTACACCGCGCCGTCGGTGAAGCCCGGCGAGCAGTTCGTCTACGTCGACCCGCTCTCCGTACTGCCGGAGTCGGGGCGCCGCCTGTGGCGCGGTTCGGACGGGCACCGGGAGTTGGTGCGGCGGACGCTTGACGCCGCCCGCGCGAATGAGCGGATTCTGAGCGCGTAGCGCTGGAGGCCCGGCGGCGATCTCCTGCGAGCAGCGGTAGAGCCGCCCGGGTTTCGGCAGATCCGCGGCCTGTGGCCGCACCCCGGAATTCTGCGTTGCTCCGGCGGCCGTCTGGGGCTGCCGCCCCAGCCGTCTCTCAGCTCCGGCGGTCGCACGGCCACGAGGACCGATCGGTGTCTTCGTGGCGACCGCCGGAGCGTGCTCGAGCCGCCTCCTCCAATGGTGGGGCCGATACTCCGATCGCCAAGGGCCGAGGTTGCCTCCCTTGAGGTTTCTCGCGGGCGCCCACGGCCTGTGAGTGTCGTTCAGAGAAACCTCAAGGACCGCACTCCCGTTTGAGCGGACCATTCTCTGCAGCGTGCTCCGGCGCGAGAAAACGCACATCTGACACTCGTCTCGCGGATTTCGCTGCGAACGGGCTCTCCGCCCGGACCTCCCGAGACTCCGGCGGGTGCAGTCCGTCAAGAGCGAGGCAACATCATTCCTTGAGACGCTGAGATGGTCCGATGGTGGCAGCTTGATGACGCGCTGTCCCGGTCCCGCCTTCGGCAAACTGTAGCCATGATGGTCGCTACTCAGGATAGAATGTGAGAAAGTGATATGTGGTACCCATAGAAGGATTGGGGTTGGGCGGTGGATGTCTTTCACGATCCGACATATGACGACGATACAGGCATGATGACCAGATGGGAGACGTCTGCCGGGCGATGGACCCCCCCGAACGGCTACATTCAAACGGTCGTTCACCAGGTGACGGTCGACGGTACGCGCCAACGCGTCAAACGCATCTGGGCACATGATTCCGGCGGTTCGACCTCTTACTTCGACTCAGGGCAGTACTCCTACGATGCGGCGGGGAATATCACAGCGATGGTGTTCGGCCAAGGCGACGTGGACCGGACCTTCGGCTACGACGGCCTCGGACGACTGGGTGAGTATCAAGTGACCGGGCCGACTGGATCCTCCTGGGAATACACCTATCATTACGACGATTTCGGGAACAATTCGGGTTACGACCAGATCTGGTATCCTCCTCCGAATCAAGCCGGCACCTCGTCGGCAGACTCTTTCGTACCGCTCCCCATCGACCCCTTCTCGAACCGTCTGGCGGACGGTACCTACGATAACCGCGGCAACCTGACGGCTTTCCCGTGGCCGAGCAGCTCCCCTCCGGGAAGCTGGGTGCAGCACGCACGGTTCGACAACCGGAACCGCCTGATGGCGGTATGGGGGGACGGCGACGCCCCGCCGCTGGACTCCTATGCTTTTGCATACGATAACGCTGGCGAACGGGTGCTCCGCTACCGCGTAAAGGACGGTGCCGTTCAGGACGCGCACTTCTTCCTGCGGGACGAGGGCGGGAACGTGCTCACGCGGTTTCATTGGCGTCCGCCTAACTACGACTGGTCGTCTCGGGAGAACTGGTTCTATAGGGGCCGAGAGGCAATGGCCCGCTGTAGTGGCAGCGGCCTTCCGGCCTACACCTCGCTGATTGCTGACCACCTCGGCAGCACCCGTGCGGCGGTTCGGAAAGCCGACACGGGTGTCTACAGCGTCATCGACTACATGCCTTTCGGTGACTGGGCTTACCCGGAGGGCCTCGAGGAAAGCCACCTGTTCACCGCTCACGAGCGCGAGTTCCTGGGCAGCGACCCGAACACGAGCCCGCTGGGCAACCTCGACTACATGCACGCGAGGTACTACGACCACAGGCTGTTCAGGTTCATGAGCATGGACCCGGTCGGCGGCAAGGTCGGCCTGAGCCAGAGCTGGAACCGGTACAGCTATGTGATGAATAATCCGGTGAACTCGCTCGATCCTCTGGGGAAGGCGCACCTAGACCCGAATGCTACTAGTGGAGAGATAAGGTGGATTGGCGACAAGAAGGACGAAGTTGTCGTATCCGCTGATGACCCAGCGCCAACAGCCGATGAGATTCGCAAGACAATGCTCCGTATCGCAGGCGGTGGGGCTACGGACGCGGAAATACCACCGGATCCCCTCCTCGAAAACGGGTCGCTAGAGTTTTCGGTCGCCTTTCCGATACCTCTACCTCTTCCTCTTGATCCGAGCGTGGACCTTCCCACAGTGGTTGATATTACTGGGAGCGTTACTACTCGTGGGCTCGATGTTGACATGAGCGTAGCGCCGGGCGTATCCACTCCCTTCTCGGCGACAGCTTTGGTCACCGAGAACATCATTCTTGCGGGAGAGCCTAGCGGTCAACCGTCTTTTTCACTTGACTTTCGTGGTGGAACCGGAGAGGTGGGGGCAGGCGCGGCTGTGTCGTCGGATACCGGCTCCGTTCAGTTGAAGCTTATGGCTGGGTTGGGTGTAGGTGGCAGAGTGAAGGCCGGTGCTGGGGCTTCGTTCCCGCTTCTGTCTTTGCACAGGGACTGGTAATGGGCGATCTCTCCGTTCTTGCGACGCTCGCTGTCTTTGTACTGTTCGCCCTAATAGGGTTGCTCCTGGCTCTCGCACTCGCCTTCTCACTGGCCCTGAGGAACAGAGACCCTGCCATGTGGGAGGAATGGGGAAGACCAGACGTGTTTCACGGTCCTTCCGGAGGGGTCCTGAGAATCCTGTGCCAGCCGCGACTCGTGCCGCGTTCCTGCTCGACGGATCCCTTTCTGAGGTTATTGTTCCGACTATCGCGGGTGGTGATACTCTCCATTTCCCTGTTGTTCTTCCTGTCGATCGCATTGTCAGCGCTGGCGAGGAGGACATAAGGGCGGTGTATGCGTCCGCTTCGGTGTTGTCCTCCAGAAAAAGGTGCCACCCATTAGAAGGCGCTTGTCACATCCGTCGGTGCCGGGCTTGAAGTATCGAAGTAATGGGCTGGACGCCTCCGCCCGCTCTGAGCCCCCTTCGGCATGAACGACCGTTGTAGCTCATGAAGGCCGGCAGTAGCTCATGAGTGGCCGTTGTAGCTCATGAGCGCCGCTGGCTCCCGACTCTGCGGAGGCTTGGGGACCTTTCTCTGTAGCTCCGGCGCCCGGACGTCTGCTCTGCAGACGCCCGTCGTCGCCTGCCTCGGAGCGGGCGATGATCTCAGCCCCTGAACCGACTTCAAGGCCCGCTCCGGGCAGGCAACGAGGCGCCTCCATCGCACCTGCGGCCACACGGCCGACCGCCCTTCCCGCGAATTGCCAAGCTCGAGGTTTCCCGCCAACGCGCCGATACGGAGAGCACACTCCAGGAAACCTCGAAGCATGGCACGTTCCGTCGAACACACCCTTCTAGGGAGCGCGCTGCGGAAGGGCGTTTCCGGTGGGTGGGGGTCGTCTGGCGATTTCCGTTTCCCGTCTCCCCGGGCCGGGCGGGACCGTTCCTGGGGAGGGGGTGCTGTTGGTCGAGAGCGAGGCAGCATCATTCCTTGAGAGCCTGAGATCGGTCCGATGATGGGAGCTTGACGAGTCGCCCTCCCGGTCCCGCCCTCGGCAAACTGTAGCCACGATGGTCGCCACTCAGGATAGAATGTGAGAAAGTGATACGTGGTACCCATGATGACCGGTTCCTGGACGCAGCACGCGCGGTTCGACAACCGCAACCGAATGATGGCCGCCTGGGCC
>Ga0307425_1002375_pt1 | contig 10646 bp, 8 predicted proteins | sample SalMarWE160330MG_FD_202152 | JGI IMG/M metagenome (GOLD analysis project Ga0307425, IMG submission 202152) | Salt marsh sediment microbial communities from the Plum Island Ecosystem LTER, Massachusetts, United States - WE1603-30 | ecosystem: Environmental > Aquatic > Marine > Intertidal zone >...
AAAATTTTATATAAATACTCAACGTTTGATATAAAACTGCTCCATACGATGCATTTTTCATTTTTTGCCGTAATGGATTGAATTAGATCCTTCAAATAGGGGAATTTTCCAGGCTCTCGATTATATTCCTGGTCAATAATTTTTGGATTCGATGCAATTTGTAGAAGCCGCAAAAGTCGTTTAAGATGATTCTCTGATATATCCTCCTGAGGAAGGCCTTCTCGGACAATAAGAATTTTCATCTCATTACGAATTTGTTCATATTTTTCAAGTTGAACGGATTCCCAATCTGTTTCTATGTTTTCATATACTTTCTCAGGCAATGTTATGATTCCACTACTTTTAGTCTCCCTTACACTAAATTGATCGATCTTTTTAAATATTGAAGAGACGGCACCTTCAAAAGCAATTCGCTTCTCATCGTCTTTATCCAGTTCATTTGTTAAGTCTAAGTCTTTTTTAAAACCAATAAAATCATTGCCAAGATTTTTCCCTTGGTCTAAGAAATAAATTTGTGCCCAAATATCAAAAGGCCGATTGGCTATTGGTGTTCCCGTCATGATAACGCGTTTTTTAAAAAATGGGGATAATCGGAAAAAAGTCTGTGTTAGCTTTGACTCAGGATTCTTAATCTTTGCAGATTCATCCAAAATTACGCCCACATCGCGTGCATTTAAAAATAACAGCATTCTTTTTTCTTCAGATTGAAGAACCTCATAGTTTGCGACAATAAGACGTGCCGGCCCGTTAAAAACATAAAAATTTTTTCGCTTGTTTTGTGTTAAATATGATGGACGGATATAACAATGATCTTTCAGTTCAATATCCCAATTTTGAATTAGACCTTTTTTAACAATAATCAAGACTGTATCTAAGTATTTTTTTTCGAGCCAATACAGCATCAGATCAATAGCTATCTTGGTTTTACCTAGGCCTTGCTCATGAAATATAGCACCGTACTCAAGTTCTCGGATCTCATTAAAAGCTTTTAGTTGGAAAGAGAATGCTTTATGTTTTACTTTAAGACGTGGCTCTCTCTCTAACTTCATCCTACTCATTTTTGAACTCTATTCGGATAATGGTTCAAGATACACAGGCTCCACATTGTCAACGTGCAATTGTCTTTTTACATTGCGTATTGTGTTTTTTAAAGAAGCTATAACTGTCCACGGTACTGCAAAGATTAGACAGCTATTAGTATTCTGAGCACAAAACTGTATGAAATACTTATATTGCAAAATCGAATGTCGACTCTCCACATCATTAACTGTCTTTGCTTCGCCAAGTATAATTATATCAGGACAATAACAACGAGCATATAAATCAGGAAAAGCTTCTCCAATTTTTGGGACATGATCTTTGAAAGCCGAATCAGGGTTATCAGTGAAGACGATTAATTTTCCCTTTCCGCCATACTTTGCTTCAACAAAGCTTCTCAATTCTTGAACAAGTCTAATATGACTGTCCGAAACTCCCATTAATTAGTCCTCGTCACGAAGCATTTTGCATGTATCTCCCAATTCTTCCTCAAGACTAAATAAAGCAACTACTTTCTGTTTTCCTAAATCTTTCTTCATCTCTTTGAATTCGTCTAATGGTAAACTGCTCAATTTTTTATAAAGCACAGATGCTAACGCTTCGATATTCGCGTTTTGTAAACTAACATCACCTCCTATATCTATGACTTTCATTGCTTCTTTCGCTCCATCTTTTAGGAAGATTTCTTTGGCTTCTGGATTTGATAATATTTGAGGTAGCTGACGCACTGTACTTAAGGGATAAATAAGTTGGTTGTGTACCCATTTTGAAAAGGAAGTCAAATCAAAGCCAGCTTCTAAAATTTTGCTTCTTATATTTGCCTTTTGCACCTCAATAAAAGCACTAAATCGAGTCGAGTCAAATTCGTCATCAGAATCTAGTATGGGACGATAAAATTTTTCCATGTCGTTATAAGCAGCTACGTAATTTTCTACTTCATGCTTTTTTCCGCCACAATAATCAATTATTTGAGGCATGGTTAGATGCTCACTGTTTCTCAGATAATTTAGATATTTAGCTTTTGAATATGGATCCCAATCGCGAGGTCCTACAAGATGAGCCTGGAGACGGATTGCATCGATTGCTTGGGGCATAAGGTTTTCATAAACGATCGCTGGAATTTCCTTCCATTTACCTTTTACCTTCTGTTCTTCAAATTCTTTATAAATAGCAACACGAGTATTACCTTCAATGACAATGTACTTATTATTTGCGGTTTTATTGACAATAATGGGATGAATAACCCCACCATTTGTTCGAATAGATTCTTTCAGGCTGTAAAATGTTGGACCCGATTGTCCTTCATCTGGACTCCCAACACCTAATGCTAAGCTTATTTGCTCAGCAGTCGGTGCTTTCCCATACTTTTCAATAAATCGCCTAATACGAGGATTTTCTAGGTCGAGAGTTAATTTTTTTATTTGTAAAGTCTGAAATGTAGGCATGAACTCACCCCCTTATAATATTTTACTATTATTTATCATAGACTGAGATGTGAGTCAAAGTACATTAAGTCTATAAACCATCTTGTTTAGGGAAGACATAAGCTGAAATAGACATTTGTATAACAGATTACGTGTTATTCAACCTGTGATTGTCTATTATAGGCCTTTTATTTTTCTTGACATACCACACAATGTGGTATATCAATTAATACAGTGCGATCAAAAAAAAGAAAATACATAAGTATTTATTTCAGTGACGGAAATATCCGAGATAGAAAGAAAAGAGACGTAACAATCTCATTTGATGATGGAGATCTCCTATATGAGAAATGTAGGAAACTAGGTTCGTCTAGAATTAAGAGGATTCTTAGAATAGATTTATATCAAGAGCTAATCCAAATGGCAAATGATGAAGATAGACCGATTGCAAATTTCATAAAGTTTAGATTAAGAAAATATTTTGAATATAAAGATGGATAAAAACATACTTCTTGTCGAACCAGCATATAAAAGTAAATACCCTCCCCTTGGACTCATGAAAATTTCGACATATCACAGAGTGATAAAGAAAGACAACGTGAGATTTGTAAGAGGCTGTGATCCAAGAGTTCGAGATGAATACTGGGATAGAGTCTATATCACAACTCTTTTTACCTACACCTGGGATATAACTGTTAAGACCATTAATTTTTATAGGGAGACACTTTTTTCGTTTGCACGCAAAATATACATTGGTGGAATTCTTGCTAGTTTAATGCCAGATGAACTTTTTGATGCCACAGGAATCCAACCTGTAGTAGGCTTACTTAACGAACCGAGCAAGATAGAACAAGATGACAAAGAAATCATAGATGATTTAATCCCTGATTATAAAATCTTAGATCAAATTAGTTTTGATTATGCACATAAAAATGCTTATTTGGGATATACAACAAGAGGATGTCCCCGGAGATGTAAGTTCTGTGCAGTTAACAAATTTGAACCAGAATTTGTTCCATATATTGATATTAAAAATCTAATTAATAATGTTAAAGAAAAATATGACGAAAAACAAAATCTACTCTTAATGGATAACAATGTACTTTGTTCAGACAAATTTGACGAAATTATCGAAGATATCAAAAAGTGCGGCTTTATAAAGGGTGCAAGTTTTGGGAAAACAAAAAGAAAACGGATTGTTGATTTCAATCAGGGGCTTGACGCAAGAAAGCTAACAGAAGCAAAAATGAAAAGACTAGCGGAGATTCCTCTAGAACCATTGCGGCTAGCTTTCGATGATATAAAAATGAAAAAATCCTATGTAAGGGCCGTAAACTTAGCTCATAGACACGGCCAAAAGAATATGTCTAACTACATTCTATATAATTACAAGGATACTCCGAATGATTTTTATGAGAGGCTAAGAATCAATATTAATCTAAATGAAGAATTCAAGAAAAACTGTTCGTCGAGCGAGGTCAAGACTACTATTTATTCCTTTCCAATGAAATATATTCCGCTAGATGCGAGAAAAAGAAACGCTAATACAGAGAATACACATTGGAACACGCGGTATCTAAGGGGAGTACAAGTAATTCTTAACGTGATAAAAGGACCAGTCATGCCCGGCAAACAATTTTTTGAACAAGCATTTGGAAGGAATGCAGAGGAGTTTAAAGACATTATCTTGATGCCTGATGAATTCATAAGAAATAGATTGAAACCTAATTGGAATAAAATAAAATCCCACAAAAAACGATTGGCTCCTTATGTGAAAAAATGGATGGATATTATAGGAAAACTTACAGAATTAGAAAAAAGCAATCTGGTAAATATTTTGGCAGATAATAACACTGATAATATTAGAAAAAACTATGAAAAGATTAAGAACAAAAAGATTAAATTATTACTCGAATTCCATCTTTTATCCAAAGAAATAGTGACGAAATATAGAAATGAAAAAACAGAATCCTAATTTAGGCAAGTACATTTTAGACTCTCTTTCAATAGGGATGTATAACCGTCCTTTTCTTGTATTAAGAGAATATATTCAGAATAGCACTGATGCTATTGATGAATTAACAAAAAAAGACGATCTCAAGGCGTCTAAAAGTAAGATAGATATTCAGATTGATGGTAGAACAAAATCCCTAACTATTAAAGATAATGGCATTGGGGTTCCTGCAAATAAAGCCTGGCATATATTACACGATATAGGAAAAAGTATTAAGAAATTAACAAATAATAGAGGGTTTAGAGGACTTGGGGGTCTTGGATATTGTAAGGAACTTCAATTCATTACTAAAGCACGAGGAGAGAATATTTACTCTCTTAGCATATGGGATTGTGAAAAATTACGAAGGCTTATAAAAGACGAAAATGAATTAAGCACTTCCGATATCATCAAAGAGATAACCGAATTCAAGCAAGACACATATACCGAAAGTCTTGATGACCATTTTTTCATGGTAAAAATGTTGAATCTCCAAAGTTCGAGAGATTTCTTGCTAAACGTCCCTTTGATAAAAGAATACGTTTCTCAAGTGGGGCCAGTTCCGTTCAGTAAGGAGTCTTTTAAAAAAGCAAACATAATAGAGAAAACACTAAGAACAAATGTACCGAATTACGAAACATATAATATTTTTATTAATGGAGAAAAAATTTATAAACCTTATAAAGACATAGTTATCCTAAGAGGAAAACATAAGGACAAAATAGACAAAATTCAATTCTTTGAGCTAAACAATAATGAAAATAGACTAGCATTCGGATGGTTAGCAGAACTTCAATTGTTAGGCACAATATCAAACTCGGCACATTTTGATGGAATTAGAGTTAGAAGTGGTAACATTTTAATTGGAGATAAATTGCTGTTGAGCGATTTTTTCAGAGAAAGACGATTTAACAATTATTTAGCTGGTGAAATTCATATTATCGATAAAATTCTAATTCCAAACTCAAGAAGAGATGATTTTGAAGATAATGAAATAAGAGATGATTTTTATGATAACTTTATAAGGAAAATCGGATTGCCTTATTCGAAAAGAATTAGACAATTGTCCCTGGAAAGAAGCAACAATAATAAATTGAGAAAAGAAAATGATCTTCTTGATAGAGCAGAACTGGTTATTGAAAGAGGCTATTACTCTGTTAAGCAAAAAGAACAATTGATAGAAGGTTTATGGGAGTTAATAAATAGTAATGGTGATAATTCCGAATATATCAAAACTCTTATTAACAATCTTCAAATCTCAAAACACTTTGTAGATTTACAAAAAAGAAGATATTCGAAAAATAAATATAAATTTTTTAAGTCAGCTTTTGATATTATTTATTGTGAATGCCAAAACAAACATGAGGCTGAAAAAATCATTGAAAAAATTATCGCTGAATAAATGACAAAGTCCACATTCCCGGTGACGAAACGACGGCTGAGCCGGAAGAACGCCTCGTTAGATAGACAAACGAGAAAGAGGAAAATTCTCATAAAGGAGGTAAGTCGAGGCATAAAAAGAACAAGGGGTTGGGTTTATATCAGCCAAGAATTTATCCGGGCTTATTCCTTTTAGGCTGAGAGTTTGCTTTGCGGATTAAATCTCTTACCACTGCTGCGAATTCTCTTATATCAAGAAAAAAGTTTGGGTAGGCTTGTCTTAATTGTTTTAATGGTCCAGCAGAAACAAGGACGGGTTCAATTTTCTCGCCCTTTACTGCCTTAGCCTCGTATTCGCCATAGTCATTCATGGCCTTTTCAAAGCTCTCTCGGTCATAGGAGCTGACGAGGACTCTTTTATTCAATGAATCCAGAACTATCAGGTGATAGTGCCATGCCTTACTTTTGGGTGTGGAAATTTCTTTTGCGGCAATAGATAGGCCACTCATCTTTTCCAATGCTCCAAGTTGCCTCTCATGTTCAGCAAGCATCGCACATGTTTGTTCGAGGTCAAGGTTATCGAACCGCGGCACGGGCTTGCAATGCTCACGATGTGCAAAAGCCGAGGCGCTGATGGCGAAAAAATCAATCCATTCTTGATCGCCCTGTCTTGATTTTAGGGCTTGGCCTAAAAACGTTCCCATGGATTCTACTGCCGTGGCCCACTTGTGTTGAAGTTTAGTACGAATCTGAAGTTCGAGTCGAAGCCCATTATAATCAGATACTTTTTTATTTTTATATCTATAGATCAAATGAATACCCCTGTATCCATCTTCACTTCTGGGATCCTGGATATAATCCTTCTGGTCGATTAAATCGTGTAAAAGCCGTCGATTATTTTTATAATCTTCTGTAAGCTTATATACATCTTTTACATTGCCGAGAATTGCTCTTAATCCTCCAATGTCCTGCATTGTCGTGAGCTTCATTGTGGGATGTCGTCTTAATTTATCGATAATGGTGGGCATTCGCTTTAGACGTTGGGCGGCAATGGGATTACCCAAGAAGTCTTTTAATTTCTTTCTCAAGGTAGCTTGAAAAGTATTAATCGGATAGGCATGACTGGCGCGCCATCTTTCAGCTAGATCTAGCGCGCTTTCTAATTCCTGCGGAGATGCACTGTCCTGAACAAGAATTGTACCAGCCCTGTTAATCTGAGATTTTGATTCTGATGGAACGGTACAGTAACCCATTACAAGTGGAGAGGATATCACCTGTTATCACTAGCTGTCAAATTAGTTTTTTAGCATCTGGATGAGCTTTTCCAGCTTCTTTCGGTGTTTATGCGCGATTCTGTTTTGTCCGATCCTCCACTTCCAGACCTAATATTCCCGGATGCCGAGAATGTAAGCGACAGTGCCGTCAGTCAGGTTATAGAACTCAACATCAGCGAAAAAATCCCAGTTCTCCAGAAAGATACCTTTTGCTTTGTTACCAAACTCGTTTGAATACAACATGTTTTGCTGTATCCCTTCGCATGCATTCTGTCGCAATTTATACTTCCAGGCAAAAATCTCCTCGAGAAGAATGGCCAGATAAGCAGGTTTTCCTTCTTCTTTTTCGACTTTAATTTGTCGAGAAGCCACTTTTTCCTCTTTTCTAAGACAATCTCGCGCTCTTAGTTATTTCACAGAGCCAGTAGCACTGAGACAGGTTGTGTCGCATACTTAGGATTATGTCAACTCACTTTTCCTGTAAATAAACAAGTTACGTCACTTTCCATAAAGTGGGATAATTATTTCCACTTTTCTTGATATTCGTCCCAAAACACCCACAAAAACGGGTTTGATATCCCATTTAGGCTTATTTTCATTGCCATGTTGCACTCTAATATCCCACATAAATTTTGGAGTGCTTCGATATATTGAGCCACAAGGAGAGATGTCTGATCAGAATGGCTGAGTTTGGCCTTGTCTTTGTTCCTTTCTGATAGAAAAGGTGCTCATATCGGTTCTCAGGGCCTAGAATGGCCATAGATACAGGTGGTCTAAACAGGAAAAGGGTAAGGATCCTATATTACCCCTAGACACCGCCATGCAGCGGGAAATCCCCTAAAAAAGAGGGGGGTATGGGGAACAACGCCCCGGGGGAGTCATATGCGTATATGGTATGTCTCTGCAAAAATCTACCATAAAATTCTCTAGAGGCGCCTTATGTATTTGACTCTTCCCCCATAAATTTATATGCTATCCTCAGCACTGAAGGGGACGATGACAACTCAATGTCCTAAATGCGAAGCTGAGAATCCAGATACGCAAAGCTTCTGCGGTGATTGTGGAACACAGCTTCCTGCATCCGAGGGGATCTCTCCCTCTCTCACTAAAACTCTCCAAACACCTGTAAAGACCTTAACCAAAGGATCAACTTTTGCGGGAAGATACAAAATCATTGAGGAACTGGGCAGAGGAGGGATGGGTGTTGTCTACAAAGCCGAAGACACAAAGCTGAAAAGGACGGTTGCCCTCAAGTTGCTGCCGCCAGAGCTTACGCACATACCAGAAGTCAAAGAGCGGTTCATGAGGGAGGCCCAGGCTGCTGCCGCCCTGGAGCATCCCAATATCTGCACTGTTTATGAGTTTGACGAAGCTGAGGAGAAAACATTCATCTCTATGGCTTTTATTGAAGGCCAGAACTTAAGAAAGAAGATTGAATCAAACCCATTGGAGTTAGATGAAGCCCTAAGGATTGCCACTCAAGTTGCCGAAGGTATGCAGATAGCCCATAAGAGAGGAGTCATACACAGGGACATCAAGAGTGCCAACATCATGGTGACCGAAGACAACCAGGCGAAGATCATGGATTTTGGGTTGGCCAGGATGACGGGGACAACGCTTTTGACACAAGAAGGGGCGGCCATGGGCACGATCGCCTATATGTCCCCCGAGCAGGCAAGGGGAAAAGAAGTCGATCACCGAACGGATATCTGGTCATTCGGCGTGGTGCTTTATGAGATGCTCACTGGGCAGATGCCTTTTAAGGGGGAGCATGAGCAGGCCGTTGTGTATTCCATCAGGAAGGATAAACCTAGGCCTATCACAGAGTGTAACGCTGAGATTCCGCCATCCATAGAACAAGTTGTGGACAAGGCTTTGGAGAAGGATGCGGACAAAAGATATCAACAGGTCGATGAGCTGTTGGATGATTTGAAGTCAATTTCAGCAGGAATTGTTCCTGAAGAGATCAAAACCAGGTTGAGGAAAGCGAAACTGCTAAAACGAAAAAGATCTATACTTTATGCAGGTACAGTAGGATTGGTGATTGTTATAGCTGTGCTGGCTCTGACTCTTTTCACTGGCCGTGCAGAAGCGATCGATTCCATTGCGGTACTCCCGCTCGAGAACCTCACGGGGGATATGGAACAGCAATATGTTGTCGATAGTGTGATGGATGAGCTCATTGGAAAGCTGCAACAGATCAGCGGTCTGAAACGGGTTATCTCCCGAACTTCGGTGATGCGGTATAAAGAGACCGAAAAGTCCCTGTCCGACATTGCCCGGGAATTGAATGTGGATGCGATTGTCGATGGGACGGTGTATCAGGTGAGAGACAGTATCCGGGTTCGTTTTCAGCTCACTGACGCGCTTCCTGAAGAGCAGAACCTGTGGAGCGAGACATATGAACGGCCCATGCGTGATGTGCGCATGATGTACAGTGAAGTGGCCCAGGTCATTGCCAGTGAGCTAAAGATCGGGCTCACCCAAGCGGAAGAAACTCGTTTTGCTGACGCCAGCCAGGTCAACCCGGAAAGCTACGATGCCTATCTTAAAGGATTGTCTCACCATGTCAAAGGCACTCCAGAGGGGCTAGAGATTGCACTGCAGTACTACAACTTAGCCCTAGAGATAGACCCGAACAATGCATTGGCTTATGTGGGAGTCTCGGATGTTTGGATATTCCGCTATCAAGTGGGAATGGTGCAACGCCAGGAAGCCAAGCCTTTGATAACGATTCCGCTAGAGAAAGCATTGGAAATAGACAACACACTGGCAGATGCTCATGCTATTTTGGCCGGTTACAGATGTTTTACCGAATGGGATTGGGAGGGCGCAGAGAAAGAGTTTCAGCAAGCCTTAAGGCTTAATCCGAACCTTGCGGCTGCCCACTGGACCTATTCCCATTTGTTATGCATCATGGGACGCACCGAAGAAGCCTTGCCGCACATTGAGCGTGCACTCAAGCTGGACCCCCTAAGCCTGGCGTGCCATCTTTTTTATGGGATAGTCCTGCGATACCATCGTCGCTACGACGACGCCATTGCAGCTTTCCGCACCGTGCTGGAAATTGAGCCAAACTTTCCTTATGGCCTCTTCAATTTGGCCAATATGCTTGGCCAAAAAGGGATGTACGACGAGCAACTTGCCATTAATCGGAAGATACTCGCTTATGATGCCGAGCTTACTAAGGCATTAGAGGATGGCTTTGAAAAAGCCGGCCACAAGGGCGCCTATCGTGCTGTAGCGGACCTCATGGTAGAATGGTATGGGAAACCAGATAAGAGCGTACCAGCTTTTGTGATCTCTGCGAACTATCTCGATGCTGGTGAATACGATTTGGCCATCGATTGGCTTGAAAAAGCCTATGAGGAACACGACCCAAACTTGCCTTACATCACTGAACCTTCCTGGGATCCCTTGCGCTCCAACCCGCGCTTCCAGGATCTGCTGCGCAAGATGAACCTCCCGGTGGATGAGAAGGAATAGGAAGGATGCTGACCCTGGGACAGCTGAGGTTGATGATGCGAAGAAGGGGGA
>Ga0307425_1002376_pt1 | contig 10644 bp, 16 predicted proteins | sample SalMarWE160330MG_FD_202152 | JGI IMG/M metagenome (GOLD analysis project Ga0307425, IMG submission 202152) | Salt marsh sediment microbial communities from the Plum Island Ecosystem LTER, Massachusetts, United States - WE1603-30 | ecosystem: Environmental > Aquatic > Marine > Intertidal zone >...
GTTAACGGTGAGGGGTTTTCTTTATAGTGTATATTATTTTCACAGATTTTGCCCGTTTTTTGAAACTAGGTGTAATAAATGTTATTAAAAGAATATTACACTACAAATAATAGTAATTTATATAATCGTTTAAGAAAGAAATATTTGTACAGTAAAGGAAATATTTGTGACTATTATGTCAGTTATCATAGACTAGAGAATAGAAATAAAAAAGGATGGACGGGGGATGGTAATTGTCATACAGATTATTTGCCTATTGTGACTTACAAAACTACTTGGAAAAAATTAAGACATAAACAATATCGTGAAAGTTGTATTGTTAGACAATGGCCCAAAAATATATTTCATTCTGCTAGATAGCAAAAGAGGTGTCAAATGCTACTGCATGAAATAATGGATGAAATGATTTGTCGTAGTAATGAAATTGGGCCTATGAAGTCTAATACTAATAGTTGGTTTTTTATTATAGGTCATATTTATTACAATAGTTTAAAAGACGAGATAGGTAAGTGGTTTATTAATCATTATTCACGCGAAGACAGTCAATATCGTGGGATACCTATAGAGATTGACTACGACAATAATGTGATTGTTTCGTTACAAAGAAGGCACTAATAGTTAAATACATAGCAATACTAGAGAGCATGTAATGTCAAAAGAAACAAAACAGAACTATTGTGGTCTGGTGATTTTATCAGGTAAGCTTCGCTTTGTGTGTACTAATAGTCAACCAACAGTATGGAATTGTAAATATAAAAAAACACATAAGTATCAAACGTGCTCATTTAACTTTGAAAATGCCGAGGGATTGCAATTGTGTAATTGCACAAGAGCACAAAAAAGAGTTATTGTTGATTTTGCGTTGTCACAAGTGATTTGATTTGCCAAAAGTAAGTAATACTTGGAGCCAGAAAGAAATCATTGAAAGGCTCAAAGTACACACTAAGCCGCCGAAACCAACGTTTGTGTCTCTTAGTGAAGCGGCGGATATTTGTCAAAAGCATGGTAGCTCAATTCGATATGCGATTACTGTTGGCGGAATACCACTTAATAAGTGCTATGCGTACAAAGCGAGTAAAGTAACAAAAGCAAAGCTCTTTGTGTGTTTGGCTACAGTAAAGCATTACTACAGTGTAGCGCCTATTGAACAAGAGGAAGATATAGAACAAGAAGATACTGTCGATCTTGTATTTGATGAGAATGGTATTGCGATTCAACCAGTATTTGATCTACATTCGGCAAAATATCGAAATGAAGTCTTGAAAATAAAGCGTCAACAAGTGGCGCTTAGACATGACAATAATCAATCTATAGATAGAGAGCTTGTGAATAAAGTAGCTATTGCACTTGGCATTGATCTGAAAGGTTTTATTGATCGTTACATAATAGAAGTAGCGCCGAAACTTGGCGCAGCAAAAACATTAAGTGAACGAAGAGAAATTTTGAGAACAGTGTTTAATGATTTAGTGAAGGAAAAAATAACAAACGTGTCTTCTGAATTTATGGAAAGTATCAACTCAATAAAAGAAAAATAATAGGAGTATGACCAATGAATAATGTACTTTTAATAAAAGCCGTGCTTGATATTTGTGCTGTTATAATATTAACTTTTGCACACACTATTGCTGTAGTGTCGTCTGTTGCCTTTGGCTATTTATTTATCGGTATAATAGCATCATACATGTTTTGTTTAGATAGGAGTAACAAAAATGCTTGAAGTACTAAAAGCTACTATACTTTTTATTGTAACACTAGAACCAAATCATTATGTGCACAAAGATGACGCAAAGCTTACTTTGTTGGCAAAAAGTTACATTGAAGCTAGCGATAGATATGCTATAGATCCTTTTCTGATTATTTCAAATACATTTTTTGAAAGCGATTTTAAACCTGACGCAATTGGTACAGCTGGTGAAATAGGCGTTGCTCAAGTACATGGCGAGGCGAAACGTTTGTGCCGTCTGCAAGGTTATAATGAGAGTACTATTCGAGGGGGCGTTTTGTGTAGCGCATATCTTTTGCGTCAAGGCAAAAATAGATGCGGTAGTTGGCTAGTTAGTTTAGTTAGATACAGATCTGGGCAATGCTTGAAACACAATACGTTCTATTTGCGAAAAGCAAATATGCGGTATAGATTTGCACAACGTCTTAGGAGGAAATTTGTAAAATGAATACTACATTAGTCATTGTTATTACTGCTTGGATTACATGGATAGTACTTAGCTTATTGCTCTAATGCCACGCGGTAGACCTACACAAACAGGACTACCACAAGATCTGCCAGTAGTTTCTGATTATGAAAAAATAACTAAAATTGTAACAAGTTTTTATGTTGCGCTTGCGCTATCTGAAGATCTAGATCTTGAAACTTGGGGGGAGCTCTACAGAAAATTACCACGTGAATCGTCGGCCGAATACGGTGATTGGTCTTTGCGCCGATTTATTTTTTTACGAAAAATAGCGCGTGCTCTCAATCCAAAATCAAACGCAGTAGAAATAGTTGTGATGAAAGGCGCGCAACTTGGTTTTACTGAATTGTTAATTACTTGGCTGTTATACATTTCTGATGTGTATCCTAGTCCATGTATCTATACGCAAAACACGGATGACGCTATTAAGGATTTCGTAAAGCAAAAATGGAGACCAAGTGTCAAAGCTTGTGAAAAATTGTTATACATACTTGGCGAGAATAAACCAAATTATCTTTCTCGGTCATGGGACAATCACGGTTATCCTGGCGGCTTTGTCGCAATGGGCGGCGCTAGTGGATCATCTGATTTTATTAGATCAAAATCAGTTCGTTATGCTGGCGTGGATGAAGAAGATACATATAAATTAAATGTAAGTGAACAAGGCTCACCAATTGGAATGATTAGAAAAAGACAACAGACATTTTCGGATAAGAAAATGTTTCGCTTGTCGACACCCGTGTTAGAAGAGACTAGCACAATAAAACCAGCTTTCTTAGCAGGCTCACAAGAATACTATTATGTTCCGTGTCCCCACTGTGGTGATTTTTTTATAATCAAATGGGAGCAGATAAAATACTCTAAGAAATTAGACACTAGTGGACTGCCTACTGAGATATTTCTCGAGTGCCCTAGTTGTGCCGATAAAATAATAGAAGTAGATCATAAAGATTACATGCTTAATAATGGAGACTGGTTTTCGACTAAGAATCCAGAAAATTCAGAAGAACCCTTAAAAAGATACTCAGTGGGTGACGTTGAATTTCCTTCATTTCATTTGTCGTCTTTTTATTCTCCTGTCGGTCAATTTTCTTGGCGCGATGCAGTTCGAGAATGGTTTGAATATACCGCAACAAATGATATAGAAAAATTAAAAGTTATCATCAATCAAACTTGGGGCGAAACTTTTTCGGATGAAGGTCGTGAAATATCCACTAATTATTTGGTACAACGTCGTGAGCAATATACTAATGAAGTGCCAGAAGGTTGTCTTGTGCTGACAGCTGGCGCTGATATTCAAGATGACCGAATTGAAATTGAGGTAGTTGGGTGGGGAATGTTTGAAGAAAATTGGTCGATTGATTATGTTGTTATCTATGGGGATACTAGTCAATTAGGTGACTTGCAAGGTTTATTACCCGATGGTCAACCTACTGTTTGGAAATTACTAGATGATTATTTAGTGACAAAATTTGAGCATCCATCGGGTTACAAAATGCCTATTGAATGTACAATGATTGATGCACACTATAAAACAGAGGAAGTTAATATCTTTTGCAAGCAAAGAGAGAATAGGCGTGTATATCCTATTTGTGGTATTGAGGGTTGGAGCAAAGGTCTTTGGTCGTGTAATAAAGCTCGTCACGAAAGATATGGTACTTTACAATATAGAGCGCATGGGTATGAGTTGAAAAATAAGATTTATGCAATGCTAAAAATAGATACTGTAGGTCCAGCATATTGTCATTTTCCTATTCGAGATATTTATAACGATGCACATTTTTATGGTCTCACTTGTGAGTACAAAGAAAGCCGTATAACAGGAGGAAGGCTCAAGCTTGTATGGGTAAATAAAACAGGCGCTCGTAATGAGCCTTTAGATTGCCGACAATATGCTTATTGTGCTTTTCTTGCTTATCCTGTTAATTTGTCTCAGCGCTTGAAGAATGGTTTTGTAGAACAGAAAACGCGTAAGGTGCGCGTCAAGAAATACGGGAGTGAAGGCTTATGAGAATTACAAACAAGGATAGGGTTGCAAACGTAGCTAGTTTTTTATTTAATTGTGATGATATAGTTTCGGATGATGCTAGTTCAATTGATAGAGAACAATACATTGTTAGATGTGTGTGGTATGATAATTTCCCAAATAAAAGTAAATTGATTGCTGATCATATAACATTCAAAAAGTTCTTTCTTTTACAAGAACGATTAGGCGCAAAAGAAATAGAGGTATTGAGTATTGGCTATCAGATTGATCGATCTGGTGTGTCACGTATGTTACCAGTTGATTGTTTTGAGGTTTGGTTTATGGTAATTTATTAGAAAGGATTGCGCAGTTATGGAATTTGAATTTTGTGATAATAAACCTTGCTATGTCAATGAAAAAGGTATTAAGGTCCACGTATTTGAGCCTGGCGCTTATCTATGTAATTGTGGTGAAAATAAAAGTAAACCAATATTTGTTGGCTTCTCATCGAGAAACAGAAAGAGAAAAAAGAAAGGTGCTTGATACTATACTTAGTGATCCTATTGTGATTGGATTCTTTTTATTGCTTTTGTGTTATGGCTTGGGACAATTAACGGATTTAATTTGCACAATTGTTACGTACTATAAAGTAGGAAAATATGCAAAATATAAAAAGAGTAAATAAAGGTGACAAAATAGGTATTATTATAAATCCTGTATCTTCTAACGATACTGGATATTGTGCTAAATCGTTAGCTCCTGAAAACGGTATACTTATTGAAAGTACAGCAAGAAATTTAGATTCTGTATTTATTGGAGAGTCTCTTTTAAAGAAGCTTGGCTTTTTTACTTGTAGTAATTGGCCAAGTGTTATATAGTCAAGGTTGTGTTGTTCGCTTCTTGTCTCCTTTCTGTTGTGGGGTTGCCCCCTAGCCAATAACGACCACAAATCAGGCTAGGGGGCGCTTTTATCTTGTCTTTTTATATCCAATAGTTTAGCATTATTAGTGAACGGGCGAGCCGTCACAGTCTATAGGCATCCCGTTCGCCTGACTGTGATGGCAGCTTCTAACCTATAATTCTAAATTTTCTAATTATATATTGTAAGGCAAAAAGAATATGAAATATTTTTTTGTCGTATTTGTTACTTTAATGTGTCTTTTTAGTTGTTCAACAATTCAACAACCACTACCGAGCACAACTTATAAATCACGTGATTGCGCAATTGTGTGTGCTACAGTTGAGTATTTGAACTGCTGGGAAGACTCAACTGTACAAAAAGTATTTTTTGACACATTTGATTTTGCTTCATGCTTTTCGAAATGCAATGTGGAAAAAAATATTCTTTTGTCTATTGATACTAATTGCATTCAAACAGCGCCTTTATGCGATAAGATAAAAAGCTGTATTGATATTAATTGACAGATACTGCGCGTATAACCGAGACACGTGCTCGGTTAACTAGATATATTGCTGCTGAGACTGCCGTCTTACAAGGTCAAGCTTACTCTATGGGGCAACGATCTTTGACCCGAGCAGATCTTTCCGAAATACGAAAAGCAATAGTTGATTTGTATGCAGAAATAAACGCATTAGAGGGCGGCTCTATTCGCTTACAAAGGGTTGTACCTATAGAATGAATTTTTTAGATAAAATAGCTTTATCTGTTTCCCCAAAATGGGGCGCTAATAGATTAAAATATCGTGCTTTTGCAAACGCTATTGGTGGATATGTGACGCCTTATAGCGATAAAAAATCTATGCGAGGCTTAAGATCAATAGGTCTCAAATCACCAAAAGCTGACATCTCAGATAAACTTGACGGTATTCGTGCGCTATCTCGCGATGTGTACATGACGAGTTCACTTGGCGCTTCTATTATTAAACGTCACAAGACACAAACTATTTGTTCGGGTTTAAAATTTCAGTCCACACCAGATCGTAGTATTCTCGGTTTGACAACTGAACAAGCACGTGATTTTGGTAAAAATTACGAGCGCTATTTTGACTTGTGGGCAGAGTCAACTTTTTGTGACATAAAAGGTAATTTGAATTTTGGTCAATTGCAAGGACTTGTGTATTTATCACTATTGATGAATGGTGATTTTTTCTGGATGCCTATTTGGAGAAAGCCAAAAAATCCAGAGTTTCCTTTTGAATTAACAGTTCGTGTTATCGACGCTGATCTAGTTCGAAATCCTTACAATGTTCCTCTAGATAGAATTCAAAATGGCGTTGAGACAGATGAAAATGGTGAAGTTATTGCTTTTCATGTTTGGAATAATTATAGTGATGGCACTGACGTGACAGGAGCTATAGCTAGACGTATATACTCGACAAGAATTCCTGTTTATACTGATAGAGGAAGAAAACAGATTTATCATGTTTTTAATCCTGAACGTTTTGATCAATCTCGCGGGTTGCCTGCATTATCGAATGTTGCAGAAACATTAAAGCAATTGACTCGATTAAATGAGGCTACAGTAATGGGTCAATTGGTGTCCTCTTTCTTCACTGTGTTTGTTAAAGATGCGACTAATTTAGGTGGAGCAATTAATCCGGCCTATACTTCTGTAGATAGATATAACGAAAATCAAACTGACCCAGAAAGTTTTGATCAAGATCTTGAAATGGGTTACGGAAATATAGCTTATGTTGGAGCGGGCAAAGATGTATCAATTGCTGACCCCAAGAAAACTGACGCTGATTATCATCAGTTTTTTGATAATCAAGCAATACAAGCTTGTGGTGGCGCGAATATACCTTATGAACAAGCTGTAATGCACTATACTAGTTCTTATACAGCTGCTAGAGCTGCGGATAACGCCGTTTGGAAGCATCGTATCGAAGATCGCGCAATTATTTCTAGTGGCTTTTGCACTCCACTTGCGGAAGAAATTCTTTTTGAGGCAGTGTTAAAACGATACATTAGTGCACCAAAATATTTTATTTCTTATTTAGACAAGAAATCTTATTCAAAGGGTTATTGGGTAGGTGTCGGACGTGGTTATGTAGATCCTTGGAAAGAGATAAAAGCTTCAGTTGAGGGAGTTAATAATAAACTTTCTACACGAGAAGATGAGTACACCACGCTTTTTGGTGGTCGTTGGGACAGTATGATCGAACGTTATGCTGACGAAGAAAAACGAATAAATGAATTGCTAGGTGAACAGATATTGCCTAAACAACCTTTTACTGAACAAACACAAAAAGAGGATGGAACAAATGCTGATTAGTGACTACCAATGGGCAATGTCTAGGGAACATTTTGACACTTTGTGTAGTCAATATAATAAGAATGGCACTGGTCAAATTGTTAATGAACGTTATAAAGGATTATCAACGACTATTCTTAATGGTATTGGCTACATTCATGTGTATGGTACAATTTTACCGCGCGAAAATTTTATGACGTATTTTGGTTATGGTACAGACATTGAAAATTTAAAAAATGATTTGATTACTTTGCGCGATAATCCACAAGTAAAAGCTATTGTATTGAATATCGATAGCTCTGGAGGTGTTCTTAGTGGTGTAGCTGATTTCGCGGCTTTGGTTAAAAGTGTTACAAAACCTACATACTCTTTTGCACAAAAAGCTTTATCAGCAGCCTATTGGATTGCTGCAAGCACGAATAAAATAATTTTGACACCTACTGGCGTTGCCGGTTCGATTGGCGTTATTCTTTCGCTTGTCAAAAATAGTGACTCAAATGTTATTGATATTGTGTCTTCTCAATCAGAAAATAAAAATATAGATCCTACTTCTGATGTAGGAAAAGCACAGTTGCAGAAACTTGTTGACGATCAAGCAAATGTATTTGTGACAACTATGGCTTCTTATAGAAATACGACAGTTGAAAAAGTTTTATCTGATTTTGGCCGAGGAATGGTGTTTGCAGCTGATGAGTCAAAAAATAGAGGGATGGTTGATCTCGTTCAGCCGTTACCAGCTTTTTTGAGTAGTTTAGAAACTCAAAATAATAGGAGATTATTTGCAATGTCGGATCAAAAGGAAAAGACAGTTGCCACAGCTGTTGACGCAACGGTTGCGGTAGAGGAAGAACTATCACGAATTAAAGCTATTGAAGGTTTGTCAAGTATGTTTTCCGCATATCCTTCAAATGTTCGTGAAAAAATCACCGATGAAATTAATCGTCTCAAGTATGATAAAGATCAGACTAGAGCGACAGTTTCGGAACATTTGTTGAAAGTTGTTGCAGAGTCACAAAAAGAACTCTTTACAGCTGAGACAAAAGACAGGGAGGAATCTTTGAGCTTGTCAAAACAAACGACACCTCCAAAAATGCCCGATTCAAAAATTGAGAATAAAGACAAACCCAAAGTTGATTTGGGAGAGGCTTTGCTTAAGGCGCGTAAACAGCGCCTTGCTGCAATGAATGGAGGTGACTATAATGTCAACTGACATCACAAGAGATAATCTTTATTCACCGAATCAATTCCCAGTTGTATCGGGAGAAACAGAAATTGCCGCTTCGCAAACCTTGGCACGTGGTTGTTTGATTGGAAAACAGATCTTGAATGATGCGGTTACTGTGACGCCTACTGGTTTTACTCCTGCCACAACTGCTACAGCTGTGCTTGACACAACTGTTCTTGCCAAAATCGGAACACACACAGCAACTTGTGTTGCCGTTGTTTCAACAACTGGTGGTGTTTTTCAAGTTACCGACCCCGATGGTTTAAATATTGGGGTCGCTTACACCACAGTTGAATTCAATGGTGGCGGTTTAGTTTTTACGTTACCGGTATCAAATGGTTCCGATGATTATGCTGTTGGCGATACGTACGAATTTGCTGTAGCTGCTGGTGATGGTTATGGGTACGCACTTGACAAAGCAAATGGTGATGGAACCAATAAAATTTTTGGCGTATTGCTTCGATCTTCAACAACTGGTGTAGGTGAGACTGATGTGTGTCCAGTTGCAAAGACTGGACGTTTTATGTCACAAGCTCTCACAGCTGCTGACGGTGTTACAGTAACTGATTTGATTGATGAACTTGAAGCAAAAAATATTTATATAGATTTGTCTGACGCAGACAATGATCTTATTGGAGGTTAACAGCTATGGGAACTGCTACTATTACCGATTTTACGCCTCGTGACATGCTTCGATTGCTCGAGCAAATGCCACGTCCTACAAATTTCTTGCAATCAATGTTTGTAAAAGAGCGCAACACAACCAATAAAACTGTATTGGATATTGATAAGATCTTCGGTCGTCAATTGGTCGCGCGGTATTCTTCTCGTGAGGGTGATATGAATGTCGTTGGTAAAGGCGGTTTTTCTACAAACCACTTTGTTGCTCCTTATGTAACTGAGAAATTTTGTTACAAGCCGAGCGATGTTGATGTCCGCGGCGCAGGTCTAACTGTGTATGACGACCAAGTGTCTTATTTGTCAAGGTTCGTTGAACGAGCAATGAATGATTTGGAAGATCGCTTTGATCGTCTCGAGGAATTGCAGATTGCCGAAGCTTTGCAAGAAGGCACAGTAACTGTCGATGGAAAAGAAACAAAGTATACGATCGATTTTGAACAAAAAGACACGCATCTTGTTGATTCCGTTGATACAGATTGGAGTGATCCTACTGCTGATATGCTTGGTGATATTGCTACCTATGCACAACTAATCGCCGATACAGGTGCGCCGCCGCCTGATGTCGCGGTTTGCGGTGGAAAAGCTGGCGGGTGTATTCCAAAAAATACCGCCTTTGTCAATTCTCTCGATAATCGTAGAATTTTGACGGGTGAAATTAATTATAAACAGTTGAATAGACAACGCGCAACATACATTGGTCGAGTAATGGGAATTGGTTTTGATGTCGCGGTGTATGTTTATCAAGGTATTTATGAAACGATAGTGGCTGGTGAACGCACAGCCCATACTTATATAGATCCTTGGAATGTCATTATTGGCTCGACAAACGCTGACGTTCGTTTTCATTACGCGAAAATTGAGAATTTCAAAACTGGTGATTTTATTGGCACTCGTTTTCCGAATCAAACCGAAGATGATGACGGTCGTCAACGCGCAATTTCGCTCGAATCTTCTCCTCTTGTTGGTTTTCATGATACTGACGCTTTCGTGAGATTGACCGTAGGATCGGACGCTTAATCATGGCACGAGTAAAAGTCACAAAAAATTCGATTTTATATCGAGGAAAACCAAGAACTAGTTCTAGTGGTGTTTTTGATATGCCTGATGAATTGGCTTCAAAGATGCTTTCTAACGGTGCACATATCGAAATAGTCACCGATGAAACTATTGATAATGATGATGAGACTATTGATAATGATGAGACTATTGATAATGATGAGACTATTGATAATGATGAGACTATTGATAATGATGATGAGACTATTGATAATGATGAGACTATTGATAATGATGATGAGACTATTGATAATGATGAGACTATTGATAATGATGAGACTATTGATAATGATGAGACTATTGATAATGATGA
>Ga0307425_1002379_pt1 | contig 10639 bp, 5 predicted proteins | sample SalMarWE160330MG_FD_202152 | JGI IMG/M metagenome (GOLD analysis project Ga0307425, IMG submission 202152) | Salt marsh sediment microbial communities from the Plum Island Ecosystem LTER, Massachusetts, United States - WE1603-30 | ecosystem: Environmental > Aquatic > Marine > Intertidal zone >...
CCGTAGGAGCGGCCTGGGTGCGGCTGTAGAATGTTCTCCATCCGTGCCCCACCGACGTTGATCGGTGCGTTTTCCTTGAGCTGGACAAAGCGCACGTCGGCGCGCGCACGGTCGAGGCTGATCGGGAAGTAGCGGGGCACCTGCTGACCGCGGAATCGGCTCTCGAGGTTGCTGAGCGGACTGTAGACGGTGACGCGGTTGCCGGAGGGGAGGCAGGAGACGAAAAAGGGAAAGCCCTGGATGTGATCCCAATGGGTGTGACTGATAAAGAGGTGCGCCACGCCCTGCCCGCGTGCGAACTCGGTTTCGAGAAGCGCCAGGCCCAGCTCGCGGATGCCAGAACCGGCGTCAAACATGATCCATTCGTCGCCGATCTGGACTGAGACACAGGGGGTGTTGCCGCCAACCGTACCACGGATCAACGGGGGGAGGCCGCGGACGTAGGTCCAGATGGCATCCATGTCCCCCAGGTCGACGCTGTGTGCACCAGCGAGGGCAGCGACCAGCTTGCCCTCGATCTCGGCGGAGGAGACAGGGGAGGGAATGGACCCTCGCACACCCCAGAACTTGACCTTCATGGGCGTAACCCAAGCCCCAGTCTACCCAAGCGTGGCACAGGCCCCTCCATGCTGTAGACGCCGATAGAATACCACAGTTCACTGAGTGTACAGGGTCGCGCATGACTGCGGCGGCACCAATCGACGGACAGTTTAGCATAGCCTATCGGGTCTGTCAAGAACGGGCGAGCTTGCCTGAGCGGGCCCGGTGGATGCGACGGCTGTTTGCGCCCTTTCTGGAATAGAGTATACTGCAAGCCACCAACCTCAACCTAGCCGGAAGGAGAAACTGGATGGAAAAGCTCAGATGGGGGATTATTGGTTGTGGCGTGATCGCGCCCTGGCACGCCGACTCGGTCGTGACCAGCGCGCACGCCGACCTGGTCGCGGTGTGTGACGTCGACGCAGAAAAGGGACAGGCGTTCGCCGAGCAGTACGGGGGCGTTGCCTTTTACGAGGATTACATGGAGATGTTGCGCGAGGGTGGCCTGGATGTGGTCAGCATCTGCACGCCGTCGGGACTGCACTCAGAGATGACGATTGCCGCCGCACAGGCGGGGGTGAACGTGCTCTGTGAAAAGCCGATGGCGATCACCGTGCCGCAGATGGACGCGATGATGCAGGCGGTCGAAGAGGCAGGGACCAAGCTCGAGGTGATCTTTCAGCGACGGACCTACCCAACGACACAGATGGTGCGCGAGGCAATCCAGTCGGGCGTGCTCGGGCAACTGACCTTGGCAGACGCATGCTTGAAGTACTATCGCTCGCCTGCTTACTATTTGTCGGCGGATTGGCGCGCTACCTGGGCGTTGGATGGCGGCGGAGCGTTGATGAACCAGGGCGTGCACGGGATCGACGTCCTGGTCTGGATCATGGGTGAGGTCGAGAGCGTCTATGCCAAGGCGGAGGCCAAGGTACGCGAGATCGAGGTCGAGGACACGGCGGTCGCGCTGGTCACGTTCAAGAACGGGGCCTATGGCGTGATCGAGGGGACGACTTCTTCGAATCCGGGTGAGCCGACTACGTTTGCCTTTCACGGGGAAAAGGGGACGATCGTCCTGGACGACGAGGGCATCCAGACGTGGGCGGTCGCAGAGGACAAGAGTGTGGTCGCCGAAAACGACCCGGAAAAGTGTGTCGGCCGGGCCACGTTGAGCGCGACGACTGACCCCAAGTCGATCGGCAGGGCTGGACATCAGGCGCAGGTGGATGACCTGTGCATGGCGATCGCTGAGGACCGCGAGCCGATGATCACCGCCGCCAGTGCGCGCAAGGCAGTGGAGCTGATCCTGGCGATCTATGCCTCGGCCGAGGCGGGCCGGGAGATCGAGATCGAGCAGTGGCTGGAAGAGGTGCGGAACGGGTAACAAGTGACGTGTGACGAGTGACGGGCCGGGAGTGGCGAGCGGGGCGAGTCGAGCGACGCACGAAGTGTGCTTTACAGCGAGGCCGGTGGGAAGGAGGGCGCGATGGGCAGCAGAGAGAACCTGGCGAGGTACGTTCCGCCCGGTGAGATCGTCAAGCCGTGGCTGATCCTGGGACCGTTCTACCAGGACCTGTCGGATCAGGTGCAGGGGCTGACGCTCTTTGAGCGCAGCGGAGCGACCGTTGGGCGGAATGCCATGGCCGAGATCGCGACACAGGCGCTGGAGATACTGGCCTCGACCCCGCACGAAGGGGAGCCTGTGTTGTGGCGCGGCGCAAGTGCGCGCTGGAGCCTGGTGCGCATGCCGGAAGAGTACCTCTCGTGGGGACGGTACAACATCTCGAACCACCTGGGGGCGGCCTTTCTCTCGACCATCCTGGTGCCAGAAGAGGAAGGGTTTCACGCGTTCCGGCTCGTGACCCGGATTACGTCGCGGGTGATCGTGTTCGTCGACGGGCAGCCGACGTACGACAGCGACGATCACGTCGTTGAGCGGCGAGATGGGAGCTACGAGCATACGTTCGATGCTGCCCTGGAGCCGGGCGAGAATCGGGTGACGATCGGCTTGTTTCGCCTGGGGCGCATGGCACAGGTCGGCTGCCGCCTGGAGGCGGTCGACACCCCCGTGCAGGCCCACGTTCCGCTGGGCGAGGGCACGTTGCTCGACGAACGTGTCGCGATCGAGGAGGAGGTCCGTGGCCTGCGCCTCGATCGCGACGTCTTTTACCCGGAGCACACAGTCGGCATCCGTTTCACCGTGGCGCCAGGTAGCCCGGTCCTCGTGCGCCTGTTGGCCGGCGACGGGGAGGTTCTGTCGGAGGTACATGCCAGGGGGGACGGGCTGACCGCACTGGCTGATGGCAGCAGTGTGCCCGACGGGCACCACGGCATCGAGTGTGTGTGGCAGGATGCACAGGGCGAGCCGATCACTGCGGTAAGCTATGCGGTGCACAAGGTGACGCCGGTGCCCGCGCCAGCAGGATACGACCAGCCCCAAGTGCGCAAGCGGATGGTGCTGGAGCACTATGCGGGGAACGAGGAGAGCCGCCCGATCTGGACCCAGGTGGCGCGCTATGCCTTGGGCGAGTACGCGGAGGTGGACGAGGAGGTCATCCGCGACACGTGCGCGTTCATCGCCGCACGCAAGGACTGTGCTGATTTCGTGATCCAGGGCTTGCTGCGGCTCATGTACTGGGAGCGCGAACAGCAGCGGCTGAGCGACGAGATCCGTGCGCTGATGAAGGATACGGTGCTGGGTTTCAAGTACTGGGTAGACGAACCCGGTGACACGGTGATGTACATGGGGTCGGAGAACCATCGCCTGCTTTTTCACGTCGCCGAGTGGATGGCGGGCCAACTCTATCCCACGGAAGAGTTCACCAACAGCCGGCAGCGCGGCCTGTACCACGCCACCAAGGGGCGGATGTACATCACCGAGTGGCTGCGCCAGCGTGGGCGGTTTGGTTTCGACGAGTGGCACTCGAACTCGTACTATCCGATCAGCATCGCGCCGATGGTGAACGTGTACGATTTCGCGATCGGCGAGGACGACAAGCTGCGGCAGATGGCCGGGGCGGTGCTAGACTATGCCTTCTTTAACCTGGCTGCCGACTCGCTGGATGGGGTGTTCGGCACCACGCACGGGCGCAGCTATGGCATCTATGTCAAGTATCCTGATTTCGAGGGCACGTCGGCTACCTGCTGGCTGTTGTACGGCACCGGGTCGCTGACCCACGGCACGAGCGGGATGGCGCCGGTGACGATTGCGACGAGCCGCTACGTATTGCCCAAGATCCTGGCGGACATTGCAGTGGACGACCAGGCGGTCGTCGACTCGCACGTCCGCCAGGGGATCCTGCGCGGGACGGCTCCGCACGCAGATTTCTGCATCTACCGCACGCCCGACTATCAGCTCTCGGGCCTGCAGGATCACCGCAAGGGCGAGTACGAGTCGTCCACGCATGTGGCCCAGGTGACGCTGCACGGTAAGGCGGTCATCTTTTGGTCGTGCCCGCATACCTCGGGCGAGGGATCGGGCCTGCGCCCCGACTACTGGTCGGGCCATACCACGCTGCCGCGCGTGATCCAGCACCGCAACGTGATGTCGCTGAGCTGGCGGCTCAGCGAGTACGCGTGGATGACGCACTGCTTTTTCGAGCAAGCGCGTTTCGACGAGGTGCGCTTCAATGAAAAGTGGGCATTTGCCCGGGTGGGCGGCGGCTACGTCGGCATCTATTCGCAGCACGGCATGCACATCGGTGAGGAAGGTCCGTACGCCGGGCGAGAGCTGATCTGCGACGCGAAGGCGAATACTTGGCTGGTCGAGTGCGGGCGCGAGGCGGACTGGGGATCGTTCGATGCCTTTGTGGCAGCGCTGAGCGCGGCGCAGATCGAGGCGGATGGGGAGACGATTCGCTACGAGTCACCCTCGGTGGGCACGTTCGTTACCGGTTGGGATGTCGCGCCGACGGTGAACGGCGAGTTGGTCGAGCTGCACGGCTACCCGATGGTAGACAGCGCGTGGGCGTACAGCCGGTTTGGGTCGGGGGAGATGACGGTTCGCTATGGCAGCCAGAGGTACGAGATCTGGTTCAACCAGTAGAGAGTGGACAGACGCCCCCCTCCAGCCCTTCGGCGCGCCGGGGGAGGGAAGAGCCGAGGTTGCGGCGCATAGCTTTGACAAGGATCGGCAATGGGGGTAGAATAGCCTGCTGGGGAACCGCTGGCTTTGACGAGCAGGGTTAGGCGGAAGCGGTTATGCGATACGTAGCCTAACCTTGTTTTGTGCTACGGAACTGTACGGATCACCTTCAATGACGAAAGGAGATACAGGCATATGGCTCGCGAGATGGTGACCATAGACGCAAACACCGGCGCAGCAACGGTCGCGCACGCGCTCAACGAGGTGATTGCTATCTATCCAATTACGCCCTCCTCCTCGATGGGCGAACTGGCTGACGAGATGTCGGCCCACGGTGAGACCAATATCTGGGGCACGATCCCCAATGTGACGGAGATGCAGTCAGAGGCCGGTGCCGCGGGTGCGGTCCACGGTGCGCTGACGACCGGTGCGTTGGTGACGACGTTTACTGCGTCGCAAGGCCTGCTCCTGATGATCCCGAACATGTACAAGATCGCGGGTGAGCTGCTGCCGACCACGTTCCACGTCTCGGCCCGCGCGGTGGCGGCGCAGGCGCTGTCGATCTTTGGGGATCACACGGACGTGATGGCGGTGCGCGCTACCGGCTTTGGGTTGATCTGCTCCAACAATCCGCAGGAAGTGATCGACCTGGCGTGCATCGCCACCGCCGCCTCGTTGGAGGCGCGGGTGCCGTTTGTCCACTTTTTCGACGGGTTCCGCACCTCGAGCGAGGTGCAAAAGGTCGAGATGCTGGACAAGAGCGACCTGCGCGCCATGGTCGAGGACAAGTACGTGCTGGCCCACCGGGCGCGGGGCATGAACCCGGAGAACCCCGTGCTGCGCGGCACCTCGCAGAACCCGGACATCTTTTTCGCCGCCCGCGAGACAGTGAACGAGTACTATGACGCGACACCGGCGATCGTGCAGAAATACATGGACAAGTTCGCCGGCATCGTGGGGCGGCAGTACCATCTGTTTGACTATATTGGGGCACCCGACGCCGAGCGCGTGGTGGTGATGATGGGCTCTGGCGCCGAGGCGATGCAAGAGACGGTGGAGCACCTGACCCGGCAGGGCGAAAAGGTCGGCCTGGTCAAAGTGCACCTGTTCCGGCCGTGGTCGACGCAGGATTTCGTGGCCGCGCTGCCCAAGACGGTGCAGGCGATCGCGGTGCTCGACCGGACCAAGGAGCCCGGCTCGCAGGGCGAACCGATGTACCTCGACGTGCGCACGGCGATCGGCGAGGCTATGGCCGACGGGTCGCTCACCTTCGAGGGAGACTATCCGGTAATAGTGGGCGGCAGATATGGGCTGGGCTCGAACGAGTTCAACGCGGGGATGTGCAAGGCGGTGCTCGACAACCTTGCTGCTGCGGGACCCAGGAACCACTTTACAGTGGGCATCCAGGACGACGTGACGCACACCAGCCTGGACTACGACCCGGACTTTCGGGCAGTGCCCGCGGGTACCTACCAGGCGATGTTTTGGGGCCTGGGCTCGGACGGCACGGTTGGCGCGAACAAGAACTCGATCAAGATCATCAGCGACGCGACCGACAACTGGGCACAAGGCTATTTCGAGTACGACTCGAAAAAGTCGCTGGCCCGCACGATCTCGCACCTGCGCTTTGGCAAGGAGCCGATCCGCAGCACGTACCTGGTCAACCACGCTGATTTCGTGGCGTGCCACAACTCTTCCTTCCTCGAAAAGTACGACATGCTGGGTGCGCTGGTCCCGGGCGGTACGTTCCTGCTCAACAGCTCCTACGGACCGAACGAGGTATGGGATCACCTGCCGCGCGAAGTGCAGCAGCAGTTGATCGACAAGCGGGCCCAGTTCTACGTGATCGACGCCTACAGCAGGGCAGATGAGATTGGCCTCGGCGTACGGATCAACACGATCATGCAGGCCGCCTTTTTCAAGATCTCACAGATCTTGCCACAGGATGAGGCGGTAGCGCTGATGAAGGATTTCGCCAAAAAGAGCTACGGGCGCTATGGCGATCAGGTGGTTCAGATGAACTATAGGGCCATCGACACCGGCATAGACCAAGTGGCACAGGTCGAGGTGCCGGAACAGGCGACGAGCGAAATCCACATGCGCCCGCCGGTGCCCGAGGATGCGCCCGAGTTCGTAGAAGACGTGCTGGGTGAGATGATCGCCGGGCGCGGCGACGAGCTGCCCGTGTCCAAGCTGCCCGTCGACGGCACCTATCCGACGGCGACGACGCAGTACGAGAAGCGCAATGTCGCCACCGAGATTCCGGTCTGGGTGCCGGAGGCGTGTATCCAGTGCGGCCAATGCTCCATCGTCTGCCCGCACGCGACGATCCGGATGAAGGCGTACGATGCCAAGTACGTGGACGACGCGCCGCCGACGTTCAAGTCGATGGACGCGCGCGGGCGCGGGTTCCAGGGAATGAAGTTCACGGTGCAAGTGGCACCCGAGGACTGCACGGGCTGCGGGGTGTGTGTCTCGATCTGCCCGGGCCGGGTGCGCGACGAGCAAGGCAACCGCACCGACGTGCGGGCGATCAACATGGGGTCCCAGCCCCCGCTGCGCGAACAGGAGGCCGCGAACTGGGCCTATTTCCTGTCGCTCCCGGAGACGGATCCATCGCTGTACCGGCGAGACACGGTCAAGGGCAGCCAGTTCATCCGCCCGTTGTTCGAGTTCTCGGGCGCGTGCGCCGGCTGCGGCGAAACGCCATACGTCAAGCTGATGTCCCAGTTGTTCGGCGATCGGGCGATCATCGCCAACGCCACGGGCTGCTCGTCGATCTATGGCGGCAACATGCCGACCACGCCCTATGCAGTGCGCGACGATGGACGCGGCCCGACGTGGAACAACTCGCTGTTCGAGGACGCGGCCGAGGTGGGACTGGGCATGCGGCTGACGGTCGACAAGTTCAGCCAGTTCGCGCTCGAGCTGCTGGACCAGCTCTATGACTGCCAGTGCGACGGGTGCCAGCGCAGCCACGAGCTCTTTGACGCGATCAAGAACGCCGACCAGAGCAGCCAGGAGGGGATCGAGGAGCAGCGCGCCCGCGTGACCAAGCTAAGAGAGGTGCTCGAAGCGTGCGGCGAGCACGAGCAACTGCTCTCGTTGGCCGACTATCTCGTGAAAAAGTCGGTATGGTCGCTGGGCGGCGATGGCTGGGCCTATGACATCGGCTACGGCGGCCTGGACCACGTCCTGGCTTCGGGCCGCAACATCAACGTCCTGGTGCTCGACACCGAGGTGTACTCGAACACTGGTGGGCAGATGTCCAAGGCCACGCCGCTGGGCGCCGTGGCGCGCTTTGCTGCGGCGGGCAAGCCACTCGCCAAGAAGGACCTGGGCATGATCGCGATGACCTACGGCTCGATCTATGTGGCGCGCATCGCCATGGGCGCGAACCAGACGCAGGCCGTGCGCGCGTTTACGGAAGCCGAATCGTACGATGGACCGTCGCTGATCATCGCCTACTCGAACTGTATCGCACACGGGATCGACATGGGCAAGGCGATGCAATACCAGCAGATGGCGGTCGACTCGGGGGCGTGGATCCTGTTCCGCTACGACCCGCGGCTGAGGGAAAAGGGTGAGAACCCGCTGCACCTCGACTCGAAGGAGCCGACGGTGCCGCTGGAGGACTATATGTACTCGGAGAACCGCTTCCGGGTCCTGCGGCGCAGCGACCCCGAGCGGGCAGCAATGCTGCTGGGAAAGGCCAAGGAGGACGTGGCCCAGCGGTTCAAGATGTACCAGCAGTGGGCGGCGCTCGACGTGTAGCATGGCGGAGCCAGGAGAATAGGGGGTAGCGGCGGTTCGACCTCCGCTGCCCCCCTTTTTCGACGGAGGTCGCATGGCGAACGTCTTTGTCTCGGACCACGCCCTGATCCTGCACAAGCTGACCATCCTGCGCGACGTCAACACAGAGCCCAAGAAATTCCGCGAGCTGGTGCGCGAGCTCTCGATCCTGCTGGCGTACGAGGCGACGCGGGACCTGGCGCTGGGGCGCAAGCTGGTGACCACGCCGATGGGCGAGGCAGAGGGATGTGTCCTCACGGAAAAGATCGGCCTGATCCCGGTTCTCCGTGCCGGGCTGGGCATGGTCGAGGGGATCTGGGAGATGATGCCCGGCGCCGAGGTGTGGCACATCGGGCTGTATCGCGACGAGCGCACGCTGCACCCTGTCTCGTACTATAACAAGCTGCCGGTCGATCCGACCGTCCAGGTCTGCCTGGTGCTCGACCCAATGCTCGCCACCGGTGGGACAGCGATCGAGACGGTCAAGATCCTCAAGCAGTGGGGCGCGACCCGGATCAAGTACATCGGCATCATCGCTGCGCCAGAGGGGATCGAGGCCCTCTCGTCTGTACACCCTGACGTGCCGATCCACGTTGCAGCGATCGACAGCCACCTGAACGAGATTGGCTATATTGTGCCCGGGCTGGGCGACGCCGGCGACCGCCAGTTCGGGACCGCCTGACCTGGCGGGGACGCCTTGACGCGCACGGCCCGGCGTGGTATCATCCTCTCCTCATGCCGCACGTCTCGATCGTGATCGTGAACTGGAATGGGCAGCATCTCCTGACCCGCTGCCTGCCGCGCGTCCTGGCCCAGGATTGGGCGGATGCCGAGGTGGTGGTGGTCGACAATGGCTCGACCGACGGTTCCGCAGATTGGGTCGAGACGCACTTTCCCCTCGTGCGCGTGCTGCGCAATACGCGTAACCTGGGTTTCGCCAGGGGCAACAATGTGGCGATCGACAGCACGCAGGGCGCGTACGTGGCGACGCTGAACAACGACGCCGACCCGGATCCGGGGTGGTTGTCCTCGCTGGTCGCGGCGATGGCATCGGCGCCAGACGTGGGGATGTGTGCTTCCAAGATGGTGCGCGCGGACGATCCGTCGACGATCGATGCCTGCGGGATCGAGGTGGATCGGGCAGGCATCGCCTGGAACCGCTACAGCGGCGAGCGCGAGCGGACGGACGAGACGGCACCGTACGACGTGTTTGGCCCATGTGCGGGGGCGGCGCTCTACCGGCGGGCGATGCTCGACGAGGTGGGTGCGTTCGATACAGACTATGTCGCGTATTACGAGGACGTGGACCTGGCCTGGCGCGCGCGGCGCGCGGGCTGGCGTTGCCTCTACGTGCCGGGGGCACGGGCAACGCACCGGCATTCGAGCACGGGGCGGGAGGGGTCGCCGTTCAAGGGCTATCACGTCGGCCGAAACAAGGTGTGGACGCTGATCAAGAACTATCCCTGGCCCGATTGGCTGCGCGCATTGCCGACGATCGTAGCTTACGACGCGGCGGGGTGGGGTTATGCGCTGGCGCACGGCGACCCGCATCCACTGCGCGGGCGGATCGCGGCGCTGCGGCAGTGGGGGCGCTTTGCACGGAAACGGCGCGCGATCCAGGCACGTGGGGAACGCGTGCCGCTGGCGCAGGTGCGGGACACGCGGCGCCACTTATGGGCGCACCGCGAGCGGCAGCGGCAGGTTTCTGATGCAGAGTAGGCGAGCGGCATGATCGAGCGGGGAAGGCGCTTTCTCCTAGGCGGGCTGGTGCTAGCGATGGCAATCGCCGGCCTGAGCGGGTGCGGGCGGTTCACGGATACGGTCGGGCCGGGGGCCGAAGGGGAGACGTACGCACTGTACGGTGCGCGGACGGTCGAGCAGCGCTTTGTGGCGCACCACGCGGGCCTGGTCACGATCGGCGTGCTGCTGCAGGCCCAGCCCGAGTCGGGCCCATTGACGCTCCACTTGCGGGCGGACGCCGAGGGGGAAGGCGATCTGGCGACGGTGACGGTCGTCCTGCCGGCCAGCGAGGTGCCTATCTACCACACGCTGGCTCTGCCGGTGCAGGACGACGTGAATGGGCAGTCCTTTCTCTTGCTGCTTGAGGCGCCCGAGGCGACGGCAGAGACGGCGATGCTGCTCCCGTATAGCGTGGGCGCGCCCGGCGAGCTGGACCTGTGGCTCGACGGCGCGCTGTCGAGCGGCGGGCATCTCGCGCTGCAG
>Ga0307425_1002384_pt1 | contig 10620 bp, 7 predicted proteins | sample SalMarWE160330MG_FD_202152 | JGI IMG/M metagenome (GOLD analysis project Ga0307425, IMG submission 202152) | Salt marsh sediment microbial communities from the Plum Island Ecosystem LTER, Massachusetts, United States - WE1603-30 | ecosystem: Environmental > Aquatic > Marine > Intertidal zone >...
CGGCTTGCCGGCTACCGCTGACCGGGAAAGCTGAACCACCGTGGAGTTCAAGGGATCATTGACCATTGGGGTATTCGGTATAGAAAAAGTCCTTTTGCCCGTTTTGGGATCGTTCAGATAACTCGGATGCTGCCAATATACATGACCGTCCACGACATCCAGCCTGGAAGTGGAAGACAGCAAAGGATAGCCGCTCTTCCAGTGGTTATGGTCGCTGGTGCCGACAATCAATGACTTGACGCTAAGCTCGTTCTTCAAGTATTGATATATCTGTGCGAAATAATTTTGTTCCAATTCCATGTAGAATTCTGCTTCGATGTGAAATCTCTTTTCGGAGGTGACGTTGAACTGTTTCCTTGTCAAACGGGGTATAAGTTCATCGGCTTTAACGCCAGCCGACGAACGGAATTCATCCAATTCGACCTTCGACAAGCGTGTTTGAAGCCAGTCATTATACTTCTTTGTAAGTTGCTCGGCGTACCAGGGCGTGATGTCGGCCCATGTGTCGGGATTCCTGTTCTTGTTTGTTCCCAGCAACCGGTCGCTGCACCATGCTTCCACGATGGAATTCTCATTGACCAGTTCGACAATCGCTACTGCCGGCTCGTTGCGGTATTCCGATTTGGTATATGGATTATAGTGAGTCAAAAGCTGCCGGGCGTATTCTTTATGGAGTATCTGAATATGCTCGTCGAAGTAATTCAGGACCTTCGCCAGCCCGAGATACTCATAATCCCTTACTCCATCGCCTTTTCTGTAGTTTCTCCCCACATTCAGATTGAGATTTGTGTAGATTCCCCGCTCCTTCAATTCGGCGACAAAATAATCCAGCCGGTCAAGCTGTTGCCGGTCCAGGGCACGCGTGTCATTCCGATCTTTGGCAAAAAGACTGCCCGACCAGTTCGAATCAAGAAAGTGGAATCGGACACAATTGATACCGAAGCGGGCCAGATGCTCGGCTACAATCGGGGCATCCTTTTTAGACGGAAAACATGCCGCACCTGTGAAATTGACGCCCCAAATGCGAAAACGCTCACCGTTTGGCTTGACGAGGTGGCCATTTTCTACGCGAATAAATCCATCTTTGCCAGCCGGAGCATTTAATAAAAAAGACAGATTCACAAGCGAATCCGCATTATCACGCCAATCCATGGCAAAAGGCATCATTTGAATATTACCGGCATAAGCATAATTTGAAAAAAGTACCAAAGACAAAATCCAGCTACATATATCTCTTGACGGCATTAATTTCTCCTTGAAAAAGATGGATATCGCTTCAAAATACATAGTTTTTAGCATTAGATTGTCTAAAACTTGCTATGTAATTATGTTATAGGAGAAAAATAGTAAAGTCAAAAGCGCAGTTGAACTACTAAAGGAGTTATCCCTCTTCCTTTTCCATTGCCCCGTGGCATAACAAAAGAACACAACAAGCTCCTGCTTTTAACGCCTCCTCCATGTGAAGCAAACAGGCACCTGGATTCACCTACTCAATCTACCCATTTTGCCCATATTCACAGCACTGTCAAGGATTTAGTTATTTTTTTATATATTATTTCCATTAGAATAGCCACTATAATTAATCGAGTGAAGAATAGCCGGCAAGATAAAATGATATGGATATAGCATAAGGACAATATTATGAAGAATGAAATTCAACGCTTATTTTTTGTCATCACAGTTCTAGCCGGGATATCTTCGCCGGCACAAGAATCTAATCAACAGATTGCCGAACCGGTCGATCACGGCCGGGCGCTCGTCAATCCGCAGATGGGCTGGACAATGCACTTTTATTCTAACATTATCAGCAATTACGGATCGAAGCTAAAGCCGTCCGATACGCTTGACGACTTCCCCGGCTTATCGTGCGCTTACCTGCGGGTGCCCTGGTCGTTCCTTGAGCCGGAAGAAGGCAAATTCAATTGGTCCCTGCTGGACACACCCGCCCAGCGATGGATCGATAAGGGCAAACAAATAGCACTTCGCATCAGCAGCACGGAATCATGGATGCGCTGGGCAACCCCCGAGTGGGTGCACGCCGCCGGCGCGAAGGGTTACAATTTCACGGTCGGTAAAGGCGTCGATGAAAACGGGCCGTACTGGGAGCCGGACTACAAGGACCCTGTCTTCCTCGAAAAGCTCGACAATTTTCTTAAAGCTTTGGCCGCACGGTATGATGGGAATCCGAATGTTGCTTTCATCGACATAGGTTCATTCGGCGTCTGGGGCGAAGGCCACACCTGGGCCAGCTCGAAACTGCCCTTTGACTTAGAGAGCCGGAAGATTCACGTGGACCTGTACTGCAAGAACTTCAAAAAGACGCTGCTGGCAATTAGCGACGACTTCGCCGGAGCGGGCGAGCCGGGGCGACATTTTCCCATCACCGATTACGCCCTTTCCAAAGGCGTAACACTTCGGGACGACAGTATCTGCGTTCAGCCTCCGCCGAACTCGTGGTTTCACGCCGAGATGGCCCAGGAATTCTGGCCGAAGCTGCCTGTGGTCTTGGAGCATGAGCACTACGGGCCGAGCAAACGGAAAAATGCCTGGGGCGACGGCTCGCTACTACTCCAGGCCGTCGAAGAGTACCATGCCAGCTACATGTCCATCCACTGGTGGCCGCGAATCTTGCTGAACGAGAACCGTGACATTATCGATAAGATCAACCGGCGGATGGGATATCGGATTCAGCTCAAGAAAGCGACTTTCCCCGAACAGATTCGTTTGTCCGAGCCTTTTACCATCACAAGCACGTGGGCCAACACCGGGGTAGCCCCCTGCTACCAGGGAGGCTTCATAGCGTTCACTCTCAAGGATGAAGAGGGCGGCATCGTCGCAGCATTCTGCGACGAATCATTCGACGTTCGTAACCTGGCCGTCGGCCCGCCAACTGAAGCAGTGACCAGAACCGTCAACTCAACTTTCGCCGTAGCCTTGAAAACGTATGGCTTCGCACCGAGCACCCAGCCGGGCACGTATGATTTGTACGTCTCAGTCGGCATGCGGGACGGTACACCCGTCATCGCCCTGCCGTACGAAAAAGATGACGGCCACCGACGATACAGACTCGGGAATATCCAACTCCTTTCAGCGAATCCGTAAAGCTATATTCCCCCTCAATCACCCGAGTTTCTGGTAAAAATTGTTGAAACGAAAATACGATTCCTGTATTATAGTATTATCGATATGTAAAAGCTTCCGGGAGTAACGAGTATCCAAAATCTCAGTACTGTAGGATTTCGGTTGCGTAGCTTCCGAAGGAGGGCTTATTATTCGGTTTGGCTGTGGTTTTCTCGTATGCTGATTACTGGAGGTAGTAAGATGCATTCTCAAAAGTGGCTCAAAAGTATCCGATTCTTCCTGGGATTTCTCCTGGCGCCGGCAATCGTGCCGTATTGTTTGTGCCTTTCTCTTGATTTAGTCACATGGCAACTCACATCCAGCCCCGGCGTGCAGGTCAATGATGTTGGCATGCTCATGCTCGGGATATTTGCATTGAATGTCGGAATGGGTTTTGCTTACCTCGGCGCATTGTGCTTCGGCCTTCCCTATGTCCTGGTCATGTTGGGTAGGAGTCGACTGAATTTCCGCGCTGTCATGGCACCAACGGTGGTGCTGTCGTTTGTCTATGGGGGGATCGTGTATGCATCTTTAGTAAATAATTACTCTTTTGCCGGGCTTGTAGCGATACTATCAGTGCCTGCGGTTATCTTGTCAGGCTTAAGCTTCTACTTCATCAGCGTGTGGAGGCCATATGGATCTAAAGTAATCAGATCCCTGCGAACTGTCGTGTAGGAGCAATACTTACGATTGAGATTTTCCGGATTGGTTATAGTTACAATTGGGCCGGGTCCTGCTGGTAGAAATTTTTCAATTCATTGTACAAATCGGGATGATTTTCGAGCATCTCCTTGGGCTTCTCGAAAAAACATTCGGTGGCGACGGCGAAGAACTCGGCGGGATTTACGGTACCATACTCATCCAGACAGGTATCTCTGTTACGGCGAACGTCACTCCTGAGCTTCTCGTAATCTTTTTGCAGGATGCGGGCCCAAGCGATATAGGTAGAATAGTTTTGAATGATCGGGGTACTGTCACCTTTGGCGCCTGAGCTGTCAAGCTGGTGCGCGAATTCGTGAAAGACAACGTTATGACCATCATGAATATCGGCGGAACCACGGCGGACATTGTCCCATGAGAGGACAACCGACCCGCGATGCCATGACTCGCCTAGACGAACATCCGGGCCTTCCACGACAATCCCGCCAACGAGCTTCGGAACCCTCGGAGCCACGTATGACCGGGGGTATACCAGAATGTAGTGAAGGCCGGGATAATAATCGGTCCTGCGGTGCAGCAGAAGCACGCAGGCCTGTGCTGCTATTGTAACTTTTATTTCATCGGTAATCTTCAGACCGCCGCAGCCTTCGTACTTTTTCTCGCCTATAAAGATCTGGATATGGGTCTGCAGCTCCCTTTGGTCCGCCTCGGGCAGCAGCCTGTAGAACGGCACATTTTTTTCGATAACCGCCAGCCACTCATCAGGAAACGGTTGAGCTGCCAGCCGATTTCGCCGTCTTTTCTTGAATCCGAACATATACTCCTTAACCTGTCTTCAAATTCTTTTTAGTTTTTATACCAGATTTACACGATAATCTGAATATAGATGTAAAATATATGGCAGCGGATACTGGCTGATATCTCTTGAGCCTGCCGTTTTCTATCAAGAGTACAAATATTTTTCCGGAAAAGTTCACGCCTGGTGTAACCTTTTTCCCGCCGGCGCCACTATCTCGGTAGAAGGATCCCAATATGGGACTGAGAAAAGCAGAAAAATGAAAAACTAATGAAAGGAACCGAAAATGAAAAAGACAGGAATCAAAACAGCGCTGATTGTTGCATTGGCAGTAATGGTTTTGGCCGGTGAGGCGTATGCCGGTCAGGGCGGAGGCGGTCGAGGTCGCGGCGGCAGACAAGGATGGGGAGGCGGTCGAGGTCGCGGTGGCGGGCCGGGATGGGGACAAGGGATGGCCGGCGGACCACAAATGGACGCAAACTTCCAACCACCACAGCCGGACAATTCCTGGGTACCAGGCCCATATTGCCCGTTTGCCCAGGGTCCGAATCAAAACATCCAGGGCTGGCAAGGCAGAGGTCCGGGTGGTTTCAGCCAGGGCTTCCAGGGACCACGAGGACCATATTGTCCGTGGGGCCAGGGTCCGAATCAAAACATCCAGGGCCGTCAAGGCAGAGGCCCAGGTGGATTCGACCAGGGCGGACCATACGGCCAGGGTTATGGACGCAGGGACATGATGATGCAGCGTGGGCCGATGGCCGGTAGAGGAGGTAGAGGTTTCCAGCGTAGAAATTTCGCTCAACAGGGCTGGGGCATGAATAACTGGCAGGGACAGCCTGGGCCCGGAGGTGCAGGCAGACAAGGCCCGGGGATGCAGCGGCGACGGTTTACACCGGGAGATATGGACCAAACAAACCAGCAGATGCAACCCAGAGGCAGGGGTTGGGTACCGGGCTGGGGACAGGGCTGGACTCCGGACTGGGAGCAAAACCAGCAACCTGAACAAACACCGGACACCAATGCTCCTCAGGGCTGGGGTATGAACAGCAGGCAGGGACGGCCTGGCCCCGGAGGTATAGGTCGACAAGGCCCGGGGATGCAGCAGCGACGGTTAACACCGGAAGATACGGACCAAACGAACCAGCCGATGCCGCCCAGAGGTAGAGGTTGGGCTCCAGGATCGGGACCAGGTTGGAGACAAGGCTGGACTCCGGACTTGGAACCGAATCAGCAAATTGAGAAAGCACCGGACGCAAATGCTCCCGCCGAACCGGTTATCGAAAATCAGCCGGAACAACCACAGGGTGAATAATGCTGAGAATCTTAAACAATACAATAGACCAACAACATTGCCGATATAAAACATTGTCAGAGCAGCAATCCCGCCGAGAAACAATTGCTCGGCGGGATTGTTCAGTCGTTTCAAAAACGGCAGATAAACCTATGAATATTTGGGAATTTTATTGCTGAATCTTATATGCTTTTGTATCCTTCAAATATGGTTTTATCGATTCTTCCAGGTCGGGATGTAAGTCTCCGGGCCGGGCGGTTATTAGTTGAATTTATTAACAGACTAATGGATTCAGAACTCGTCGCAGAAGACCGGCAACAAACGAACGCATCTCATGCGGTCGAGCTCGAGGACGTTCGCCTCAGCCGTCATGGCGATTCGGACGCATACACCAGGCTGATTAAACAGCACCAGTCGCACGTCAGCCGGATACTCTGGCGTTTCAGCCGGGACCGTCTCGTCCATGAGGAGCTGGTGCAAGACGTTTTTGTCGAGGCCTACATGAGCCTGGGCAGCTATCGCGAAAAAGCCCCGTTCGACCACTGGCTCTCAAGGATCGCCACTCGTGTCGGCTATCGCTACTGGAAACAGTTAGCACGCCGGGGCGAGATAGAAAGCTTTTCTCTGGCCGAATGGGACCAGTTGCCGGACAAATCACCGGACGAAATGGATCCCGGCCAAGCCGCCGATCTGCTGCATCGTCTGCTCGCTCAGCTACGGCCGCGTGACCGGCTGGTTTTGACGCTACGATACCTGGAAGGATGCGATGTTGCCGAAACCGCCCGCCGAACCGGATGGACAAAGAGTATGGTAAAAGTTCAATCCGTGCGGGCCAGAAAGAGACTGGAAAAGCTTTTCGCTCAAGCTGGAAAGGGGCTTCAGAGATGAAAAACGAAAGCCTTTTAGAAGCTTTATCCGCGCGGGCCCGCAGCGAGTCGCCCCCATCGGTGGACGTGGCCGGCCGGGTCATCGCGAGGCTTAATGCCGAGCAAAACTTAATCGAACGAATGGCGGAAAAGCCCCTGCTGTGGCTGGCGGCGGCTTCGTCGGCACTTGCCGTGCCCGCAGTAGTAATAGCTATCATGGTTTACAACGCCTCGACGGGACCTTTATACGAGATTTCACAAGCAATTGCATGGGTGGCACAATGAGCCAGAACGAGACAATCAATAATCCGGCCGTTAGCTATGTTAATAAAACCCACTTTTGGCGGATGGCGTTTTTCGGCCTTGTTATCCTCGTGGCAGGGCTAATAATCGGCGGCTCGTCTATGCTGATATTCGCACCTAAAAAGCTGATAAAACCTCCGCCCGGCCCGGAATTCGATAGCCTTATAATGATTCCCCCGCTGCGGCGGGCCCTCGACCTCGACTCCGAACAGACCGAGAAGATACAGCCGATTCTCGATAAATACATGCAGAAGCTCAATACTATTCGCACCGAAGCACGCTCCGAAATAGCCGGGACATTAAAACAGATGAACCAGGAAATTGCCGCAATTCTCACAGATGAGCAGCAACAACTCTGGCAGCGAGAGATTGACCGGCTTCAAAATGAGATTCGTCCCAGGGGCGGCCCCGGCCCAAGACGGGGCGAAGGACCCGGCGGCCCACGCTTCCGAGGAGGTCAGCAGGAACGCCTCCGCAGAGGTCCCGGCCCGGGCCCGTTTGGCCCTCGATACCGCCCGGCCGGCCCGAATACACCCCAAGACGGCACAAATAACGGCCCGGCAGAAACTTTCGAAGAGCCGCAAAAAGAAGAATAATGAGTGTATTCATCATCTCGATGATCCTTTTGAGTTAATACTGGATTCTTCTACCGCCCCGCTCCGCCCCCTTTACTCTTTCCACTTTTGGGTATCTCATACTTTTTTCTCATTTTCACCCTTCTGTAAGCAGGTTTTTGTCAGCAGCGATTCCAATAATACTTTCATTTTTCCTGCCCTTTTGCCACCTGTCTAATGAGCATATACGTAGAACTACGTATTTTGAGTCGGAAACACTGCTTGAGTTATATACCCTTGGTTAATAGTCGATATAGAAACAGAGCAAGCAGCTTGTAAGGCACTCTTCGACAGGCCAAGACGCTGGGAGACGTCAATGCCTGAATCAAATCCAGCATACGGCTTTTTCTGGACATTGTTGATAAAGTAAACAACAGATTTCCAAAATAAGGGGGAATTACAATGGTAGAACACATGAACAGATCGGTGCATCGCGGATCAGTCGAAAGCCCGGCGAGAAAAAGTTGTTCCCATGCCCTGAGAACCACCTCTCGTACCTGGCTGAAGACAGGGGACGTAATGAGTAAAAATGTGGCCACAATTAATCAGGGATGCAGTGTGATTTTGGCTGCGAAGATCATGTCGGAGAAGAATGTATCCTGTCTCGTTGTTTTAAACAACGGACATTTATCAGGGATTGTTACAGAGACGGACATGTTAAAGAAGGCAGTAGCCGGCGAATATGATTTTCGCAAGGTGAAAGTAGAGCTGATTATGTCGTCTCCTGTTCGGAGCATTTCCTGCAACGTTTCGGTCATGGAAGCCATCAAAATCATGGAGACCGAGAATATCAGGCGACTTGTAGTTATAGAGGCTGGACGGCCGATTGGTATCATAACACAAACCGACATGGTTCGAATTCTGGCATCTTACACTGCCTCGAGAGAAGTGTCAGAAATAATGAGCAGTGATGTAGCTGTTATAGCAAGCTCTGCAAGTGTTAAAGAGGCGGCTAAGCTCATGGCTTCTCAAGATATATCCTGTCTGGTTGCCCTGGATGACGATGAAGTAGTGGGGATCTTTACAGAACGAGACCTGCTTAAAAGAGTCATTGCAGTGAAACGGAATCCGGCTCGGACCAGTCTGAAAAAGGTAATGTCCTCTCCAGTTGTGACTGTATCTCCAGACTGCTCCATTATAAGTGCCTGGAAATTGCTGGAAAGGGTAGGAATTCGCCGGCTGGTTGTTATAGATGATGAGACTCTGTGTGGCGTGTTAACTCAGACGGATATCCTAAAGGCAATCAAGGACGGGCTCGAGGAAGCGGAAGATAACTACTTCAAGCTTCTTAACAAGTCCAGCAACTGTATTTTTAACATCGACATGGATCTCAAGACAACCTACGTAAATCCTGCTTTCATGAAGTTGCTGGCAGTGACCGATCCGGACGAGCTTATAGACAAGCCGTTTTTGCCGGAACAGTTCTGGGACAATCCCCGAGAGCGAGACAGGCTTTTAGAGAACTTGAAGAGCGCAGGCGTGGAAGTAAAAGAGCTAAGTCTGAAAACCGCCGAAGGCCGGAGACTATTTGTTATTTTGTTTTCAATCCGCGATAAAAACATCAAAGGCGAGATTAATGGATGTCAAGGTGTTCTTTACGATGTCACCGCCCAAAAAGAGTCGGGCGTCATGTTTGCTGAAGCCGTTAAAACAGTATGATCATTAAGAGACTTTGGAGAAATCCAAGCGGAATTTAAAGGGGCTCAGGAGCAATTTTGGTCTGGTCCCTCTGGATTCCAACGACGGCCCACCCAATCACGCCTCAAGACAGCATAAATAACGGCCCGGCAGAAACTTTCGAAGAGCCCCGTAAGAACAATTGTGAGCGTATCCGACAACTCTTATGAGTAGAGCAGACTCATACAACCGGCCATGCCGCTGCTGTTTTACTATGACAGAATTATCATGGGAGTATGGATAAATCTGTCGTACTCCGCCACTAAACTCTTCAGAAAACGGGCAAGATTTTAACATTATAATCCGGGCTGATTGAAATAGCGCCGTCGAAATTATATAATATCTGCTTATGAACAGATGGATTATGGATATGCGTAAGAGGTTTATATGAGGTCGGTGCTCGTATTTGCGCCTTTCGCAAGTCCTACATATACGCCGCTTGGAATAGCAACGTTGTCGTCATTCATCAAAACAACCTATCCACAATGTCGTCTAAATACTGTTGATTTGAACATCGCCACCTGGAACTGGCTTATTAACCAGAAAAAGGAATATCAACCTTTTCGTGACTTCGTACAAGGCAAACAAAAGGATTTTTTTGATGAAACACTGTACGGAGAGCATCAGCCTGTCCGGAAGCAACTGATAGAAATTCATGACGGCTACATCCAGATGGCCCGCCTTTATCTGGAACAGAACATTCTTGACGACGAGTTTCAGATATTGTTGGATTATTATGCCGGGCTTATTTTGGCTAATGATCCGGAATTTATCGGCTTTTCGGTAATGTATCCCAGGCAAGTATTACTTTCTATGGCGATTGCTAAATTCCTGTATTCTGTATTGTCCGTGCCGGGTCGATATAAAGCTGTGATTGTAATAGGCGGCGCCATGATCTCGGCATTAAACGTACAAGAGATTCTCAAGGCCTGCCCATTTGTTGATGCCGTGTTCGAAGGCGAAGGTGAAGCCGGACTTGGAATGCTTTGTACGGGCCGGGACTTCTGCGATATTCCGGGTCTGTCATATCGAGCAGCGGCCGGAATCCTGATAAACAGAAAAACGGACACGATCAGCTTGAGTAAAGTACCTTTGCCGGACTTTTCCGATCTGAATCTTTCCTGTTATTTTAATCCCGAACCGGTAGTTCCTCTTGTTTTTTCCCGTGGGTGCAAGTGGCGAAAGTGCCGGTTTTGCGCTCACAATTTTTCCTATAGCGGATACAGAAATCGAAACGCAACCCAATTTGTCGATCACATGTTAAAACTAAACCGGCAGCTCGGCGTTCGGCAC
>Ga0307425_1002385_pt1 | contig 10615 bp, 12 predicted proteins | sample SalMarWE160330MG_FD_202152 | JGI IMG/M metagenome (GOLD analysis project Ga0307425, IMG submission 202152) | Salt marsh sediment microbial communities from the Plum Island Ecosystem LTER, Massachusetts, United States - WE1603-30 | ecosystem: Environmental > Aquatic > Marine > Intertidal zone >...
TCGCAGTTCGGGATCATGACGACCGCGTCAAACGCGTGCGCGGAGACCGCGATCTCAACTGAGTCGGCGATGACCTCACGACTAGCAAGCGAGAAGCGCATGCCTCCGTGGTTCATCGCGATGCCGTCGCACACACCGATGGTCGAGATCTCGAGCGGCGTTCCGCCGGCGATGCGAATGCCTGTCTTCACGGCCTCGCTGATCTTGTCCAGCATCAGGTGGCCGGGGATGATCTCGTTCGCCGAGTTGATGACCGCGACAATCGGCCGGGAAATTTCCTCGTCAATGAGGCCGTCAGCCTTGAGCAGGCTGCGGTGCGGAGCCTTGGACAGCCCACTCTTCATGCGGTCGCTATTCAGCTGCATCGTCCGCCCTTCCACTCACGGGACGGAGGCGCCTCATATACACGGCCGCACGAGATGCGCGAGTGCCGCCGAGACGACTCTCGGCGAGCAACACATGAAGCGGGACACGAAAGCAAAGAACCGCGGTAGCGCGTGCGGTCGCCCCGTGCCGGGACGAAAGCAGCTGCTTCCGCGGTACCACCCCGCTTGGCGCCCGGGACTCTCGGCGATTCAACACGCGAATCGCGAAGCGGGCGCCCACTCGTACGGCAGGTAACGGATGCCACCGACCCGGCCTACTTGTCCCTTTGGCCACGCGAAGGTCGTTCGCGTTTGGCCTCTAGCCGTTTGACCGGATGGCTCAGGGGCGAGATTCGAAGCGTCCTGCGCCGGGCTTTCACCATGACCCGACTCTCTGAAGCGAGGATTGGCCTCTACTGTCCCCGTCATCGCCAAGTTGCACTGTTCGGTTGAACTCGGATACTAACGCATGGCGCGGGCACAAGACAACCGCAGGTAGAAGGCGCAACGCATAAGCAACACCTACCGCTCTTGATCGCGACCAACCAGCAGCGAGGTCTGATCCCCCCGGAGACTTCGCGCCCGCGCACCGCGCGCCCTACAGTCTCACCCCAGTGACGAGCACCTTCTTGTGCGTCCCGTCAGCGTCCACGCGCGTCAGTGCCGGCGTCTCTTTCTGAATTGCGTTGCCCTCGACGTAGAGCAGCCCCGAACCGTTCAGGAGCCATTGCACGGGGTACGCGTCACGCCGAGTTGACAGGAGTGTGATCTTCTTGCCAGCTACGTCCGCCACATACATCGCCGAGTACCCGTCGTCGCCAACCATCGCGAAGAGTATCTTCGCGCCATCTGGGCTGGGAAACAGCTGGCCAGGGACCACATTCGTTCCTGTCGGCAATGAAGCGACCACCGAACTCTTCGTCATAGCCGCGTTCGCCGAGCCGAGCCACCCGGCCGTGATGCCCATCGAATCCTTGACGAAGTACAGGACGCCGGTGGAAGACCACGCGTAGTGGAGCGCTCCCTGGGCGCTCGGCACCGTGTACGTCTTGCGCGCAGAGATATCGACGACATGCAACGGGTCAGAGGCGTTCGCAGCGATGTGTCCGGTGTAGGCGATTCGCTTCCCGTCCGCGGAGATCTCAGGCTGCGCGCCACTGCCCACCAGAAGCGCATCATGCGATCCGTTGCGATCGACGCGCCGTATGGAGTACCCCACGTCCGGGCTGCCAGCCGTGTAGGCAAGCCACGAAGAATCAGGCGCCCACGTGGGCAAATCGACGGCCAGAGGCAGCTGTGCCTGCGCCGCCGTCGCAACATCGATCAGAACGCAGTGATCGGTCGCCGGGTTCGGCCCGCCTGCGAGCGCGAGGGTCCGGCCGTCAGGAGACAGCGCAAACGCTCCGGCGTGTGAATTTGCGATCGCCTTGGCGCCGGTTCCATCTTCCTTGGCAACCCAAATGCGATCGTCCTTGCGGTAGGCAACCAGCGCGGCTCGCACGATCTGTTTTGGCTGCGTGCCCGAGTTGGCTCCCGTCGTAGAACTCGCGGTTCCCGACGTCGCGGTCGATCCCGAGGTGCCGCTCGCAAGCACACTGGCCGACGTCGCCAGTGACGACGCGTCCGCCGAGGTCTCCTCGGCAGGAGTGTATGCGGGCGGCTTGTTGCCGGGGGTCCGCGTGGCAAGAACCGCGAAGGCCCCGACAGCAACGAGAATCACGACGATCGACAGCACGCCGACAATGAGGAATACCCGCCGGTGGGCGGCGTCATCAGGGATCGGTTGGTTCATGCCATGATGCCCCCGCCCGCGCCTAGAACGTCGCGATGATAGCGTCCGCGTACGCCTGCGTCCCCACACTTCCCTCAGTGCTGCCGGTGTTGGTGCGTTTGATGTCGTATGTCACGTTGACGCCCTCGCCCAGAACGCTGCGCACGCCAGCCAAGATCTTGTCGGCAGCATCCTTCTCGCCCAGATGCCGCAGCATCAGGACTGCCGAGAGGATCTCGGCGGTTGGGTTCGCCATGTCCTTGCCCGTGTATTTTGGCGCCGAGCCATGCACCGGCTCGAAAACCGCCGCGTTCTCGCCGATGTTGGCTCCAGGTGCAATGCCGAGCCCGCCGATGAGCCCGGCGGCGAGGTCGCTCACGATGTCACCGTAGAGGTTCGGAAGTACAACAACGTCGAACTGCTCGGGATAGAGCACGAACCCCATGCAGGTCATGTCGACGATGCGGTCCTCGAACTCGACGCGGCCTTCGTACTCGGCAGCCACCCTACGCGCGACATCGAGGTACAGGCCGTCGGAGTACTTCAGGATGTTGGCCTTGTGTACGGCGGTAACCTTCTTGCGGTCGTTGGCGAGCGCATACTCGAACGCCCAACGCACGATACGCTCCGAGCCCGTGATCGAGATTGGCTTGAGCGAGATGCCTGAGTCGCGACGGATCGTCCCAGCGCCGTGTGCCTCGACGAAATCGATGAGTTCGAGCGTCTCTGGCTTGCCTTCTTCGAACTCGACCCCGGCGTACAGGTCTTCGGTGTTCTCGCGGACGATGACGATGTCGACGTCGTCATAGCGAGCGCCCGTTCCGGGAATCGAGACTGCTGGCCGCAGGTTGGTGTACAGATCGAGCGCTTTGCGCAGCGCGACGTTGACGCTGCGAAATCCTGTCCCGACGGGAGTGGTGACTGGCCCTTTGATCGCGACCCTGTTCTTGCGAACGGACTCAATCACATGCTCGGGAAGCGGCGTTCCGTACTCAGCCATGACGTGCTCGCCCGCGTCGGCAATCTCCCAGTTGATGTCAACTCCGGTTGCTTCGACCACGCGCCGCATCGCGGTCGTGATCTCGGGGCCGATCCCGTCGCCGGGAATGAGGGTCACGGTGTGCTTCGCCATGCAGTGTTCCTCCAGTTGTGTGTCAAGCGAGGTTTCGTGGTTCGTGCGGTGTCACGACGCAGATCGCGCATTCGAACTGTGCCCGATCCTGCCTCGAGCCGTCTAGGACTTCTTCCTGCCGCGTTTCTTCGGCAGGCAGGCGACGATGCGCGCTGCTCGGCGCTTGAGGAGGCCTTTTGCATTCTCGGCGTCAAAAGCCATGCGATCCGCCGCCGCGATCCGCACCTCGTCAGACGCGCCCGCCGATACCATGCGATAGACGCTCGACAACATTGCGGGAAACTCGGGATCGCCATGATAGCAGCGGATTGCCTCGTCGATGAGCGGCCACACGCGCTCCGAGCGATACGCCGTCGTGGCGCCGTAAGCACATAGCATCCTGAACGCCGCCAGGCGGACCACACCGGACTCTTCGTCATGCAGTGCCGTCTCAGCACCAGCAAGCGCCTTGTCAACAAGTCGCGCATCCACGCCAACGAGCTCTTCGAAGGCGCCGAGAACCTCCCAACGCGTTTGGGACTCGGGGCGATGCAGCGCATCAGCAAGCTGCGCCGAATACGCCTTGAGCTGCGCCGGATCGTGGGACGCAACCTCGTGCACTACCGATGCCGCTACCTGCCGAGATCTCCGGTCATCACCAGCCAACGCGTCAACCACGGCGCCGAGCAACTTGCCGTCCTTGCGAGCTTTCTCGGCAACCTCGTGCTTGTCGGCGTCAGGAGAAAAGCCGGACGCGGTGTTCTCTGCCATGATTGAGCTCCGGAGGTCGGATTCGGCACCAGAAGGTGTTCCCGCTCGAGCGCCAGGAGGCGGGGCGAACGCCGCGAGATTATAGCAGAGGCCGCACCGAGCCGGAATGGCTCGCAGGGGCTGTCACACCATTCGTCCGCGAATTCCACACTGGCACAAACCTCTTTGGCCCATCTTCCCGCGAGTATTGCTCGCTACAGTCGATCGCAGCGCGGCGGAGCGAACGTCCAGGTCATGCCCCTAGTTGCGCGCCCAGCGACAGCACCGTGGCCGCGGACTACTTGATCGACAGCAGTGTCACGCGGAACTTGACCGTCGCCTCGGGGGGAACGTCACCCTTGCCTACCTCGCCGTACGCAAACGTTGCTGGGATGATCAGCTCGCGGACGCCTCCGACCTTCATGCCTACGACGCCGTTGTCCAACCCCAGGATCACCTGGTTGGTTCCGATCGTGAACTTCATCGGATGGCCGTCGTCGCTCGACGAACCGAACTTCTTGCCACCATCATAGAGCCAGCCAGTGTAGTCGAGTGTCACGGTCCTGCCTGGATCAGCGAGCATGCTGCCCTTGCCGATCTTGATGTCCTTGATCTTCAGCTGAGTTGGATCGCTATTAGCGCTTGAAGAGGCTGCCGTAGCGGCGGTCGGAGTCGGGTCTGTGCTGCCATACCCACTTCCCATCGTAGCCGCCAGGCTCGCTCGTGAATTCAAGGCCGTTGCTGACGGATCGGCGGAATAGCCCGAACACGCACTTGCGACGAGGGCCACTGCGCCCAACACCGCGAACAAGATGATGATACGAAGTGCTCGGCTCCCGACGGGTGAGGTGCGTCGGTCCGACTGAGACGATCGGCTAGTCACCTGGCTCCTCCTGTATTGAATGGTCGCTCACTTTGCAAACGTCACGCGCAGCACGCGCGGACGCACTATCCTAGCACCATGGGGGCTAGCAGCGTGTCCCAACGAACACATACGACGGCCCGTCTTGCGCCTGCAGCGTGCCATCGATCCCAACTTCAGCAAACATGCTGACCAGGTCGGTTGGGGCGACAAACGCGCCCGGCTCACCCAACACACGCTCAAAGACGGAAGTCATCTTGACACCCACCAAACGTGGATCAGCCTCAGCAACAAGTACGCCACCCCCGCGCTTGAGCACGCGCGCCACCTCAGCCACTGCTTTCCGCTGGTGACTGAAGTGGTGGAGCGCATCCACCACTATCACAGCATCAAACGAGCTGTCGGCGAAGGGAATGCTGGCCGCGTCACCAACTGTCGTACTGACGCGGGGGAGATCCTCGGCATAGCGAAGCATCTCAGGACTTGAGTCAAGCACAGTCACCGTGCAACGAAGTGATATCGCGAGGAGACCTCCCAAGTGCCCCGTTCCCCCACCCAGGTCCAGCACACGGCCTTCTCGCGCAACATAAGGCTCGAGTCTCTTCGTGATCGCCGAGACATCCTCGTGACTCCACCGCCTAGACGACTGATCGAATAGCGGTGCAGCCCACCTGAAGATCGCCCCCGACATCTTCTTCCCCTCCAGCATTGACCAGGCCCGTTTTGCGAGACTCCCCCGAGTGCACCATCCCGCGTCTGATAGCAGCAACAACGGTGTTTCTAACTAGGAGTGTAGCTGACGCGGAACAAATTCACCCAAACCGTTGGTCTACTCCCGGACTCCGCGCGACCCTTCTGATAGCGAACTGGGCAGAACCACTCGAGAATCCCACAACGGGAGTAGAGCCAGCGATCCCGCAGTGGAGTACGATCTCACACGGGAGGGGTGTCTGATGAAGCGATGGGTGTCATGGAGTGTCTTCACGTGCTCGGGCGTTCTTGTCTTGGCAACACTGCTGCTGCTTCAAGGGTGCGCTGGCGCATCCTCGGTCACGCTCGGAGAAGGGGACTCCGGGCACACGATCAAGGTCAACACCGACCAACACATTGTCGTGCAACTTCCCTCAAACCCCACGACCGGATACGAGTGGTCGGTCACCGCTCTTGGCGGGCTTGAGCAAGTTGGCAAGGCGACATACAAAGCAACGGAAGCCTCCGGAGTGGTTGGATCTGGCGGAACGCAGAGCTTCACCTTCACGGGGCACAAACGCGGATCTGGGGAGCTCACACTCGAGTACCGGCGCCCATGGGAAAAGGGCACCCCAGCGGCCCGAACCTGGACTGCCACAGTCTCCGTCGAGTAGGTCTGCGATCGACAAGGTTGGGCCCCGGGGCTCGACCCTCTACGCTGCGGTCCATCCCGCATCGGCTGGAATGATCGCGCCATTGATCATTTTGGACTCGTCGCTCGCAAGGAAAAGGGCGAGCATCGCTATGTCGGTCGCCTGAAGCGTAGCCGGAATCGCGGCATACCACGTGTTGCACCTCGCCGAACCCTTCGCGTCCATCTTCGAAGCATCGACACTCTGCATGATGTTCGTCTCAACCGCACCCGCAGCAATCGCGTTGCAGCGCACGCCTTCCGGCCAGTAGAGGTATGCGGTGTTACGAGTAAGTCCGATGAGCCCGTGCTTTGACGTCGTATAGGCAGCGCCAGCCGCCCCGCCTCCGAGTCCAGCCACCGACGCCGTGTTGACGATGGATCCGCCTCCCTGCCCAACCATGATCGGCACGGCCTTGCGAGACAGGTACATGGGGCCGTTGAGGTTGATGCCGATGACCCGATCCCACGTCGCATTGTCTACGTCCGCAACCCCCTGATTGACATCCATCACGCCTGCGTTGTTGCACAAGACATCCAGCCTGCCGAAGGACTCCACTGCAGCGTTGATGATCTTGTCGCAGTCTGACTCCTGAGCCACGTTGCCCTCGACTCCAACGATCTGACCACCTGCGGCGCTGACCTCATCGACCACAGTCTTGAGTGACTCGCCGTTCCACTCGGCCGCCACGATCTTGGCTCCCTCGGCGGCAAACAGGTTGGCCATCGCCCGACCCATGCCGGAACCCGCTCCCGTTATCACAACGACTTTGCCTGCCAGCCTCATCGCGCGACCTCCTCCGCATCATGTGCCCTCGACCCCAAGGCCCGCTCCACGTTGCCTCGGCAGCCAACTCTAGCGACCTCGACCCTCGAAGCCGACGTGCTGTTTGTCCCCGACTCACCACCAAAACTGTCGGGGACTCGAAAAACACCTCACGGCTTCTGGGCAGAAATCAGCGTTCAGTCGCCCCCGCGCGTCGGCTACGCCTCGATGACCCAGCTTCGAGCGTCTCGGCAAACTCATCAAGAATGCGTCGAGCACGACGTACCTCCATCGGAATGACCAGGTAGACAAGGACGATCACCACAAGCGGAACCACCGACGCCAAGCCGAGCACAATCAACAAGTTCGCATGCGCGCGCCACATCATCAGCGCGATGGTGCCCCATCCCACGAGCCAGCAGCCCACGAAGAGCGCCGGTCCAACAGGGATGCGACCGTCAATGACCGTCTCTTCCTCGCTCCAGCGCAGTGTTCCGCCGATCGCGAACGCATCCAGGACTGAGAGGCCACGAGACCGCGGACGGAAGAGAACCGTTTCCCGCGCGGTTCGCCTGAACTCGCCGTGCTGGGTGTCGAGCGAGGCATCCAGTCCTTTGGGCAGCCTTGGAAGCACCTTGCCCTCTAGCATTACCCTCGGACCAATCCGAAACGCCCACGTTGAGAACCGCAGAAGCGCGACCCATTCCACAATGGCGAAGACGGCCGCTACCAACCCGATAGCGAACGCCACTCCGACAACGATAACCGGCAGCTCATTCATACAGACGCCCTTCTCGGAATTCCCTGGTGCCCAACCACTCGCTGATCAACGCTAGCGGCAACTGGACACCGGAAGCAAGGACGGCCGTGCACAAGGGAGTGCCGAGAGAGCAGCTATTTCGTTGCCGCCCCCGCGAACTGCGGACCCATCTGCTGTGTCAGTACGCCGAGAATCTCCCGGTCGGTCGGGGTGATCGTCGCAGGAGTAGACAGATACAACGCCAACACCCTGTCCCGCCTGAAGAAATGGGGATCGCCCCTCCACCGAACGGGGACCTGTGCGCCCTGCACAGTCAGTGCGCGACCGTCTTTTCGCACCGCGGAAGCGGCGTTGACCGCGTCGCGCAGCATCGGAAACCAGTAGACCTCAAGCGGACGCCCCGCCACCGAGAGTGGTTGGTATCCCGCTACGCCGCTGAACACACCCTGCGTTGCCGTTTCCGACGAAGTCACCGTCAGGTTCTTTGCGTCTAGCGCATTGCGCAGGACAGATATGTCGAATGCGGGCCGAGGGGTCGTCGACTTCTTGGTAGTCGGCGGGCTGCATGAACCAGCCAGCATGAGAGGAACGATCAGCAAGGCGAGCACGAGGCGAGAAGACATGGAAACCCCCCAGCACAGAGGACGGGCCCGGGCCCCGCTTGGGTCGGCCGCCCACCTCTCTTGCCCGAAGCGCCACACGAAGCGTTCCTTTCGTGCTCGCCAAGTGTAACTCCCCCGCTACGGCAACGGAAGATTGATGAGGCACCGGGGATTCAGTCGCTCCACGTCGTGCTTGGGTGAAGCAGGGAGATTCCGACACCGTTCCTTCCTGAGACGGGCGGAACTCACTGAGTGATGATGCGCAGCCAGCGCGCAGCAAGCAGAATGAGACCCAGGACCATGACGCCGCCGAAGAAACGGAATGTCACACGGGTGAAGCCGCTGAAGACGAACGTCTCGAACGCGTGCCCGCGCTGTGCTCCGTACCTGACGGCGAGCGTGGTGAGCGGACACCGCATCCCACCTGCAACAAATGCGACCGCTTCGCCACCGAGCAAGACGAGTGACGTCCACAGCCATGGGCCACGCAAGCCAGTCGCGCCGGCGTAGAACACAACCAGCGTCGCAGTCGCCATCACGACATAGACGGCGGTGTGTACGGCGCGCACGAGCGCCAATCGTTGAGGGTTGCTCATCGCGGTTCCCTGGCTGCACTGGGGGTCATCTTCGTTGGAAGACTCCTACCCACACACCCATATACGCGCTCCGAGAACATTCGCTGTGAGCCGACGAACTGCCAACATCACCAGGTCGTTTCAGCGCACAACAGAAGGAATCGAGAAACCGCCCGCTAGTGCCGAGTCCAGGTCAAGTTGAGCCACACAAGCTGGTTTCCCTGCAAGGTTCCGACGGACGGCGTGTCCTCGAGCTTGGCTCGCATCGTCTTGCCGTCCGCCAGAAGCTGCCACGTGCCAGATGCACTGAACAGCTCACCGGCATCGTCACTCTTCGAGTCGACAGACACCGTGCCGTCCGCTTTGAATATGGCAGTGGTGTGCGCCGGGATGGACATGCCGCCGGCGTTCATCGTGGAATCAGACGTCCACGTGCCCACCATGTTGGGTACAGGAGCGGGGTCGGCCGGACTGGTGCCTGCCTGCGCGACACCCGAATTCTGTTGTGTGAGTCCAGCTCCTTGTTGGCGAGTGTTGGTGCTTGGTTGCGGTGAACTCTGCTGAGAGCACCCAGCGAGAAGCACGCACAACGCAACTGGGACGAGCCAGGCACCCCGCATGACGCCACCTCTTCTTCCAGTTCGGATGTATTCGTATTGCGCAAGCAATGCCGAGCCCGGCACATCTCCCAGATCGTGTCATGCATCGCACTTGACGCCGAGAACGGACGACATCGGCCGAGATCTGCCAACCCCGCCTGCCATCGTCTCTCAGCGCAGCACATGCCAAGCGGCCACCGAGCCCCACTCTAGCAGCTCGGCGATGCACCGCCCGAACGCTTTGCCGTTGTCGGCGCGGATCTCGCCGAGGCAAGCCCGCTACGTTTCAGGCTTCCATATCCTCATCATCTGACGCGCACCACGCTGAAACTCGTACTCCACCTGATCGAGCGACGCGACCCAACCCAACTCCTTGGCACGTTTCATGACTGGCCCAATGTAGGGGGAGAGCTCACCACCGAGCGTGACCAGCGGATACACTCTCACCTCAGAGGCGACGCGACACAGCTCGGTGATTGCTCGCAGATGGAACACCGCATCGAGCTGTTCCGAGTAGAGGAAGAGGAAATGGGGGCACAGCGCCAGGCCAAATGACCCGTCGGCAAAGGGAAGGCTTGGCAGCTCGGCGTTGACGTAGCGACCCTGCGAGCGCCCAGCCGAGAAATCCTCGAGGAACTCATCCATCGCCCGATGCCTGGACGAAGCAAGCTCGTCGACCGAGCCAAATGAATCCCACACAAACTGGTGAGCGTTTGCTCGCGTTTGCTGCAAGACCTTGCCGCTGCTCGCAGCTATGCGGTCCCGAATGGCCGATGCGCTGAAGCGGTAGAGCGGGTCACACGAGACCACCTCCGTCCCAAGAGAGGAGGCACGCGCGTTGAAGCCCGCCGGTCCATCTGCACAGCCCACGATGCGTGAGTCAAGTTCTGCCTCTCCGAGCGAGAACATGGCTCGGTACTCATCAAATGACCGCCCCCACGCAACGGCGTCCTCCAGAGCGAAGCCCATGTTGGTTCCCTAGCGCCACTGCACGTCAGGCTCAGCTTGCATCTGAGATCCAGATGTCCCGCAGGTGATCGCCGACAAACGTGAACTCAGCCCAGTAGTCCGAT
>Ga0307425_1002386_pt1 | contig 10612 bp, 10 predicted proteins | sample SalMarWE160330MG_FD_202152 | JGI IMG/M metagenome (GOLD analysis project Ga0307425, IMG submission 202152) | Salt marsh sediment microbial communities from the Plum Island Ecosystem LTER, Massachusetts, United States - WE1603-30 | ecosystem: Environmental > Aquatic > Marine > Intertidal zone >...
TGCCCACCGCAAAGGCCGAGACGGCGGCGCCGGCCACGTATCGCATCGCGATCTGCCGCCGGTAGTGGGGCACCAGCTCGCTGACGGTGGCCAGCAGGCCGGGGTTGAGGCGGATCAGGGAAAAGATGATCTGTTCCAGGTTGGTGCGCCTGGTCGCCGAGACGGGGATCAGCTCGCTCTCGGGCACGCCCAGGTCCTGCGCTGCCCTGGCAACGACCTGATCCTGGTATCTCCTGACCAGGTCGATCTTGTTCAGGACCAGCGTCATCGGCTTGTCCAGGCGACGCAGCTCGTCGTACAACTGGCGGGTCGCTTCGGTGATCCCGGCCGACGCGTCAAAGACGACGATCAGTGAATCGGCGGCACGCGCGGCCTGGAACGCGACCTGCTTCCGCTCCTCGCCCGCTGCCTCGTCGCCGCCGGGCGTGTCGATCACCGTGCACAGGCCCGCGTCGGCTACCTGGGTGATGCGGGTCGTGCCCGGCACCGGGCTGACCTCTGCCTTGGCCTCCTTGGGCAAGAGTAGGGCGTTGAACAGGGAGGACTTGCCCACGTTGACCGGCCCGACGATCCCGATCTGCTTGCGCGCGCTGTCGAACACGCCATCGTACTGCCGCAGCGCCAGGTGGACGATGCGGTAGAACACGCTCGGCTGCAGATCCTGGACCAACGCCTCCAGGTTGTGCGTGATCAGGCTCTTGCGCTCGGCGGGCAGTGCTTCGTAGAGCGCCTCCAGCCAGACGCGCGAGTCGTCAGACACGCCGCTCAACAAACGGTCGATCACCTCGTCAAAGTTGAGCTCGGCCGCTGGCGGCGCACTGCTTTCCTTTTGCTCTGGTGCCACAGGTTGCCGGTCTTGCTCGTCCAACGCGCACTCCCTCAAGCTAGCCTGGAACGCCCGCGCACGTCGACCACGGTCCACGCTCCAGACCACCGGTCGCGGCAAACGACAGCGCTGGACTGGTTCGCCAGCTCGACCTCGAAGCAGTCATCGCCTCCGGTCTGCCACTGGCGGACGATGGACGCGATGGGGTGCTGCCTTCCATCGATCGAGAGCGACTCGGGCAGGCGCCCGTCCTTGCTCGGAATGACCTCCACGGCAGACCGTTCAGGCACGGCTTTCCCCCCGTAGGTGCTCGATCAGCATTTGCAGCGCGCGGCGCGCCGAAGCGCGCTTGTTCGTCAGCCGGTCGCCTTCCCACACGTGGCGTTCGGCGCGCTCGACGTCGGGCCCGACCAGGGCAATGTAGACCAGGCCGACCGGCTTTTGTCGCGTCCCTCCGCCGGGCCCGGCAATGCCCGTCACCGAGAGGGCATAGTCGGTGCCAAACAGGCGGCGTGCCCCTCGCGCCATCTGCAGCGCCGTTTCTTCGCTCACCGCGCCCAGCACGGCGAGCGTGCCGGGACGTACGCCCAGGACGCCCTGCTTGGCCTCGTTGGCGTACGCGATCACACCGCCCCGATAATAATCCGAGCTGCCTGCGATGTCGGTGATCGCGTCCCCGATCAGCCCGCCCGTACACGACTCGGCGGTCGAAAGCGTCTGCCCGTGCGCGCACAAGAGCTGGCCCACTGTCTTTGCTTCCGGGATGGACGTCTCTTGGCTCATTGTGCCCTATTCTTTCCTACCTCGCCCCGGATCATCCTCTTCCGTTCGTAGTAGCGGCTTTGGCCGTCCCCGCTGCCCTCGACCAGCAGCACCTCTTGCGTTCGTAGTAACGGCTTTAGCCGTCTCCCGCTAACCTTGACAGAGATCGCAAGATCGGCTAGATTATACCATAGAGCGTACGCCGTGGACAATAGGCATCCCGGGAGAGCACGGCGCCCCAGCGGTTCATCCGGCTGGGGCGCATCAGGCACGTGTCCTCTGCTACAATACCCCCAGTGCGACTCGAACGCACAACCCACTGCTTAGAAGGCAGTTGCTCTGTCCATTGAGCTATGGGGGCACGGGACTGATTTTACCATCGTCAACGCGATCCCGCAAGCCGGCTTGCGTCCAAGATCGGTCGTGATATAATGCCAGTAGTTCGCAGCGAGGAGGTTCCGCATGCGTCCGGATGGCCGTGCTACAGATGCGCTTCGTCCCGTGGCAATGACCCCAGGATACGTGGTCTATCCCGAGGGATCGGTCCTGATCGAGATGGGGCAGACCCGCGTGCTGTGCAATGCCACGGTCGAGGAGCGCGTCCCACGCTGGCGCGTCAAGAGCGGGCACGGCTGGGTCACGGCAGAGTATGCGCTGCTGCCCCGCGCGACGCAGGAACGAACGCAGCGCGAGACGAGCGGGCTGCGCGGGCGCACGCAAGAGATCCGTCGCCTGATCGGGCGCTCGCTGCGTATGGCGGTCGACCTGCGGCACCTCGGCCAGCGGCAGGTGATCGTGGATTGTGACGTGATCCAGGCGGACGGGGGAACGCGGACCGCGGCGATTACCGGCGGGTATGTCGCACTCGCGCTCGCGCTGCAGGGACTCGTTGCGGCAGAAATCGTGCCTCCCGCCGTGCTGCGCAGGCAGGTCGCAGCGGTCAGTGTGGGTATCGTCGGGGGAGAGGCGATGCTCGACCTGTGCTACGAGGAGGACAAGGGAGCGCAGGCCGACCTGAATATCGTCATGACCGATGCGGGCGAGTACGTCGAGGTGCAAGGCACGGCCGAGAGGGCGCCGTTCGATCGGGGGATGATGGACGTCCTCCTGGACCTCGCAGAAGTGGGGATCCGCCGGCTGCTCGAGATGCAGCGGGCGACATTGTGTGGGGAGGCATCGTGAGCGTTGGAGCGCAGATCGAAGAGCTGACGGAGCGGTTGAAACAGCGGACGGGCTGCCTGGAGACGGATATCCGGATCGTCTATGCTCCCCTCCGTATCTCGCCCCTGGGGGCGCACATCGACCACCAGGATGGGGTGGTCACGGGGATGACGCTCAACCGGGCGATCCTCCTGGCCTTTGTGCCGCGCCAGGACCGCCGCGTTTGTGTCGAGAGCCTGAATTTCCCGGGGTGCGTGGAATTCGAGATGGACGGCGTTCCGCCCATGGTCGCCGGCGATTGGGGCAATTACGTGCGGGGCGCGGTGCTCGCTCTTCGGGCCAAGTATCCCCTCTCTGTGGGCATCGACGCCGTCGTCGAGGGTCGTATGCCCATTGGTGGGCTTTCTTCCTCGGCGGCGGTGGGCGTCGCTTACCTGTTGGCGCTCGAGATGGCGAACGAGATCGCCGTCACGCCAGAGGAGAACATCGAGCTCGACCGGTACGTCGAGAACGTCTATCTCCGCCTCAAGAATGGGATCCTCGATCCCTCGATCATCTTGCTCAGCGACCGCGACCACCTGACCTACCTCGACTGCCAGACCGTCGAGTTCCGGAAATATGCGACCGCTGCCGAGAATGGCCATTTCGAGGTCGTCGTCGCCTATTCGGGCGTTGCCAGCTCGTTGACCTCGACCGACTATAACGCGCGCGTCTCCGAGTGCCAGCAGGCGGCAACGATGCTGCTCGACTGGGCCGGCCTGCCTGCGCCCGAGGTGCCGCGGCTGCGCATGGTCTCGGAAGAGATCTACGATGACCTGGGCGGTGACCTCCCCGAACCGCTCGACCGCCGTGCGCGTCACTTTTTCGGGGAAGTGCGGCGCGTCCGCGCCGGCATCGAGGCCTGGTGCAGCGGCGATCTGGAGGAGATGGGGCAGCTTATCAACGAGTCCGGTGCCAGCTCGGTCTATAACTACGAATCGGGCTGTCCGGCGCTGATCACGCTCTATCAGATCCTGCGCGATTGCCCCGGCGTGTACGGCGCACGCTTTAGCGGCGGCGGCTTTCGCGGTTCGTGCATTGGGCTCGTGCACCCACAGGCAAGAGACGAGATCCGAGAGCGGATCGACGCCCATTACCCGGCTGCACATCCCGAGGTCGCCGATCTGTACAGCGTCCACTTTTGCCAGCTCGATGGTGCAGCACGGCTGTGGGATGGGACGTAGACAGGGGGAACCTATGCAAGGCGTTATCCTGGCAGCAGGCAAGGGCTCGCGTCTTCACCCGATCACGCTTCGCCGTTCCAAGGCCATGGTCCCGGTCCTGGGCCAGCCGCTCGTCGAACGGGTGATGGAGGATTTGCATGCCAACGGGGTGAACGATTTCATCCTCGTCGTCAGCCCGGGCGACCGCGATATCCAGCGCTACTTTCGGTACGAGTCCGAGCTTGAGGCGGACGTACGCTTTGTCTACCAGACCGACCGCCTCGGCATGGCCGACGCGCTGCGCAAGGCGGTGCCGCTGATCGACGACGATTTCGTGCTCTCGGCGTGTGATAACCTCACCTCGGCGGACTATGTCGGGCAGATGATCGCGGCCTGGCAGCAAGAGCCGCGGCCCAGCGCCGTGCTCAGCCTCATGCCCGTCTCGCGCGATCGGGTCAGCAGCACGGGGATCGTCGAGCTGGACGGCGAGTGGGTGACGCGGATCGTGGAAAAGCCCACGCCGGAGGAGGCGCCCTCGAACGTCTCGAGCCTGCCCCTCTACTGCTTTGGGCATGTCTTCCTCGAGTATTTGCCGCAGATCGAGCTCTCGCCGCGCGGCGAATACGAGCTGCAGGACGGGATCCAGATGCTGATCGAGCGTGCGGGGCGCGTGCGCGGCGTCTTTGTCGAGCGCCGCTTGACCGTGACCGGGCCGGCGGATCTGCTCAACATCAACCGTCACTATTTGCTCTCTGGCGACGACCGCCCGCAGTTGGCGCCCTATACCGTCGGGCCCAACACGCGCCTGATCACCCCGTTACGCATCGAGAGCGGGGTGGTGATCGGCGCCGACTGCACGATCGGCCCCAACGTCTACATCGAGCGTGACAGCCACATTGGCACCGGTGCCTATATCCGCGACGCCGTGGTCCTGCGCGGCGCCCAGGTGCTCGCCAGCTCCCGCATCGTCGACCAGGTCGTTTCGTGAGTCGATCCCGCGCGCCTGGCGCGCGCCGGCGGCGGTGGCTGCGCGTCGCCGCCCTCCTTTTCGCCCTGGCTTGCCTCGCTCTCGCCTTTCCCTTCCTGCTGCGCTGGTGGGTCGACTGGCGCTACAAGCCGCGTATCTACACCGTCGAGGCAGCGCCCGCGCGGCGCGTGGCGATCGTCTTTGGCGCGGGCATCACCGGCGACGGGCGTCCCCTCCCTGCCCTCGCCGACCGCGTGTGGACGGCGGCCGAGCTGTACAAGGCGGGCAAGGTGGACAAGCTGTTGATGAGCGGCGACAACCGTTATGTAGACCACAATGAGCCCGAAGCCATGAGGCAGTACGCTCTTGCCCAGGGCGTTCCAGACAAAGATATCGTACTCGACTATGCCGGGCGACGGACCTACGACACCTGCTACCGTGCAGACTATATCTTTGGCGTGGGGGACGCGATCCTCGTCACGCAGTGGTTCCACCTCGACCGGGCACTCTATACCTGCGACAAGCTGGGCATCGACGCCGTGGGCGTCGCCGCCGACCGGCGCGAGTACTACTCTATCCGCTTCTGGTGGTGGCGCGAGCTGGCGGCGGTGACGGCAGCTTGGTTCGACCTCAACATCCGTCATCCACTGCCGGTATTGGGGGATAGGCTGCCCATCTCCTGACCCGCCGGCCCGCCCGGGAGTTGGTGACCAGCGGGACGAATCCCCCTGCCGGCAGCGTGCCTCGCGTCAGCGTTCGAGTGCGCCGAGATCGTAAACCGGCCTACACCGATTGACAGTGCCGCCCGTAGGTGATACACTACGAGCATCGTAACGTACTCAGCGCTGTGGGCTCGGGTGAATCCTCTCGATTCCCCATTCCCTAGAAAGTCGATCCGTAGGGGAGCGGCATTCCGGGAATCGCCCTATGCGCTAGGGCATCGGCCCATCAGTGTGAGAGCTAGCAACCAGGCCCAATGGCCGGGAATGCCTCGCCCTCGGGGAGAAGGCTGCCACCAGATAGGGTGACGCATTCCTCGCGAGCATAGGCCCGTGGGACGTCGTGCTTCTGGTGAAAGATGCTCCGTACAGAACGTGCTTCCTCGGAATGCGCCGCCCCTACGGCTAGGCGGTCTCCGCGTGATGCGCGTTCCATTTGTGGCGCCCTCGTAGTACGCTCTGCTTCCAACGGCGCGCCCCGGGAAGCAGACGCTCCCTAGTGTAGGCCGATAGGAGAAAGCAATCCATGAATAAAGCATCAGGAATGACCTATGCCCCCAAGGGCAAGGCCGAGGCGGTGGTCCAGCCGGGTCAGTTCCGTTTCGCGGCGGTAGCCCTCGAGCACGGGCACATCTTTGGCATGTGCAACGGCCTGCTGGAGGCAGGCGCCGAGCTGGCGTGGGTCTACGATCCCGACCCGGTCAAGGTCCAGGCTTTTCAACAGCGCTTCCCCGGTACCCCGGTGGCAGAGAGCGAGGCCCAGGTGCTGGAAGACGAGCGCATCCAGCTCGTCGCCGGGGCGGCGGTGCCTTCTGAGCGCGGCGATCTCGGCCTGCGTGTCCAGGGGCACGGCAAGCACTATTTTACCGACAAGACCCCCTTCACTGCCGCGGCACAGCTCGAGCGCGCTAGGGAGAGCGTCGCGCAGACCGGCCTCAAATGGTACGTCTATTTCAGCGAGCGGCTGCACGTCGAGGGGGCGGTGCTGGCCGGGCAGTTGATCGAGGAGGGCCGCATCGGCCGCGTGCTCCAGGTGATCAACATCGCTCCCCACCGCCTGAACAAGGCCCAGCGCCCGGCGTGGTTCTTTCAACGGGAGAAATATGGCGGGATCCTGTGTGATATCGGCAGCCACCAGATCGAGCAGTTCCTCCACTATGCGGGCGTATCCAACGCCAAGGTCCTGCACGCCAAGGTGGCCAACTATGCCAACCCCGACGTCCCCGAGTTCGAGGACTTTGGCGACGCGACCCTACTGGGCGACAACGGTGCCACCCAGTACCTGCGCGTGGACTGGTTCACCCCCGACGGGCTGCGCACCTGGGGCGACGGGCGCCTGTTCATCATGGGCACCGAGGGGAGCATCGAGGTCCGCAAGTACCTCGACGTCGCCCGCTCCGGCGAAGGGGATCACGTCTTTCTCGTGACCGGGGAGGGGGAGGAGTACATCCCCGCCGCCGGCAAGACCGGGTTCCCCTTTTTTGGACAGTTTGTCCTCGACTGCTTGAACGGCACCGAGCACTCGATGACCCAGCAGCACGTTTTCAAGGCCGCCGAGCTGTGCCTGGAGGCTCAGCGGGTGGCGGTACACATCGAGTAGAGAGGGACTCGTTCCTGGCCGGCCTGTTCTACACAGGCCGGCCTCCCTTTCTGGCGCACCGACCTCACCCGAACTGCAGGCCTCCTGCGCCTCCGCTTCAGTCTGCCACGTGCGGCAGTTTCCCGCTACTATGGCCAAAGCTTCTCTCCCTTTGTGGGGCAGATACAAGAGCACGTTCCTTCCACCGTTCGATGTTGACGCCCTTGAACAGGAGCCACAAGGGGAACGCGAGTTCTGCGATAGCGATAGCGAGCGTGATCACGACCGGGGTCGTTTCGTAGCTGCTCGAGAGAAGCAGTGCAAAACTATCGATCAGGTAGCCCAGACCCGCAACCAAGAACAAGATGCCGAGAACCTTGGGCAGGTAACCCGATCGAAAGATCAGGTACCCAAGGAGAAAGACGTGCAGGGTCAGGAATGCGATGCCAATGGTAAATCCAAAGCTATGCGCATCGAGAAACAGCATCACGAGAGACTGCAACTGGCTCGTCTCAAATACCGTCAGGTACCCAGCACCACTTACGAGCAGCAAGGCAAAGACATAGTTGAGAAGATTGATCCCGTGAATGGCGGTCATGGCCAGCCTGGAGGCTGCCGCAACGAGAGAAAGTAGCCGATTCACCGGTTCAAGCAGCACGAAAAGGATCACAGACAACGCGATCTCGCTCATCAAGATGATCAATTCGCTCCCAATACCACCGATCCGGAGCAGTGACTCGGAAGCCGCAATATTGCTGGCTGTCGCTGCGGCATCTCCGGGCACGACGATATTGGAGGGAACATAGAAATGAGCGACGATGGCCGCTACGGTAATGAGTAGATACAGGACGCCTGCGACTCGAGCATAAACAAGTGGCGACGTCTCGGCGGTGCGGGTTGTCATTCAAATGCCTCCTGACCAGTTAGGTCTCGCTGTTACGGCCCACAGTGATGATTACATTTCCCTTCTTGTGTCCACTCTCGACATGCCGGTGAGCCTCGGCAATCTGTTCCAAGGGATAGCGCCTATCGATGACCGTTGTTACCTGTCCTGACTCAATAAGCGCTTTGAGGAAAACCAGATCCTCCGTACTTTCCTTTGCGATGCCCCTCTTTGTCGTGACAAAGGCCCCGTTTGGCGCCAGTGCTTTCCTGCTATCTGACTCTGAGACCTTGCCAACGGCATCAAAGATGACGTCGTAAAGCGCTCCTCTCTCTGTGAAATCCTCTGCCGTATAGTCAATCACCTCGTCGGCTCCCAGGGACTTTACCCATTCCAGGTTCCTCGCACTGCATACCGCGGTGACCTCTGCTCCAAAGTGCTTGGCGAGTTGCACGGCAAAACTGCCTACACTGCCAGAAGCGCCATAGATCAGCGCACGCTGCCCGCTTTGGATATACCCCTTCCTGAGGAAGTGCAGTGCGGTGAGCCCTCCGACGGGAACGGCCGCGGCTTCCTCAAAGGTCACATTCGCCGGCTTGAGCGCCAGGACCGCGTCCTCAGGCAGGCATACGTACTCGGCATACGAGCCAACGCGCAACCCAGTCGTCGTCCCGAATACCTTATCGCCCTTCCTGAAGCGTCCCACCTCCCTGCCTACGGACTCGACCTCTCCCGCCAACTCGTGCCCGAGGATGGTCTTTCTCGGCGGGAGACCAAGCACTGTGCGCACTGGCAGCCAGAACAGCGGAGCGAACGTGAGGCTGCGAAGGACCACATCTCCGGCTGTCACCGTCGCCGCATGGACCTTGATCAGTACCTCATTCGCCTTGGGACTGGGCTTGTCTACTACCTTGAGCTCAAGCCCGTCCGCAGGGCCGTATTTCGTGCATACAACCGCTTTCATCCTCGCGCCCTTGCTTCCTTTGCTGATGGTAACGCCAGTTGCGCGTTCTCGCATTGAGCCCTCTGCCTGCAGCATGCTGACGCCCTCTCTCGGTCTCTTTGCTCCCACTCACGCCGGCTGAAGAGCGCGCTCTTGCCGCCGCTCCACGCTCACGCCCTTGATCAAGAGCCATAGCGTAAAGGCCATCTCCCCGATAATAGCAGGGGCGACGATGACCTGCTTGATGATCGCCTCATAGCTGGGCAGAAGAAAGATCCCAAAACTGTCTAGGAAGTAGGCCAGCGATGCAACCACCAGCAGAGCACCGACAATCCTCGGGAAGTAGCTCGACCTGTAGACGAGGTAACCGAGGAGAACGGTCGAAAGGCCAAAGAATGCCTCCGAAAGAAGGACCCCATAGCTGTGCGCATTCAGGAACAGCAACACCAGCGCATTCACCTGATCCGGCCCAAATCCGGCCAGATAGTCACCACCACCCAGAAGCAGCAGGGGGAAGAACTGGTTCAGCAGGTTGGCGCCGTGAACTGTGGTCTGTATCAACCTGGAGACCATCATCACCAGAGCCAGCGTCCTGTTCACCGGTTTCAACAGCAGGTACAGGAGAACTGCCACGCCGATGTCACTCAGAAAGACGACCAGATAGCTCACAATGCCGCTACGGAAGAGCAGCTCAGAAGCCATGATGCTGTTTGCCGTTGCCTTCGCATCGCCTGGCACGACCAGACTTGAGCCAACGAAAAAGTACGCAAACATGTTGGCGATAAAGATAACCAGATAGAGCGACCCTGCAGCTCGTGCCGTCGCCTTGATTGAACCCACTTTGCCCGTAGCGGCCATTGTCTTATAATCTCCTTGACACTATCTCCAGTGCTATATTGCATAGGGGCATCATATCATCTACTGCGCCGGCCGCATACGACAAAAGTCGCTCCCGTCAGAGTGATTAGGAAAGGGGGCTGCCCCCCGGCCACCTGTCCAACTATTGCCTATCCTTCCGCCAACCCAGCCCGTCCGTTGCTCCATCCCTTCTATGCTAGGATGAGATTGACCATTTCAAGGTGCCAACCCGAGCCTACCGCCTGCCCTCTTTGCCGGATCGCTGGGGGGACGTGGTGCAGCTTGACTTCGCACTTGGCCGAGTACATTATCCACACGTCGCACAGCGACCGGATCAACTACCAGGAGGAACGAGACATGGCAGAACCACTGGATGCAATACTTGCGATCCACAACGCCTTCCGGCGCGACATGGAAGAGATCGATGCCGTGGCCCTCGACGCTGCGCGTGGTACGCCCGGGATCGCACTGACTGCCGAGCGCTTTCAGCTCTTTGGCGAAATCCTGACCTGGCACGCCAGCGGTGAGGAACTGGCCATCTTTCCCGCGCTCGAGGCCGTTGCCCCCTCCGTCGCCGAGGCCTACGAGCGCGACCATCGCGGCCTCGATGCCGGATTGGCGACCCTCACCGCAGCCGTCTCTGCCGGCGACACGTTAGAGACCGCACGCGCCACCGCGGCGCTCCGCTTCCACCACGACATACACCTTGGCA
>Ga0307425_1002388_pt1 | contig 10609 bp, 7 predicted proteins | sample SalMarWE160330MG_FD_202152 | JGI IMG/M metagenome (GOLD analysis project Ga0307425, IMG submission 202152) | Salt marsh sediment microbial communities from the Plum Island Ecosystem LTER, Massachusetts, United States - WE1603-30 | ecosystem: Environmental > Aquatic > Marine > Intertidal zone >...
GTCCTCGGTGGGAACGTATCCCAGGTCCAGCAGGTGTTGGTGCTGCGGGTTGTAGTAGTGCTCCTCTGCCTCTATGCGCGGATTATCCAAGCGGTGCACCTTGCAGTCGATGCCGATCTCCTTGGCTGCAGCGACGACAATGTTCGCCAGTTCAGACAGGTTATACACTTGCTGGAACTGGTTGAAGACGCGGTATTGACCTGGGTCTGGAGGGTTTTCGATTGCCAGGGTTAGACACTGCATCGAATCACAGAGCGGGAGAAAGCCTCTCTTCTGATGGCCTTTCCCGTATGGAGTGAGCGGATGCCCGATCACCGCTTGTGCACAGAATCGATTGATTGCCGTTCCGAAACACTGGTCGAAGTCAAAGCGGGTCCGCAGCCGCTCATCGTCTCCCATCTCAGGAACGCGTGTTCCGAAGACCACCCCCTGCATGATATCGGTGGATCGAATGCCCCAGATTTTGCAAGCAAAAGCTATGTTATGCGAATCGTGAACCTTCGTTTGGTGATACCAACTCCCGGCCTGGCGGGGGAACGGCAGTGTCTCTTGGCGTCCGTTGTACTCAATCGTGAAGAATCCTTCCGGGATATCTATGTTCGGCGTGCCATATTCGCCCATCGTGCCAAGCTTTATGAGATGAGCATTCGGGCAGATATCACGCATTGCGAACAGAATGTTCAGGGTGGAGAGTATGTTGTTTGTTTGTGTAAATGTGCAGTGATCGATGTCGATCATCGAATATGGAGCTGACGGCATCTCACCGAGATGAACGATTGCATCAGGGTTCATCATGCGCATTATCCGCTCCAGCGTCTTGTAGTCCCGCAGGTCTCCCTCCAGGAAGAGGAGCTTCTCTCCGAATGATTCCTGAAATGCGGAACTTCGTTCCGGCATTGGGCTGATCGGAATGGCGCTGTCGCTTCCGATTTCAGCCACCCACCGGCGGCGATGGAATCCGTCGATGCCACCGACCTCGTGCCCTCGTGCGGCAAGATGTAGGGCGAGCGGCCAGCCAAGATACCCGTCGATTCCCGCGATGAGTATTCTCATCTTTCTCTCCTCGAACGTCCGGAGGCCACAAACGTGCCTCACACGCGGCGCGCGATCGCCGGCTTGACGCGCCTGGACCATTTCTTTTGAAACAGGCCTCCAGAAGCAGCATACTGCAATGTGAACGTCTCTTTAATACAAGATTCATGGACAGTAGGCATGGCGGAGCGTATTGTCAAGCGTAGCTAATTTGGAAAAGCTCCAGACGGCGATGAGACTGTTTCGCGAGCGAAGCTCCTGGGGCTGGTTAGGGCCGGAGGATTCTGAACCTGGCCACTCAGTGCCTGCACTGATTAGCTTGAGAGTTTCGCTACGCTAAACTCTCAAGGCCTCACCATCGAGTCCTAACAAATAGCCCAGGGGGGCGGGCAGTAAGGATGGCAACTGAACCGATCCGCTGTTGTTCAGTTGCTCGGGAGTTCGCTTTCGCGAACTCCTATCCTCGGCACGAAGGAACTCAAACTCCCAACCATAACAAACAGCCCAGGGGAAGTATCCCCTGGGCTGTTTATTAGGGCGGAAGGATTCGAACCTTCGATCACGGCTCCAAAGGCCGCTGCCTTACCGCTTGGCTACGCCCTAAAAACCACGTCTTCCGTTGGGATGTCGGTTGAGAATACGATATTCGTCTCTCCGACCGTTTCCTTGTATTTGTCAAGGACAGTCCTCTCCAGGTGAAGGCGGAACTCATTGTCTATGGGATGTGCAGTGTCGCGGAACTCGCCATTCTTCACCTCACGGCTCGGCATCGCGACAAACAGGTCTTCCTTCCCCTGTATCACCTTGACGCTGTGAACGATGAATACGTCGTCAAAAACGACCGAACAGAAAGCCTTCAGGTTCCCCTCGTTGTGCATCGGCCGAATCTCTACCTTGGTTATCTCCACCCTCGGCACCTTCTTTGCATGGGCTGATGTACGGTCGATATTAGCTAAACGCTCCCACCATTTCAATCCAAAGCCACGTTGCATGAAGCGAGAAGAGGTTGGTGCTGCACTTGACAACAATGCGGTACCGTGTATAGTGGTTAATATGATGACGGTGATAGGGTTGGAGAGAAAGAGCTTGCGAATTAATGCGCTTTCTGCCACTCTGTGCGCAGTCCTGCACGTCATTATGTTTGTGCCCGCCGGGTTCTAGCAAGCACTAACTGCTAGAACAAGGTGGGTGAGAGGATCACAGGCAATGCCTGTGGTCTTTTGTTTTTTGCGGCCATGTCGGCCTGTCGAGAGGAGGTGGGAGTTCGGAAGTTTGTTTGGGCGGCAGGGGTATACGGTTCAATAGGGAGGTTGTTATGCGACGAAGAATAGGTTGTCTGTTGGTGGTTGGACTGATTTTGGGGCTGGCGGTTGCCGGTTCTGCGGCGGATACGATCAAGATCGGTGCTCTCATGTCTTTGACTGGAGCGTTGGGGCCCTACGGTCCGTCAATTCTAGATGGTGCCAAAATGGCCGTTGACACGATCAACGCTGCGGGCGGATTGTTGGGTAAGCAGCTTGAGTTGGTGGTGCGGGACACGGCGACGTCGCCCGATGTCGGCCGTGACGCTGCCAGCAAGCTTGTCGAGTTGGACAAGGTTGTTGCAATCGTGGGCGCCCTTTCCAGCGGCGTTACTCTGGCAGCATCGAGTGTGACTATACCCGCAGAGGTGGTCCTGATATCGCCGGCTTCGACTGCTCCTTCCATTCCTGCATTGGACGACAACGACTATGTATTCAGAACGGTTGTGTCGGATGAAGTGCAGGGAGTAGTGCTAGGCCGATTGGCTGTCATTCTAAACTACAATCGCATCTCCGTGACATACGTCAACAACGACTATGGCAAGGGTCTGGCAGAGACATTCAAGAGCACCTTTGAGAGCCTTGGTGGCCAGGTGCTGGCGATGGTCGCTTATGAGGAGAATAAGCCCTCGTATCGTGGTGAGGTGGACAAACTCTTGTCCAAGAATCCCCAGGCAATCGTTATGATCAGCTACCCGGTAGATGGCAACAAGCAGATCGTGGAAGCGGTTGAGGCAGGATACCAAGGCAGTTTCCTGATGACAGACGGGATGAAGGGCGAAGGAGTTGCGCCTGGGCCTGGCTGTTCATCGGCGGGAAATCCCGGACCGCTCGAAGGCGCATACGGCACTGTTGCATCCGGCGGTTTCAAATCCGCCGAATTCGAGGCAGCATATGACGCAGGCGGATACGGGCCGAGCACAATTCCTTACTACGATAAGGCGTACGATGCGGTAATGCTGATTGCGCTTGCCATTGTCAGAGCGGGAGAAGCAACAGGACCGGCGATCCGCGACAACCTGCGGGCAGTCGCGAACGCACCTGGAGAGGTTGTCTTCTTCGACGAATGGGAGAAGGCCGTCTCCCTCCTGCAACAAGGCAAGGAGATCAATTACCAAGGTGCCGCTGGGGCGGTCGATTTCAAGGATACCGGAGATGTAGAAGGTAACATCGAGATCTGGAAGGTCGAGGGATGCAAGGTTGTCAAGGTTATGGTCGTTCCCGGTTAGAGAGAGGGAATCAAACCGCAATTAAGGAATAGCAGAGCCATCCTTAATCCTCCTGTAGCTCGGGGGTAGCCTTAGCAGGCTGCCCCCTTTTTCTGGTGATCTTGCCGTTTCGGGGGTGGAAAAAGGTGGCCATCCCGCGTAACGACTCGCGTGGAGAGATCTTCCAATGGGGCTGTGATACCGGACAGTATGACGCAAGTCCATCTTTGTGAGGCACTGCAGGGTGATTCGTGCCATGCACTTCAGTTTAGGTTCTTCTTAGGGCTTTCGCGCGACAACAGCCCTTGCGGGCGCCAGAGGAGGATCACTTCCAACAGCACCCCAATAATGATGACGCGAAGTGACGCGGCCTGAGTGGCGGAGAAAGGAAAGTATCCGGTCAGAAAGTCGGTTCCCGCCCAGACGCCCCACACAAGGAAGCTTCCCAGAATTGCGCCTCTGTTGTTCCCGCTTCCTCCGAGGATCAACATCACCCATACGAGAAATGTCCCGTAGAGAGGCGTAAACGAAGCAGGCGAAATGAAACGAGCGTAGTACGCATATAAGCCACCGCCGATTCCCATGATCATTGCACCGAGCACGAGGGACTGCAGTTTGAAAGAGAAAGTGTTCTTGCCCGACATGGATGCGGCATCCTCATCCTCCCTAATCGCCTTCAATACCCGTCCCCACGGAGAGCGCACCAGTCGTTCTACAATGAGATAGAGAATCAACAGAATGGCGAGCACCAGTAAGAGATAGAACCAGTTATAGGATTTTGCGATCAGGGATTCCACCCATGGCGGCAATCCCGGGTGGCCGCTCAGAAAACTCGAGACACCCGAGCGGATCGGGCCATAGAGAGGGGAAGGAATCTGCTGCAACCCCCACACGCCATTGGTTAGCCACGCCTCGTTCTTGAGCACCAGCCTGACGGTTTCCGCAATGCCGATTGTTGCTATCGCAAGGTAATCCGCTCGCAGACGAAGCGTCGGAATGCCGATCAGGAAAGCGACGATCCCGCAGACTATGGCAGCTGCCAGCAGACCGACAATGAACGGGAGCCCGAATCCGCCGAAGATTCGCCCGTCCCACGCGCTCGGTGGAGGACCGGAGACAAGCGCCGCCGCATACGCACCCAGGGCGTAGAAGCCGGCAATCCCAATATTGAATAGACCGGTGTATCCCCACTGGATGTTCAATCCGAGCGAAAGGATCCCGTAGGTTCCTGCGGTGATTGCGAAGAAGACGACGTAATTGAGTATCCCGACGAATGTATCCATTACCGCCTCTTTCCCAACAATCCAGTCGGCCTTACGAGTAGCATGAGGATCATGATTATGAAAGCTACTGCCGGTTTGTATCCCGTGGAGATGAACGCGGTCGAGACTTCTTCGCTGATTCCGATAGCCATCCCTCCCACGATCGCCCCATATGGATTGCCGATGCCGCCCAGGACGACGGCGGCAAAGATCGACAGCAGCATCTGCCAGCCCAATTCCGGAGTAACAAACTTGTTCTCGATTCCAGCGAGAATCCCGGCTGTAGCGGCCAGCATCCCGCCGATCACCCATGTCCACAGGATAACTCGGTTGGTGTTGATACCTGTTACGCGGGCAAGCGCACTATTGTCCGCCATCGCCCGCATTGCCTTCCCCATCTTTGTGTACTTGAGGAAAGTGTGCAGGAGCACAACGAGAAGGACCGCCACAAGGATAATGAATACCTGGTCCGGTTTGATCCTGATTCCAAGGCCGGGAACTACCACCGCAATCTGAATCTTCTCAATGTAGTAGTGCGGCTGCGGTCCCCAGAAGAACTGGATGATGTTCCTCAGCGCCAAGGCCACTCCAATCGACGACATCATTAGGATGACCGGTGATGAACGGCGTAGCCGTTTGAAGAGGACGCGATCGATCAGTACCACAGCAACCGCCGTCAGCCCTATGGCGACTATGCAGGCAAGCACGAACCCGAAGCCGAAAGAGAGTGCTCCAAAGGGATGGTCGGCGATTCCCCAGGAGGCGAACAAAGTGAATACGCCAAGGGCAATATAGGCACCGAGTGCCATCATGTCGCCGTAGGCAAAGTTGGAGAAGCCAAGAATGCTGTAGGTGAGTGATACGCCGATCCCTCCCAAGGTGAGGATGCTGCCGGAGATGACGCCGTAGACCAACAGCTGTGGAATCCGTGCTAGTATGTCCATTGTGATTCTCTACCCACCGAGGTAGAGCTGCCCGACCTCCTCGTTGGCGAGTAGATTACGGCCTGTGTCTTCGAGTCGATTCCGGCCTCCGGCTAGGACATATCCACGGTCAGAAAGTCGCAATGATTCCTTAGCGTTTTGCTCCACGATTAGCAGGGCTACCCCGCTCTCGTTAATGGCGGTGATCCGGTCGAAGATAGTCGCTGTCAGATTGGGAGCGAGTGCAGCGGATGGTTCATCGAGCATCAGGAGTCGCGGATTGAGCATCAAGGCGCGGCCCATTGCCACCATCTGGCATTCTCCGCCGCTCATCTTTCCCACCCGTTGCTTCCTGCGAGCCCTCAAGATTGGGAAGAGGTCATAGACCTCCTCCATGCGGCAAGTGCAATCGGTGGTGACAATGAATGCGCCCATCTCCAAATTCTCGTGCACGGTAAGAGAAGTGAAGACATTCTCCACTTGTGGGACGTACGCCATCCCACGGCGCACAATCCGGTCGGGAGGGAGGCATGTGATGTCTTCCTCGGCAAACGTGATCCTCCCCGCGGTGGCCTTGAGCAAGCCGAAAATCGTCTTCATCAGGGTGGACTTACCGGCGCCGTTTGGGCCGATGATCGTGACGATCTCGCCTTCTCTCACCTCAATGGAGACGTCGTGGAGAATTTCCATGCCTCCGTACCCACTCGTGACGTCTTCAGTCTTCAACAGTGACATACTGCCCTCCAAGATACGCGTCGAGTACCTCCTGATTCTTCTGGACCTCGTGTGGCGTTCCCTCCGCGAGCTTTCTCCCCTCGCTCATTACGATCACTGGATTGCAGAGGCGCATTACGAAGTCCATATCGTGTTCGATCAGCAGGAATGTCATCTTCTTCTCGACGCACAGGCATTGAATGGATTCGGCCAATTGCTTCAGCAGGGTTCGGTTCACACCGGCCCCCGGCTCGTCGAGCAGTATGAGATGCGGCGAGATCATCATCGTCTTGGCCAACTCGAGTAGTTTCTTCTGACCGCCGGAAAGCCTTCCGGCGTATTCATTCGCCAACTTGGAAAGACCGAGAAAATCGAGAACCTCATGCGCCATGTCGTTGATCGTGGCCTCTTGCCTCCTCACATCCCGCCGTCGGAGGAATGGATTCCAGATCCGCTCGCCGAGTTGTCCGGTCGGCACGAGCATGAGATTCTCAAGCACTGTCATTTCCTTCCATTCACGCGGGATCTGAAAAGTCCTGGCGATCCCTTTCCTAAAGACACGGTGAGGACATAGTCCTGTGATCTCCTCTGCATGGAGATGAACGGTTCCTCTGTCCGGCTTGAAGAATCCGGTGAGAAGATTGAACACGGTCGTTTTTCCGGCACCATTTGGGCCGATCAATCCGGTGATCGTTCCTTCACCGACAGAAAACGAACACCCATTCACCGCGAGCAAGCCACCAAACCGCTTTGCGAGATCCTTCACAACAAGCACTCTCGTATACCTCACTTCGAAAGAAAAAACCGACAAGCCTCTCGGCTTTCGGTTTCCGGGTTTTAGCGGCACGCGCCCGGCGCCACTAAATAACCCACACAAACATCATAAAGTAGTCGCAGAAACGACTGCCGTCCGTTCTCACCTCCAAGAGATTGTTGCGTGTCATTACTTCCTCCCTGCAACCGATCCTAACAGAGGCGATACGAGTTGTCAATTGCTTGTGGCAAATAATCGCAGATGAGCGGTGCGCCGCAGCGAGGCTATTCACTGAGGGAGGGCAATGGGTGACTTGCCTCTAGTCGCTGCCGAGTGAGAAATCGGTCACACCGTCCCCGCCTTGCTGCGCCGGGGCGGAGCCGTACGTAGAAATGAATGAGCAGGAAGAGAGGTAATTCCTGATCGCAGCACGCAGTGCGCCTGTTCCCTTGCCGTGAAGGATGCTTCCATGCTTGACATCGCTCAAGAGTAGGCGGTCGAGATAGGACTCGACCTCACGCAGTGCTTCAGCGATTGTCATTCCGCGCACGTTCACCTGCAACGGTACGCTACCTATGTGCCTCCGATACTGTCGTGTGCGGGGAGCGGATGTCGGTTCACTCTTGCCGGTTGCCGGTTCGAGATCGCCGATATCGGTGGAGAGACGGATCCCGGAGAGATCGATCGTCACTTTCCCGTGCGGTGCGAGGTGTGCGATGCGGCCATCGGCGTCGACGCTCCTCACGTGTATGGCCTGGCCAACGTGGAGTGCATCTTGATTGAGTCGCTGAGACTCGGTGTGGTCGGCGTTTGCCGACGTCTTCTCACTGAGGGCGTCACGCATTTCCGCCAGCTTGTTGTAAGTCTCTCGCAGCGACTCGGGCGCTCGCTCGGCATTCGTACGTGCCAGCAGCTGTTCGACTTCAAGCTGACTCTGGCGCAGATACGTGTCGAGCTTCTTGACGCGTTCGGAAAGCGTCTCTTCCTTGTCGCGTTCGAATGCTTGTGTCTTCTCTTGATACTCGCGTTTCATTCGTTCTATCTCAGCAAGCTCGCGTTCCGATCGTTGACGATGATCCAGCATCAACTGGCGCTCTCGCTGCAGTTCCTCAATGATGTCCTCGGCTCGGATCTCACCCTGCGAGAGAAACGATCGCGCTCTTTCCACCAACTGCGCTGACAAGCCGAGCTGATGGGCGATAACAAACGCGTTGCTCTTGCCGGGAACCCCCTCGATGACGCGGAAGGTGGGAGACAGTGTTTGAACGTCGAACTCCATTGAAGCCGTCTTTACCGCCGGGTGACGAATGGCGAAGAACTTGAGCGGTGTGAGATGTGTGGAGATGGCGACGAGCGCATCGCTTTCGATGAGCGCCTCTATTATCGCCAGTCCGAGAGCAGCCCCTTCCTGCGGATCGGTTCCCGCGCCAAGTTCATCAAGGAGAATGAGGGAATTGGCATCGGCGGCCTCCAGAATTGAGATAATGTTCTTCATGTGAGCCGAAAATGTTGACAGATTCTGCGATATCGATTGCTCGTCCCCGATGTCTGTCCTGACCTTGGCGACGAGCGGAAGTTCCGAATCGGGGGAGGCGGGGATGGGGATGATCGCCTGCGTCATAAGGGCAAATAGGCCGATCGTCTTCAAGGTGACTGTCTTTCCCCCGGTATTGGGCCCCGTGATCACCGTCATGCGCATCTTCCCCCCTACCGACAGGGAGATTGGGACGGCTCGATCCATGTTCAACAATGGATGGCGGGCGTGTCTGAGAGAAATGCGCGATGTCAGATGTGGAAAGTTGCAGCGATTGGCGATGGCGTAGGCGGCGCGTGCGAACAAGGAGTCAATGTGGGCGAGGATCGCGCGGTTGCGCAACAGTGCTGATCGTTGCTCTTTCACCGCTGCTGTCAGTTCCCGCAGGATGCGTAGCCGTTCGTCGTGGATGTCGCTTTCCAACTGAACGAGATTATTGTTGTCGGAGACGAGTGCGCTTGGCTCGGCGTACAGCGTCTGCCCGGTTGCGGAACGATCGTGCACAATGGCTTCCATTTGACCGACGGCGCCGCTTTTGATTGGAATCACCAGACGCCCGGAGCGTCGCGTTATCACAGGCTCGCTCATCAGCCCGGGATTGTGATCGATTAGCGAACGCAGCTTCTTCTCGACGCGAGTCTCGAGTGTGCGGTGACGGCCGGTCAGATCCCGCAGGGTCGAGGATGCATCATCACGCACGCTGCCGTCCGCGTCGAGTGCCTGGCGGATGCGTCTGGCGAGGGTGTCGGTTTCAGAGAGCCGTTCTGCGTATTGTCGGAGACGAGAGACCTCTTCATCCGAAGACAGTCGTACGCGGACCTGTTGTGTGGCGTCGATCGTTTGCAGCACAAGTAGCAACGATGTGCCATCGAGGAATGCTTGTTCCTCAGCGCGCCCGAGCAAGATAGAGATATCTTCCGCCAAGGCGAGCGAGAAACGGCCGTGTCGATCAAGGAAAGCAACGGCTTCCTGCACCTCGGACATGCCTTGCTCGATGGTGTCCCTGTCGGTGAGGATGTCGAGAAGATCGATCGCTTCGCAGCCAAGTGATGAAGAGGCGTACCCCTTCACCAAATCCTTCAGCCGGTCGAACTCCAAATCAGCGATCGCCTTACTGTTGGCAACGGCCATTGGATCACGGCCCCTCCTTCGATAAGGGCCTCCCTCCTGAGAGAAGGTGCGCGGCGGTGGCGACCATGCGGGCGATGAGCGAATCTACGGGCTCGATCTTGTCAATCATGCCCGATATCTGTCCGGCCATGAGAGATCCTGTGTCTATGTCGCCGTCGTACACTGCACGGCGCAGCCCGCCCACGGCGAGTGTTTCGAACTCGTCCCGCGTCCGGTTTTCTTCCTCATAGCGGGCGAACTGCTTAGTCATCTTGTTCGTCAGTGTGCGCACTGGCGCCCCGATGCTCCTCCCGGTGACGATTGTTCCCCGCTCGTTGGCCCCCAGTATCGCGTGTTTGAAATTATCGTGCACCAGCGCTTCCTCTGTGGCCAGGAAACGCGTGCCCATTTGTATCCCTTCCGCTCCGAGCATGATAGCGGCGGCAAGGCCTCGTCCGTCAGCAATCCCGCCGGCGGCGACAACGGGTATTGACACAGCATCGACGACCTGGGGGACAAGAACCATCGTTGTTACCTCGCCGACGTGACCTCCCGATTCCGTTCCCTCGGCGATGATCCCGTCGGCGCCTGCGCGCTCCACCCGTCGTGCGAGTGAGACTGCTGGCACTACCGGAAACACTTTTATCCCGGCCGATTTCAATCGCGGAATGTACGGAGCAGGATTCCCCGCACCCGTGGCGACCATCGTTACGCGTTCTTTGAGCACTACCTCCAATTGCGCTTCGATGTTCGCATCCATCAGCATGAGAT
>Ga0307425_1002392_pt1 | contig 10599 bp, 8 predicted proteins | sample SalMarWE160330MG_FD_202152 | JGI IMG/M metagenome (GOLD analysis project Ga0307425, IMG submission 202152) | Salt marsh sediment microbial communities from the Plum Island Ecosystem LTER, Massachusetts, United States - WE1603-30 | ecosystem: Environmental > Aquatic > Marine > Intertidal zone >...
CAACAACCACAAAAAACCCACCAACCAAAACGACAGTCGGCATCATCAGTTTCAGAGAAACCCCCACATCTTCAAATAGCATAATAGAACCTATGGTCAGAGAAATCAATCCGCCTATGGATAAAATACCGTAGCTGGCTACTTTCACCTCGGCTATAAATAAAATAATAGCCAGGACAATTAATAGAAGACCTGCATAATTGACCGGCAGGGTTTGGAAGGCAAAAAATGCTAGAATAAGCGATATCGCCCCGATTACCCCCGGAAATATGGCACCCGGGTGGGACAATTCAAAATACAGACCGGCAAGCCCGATCATCATGAGAATATAAGCGATGTTCGGATCACTGATGGTCTTGAGGATCCTGTCCCGGAATCCGGGCCGAAAATATGTCTTTTTCAGGCCTTTAGTCTTTAGGGTAATCACGCCTCCAGGCATGCTGATTTGTCTGCCGTCCAGGACTTTGAGCAGTTCATCGATATCTTCTGCGATGAGATCAATCACATTTTTTTCGAGAGCTTCGTCAGCTGTTATAGATACACTTTCGCGAATGGCCTTCTCCACCCATTCCCCGTTTTTTCCCTTGCCTTCCGCAATTCCTCGTGCATAGGAGGCCATATCGTTAACCACCTTCTCCGACATGGTCTTTTCAATTTCTTTCCCGCCTGCCGCCACAGGATGAGCTGCACCGATATTCGTCCCTGGTGCCATGGCGGCAACATGTCCGGCCACGGTAATCATCACACCGGCAGAGGCGGCCCCCGCACCTTTTGGACCCACATATACGACTACGGGAACTGGTGAATTCAGTATGGCCTTTACAATGCTTCGCATGGAAGAACCCAGACCCCCGGGAGTATCGAGCCTGATAACTGAAAGAACGGCTCCCGTATCCTTGGCCTTTTCAAGCCCTCGTATTACATACATGGCCGTACCAGGATTAATCGGCCCCTCAAGCTCAATAATCATCGCTTCATTACTTTCCACGGGCTCCTGACTAAAAGCAATAATCGGCAAGCTGAGGCCCATGAGAATAATAAGAGCGAAGCAGAGAAAGACGGCGCCACGATGTTTAATCATTTTTTTTGACCTCCAGGCCCAAATGCCTCATGATTTTTTTAACATCCTCCCATACCTGCCCCTTTAGCTCACGCTCTCGAGACGGATTTCTTACAATATAGGCCGGGTGGTAAGTGGGCATTAGAGGGATATCCATAAAAGAATTCCATTTCCCCCTCTCCTGGGTTATCTTGATTTCTCTTTTAAGGAGTTCCTGTGTGGATATCCGGCCAAGGGTACATATCCCCTCGGGTCTGATAATATTGATCTGCTGCCTTAAAAAGGGAAGACATGCCTCAATTTCATCTCTTTCAGGATCGCGATTTCCCGGTGGGCGGCATTTTACCACATTGCAGATATAAACATCCTCCCGGGTCAGTCCCATGCCCCTCTCGATAATCCTGGTTAACAGTTCTCCTGCCTCGCCCACGAAAGGTCTCCCTGCCAAGTCCTCTTCCCTTCCTGGACCCTCTCCGACAAAAACCAGCCTGGCCCGTGGGGAACCCTCTCCGAAAACCAGTTTTTTCCTGCTCTTGTGAAGCTTGCATCGCTTGCAATCGCCCAAGACTTCCCTCAGCCCTTCAAGGGAGTCCGGATAGTCTGACTGCCCTGGATAGGGGGGGACCTCAGATACTTCGCGTTCCATATAACCCAGCATCTCCTTCGATACGGGTGGCGGCTCCATCCCTATTTCCTTATGGGCCATCATCAGATTTTTTATATGGCCAAAAACTTCCTTGATTTCTTCTTCCGTGCTCAAGTTATCACCCTCTTAGAGACTTTATCCTGTCCAGAATCAGGTCCGCCACTTCATCCTTTGTCATAAGTGAAGTATCTTCCATGCGTCCGTCACTGTAAATCAATTTTATTTTATTGGTATCTGCTTCAAACCCCGCGTCGTCTCTTGAAACATCGTTGGCAACAATCATATCCAAATTCTTCGCCTTCAACTTTTCCTTGGCATTGTCAATAATTTCTTTAGTCTCGGCTGCAAATCCCACCAATATGCAGGGAGATACCTCTTTTTTGCTTCCAAGTTCCGCCAGGATATCCGGATTTTTAACCAGCTCGAGGTTTATGCGATCAGCTCCTTTCTTGATCTTGTGCCTGGCACTTTCCTGTGGCCTGTAATCTGAAACGGCAGCCGCCTTGATAATAATATCACAGTCAGAGCAATGCTCCAAAACCGCCTGTCGCATCTCTTCGGCGGTCTTCACCCTGGAGAGTGATACCCCGTAAGGTGGTTTGACTGTTGTCGGACCGCTCACCAGCCTTACTGATGCACCTCTGCGCCAAGCAGCCCTGGCAAGTGCATATCCCATCTTACCGGTGGATCTGTTCGTAATGTGTCTTACCGGATCAATAGGCTCCACAGTCGGCCCGGCAGTGATAAGAACGCTCAATCCGGACAGATCCTGTCGCGAAAGCAAAGCCCACGCCTGCTCAAAGATTTTTTCTGGCTCCGGCAACCGACCCAGTCCTTCGTCATGGCAGGCCAGTTCGCCTTCTGAAGGCTCCATGACCGCAATGCCCATCTCCTTTAATTGCTTAAGGTTATTTTGTACCGCAGTGTTTTCAAACATTTTGCTGTTCATGGCCGGACAGACCATAATCTTGCATGTAGCCGCCAGCAACATGGTGGACAGGAAATCATCCGCGATTCCATGCGCCATCTTGGCAATGAAATTGGCAGTTGCCGGTGCGACTATTATCAGGTCCGCATCCCGGCCCCATGAGACATGGTCAATAGAGATATCCCACTGACCGAACATATCCCAAATAACCCGGTTTCCTGAAAGGGCCTCAAAAGTAAGAGGCGTTACAAACTGAGTGGCATTTGCTGTCATGGCTACCCTGATATTGGCGCCCGCCCTTACAAGGAGCCTGACCAGCTCTGCCGCTTTGTAGGCTGCAATGCCTCCGGTTATCCCAACTATTACCTTTTTATCTTTCATTTTACTTCCACCTTGGGCCTTAAGCCTAAGTTTTAATAACCTCCAAATTCCTTGATCTCCTGCTCCCCTAACCTGTCAACCCATGCACCATCAGCCTCCAGCAGGGACGTAATCTTTTTGCCTGCCGCAGACGCCTCTGAACGGTTACCAAAAAAGCCTACACGGAGTCTCATCCATTCCTTTCCCTTCACGACCGCCGAACTAATGTACACGCGGTAACCGTTCTTCATTAGTTTGAGTGCAGTAGGGACAATCTTTTTTGAGGTCTGTGAAGAGAGCACGTTAACCACCCATACCTTTTTGCCCAATTTGCTCAGGTTTTGAGTGGCTTCATCTGATGTCACAAATCTCAGGTCAAGACCCACGGGCAATTCTTTGTGCTCAAAGTCGTCTGACAACCCCATGCCGCTCAATCCACCCATGTTGAGGCGAAACAGGCTTGGCCATTTCGTTGGATTGCCATACACTTCCTTGCGCCCTGCAACCTTGAATAGGCTGTCCCCTTTACTAATTCTGTAATACCCGTCCATTTCCTTGGCCGGTTCCACCTTTTCAGGCTTTTTTTCCTCTTGCAAAACAACAGGGGGGTTCTTTTCAAGATCAGCATTTTTGATTGCAGTGGTTTTTTTCTCTTTGTGGGCAATGCCGGTCTTATCCCCGGCAAATACGGCCCGATGCACAGGCATCTTCATGCGGAAAACTTGTTTGGGCTTTTGTACCACCGGCTGCTCATTTCTCGCGTATTTCTCCCAAAAAATAAATGCAACCAAACAGATAACAAGTACTGAAGCCATAAGGCTTACACGCGACCAAGAATCACCTGACGGACGTCGGTCCTTAAACCTCATAACTCCCCCGGTTGAGAACTAAGAAAAAACATTTTACGAGCCAACATCCTCCTACTATCATCAAAAACAACATATGTCGCCCTTACGCGCCCAAACTTATTATATTTAAACCTAAAAACGAGAACTTGACAACGAAAAACTACCGGATAACTGGATATTTGTCGAATCTTCAGGCAAGGATAAGAGGATATTTAAGAGTGAAGTGAGGCCAAAACCCTGTTTTAGGGATCACTTAACCTTATATGAGGGTCATGAAAAAATGCGGTGCGATATAATCGCCACCCTAAGAGGCTGTGTAGTAATTACAAAAACCTGTCATTGTGGATGGCAATGGGGGCCTGTTTTACAAGCATCAAGGCGAAGCTTGCCCGCCGTGCGGCAGGCGGGGTATGGGACTCTTCGAAAGGACGCATCTTTCGGATCAAAACCCTCTGCCTTGTGCCCCTGCCCGATTCGTGGTCTGCAATGCAGAGGCCCAATGGAATTTACAGCCTTCTGTTCCAGCAGGCCGCAGGGAGGGGGCCGCTTCCACCGTAGGAGTAGATGCGGACTTAAGAAGAGTGCCAGGCCGAGCCGTTTGACTGGCATTGTTATTTATGTAATTAAGTACTATTTGGTTTTCCCTATGAGTACAATGCATTGACAGATAAGGTCCATAAACATATAATGAAACCACCCTGACCAAATAGAAAGGAGTAGATCAAATGTGGGATGCTTCGAAGTGTGACCTTTGCGGTGACTGTCTGGTAAAGTGTCGTTATACCGAATATAACAAGGATAGAGCAGTTGCTGAGATCAAGCTGCTTATGGAGGGCAAGGACGCTGAAATTCTAAGTAAGTGCATCACCTGCATGGCCTGTCGTGACTACTGCCCGACGGGAGCTGATCCCCCTGATCTCATCTTCAAGATGCAGGAGAAGATTGGCACCTCACCCATAGTGGCAGCCGGAAAATCACAGATCGAGGAATGGGCCAAAGGACTCGAGAGACCTGGAGACTCCAGTCAGCTGATACCGGGCGAGCCCGGCCGGCAGGTCCTCTCACTCGACTCCTTCCAGTTTGATGACTTCCCCGAGGGGACCTTTAACAGCCGGCTATTTAAGGGCATGACCGTGGTCAGAGGCGGTGAGTATATGTCCCTCACTGGATGTGTGCATATGGGCGGGGCGAGCTTTGTTGAAAAGTATGGCCAGGGGGTCATCGACAGGCTTAGCAATCTAGGCAAGGACATCGTGTACCTCCACAATGAAGGCTTTGTTCTCGCGCACCTCAAGTCCAAGGAATACGGTTTCAATGTTCCCTTCAAGTACATGCACCTCTTCGAATACCTGCGCAATTACCTAAATGATCACAAAAACGACATTACCAAACTGGGGAAGAAGGTAGCCTACCATGCCAACTGTGCCACCAGATGGATCCCGGAGTATGATGCCTTTCTTGACGAGATCTTCGAGCTTGTTGGCGTCGAACGGCCGCCCAGACAATATGAGCGTTTGAACGCTGTCTGCTGCAGCGTGCCCATAATTTACACAAACAGGGAGTTGGCCATTGACATCCAAAGGAAGAATGTTGAGGATGCCGTCAAGTGCGGTGCCGATGCCCTGATAACTTCCTGTCCCATATGCGATAAAGTGCTGCGGAGACCCACTTCACAATTTGGTCTGCATAAGATCTTCATCACCGATCTGTGTCGGATTGCCCTCGGTGAAAATTCCTGGCCGGAAGAGTCTCTATAGCGAGGGCCGCTTATCCATCCTCCCCAGTGGCCTGCTACGGAGGACGGGCAACGAAGGAGTAGATGCGGGCTTAAGAAGAATCCATACCGAGCCGTTTGACTGGCACAGGCAAAATCAAAGCGCGGGGCTTTATTCCCCAGTAGAAGATGATGCATCAAAAGTACGCCTTCTTCGAGAAGCCTTGCAGAAGTGGTATTCCACGCGAAGCTTTCTTAATACGAGGAGGGAATACCTTATTCGGACGCCCCAAGGCTGACATCGTCTCGGAGGAGGAGTTCGAAGCGTACGTAAACATGCTAAGACGGCGAAACAGCCGTATATTCACGTATATTCAAAAAGGAAAAAAGGAGGAGAGGATGAGAAAAAAAGCAAAAATATCAAGCTCAGCGTCGATAGTATTGGCTATGCTGTTTTCAGCCGCATTTCTTACCCCTGTAGCGGTGGTTGAGGGGGAGTCAAAAGTCGTAGCCGTTGAAGGAATGAGCTATAATGTGAATTCCTCCATGGCGGACAACCTAAAATCACTTATTGGCAAAAATGTGTGCGTGAACCTTAATTCAGGGAAAACCTTTATTGGTTTCGTGAAGGAAGTGGGAAACCACTTAATACACCTGGAAAAACTGCAAGGCAAAGACTATTTTGACGCCCTGATCTGTATTGAAGATATTAGCGCTATAGACACCAGGTTCTGGAAAATCCAGCGCTAATATACATGTTTGCATGTCAGTCGTGTCCAGCGGGCCTGGATTGATGCAATGGGAATCGTCTATAGATTCAAATCATAATACCCCCTGCACACATTGAAACGGTTCATCAGGACACCACCCAGCCACAATGTGAGAATCTTACTATCACGCCAATATTTCTCAAGATGATAGTCACGGGCATAACCGTAACTGCCCATGAGAGGTATGGCATCGCCAATCACCTTGACCGCCATCTCCGGTCCAAAAACCTTTGTTATGTTGGCCCTTGTCGGGTAAAAGGCCTTTGCACTGGAGCCCAGGGTGTCCATATGATCCCTCAAATAGGCTGTGTTCAAATAGAGTGTACGGGTCGTCTCCAGGGCAATCGCCATGTCTGCCAACACCGTTGCTGTTGTAGAATGCTGTCGAAGAGGTTTATCGCCTACAATTCTGTGTTCCGAATAGTCAAGTACACTTTCAAAGGCCCCCCGAATAACCCCCGCGGCGATTGCACAGGTTCCCAGGCCAAGGGTTTGCGTTTCGAAGATGCTGGCTGCGATTCCGCCAGGTCCTATCCCCCATTCCTTGGGCACCCTTACATTATCAAAGTAAGTTGGACAGTTCCTATCCGTACTGCAACCACATTTTCTCTCGTCAGGCCCCCGGGATAATCCTTCCCAGGGATAGGGCACATATATAAGGACAACCCCTTCCAACCCCAAACCAGGATCCACGGTGCAAACAACACATTGCAAATCACAATCACCGCTGTTTGTCGCCCAAATCTTGGAGCCATTGATTACCCACTCATTACCCTGCAGCTCCGCCTTTGTACGTATCTTGGTTGCCTTAAGGTGCGGATTTTCAATATCAGCTCCACCTCCACCATGTGATCCACCCGGTTCGGTCATATTATAACAGCATATTTTCACCTTATCCCCACAGAAACCTGGCATAAACTCATTCAGTACAGCCTCATTATTGGCCGTCAGTGCTGGACGCCAACCCCACCTTGTACAGGCGTGGTAGACCGCAATGCCCAGATCCCCACGGGCCAACTCCTCAGAGATAAGACAGTCACAAACTGTAGAATTATATCCTTCTCCTCCATATTTCTCAGGAAAGGACAACTTTTGTAGCCCAATTTCACACATGCCTTGACGAATCTTGTCCGTCAACTCATAATCCTTGTCATCATCAAGAAGATGCCGGACTGGCATGATCTCCTTATTGACAAACTCATGAACTGTGTTTTGGATCATCCGGGCCTCTTCCGATACCAGAAAACTCGGAAAATAGGTTTCCGGATCTGTAAATCTCATTGGTGCCATGTTTTTATTCCCTCCCTCCTGATCAGGCAGCCCAAACCCTATGGTATTTCACGATCCTATAATCACTAAATAATTTAAGCTCCTTATTTTTTTCCCAAATTTTAGGCCATCTCTTTGCAGCTTTGATGTTATAAAGGCATTATCATGGCCCCCCCTTCATTGGTTCATCAGGTTAATGAGTACGCTTCAAGACAACCTATTATTGCGATGTTGAAGGTTGAAGCGGTCTTTTTGTAGTGACTGCTGGAAGGCCTTCATGATTTCACGCCGAGAAGCTCGGAATCGAAAAAAAGATTGCTTCAACCTTCCTATCTGTCAACTCCATGTCTAAACAGTTTCGCGGTACTCATTTGCCGGATGAACCCGTTTCATTTAGATACTCATCCCTTTAGAAATGATCCGGAATAATAACTTCGGACATGGGCAATTGGCCTCCGCGCGGTCTTGCTTCCTTTGTGGCCTTGCCTATGGCCACAAGCATGGCTATCACATGATCCTCCGGCCAGGCGCTAAGTGTACCTTCATGTGTATCACTTGCTTGAACTTTTGTACCACCGGCTGCTCATTCCACACCTATCGCCCCCAAGGAATAAATGCGACCACTCGTCACATGACTCCCCCGGTGGCGAACTGCGAAAAAACATTTTACGAGCCGACAGCATCCTGTTATCATCAAAACCATCATGGGTCGTCCTTACACGACCAAATTTATTGTATTTAAACCTAAAAACGAGCACTTGACAACGAAAAACCATGAGGATCTGTTATTTGCTCATGTTTCGTATCTAATCAGTAAGATTTTTTCAGTATACATCGAGGAAAGGATTTATAGGCCTTTGGCAAATAAACGAACAATTGGAATTGGAATCATCCTGATCTTTCTCCTTTTTTCAACAGGTTGCAGGCTGGCCTATATTTTCCACGTTGCAGCAGGTCAGTTCCAATTACTTAATGATTCCGTTCCGATCCAGGAAGCATTAGAGAGCAATTCTCTGGACGCTGAACATAAGGCCCGTCTCCGTCTTGTAGCCAGCATCAAGAGTTTCGGGGAAAATGAATTAGGGTTAAAGCAGTCCCGGAACTATCAAACAGTCCATCTGAAGTCGAGCCGGCACCCTATTTATATTGTCTCAGCCTGCCCCAAGGATCGCCTTGTTCGAAAAAAGTGGTGGTTTCCAATCGTAGGAAATGTGCCCTACCTGGGCTTCTTTGACCTGAAAAGCGCCAAGGCCGAAAAAAAGGCCCTGATCAAAAAGGACCTTGACGTTACAATGGGTGTTGCCGATGCCTATAGCACACTGGGCTGGTTCAGAGATCCCGTCACATTGAACCTGATTCAGGGTCCGACAGTGGACCTGGTTGAAACCATCCTGCACGAAATGACGCATCTAACCCTTTATATTAAAGGACAGGGCGAGTTTAACGAGGGGTTGGCGGTATTGGTGGGGAAGATGGGCGCATTCCTCTTCCTGGAAGAGACCTATGGTTCCACTCACCCCTTAACCATCGAGGCAAAAAATTCCATTGATGACGAACGTATCTTTTCTTCCTTTCTGGCATCTCTTTTGGAAGACCTCGAACGCCTGTACAATTCCCCTGCAAGTTACAGTGAGAAACTTGCCAAGAGGGAAAAGGTTTTTGCGCGCTCCCTTGAAGACTTCAGAAGTCTCAAAAAGCAGTTGAAAACCAGCCGTTTTTCCAGTTTCGGAGATGCGGAACTGAACAACGCCTATCTCATGTCCATTGGACTGTATCATCAGCATTTCAGCCTCTTTGAGGAGGCTTTAAAGAAAAACGGGAACTCTGTAAAAACAATGATGGTATTCTTTTACAACCTTGCGAAGGATGGAGGGGACCTCCTAAAAAAAACACAAGCACGGTTGTGCGGGAGTTTATCAACGGTAACATCAAATGGTTAAAACCAAAACCAAAATAATCCTTATCATCTTAATTGCCGCCTTTATCTTGCTGGCATCCCTCGGTGGTACCCTTCTCTATTACTATTCCCATCCCGCTGCCGCAAAAGAGTTTATTGAAAAATCAATATCCAGATCTACAGGGAGTACATTTTCAATAGAAAAACTCTCCTACTCCATCAACCCTATAAGGATCCGTGCTGAGGGCATCCTGTTAGATCCTGGCGATAAACTCAGCGGCCTTCATTTGAAAATTCCTGATATTACTGCAGAAATTTGTCTTGAGGGCAAACTGGGTCACAAAAGCCTCGTCTTTGAAAAACTTAAAATTGATCGATTTTCTTTCCATTTGTCTCAAAAAATAGGCCTGCCGGAGTTCCGTCCCGAACAGCAAAGCCGCTCAACTGTAGGTCGCGTCTTTGCAAAACTGATCGCCTTTGTTCTTTTCAGGGACATAAAGCTCCAACAAGGAGAGATGACAAACGGTGAGGCTGCTATTCAATTGAAAGATCAGGATATCAGTTTAAAAGGGATTCATGCACGCCTCACTCCTGATCATCTTTTAGAAATCACCTGCAGCACCCGGATAGAATGGCCTGATAAACAATTGACCTTCACCTCTCCCCATCTTCATATTACTACAGACCAGGCCATATCTCTTAGTGATCCTGAAATAAAGGCCCGGTTGACGGCAAAAAACGCAACCCTTAAGAGCCCTGAAGTCAATGTTAAAGGCGTGGCGGTGACAGCGAACTTTATTTACAATCTCCCCAATAAGACAATCTCTTTTGAGCCTGTAGACTTTAAATTCGAGGGGGTAACACTGAAGCAACAAAACAAAAAAAAATTCAGCACATTTGATCTTTATCTTGAAACAGCAGGAATTTTTGATCTGCCTAAACGCCAGCTTAATGCCCCTCGTTTTCATCTAACAATAAAGGACCTCCTTGAATTGACAGGCAGGTTAAACGCTCATCTTCACCCCCTAAATCCAATGGGAATTGAGATCCTGATCGATGAAATCGGGGTCTATAAAAAACCATCTCCTGCCCCCGAAAAAAGGATTA
>Ga0307425_1002394_pt1 | contig 10598 bp, 11 predicted proteins | sample SalMarWE160330MG_FD_202152 | JGI IMG/M metagenome (GOLD analysis project Ga0307425, IMG submission 202152) | Salt marsh sediment microbial communities from the Plum Island Ecosystem LTER, Massachusetts, United States - WE1603-30 | ecosystem: Environmental > Aquatic > Marine > Intertidal zone >...
CCTTGTTGTTCAAGTTGTTGAGTTGGCTGGCCCTGGGGTCCCTGACGCCGGAGGCCGATGTCATCCTGCATCCGGTGGCCTTTGCCGGCTGGATCGGTCTTTTGGTCACGGCCCTCAACCTGATGCCGGTGGGGCAGCTGGACGGGGGCCACGTGGCCTATGCCCTGTTCCCCCAGTACCACCGCTATATCTCCATAGGGGCTCTCGGCCTCCTGGTGGTCAGCGGCTTGCTGTTCTGGAAGGGCTGGCTGATATGGGCCGTGCTCCTGTCTTTCCTGGGCTGGCGCCACCCGCCGCCGTATCTTTCCTGGGTGCCCCTGGACCAGACCCGCCGGCTGCTGGGAATTATCACCATTGTGGTGTTTGTGCTCACCTTTACCCCGGCGCCCTTTGCCCTGGGTTGAGGGGGCGCCGATGGCAGACCAGGATGCCGGGGCCGGGAGGAGGATGAGGCTTTGAATCCCGGGACCCAGCCGCGAAAACCCGGAAAGGAGGATGATCATGAAATTTATGAGCTTGGTGCTGATTGGCTTGTTGACCTGGGGCGCGGCGTTACCGGCGGCGGCGGATTTTGTCGGTAAGGACAACCCCGAGGTCCAGGCGGTGGCCGACCCCATCCTGGACGGGGTGCTGAAGGGATTTAGTGAAGGTGATTACGATTTATATTCTCAATACTTCGACGATACCTTGAAGGACGTGATCTCCAAAAAGAAATTCCTGCAGACCAGGAGCAGCATAAGTAAGAGTATCGGGACCTACGAATCCCGCAGCTATTTAGGGTATCTGCAGAAGGGTAAGACCACGGTGGTCCTCTGGAAAGGGAGATTTGCCAAGAGCGCCGATGATGTCCTGATCAAGCTGGTGCTCTCCCGGCGAGGGGACCAGACCAAGGTCCTGGGTTTATGGTTTCAATAGCATCATCAACGTCGTCCCGAACCCCCCGGGATATAGCTTATATCAGTTTCCCATGGAAAAACGACAAATTGTCGGGGCGGACCTGCATGTCCGCCCAGGGCGCACACATGGGTGCGCCCCTCCAAAAAAACCGTATTACTGAGCCTTATTATGCATGATGTGGCGCGGTATAAGTTTTGCCCCTGCTGCGGCGGCCGGCTGGAGAAGCGCCTGCTTAAGCCCCAGGAGCCCAGGCGCCTGGTGTGCACCGCCTGCGACTTCATCTTTTATATCGACCCCAAACTGTCGGTCATCGCGGTGATCCCCATGGATGAAGGCGTGGTTATGGTGCGCCGGGCCATTGAGCCGGGCTACGGTCTCTGGGTGGTGCCCGGGGGGTTTGTGGACCTGGGGGAGGTGGTGGAGGAGGCGGTGGTCCGGGAGACCCAGGAGGAGACCCACCTGACCGTGCGCCCCCTGCGGCTGTTCAATATTTATTCCTACCGGAACCACCGCACCGTGATTGCGGCGTATCTCACCGAATACGTGTCCGGGGAGCTGGCCGCCGGGGATGAGACCCTGGAAGCCCGGGTTTTTGGGCTCAAAGAAATTCCCTGGCCCCAGATCGCCTTTTCTTCCACCAAGGAGGCGCTGCGGGACTATATCAGCCGGTTCAGGTAGTAAGTCGTGAGTCGGGAGCCGTCGTTCATGAACCTGCGGCTCCTGCACAAATCATGCAAAGATATGGAGGGCGGGCACTGCCCGCCAATTCCTCTGATTAATTGGTGCGCCAAACGCATGCTACGAAAACCATAAAAATCCTTGTAGGGGCGGTTCGCGAACCGCCCCTACGGGAACTTTTCGAAGCAGTGAGCAGTTCTGCCTGAGCCTTTGTCTCACCCCTTAATTTGGCCAGGATCGGTGGGGCGGGCCCCCGGGCCCGCCAATAACTTAATAAAAGAAATGGAGGTCGAACCTCGCCCGCCATTGGATTATAATCTCGCTATCGTTCCGGTTCCCAGGCTTCCCTTGGAGCCCAGTGGTATAGCACGAAAGTTTCACAAGGTATGAATAACTCCCATAGGGGTGGGTTTAAAACCCGCCCCTACCAGGGCCTTGGGATTTTTAGCCCATGACTCAAACATAGCGATAGGTATATGTCGTGCCCCTGGCCAACGCCGAGCCAAGCTTGGCGGGCCATGCCGTCCCCAATTCAGACCTGGGTGCGGGATGATCATAAAAAAAATAACCCCCTCTCCACCCGCTGGCGGGGGGAGAGGGTTGGGGTGAGGGGGGCGTTGCCTGATCATGGCATTATTTAATCAGCCGGTCGGGTGCGCCCTCAGCATGATTTTTTTACTAAAACTCCGGGAGTGAAACATGGACCAAGCACGCCGGCAGCTCCTCGAACTCCTCAGGGAAAAATCTTTTCGCTACAGCCCCGATAAGCCTTTCAAGCTGGTGAGCGGCCGGGAAAGCCCTTACTATATCGATTGCCGCCCCACCACGCACAATGCCCAGGGGCTGGCCCTGATCGGGGAAATCATCTTCCAGTTGATCCGGGACCTGAAGGTTACGGCCATCGGTGGCCTTACCATGGGGGCCGACCCCATCGCCCACGCCACCGCCCTCACCAGCTACCTGAAGGGCCAGCCGATCAACGCCTTTTCGGTGCGCCAGAAGCCCAAGGAACACGGCACCGGCGGGCTGCTGGTGGGGGATGTCACCCCCGGGGACCGGGCCGTGGTGGTGGAGGATGTCGTCACCACCGGGGGCTCCGCCCTGAGGGCCGTGGCCGCGGCCCGGGAGTTCGGCCTTCAGGTGGTCAAAGTCCTGATCCTGGTGGACCGGCAGGAAGGAGGGAAAGAGGCGGTGGCCCAGGAGGTCCCCCAGGTGGAGGCGCTGTTTACGATTTCAGACTTAATCTGAAAGGTCATGGTCAAGTCACCATGGCACCACCGTAACCGGGGGTTTCGTTTGACCTGACCCCGAAATGATGGGATCCCACCCATCCGACTCTATCCCCGCCAGGTCGCCAGAAACTTCTCCAAACTCTCCCGGTTTTCCACGTTATGAAAACTCTCGGGGGATTCCTGGGGCAGGATCTTGCGCACCAGACCCTTGAGGACGTTTTTGGGCCCCACTTCCACCCAGGTGTTCACCCCGGCGGCTTTCAGATTGAGGATGAGGTCGGCCCAACGCACCGGGCTGGTGAGCTGCCGGCCCATGGCCGCCCGCAGCCGGGCCGGGTCCGTCTCCGGGGCCGCGGTGGCGTTGAGGTAAATGGGCCGTGTCGGCGTCTGAAAATTTAAGGAGTCCATGGACGCGGCGAAATCGGCGTTGGCTCCCATCATCAGGGGCGAATGCCAGGCCCCGGAGACTTTTAAGGGTACCACCCTGGCCCCCTCGGCCTTGGCCAGATTCCCCGCCCGGGCCACGATTTCCGGGGTGCCGGAAATCACCGTCTGCTCCGGAGTATTGAAGTTGGCCAGGGCGATGGCGCCTTCCCTGGCCAAAGGCCTTACCAGTCCCACCAGTTTTTCCGGGGTCAACCCGATGACCGCGGCCATGGCGCCGGGGTGGGCCCCCGCCTCCCGGTGCATGAGGCGGCCGCGCTGGGCCACCGCCGCCATGGTGTCCTTGGCGCTCAGCACCCCCGCGGCAAAGAGGGCGCTGTACTCCCCCAGGCTGTGGCCGCACACCGCCTGGGGCTTAACCCCGGCCTGGTCCAGGGCCCGGCAGAGACAGAGGTTGACCACCGTGACCGCGGGCTGGAGATTCAGCGTCAGAGTGAGTTCCTCCATGGGGCCGGTGAAACAGAGTTTTTGTAAGGGGAGGCCGGTGGTCTGCTCCGCCAGTTTGAACAACTCCCGGGCGCCGGGGTCGGCCTCAAACAGGTCCTGGCCCATGCCCACGTACTGGGAACCCTGCCCGGGGAATAAAAACGCCATGTGAGACATGCTAAACCTCGTTGATCGGAATTATTTGTCAGAGGAGCAATAATTTCAGTCCTGAAAAGTTTTTGGCGGCCCCGGCATCGTGCCGGTGCGGCTGCCCAGGCTGGAAGCCTGGGCCACCGATGCCACCGCCCCCCATGGCGGGCACCGAGCCCCCTGCCTGCCATGGCAATCATCCGGCAGGTGAGGAAAATTTACCCCAGATATCCGGCCGCGCCAAGGACAAATTACCGCCGCAGCACCGCCGCGTAGGGGCGGGGTCACCCCGCCCCTCCATCACCTTCAGCCGGTTACTTGCCGGTCCCAGGTGACTTTCCTTGGCGAAATAACCTCTGAAACTTCTCGATTTCGGCCCGGACATCGGCTCTGGTCACCACCGCCGAGATGGCGCAGACCCCGTCGGCCCCGGCCCTGATGACCTCCGGGGCGTTGACCAGGGTGATGCCGCCGATGGCAATCAGGGGGAGGGAGACCCGGCGGCGAATTTCGGCCAGGAGCGCCACCCCGGTGGGGGCGCCGGCGTCGGCCTTGGTGGTGGTGCTGAAGATGGGCGACACTCCCAGATAATCCGCCCCTCCGGCCTGGGCCGCCAGGGCTTCGGCCACCTTGCGGACCGTCACCCCGATTATTTTGTCAGGGCCCAGTAGTTTCCTGGCTTCGTGGCAGGAGAGGTCCTCCTGACCCAGGTGGACTCCGTCGGCCCCCACCTCCAGGGCGACATCAACCCGGTCGTTGACCAGGAACAGGGTGTGGCGGCAGAGCTCCCGCAGTTTCCGGGCTTCGGCCACCAGGTCCCGGTCGCGGCCCTGCTTTTCCCGGTACTGCACCACCCGGACCCCGGCGGCCACCGCACTGGCCACATCGCTCAGGTTCCCGGCCCGGCTCAGCCGCGCCTCGGTGATGAAATAGTACCCCCTCATCCGGTCACCCGCCAACGGGCCGTCAGGGTCGCCTCGTCCAGATCGGACAGGCAGTCAAAAAGCTTCACCTTGAAGGTGCCGGGACCCGGGGAGAGTTCGGCGGCGAGTTCCGCCGCCACGTTGAAGCAAACCAGGCCGGCGGCCGCGGCCAGGGCCAGGTCCGGCTCCACCGCGGCAAAGGCGCCGATCACCGACGCGGCCATGCAGCCGGTGCCCACCACCCGGGACATGAGGGGGTGGCCGTTTTTGACCACAAACCGCCGGCCGCCGTCCACCACCAGGTCTTCCGGGCCGGTGATGACCACCGTGCATCGGCGCCTGAGGGCCAGGTTCCGGCCCACTTCCTCCAGGTCCACCTCGACCCGGGCGGCGTCCACCCCTTTGGTCCGGACCTGGGCGCCGCTGATCCGGGCCACCTCCGAGGCGTTGCCCTTAATCAGGTCAATCCTCACTTCCTCCAGGAGCTCGAAACACTTTCGGTCCCGCAGGGAGGTGGCCCCCGCCCCGCAGACGTCCAGGATCACTGGAATCCCTTTATCGTTGGCGCTTTGGGCCGCCAGCTTCATGGCCCTTACAACCTCCACGGTCAGGGTGCCGATATTGAGGACCAGGGCGGCCGCCAGCCGGGCCATCTCCTCCACCTCTTCTTGCGCATGGGCCATGACCGGGGAGGCGCCCAGCACCTTGACCACCTGGGCGCAGTCGTAGATGGTGACCCAGTTGGTCAAGTGATGGACCACGGGCCTTTGGGTCCGGACTCTTTCCAGCAAGGTGAAGGGATTCAGCTTGACGGTGGGCATGTTGGGGTCCGGGAAGCAATTTCTCCTCACTATACACTTTATTTTTCGGCCGGGCAAAAACCAGGCTGGCGCCGACGGCTGGGGAGGGCGTCTGCCTGCTCCCCCGAGGGGGAGAGGGTTGGGTTAGGGGTGCGATACTTGACAGAACCGGGGGGGTTGGATATTTTTAACGCAATTTCATTTTCAGAAAGGACCCATCATGGCACTGGATGAAGTTCTCATCACCCGGGCAATCATCGAGCGGTTTACCGAAAAGCTCCTGGCCAACTTGGACGTGGAAGTAGCCGTGGTGGGGGGCGGCGTCTCCGGCCTCGTCTCCGCCTGGCGCCTGGCCAGGCAGGGCCACAAGGTAGCCATTTTCGAACGCAAGCTGAGCATCGGCGGCGGCATGTGGGGCGGCGGCATGATGTTCAATGAAATCGTGGTCCAGGAGGAGGCCAAACCCGTCATGGACGAGTTGGGGATTCGCCTCAAACCCATCTTTGACGGGTATTACACCGCCGACGCCATAGAGGCCGTCACCACCCTGGGCTCCCAGGCGGTGAAGGCCGGGGCCGCGGTGTTTAACTGCATCAGCGTGGAAGACGTCATGGTTCGGGAGGACCGGGTCACCGGCCTGGTGATCTCCTGGACCGCGGTGGAGATGGCCCACCTCCACGTGGATCCCCTGGTGATCCGGGCCAAATGCACCATCGACGCCACCGGCCACGACCTGGAGGTGGTGAAGGTGCTGCTGCGCAAAAATCAGCCCCTCGAGCTGTTTACCCCCACCGGCGGCATCGGCGGGGAGCGCTCCATGTGGTCGGAAATGGGGGAAAAGGGCACCGTCGAGAACACCAAGGAGGTGTATCCGGGCTTCTTTGTGGCCGGGATGGCGGCCACCGCCACCTTTGGGGTCAACCGCATGGGGGCCATCTTCGGCGGCATGCTCCTCTCAGGCCTCAGGGCGGCTGATCTGATTCACCAACGGCTCACTACGGAAGGGTAAGTGCAATGGCGGCAAACTATAAGATCAAATGCGAAGCGATAAAGGTGGAGAGCGAGACCGGCTACTGTCCCGGTTCGGCTAAAAGCCGGCTCGGAGAAACCTTTATTATCGGACCCCGGACACCCTCGCCAGGCATGTGTTGCCGGGCCTTCCAATCCATCCATCCCATGGCGTTGGCCATGCGGTTTTCTGATAAGATACTATGTGAAAACCCCGAGGGTCAGGTGGAAGTTACCTGTCCGGATGGGTTTGTGGTCTTCCGGCTCTCACGCATCACCAAAGATGAAACCGCTTAAGGGCTGCTAAGCGCGACATCACGGCAGTTCCAGGAGCTCCCTTGGAATACGAAGCGGTCATCGGGTTGGAAATTCACGCCGAGCTGCTCACGGCCAGCAAGATTTTCTGCGGCTGCGCCACCACCTTTGGGGCTCCACCCAACACCCAGGTTTGCGAGGTCTGCCTGGGGATGCCCGGCTCACTCCCGGTCCTGAACCAAAAGGCCCTGGAGTTCGCCCTGAAAATGGCCCTGGCTACCAACTGCCGGGTCAATCCCGAGTCGGTCTTCGCCCGGAAAAATTACTTTTATCCCGATCTTCCCAAAGGCTACCAGATTTCCCAATACGAACTGCCCCTGGCGGAGCACGGCTTTCTTTCTATCAAGGTCAACGGTGCCGCCCGGCGCATCGGCATCACCCGGATCCATATGGAGGAAGACGCGGGCAAGCTGATTCATAGCGAGTCCCGACCGGTAAGCTTGGTGGACTTTAACCGCACCGGGGTGCCCCTCATCGAGATCGTCAGCGAACCGGATATGCGCACTCCCGAGGAGGCGGTGGAGTACTTCAAAGGCCTGCGCAATATCCTGCTCTATTTAGAGATTTGCGATGGCAACATGGAGGAGGGGTCGCTCCGGTGCGACGCCAACATCTCCCTGCGTCCCATGGGTGAAACCGGGCTCGGCACCAAGGCCGAGCTCAAAAATATGAACTCCTTCCGGTTCGTCAAGGCCGCCCTGGAATATGAGATTAAACGGCAGCGGGCCCTGTTGGCCGCGGGCCGGGAAATCGTCCAGGAGACCCGCCTGTGGGATACCGCCGCCAACCAGACCGTGTCCATGCGGGGCAAGGAAGAGGCCCACGATTACCGGTACTTTCCTGATCCGGACCTGGTGCCGGTCAGGATTTCGAAGGAGTGGATAGAAACCCTTACGAAAAATTTGCCGGAATTGCCGGCGGCGCGCCTTATTCGCTTCCAGGCGGAATACGATCTGCCCGAGTACGATGCCGAGGTGCTGACCAGTGATAAGGCCCTGGCTGATTACTTCGAGGCCGCGGTCAAAGAGTTCCCCCGGCCCAAGCAGGTAAGCAACTGGATCATGGTGGAACTTATGCGGGAGCTGAAAAAAGAGGAGGCCGGGATCGCCGCCTGCCGGGTCACCCCCACCGCCCTGGCCCAACTCCTTAGCCTGGTGGAAAAAGGCGCTATCAGCGGCAAGCTGGCCAAAACCGTGTTCGAAGAGATGGTGGCCACCGGCCAGGACCCCGAGGCCATCGTCAAAGAAAAAGGTCTGACCCAGATCAGCGACACCGGCGCCCTGGAATCCCTGGCTCAGGAGATCATTGCGGCCCACCCCCAGGAGGTGGCCAACTACCGGGCCGGCAAAACCAAAGTCATGGGGTTCTTCGTGGGCCAACTGATGAAAAAAACCAGGGGCCAGGCCAACCCGCAACTGGCTAACGAAATCTTTCAGAGGTTGCTGGGCGAGGGGTGAGAAAGTGATTTAGTCAAAATATTAAAACCCCTATGATGTGCAATAAGTTATGTCGTTAGGTATAGTTGTCCTTGGTGAAAATTGAAAACTGAAAACCGGAGTCAAAATGATCCCCTATTGCAGCATCTGTTGGGATGTGGATAAGGTCAAGCTTCTGGATCAGCGGCGGCTGCCCGCCGAAGAGCTCTATCTGGAAATCAAGGATTATCACGAAATCATTGAAGCCATCCGCACCCTGGCCATCCGGGGGGCCCCGGCCATCGGGGTGGCCGCCGCCATGGGGGCGGCCTTGGGGGCCTTGGACCTGGATACCGCCGACCCGGGGGAGTTCCAGACTCGCTTTCAGAAAATATGTCAGGAAATCGCCCAGGCCCGGCCCACCGCGGTGAACCTCTTCTGGGCCCTGGAGCGTATACAGCGCCTGGCCCAGGCCCACGCCAATGAGCCGGTGGCGGCCGTGAAAGACTACTTGGTGGCCGAAGCCCAGACCATGCTGAAGGAAGATGAAACCACCAACCGCCACATGGCCCAGGCGGGACAGGTCCTGATCCACAACGGCCAGCGGGTGCTGACCCACTGCAACACCGGGGCCCTGGCCACCGGGGCTTACGGCACCGCCCTGGGGGTCATGCGGGCCGCCTGGGAGGCGGGCAAGCGCTTTTCGGTGTGGGTGGATGAAACCCGGCCCCTGCTCCAGGGGGCCCGGCTCACCACCTGGGAGTTGGGCAAGCTGGGGATTCCTTACACCCTCATCCCCGACGGGGCCGCGGCCACCCTGATGCACCAGGGGAAGGTGGACCTGGTCATCCTGGGGGCGGACCGCATCGCCGCCAACGGCGACACCGCCAACAAGATCGGCACTTACAGCGTGGCGGTCCTGGCCCACCATCACGGCATCCCCTTTTACGTGGCGGCGCCCTTGTCCACCTTTGATTTCTCCATTCCCGACGGCAACCATATCCCGGTGGAAGAGCGGGCCGCCGAAGAGGTGACCCATCTCTGGGGCCAGTCGGTTGCCCCGGCCGGAGCCCCGGCCCTGAACCTGGCCTTTGATGTCACGCCCCACGACTTGATCGCCGGCATTGTCACGGAGAAAGGCATCATGGAGCCGCCTTTTTCTTCCAGTCTGAAACCCTACCGCCACACCCAGGAGTAAAGCCATGCGAATTGTATGCCGATTTCTGCTGGCGGTGTTAATCGTCGGGCTGGCCCAGCCGGTTATGGCGGCCGGCCCCTACAACATCCGGTTTCCGTCGTCTCCCCAAGGCGTCGACCCCCAGGCCGTCACCGTGGTGGGACACATTCAGCATTACCGCATCAAAAAAGGGGACGATCTCCTGGATCTGGCTCGGCACTATGGCCTGGGCTATTCGGAGATCGGGGTCATGTACCGCCACTGGGACCCGTTCCTTCCCCCCGTGGGCGCGGTGATGACCATACCCACCATGTGGATCGTGCCCAATAGCCGCGGCAACCAGATCATCGTCAATACCGGGGAAATGCGGCTTTACTATTACATTAAGAAAAACACCCAGATCTACACCTTTCCCATCGGCATGGGGGTGTTGGATTTCAGAACCCCCCAGGGGAAATTTCGGGTGATTGGGAAGAAGGTCCATCCGGCCTGGCACATCCCCAAATCCTTGCAAGCCAAATACGGCATGGCAGTAATGCCCCCGGGGGAAGAAAACCCCATGGGAGATTATAAACTTACCCTCTCCTGGGGCGATTACGGCATCCATGGCACCGCCATGCCCCTGGGGGTGGGGCGCATGGTGAGCCACGGCTGCACCCGCATGTATCCAGAACATATTAAAAAGCTGTTTTCCATGGTACCGGTGGGGACCTCGGTGGAATATATCTATGAGCCGGCCAAGATCGGCTTCCGCCAGGGCCGCATCTATCTCTCGGTGCACGAGGACGTGTACTACAAAATCCGCTCCATGATCCTGCACGTGCTAAACATGCTGGAGCAGCGGGGCCTGGCGGATCAGGTGGACATGCGCCGGGTGATGCAGGTGGTGGAGGAGCACTACGGCAACCCGGTGGACGTCACCAGGGGAGCGCCCGGGACCGGCGGCCTGGCCCTGAAAGCCTCTTCCCAATAGCGGCTGCATTATTTTCTGACGAATTGGGTCTCCTCAAGCCGAATCATGTCCACGGGGGCCGCTACTCAGGACCCCATTCCCCTTCCGGGCCTCACCTGGCGTTTCCTTTTACCGAGTTGCGTTCAAAGAGCTATTTTTTGTAGCCGCAGGATTTACCGTG
>Ga0307425_1002396_pt1 | contig 10594 bp, 7 predicted proteins | sample SalMarWE160330MG_FD_202152 | JGI IMG/M metagenome (GOLD analysis project Ga0307425, IMG submission 202152) | Salt marsh sediment microbial communities from the Plum Island Ecosystem LTER, Massachusetts, United States - WE1603-30 | ecosystem: Environmental > Aquatic > Marine > Intertidal zone >...
AAAAAATAAAAAAAAAGCCCGCCCCATCATAGGACAGGCTTCTCTTATTAACCAAGTAAATTATAGAGGTTGGTAACAAAAATGCTAAGAATTACAATCCGACAATGTGCCGGTGCAGTTCCTTGGTCTTTTCCATCCGGGCCCGATCCCGCTCCGCCACCAGGGCCGCCAGGCGGTCCTGCATCTTCTGATAAAAGGGTCCGTTGATGTCGTCGCCCCGCATGTGAGCGTCAATGAGTTGCCGGTAACAGCCAATCATGCGGGAAATCATGGACACGGCGTACTCCCGGCCCTGGACCTTCACCGTGGCCAATCCCAGGTCCAGGTAGCCCTTCAACTCATCTCCCAGGATACCGAAGGCCACGTTGGGCTGCTTCCGGATACGCTCGTTGACGGCTTCGATTTTAGCCAGCGGCTGACCCCGCTTGAGTAAGAGCTGGCGGCGCTGCTCGTCGGTGAGGAGGCACAACCGGAAACAGCTGCCGCTCCGGTCGGGCCAGCCTTCGTATTCCACGATCTCGTTGCCCTCTTCATCCCGATAGACCTTGCGGATGTAAGAGTCGGCGATGAGTTCGTGGAATATACAATTTCCCACCCCGCCGATGCAGCGGTTGCCGTGAATCAGGACCTCGGTCTGGAGCCCCAGTTCATCGGCTTCCCGTTTGAACCGGGCCAGCTTCTCCACCGTGTTGATTTCGGTGGAAGCCACCAACTGGGTGGCCCCGTAAGACTTAAACCGGCTCATCTCCTCCTGGGTCTGGATGTTACAGCCTACACTGGCGTGGATGACCAATCCCGGGAAACGCTGATGAATCTCCTGCATCACCACCGGAGTTTTCACAATCACCCCTTCGATCCCGAAGTGGGCGTACTTCTCAACTTTTTGCACCACCAGGGAGAATTTTTCCGGCGGGATCTCCGCGTTCAAGGCGACCCGGACTTTCCCCTGGTATTTGGCGGCAATGCGAACCGCTTCCCCGATCTGGCTATCTTCCAGTTCCCAGGCACATTTCCGACGGCTAAAGCCTTTTGCCCCAACATAAACGGCATTGGCGCCGCTTTGAAAAACCCCCTCCACCATTTCCAGGCTGCCGCCTGGAGCTAACAGTTCATTGATCATTGTCTCACCACACCTCCCTGAGCCTCTGCCACAAAAGGTCCCTCGGCTCTGCGACTTCCTTACGCCAGTGCCTGTGGTAACCCCCAGGAATGGTGGGTTCCTGCCTCGCGCCTATTTCCGGCCGGATTCTTCCGCCTGAGCGGGTTCGGCAGGAAATCTGATGCTGAAGGTTCTCTCTTAATATTATTTTATGCCTACTGCGGGTTTATTTCAATCACTATTAATAAAAAATTTATACCTATGGTCATAAACTAACCGGCCAGAAGAAATTTTACCCGGAGTTTAAAAATTTGTTGCATTTCGCAACATGACACCCCCCGATCCCGGCCGGGTAGCCCCTGGCACCCCCCCGGGCCCCCTCTCACCCGAGCCAACCGGGGCGCACCCAACTCCTCGCCCTCCACCAAAGGCCGGCTGGGCCACGGCCCGGCCGGGCCTCCTCCGGGGCCTCGGTTATGCCGCTCCTCCGCCGCTCTGACGGGAGGCGGTTTTCCGCCTGATTAAGCCCGGAGATAGGTGATGGCCAGGACAAAACAGAGCCCGACCTCCACCGCCCAGGTGAGCAGGTAGATCAGGATCTCCATCTTGGAGCTGTAGTCTTCCTCCAATAAAATGCGATTGGGGTCCCTCAGGATATCCCAGGACCGGATTTCTTTCTCTGCGGTCATGATCGTTCCCTCTTACGAAAAATATGAAAAATTAGATGAAGTCGGCCAGCAGCGCCGCCACGGGTCGCTCTACTTGTTGTCGCACCAAAGGGCCGGCCTGCAGCACCGGATAGAGCTCCTCCAGGGTGGGCCGGGGATGTCGGTAAATCACCCCGATGGGGATGCGGTCCCCCCACTCCTTGGCCTTCTGGTAGGCCCAGAGCTCGTTCTCCGGATCGTAGTCCGGCTCCTCTTCCACGTGATAGACCCGTTTTTCGTACCACGAGAAGGTATTGACCTTGTTAAACGATACGCACGGCTGCAGCACTTCCAACAAGGCAAAGCCCTTATGGCTCAAAGCCTGTTTGTACAGGCCGGTGAGGTGCTCCCCCCGGCCGGCAAAACCCCGGCCCACCCAGGAACACTCCTGGGCCACCGCCAGGGCCAAAGCGTGCAGCGGCGGATAGGGCACTCCCCGAGGCTGGAGCAAGGTTTTATGGCCCAGGTCGGTGGTGGGGGAGGCCTGGCCCTTGGTCAGGGCGTAGATCTGGTTGTTGTGCACCACCAGGGTGAGGTCGGGGTTGCGCCGCCACGCCGCCAGCAGGTGGTTGCCCCCTTCGCCGTAGCAGTCCCCATCCCCGGCCGTGGCCACCACCGTCAGCTTCTGGTTGGCCAGCCGAATCCCGGTGGCCACCGGCAGGGTGCGGCCGTGAATGCCGTTAAAGGTGTTGCACTTGACATAGTGGGGGAATTTCCCCGACTGGCCGATCCCCGAAATGAGCGCCAGCTCTTCCGGGCGAATTTCCAGCTCCGCCAGGGCCTGCTTGAAGGCCTTGAGCATGGCGAAATTGCCGCAGCCCGGGCACCAGGCCGGCTCGATTCCTTGATATATATCCAGCGGCAGCACCGCGCTCTCCTCAGGCCTGCCCGGCCAGTGCCCGGAGGATATACTCCGGGGTCAAGGGCGCCCCGTCATACTTGAGCACCAAATGATCCGCATTGATCCCGGTCTCCTGGCGCAGCAGGCGATTAAACTGGCCGGTGGCGTTCATTTCCACCATCACCAGCTTTTTCGGGCTTCCCAGGGCCGCGGTCACCGCCCCGGCGGGAAAGGGCCACAGTTCGCTGAAATGCACCAGACGGGCCGGGGTCTTCCCGGCGTTGAGGCGGGCCACCGCTTCGGCCACCGGCCCCAGACTGGAGCCCCAACAGGCCAGGGTCAGGGGGGCGTCGGCCGGTCCGGCGGTGGTGATGCCGCCCAGCTCCTGGGCCAGGGCCGTGAGCTTGCGCTGGCGCTTGTCCTGCATCTTGACCCGCACCTCCAGATCCTCGGTGAGGTGGCCGTCAGGCGTGTGTTCATCCGAATCGGCCACCACCACCGGGCCGAAGCCGGGCAGGCGTCGGGGCGAAATGCCGTCCGCGGTCAAGGCATAGCGTTCGTACCCGTCCGCGGCCGGGCCGGTCGAAAGGGCCCGCTCGATCTCGACTTCCTGAGGAAAATCCCCCGGCTCATGGGTGACATTGGTGTCCCCGAAGTATTGATCCGTGATAATAATCACCGGCAGTTGATAACGGTCGGCCAGGTTGAAGGCCCTGGCCGTCAAGGCGAATCCCTGGGCCGGGGTGCCCGGGGCCAGCACCGCCCGGGGAAAGTCCCCCTGCCCGCAGTACAACAGGAAACTGAGGTCGCCCTGCTCGGTGCGGGTGGGCAGGCCGGTGCTGGGGCCGGGACGCTGGGATTCCACGATGACTAGAGGGGTTTCGGAGCAGCCCGCCAGGCCCAGAGCTTCCACCATCAGGGCAAAGCCGCCCCCGGAGGAGCCGGTCATGGCCCGGACCCCGGCGTAGGAGGCGCCCAGGGCCATGTTGATGGCGGCGATCTCGTCTTCCGCCTGCTCCACCACCACCCCCCAGCGCTCGGCCCGGCTTCCCACCGCGTTCAAGACGCTGCTCCAGGGAGTCATGGGATAGGCGCAGAGGAACTGCAAGCCCGCCGCCAAAGCCCCCAGGGCCACGCCTTCGTGGCCGCTCATCAGGAGCCGGGGCCGGGGCGGCTCTACGATCCCCGCCAGGGCATGCCGGTTGCCCCCGGCCGCGCCCTGCCGGTAGCCCGCCGCCGCCGCCTTGTGGTTCCACCCCACCACCTCGGTCCCCTTGGCGGCGAAAGCCTCCAACAGGAGCTGCATCAGCGGCTCCAGGGGAACCTTGAGCAAGCCCAGGAGCGCCCCGCAGGCCCCGGCGTTGATGGCCACTTCCGCGGCCTGGCGGTCGGGCAGCAGATCGCCGGCCTTGAGCGCCAGGGCATTCACCCCGGCAGGCAGGTCGCTGACCTCGGAGGCGTCGTAAATGATCACCCCTTGCCGGGAGAGCTCGTCCCGGTGCCGGGAAATGGATTCCTGGTTCAGGGCCACTAAGAGGTCGATGCCCTCCCGGGAGGACACCAATGGTTGATCCGAGACGCGGATGCGGTTGAAGAGATGGCCGCCCCGGATGCGGGACTGGTAGTCCTGGACGTACAGCACCTGGCAGCCCTGCCGCACCAGAATCCGGGCCAGAAGACCCGTAATGGTATGGACCCCCTGGCCGGCGGCGCCGGCAATCACCATGTTCAGATCAATGGCCATAGCTCCACCTCACCCGGCCTAAACCGGGCTGGATTTTTATCATTACCCGCCTGCCGGGGAATGTCAATACCTATCCTAGGCCCCCAGGCGCCATTTCTCGATTTATGGTTCGGGGGGGAGGGGGCGCGGGTTCCGGCCCTGGGCCCCCACCAGGGCCTTCTGTCTCTTCTCCTACTTCCCCGGTTCCAGGCCGTAGGATTTGAGTTTGCGGTAGAGGTGGGAGCGTTCCAGGCCGATCTTTTCGGCCAGCAGGCTGACGTTGCCCCGGCATTCCTCCAGCTTGCGCCGGAGGAACTGCTTTTCAAACAGGGCCCGGGCCTCCCGGAAGGACGGCACCTGGAGGAAGGGGTCGATGAATTCACCTTCGCCGCCCTCTCCCGCGGTCAGGTCCGGGACGGTAATGGGCAGGTCGGCCGCCTCGATGACGGTCCCGGCGGTGAGGATGGCCAGGCGCCAGACGAAGTTTTTCAGCTCCCGGACGTTGCCCGGCCAGGGTTGGGCCGCCAACAACTCCAGGGCCTGGGGGCTGAAGGTCTTGGGCGGGGCGTCGTTTTCCTGGGCCAGTTCCTTGAGGAAGTGGGCCGCCAGCAGGGGAATGTCCTCCCGGCGCTCCCTCAGGGCCGGGACGGTGAGGGGAATGACGTTGATCCGGTGGTAAAGGTCTTCCCGGAAGGTCCCCCGGGCGATCTCTTCTTCCAGGTTTTTGTTGGTGGCGGCCACGATGCGCACGTCCACCTGGATGGGCCGGTGGCCCCCCACCCGCTCGAAGCGCTGCTCCTCCAGGATGCGCAGGATCTTGGCCTGGGTCTTCAGGCTCATATCGCCGATTTCATCCAGGAAGAGGGTGCCGTCGTGGGCCAGGTCGAATTTGCCCCGATGGCGGTCCGTGGCCCCGGTGAAAGCCCCCTTCTCGTGGCCGAAGAGTTCGCTTTCGATGAGGTCTTCGGGAATGGCGGCGCAGTTGACCTCCACAAAGGGCCGGTGCGACCGGCGGCTGAAAGCATGGAGGGCCCGGGCCACCAGCTCCTTGCCGGTGCCGTTTTCCCCGGAGATGAGTACCGAGGCGTTGGTGGGAGCCACCAGGTTCAGGGCCTCCCGCAGCTTCCGGGTGGCCTCGCTCTTGCCGATGATCTCCTTAACCGGCGCCGCCTGCTGGCGCAGCCGCCGGTTTTCCTCGGACAGGCGGGCCAATTCCAAACCGTTGCGCACCGTCAGCAGGATCTTGTCGGCGTTGGGCGGCTTTTCGATAAAGTCGTAGGCCCCCAGGCGGGTGGCCTTGACCGCGTTTTCCACCGAGCCATAGGCGGAAATCATCACCACCGGCAGGAAGGGATAGCGGCGCTTCAGTTCCTGGAGGACTTCCAGACCGTCCATACCCGGCAAGGCGATGTCCAGGAGCACCAGGTCAGGGGCCTCCTCCCCCACCAGCTTGAGGGCGGCCTCCCCGTCCGGGGCCGACAGCACCTCGAAGCCCTCGTCCTGAAGGATGCCCGAGACCACCCGAAGAATCTGGGGCTCGTCGTCAACTACCAGCAGCGTTCCCGGCATATTCGGCCCTGTGCATGGGGATATCGATAATGAATCTGGTGCCCTGTGGCAGGTTGTCTTCCACCCGGAGGATTCCCTGGTGCTCCGCCACGATGGAATTGACAATGGCCAGTCCCAGCCCGGTGCCGCCCCGCTTGGTGGAGAAGTAGGGCTCAAAGATCCGGATCTTGTCCCGGTCCGGGACCCCAACCCCGGTATCGGCCACCACCAGCTCCACCTGCTCCTGGATTAAGTCTCCCTTAACCGACACGGTGATGGTCCCGCCCCCCGGAATGGCAGCCAGGGCGTTGTCCAGCAGGTTCAGGAGCATCCGCTTGACTTGCTCCCGGTCCAGGAGCAGGGGCGGCAGAGCCGGGTCGGGGTGAAAGTCCAGGGTTATGCGGGGCTGGACCTCCTGATAGAGGAGCAGGGTTTCCTGGACCAGGGCATTGAGGTCCTGGGGGGCCAGGGTCAATTGCGGCAGTCGGGCAAACCGGGAAAATTCATCCACCAGATTCTTGAGTTCATCCACCTGATTAATGATAACCTGAGTACATTCGTCAAAAAGTTGGTCATCCTCGCCCAGGCGGCCGCTAAAGCGGCGCTGCAGGCGTTGGGCCGCCAGCTTGACGGGCGTCAGGGGGTTCTTCACTTCGTGGGCGATCCGCCGGGCCACTTCCCGCCAGGCCGCCAGCCGCTGGGCCCTTTCTAACTCCGTCAAGTCCTCGAACACCACCACCATTCCCAGATCCTGGCCCGCCTCATCTTTGAGGGCTGTGGTTTTGACCAGCAGGTAGAGGGTCTGATCCGGCAAAACCAGGTGCAGAGGCTTTTCCACGGTGCCCCGGGGTGACTTCCGGGCCGCGGCCACCACCTCGGCCATACGGTTATATTCCCCGGGGGGGAGAAGCATCCGGGCTTCCTGGCCCAGGATGTCTTCCCGCTTGAGACGGAGCATTTGGGCCGCAGAATCGTTGATAATGGTCACCCGGCCGGCGGCGTCGATGCCGATAACCCCGGCCGCCACATTTTTCAGGAGGATTTCCATATCCCGCTTCTGGGTGGAAATCAGGGCGTGGCTGTCGCTTAACTGCCGGTAGGTCGCCGCCAGCTGCGCCTGGCTCTGCTGCAAGTCCTGGGTCATCTTGTTGAAGGATTGCACCAGGAAGCCGATTTCGTCCCGCCCTTCCTCATCGATGTGGATATCATAATCCCCCCCGGCCACCTTCACCGTGCCTTCGGCCAGTTGGCGGATGGGGGTGGTAATTTCCCGGGCCATGTAAAAAGCCAGCCAGATGGCGGCCATCAAGGCGATGAGGGTGACGATAATCAGGGTCAGGTAATGGCTGACCCTGACGGGGCTGAAGAGCAGGTGTCGCTGATGCAGGTCCTGGAGGCTCTGGGCCGCGGCCGCGACCTGGAGCAGGTAGGCCTGGGGAATGAGTTGCCGCACCACCACATAACCATCCGGGGAACCGGCCGCATCTTTCAGGGGAACCAGCAGGGTCAAGAGTTCTCCCTGGGGGACGACCTGTCGGATGATCTTTTCCGGGACCGGGGCTGCCAGGTCCCGAGACGGCGACATGACGGGCGGCAGTCGGTCCAGGTCCGGGGCGAAGCTCCCTGCCGCCACCGTGCCTTGGAGATCCAGGATCTCCAGGGCCGACAGGTGGAAGTCCTCCAGGCGCTTTTTGAGGAAGGCTTCCAGGGAACCCCGGTCTTCCTGGCGCCAGTCCTCCCGGTTCATGATCTCCAGGCTTACCACTCGGCCGGAGGCCAGAAGCTTGCCTTTCAGTTGCTGAGGCACCTCGCGGCTCACGCCCAGGGCCTGACTCAGGGATTGCTCCACCTGGCGGTCCCAGGAGTAATCCACCCGGCTGGAGATCAGTTGCCAGGCCATGAAGAAGAGAAACAGGGTGGGCATCAGGGTCAAGGTGATGAAGGCCAGGACCAGCCGGGTCCGCAGGCGGGAGCCAAATACTTTGCGGCGCCGCTCGAAAAAGAGCTTGGACAGGTGGCGGAAAATGAGAAAGGTGAACAGCAGCAGCAGGAAGGTATTGATATTGAGGAGGCCGAAGGCCAGGAGACTGCCGGTCACCGGCTGGCCGCCCCGGTGCACCAGGTGGACTTCCAGGGAAGTAATGGCCACCACCAGGACCAGCGTTATGGCGATAAGGACGCGTTCCCGGCGTCGTTTTTGCTGTTCCGGGGGCGGGGTTTCGATTGGGTGCGAGCGCTTACGCAGCATCAGCGCCTTTTTTCGGTAATCTCACCGTGAAGGTACTGCCACTTCCGGCGATGCTGTCCACCGTGATGGTGCCGTGGTGATCGGTGACAATCTTGTTGGTCACCGCCAGTCCCAAGCCGGTGCCCTTATCCTTGGTGGTATAAAAGGGATGAAAGATCTTTTCCAGCACGTCGTCGGGCATCCCTTTGCCCATATCCTGGACCGCAAACCACACCTGGCCGTTCTTGAAGCCGGAGCTCAAACAAATTTCCCCTTTGCCTTCGGTGGCCTCCAGGGCATTCTTGACCAGATTCAGTAAAACCTGTTTGATCTGGTTGGGATCGGCCTCTATGGGAGGCAGGTTCGAATCCAGCCGGTCCTCCAGGCGGACTCCCTTTTCCGCCAAGGCGTCTCCCACCAAGGCTTTGACCTCCTGGATCACCTGGTTCAGGTCGATTTCCTGTCGGCACGGCTGGACCGGTCGCAGAAAATCCCGCAATTCCCCCAGGAAAGACTCCAGGCGCTTCACTTCGTTCTGGATGATCCGCAGTTTCTCCTGGGAGGCCGGATCCTCGGGGAGATGTCGCTCCACCTGGTTGGCCAAGCCGCCGATGACCATCAGGGGGTTCTTGATTTCATGACTGACATACGCGGCCGCTTCCCCCACCGCGGCGAACCGCTCCGAACGCAGCAGACGTTCATGGGACTCCAGCAACTCCTCGGTCTTCAATTCCACCTGGCGGCTCAGGCTCTTGTTCCAGAAGAAGGCGGTGCCGATAAACGCCCCGCTGGTCCCCAACACGACGAGGAAGAACAAGCCTACCAGGAATAACTCCTGATGCAGCACCTCCCCCACGTCTCCCGAGACTTCCGCCACCGGGGCGGTTACCGCCACCCCCCACAAATTATGCCGGGGATCCTCGACCTCGGTGACCCCCTGAATCAATCCCCGGGTAAAATGGATGGGAGTGAAGGCCACCAGTTTCGGAATTATCCCCGTACGCTGGCGGTGCCACCCGGAGGTGTAGGCGCTCTTTCCTTCCTCTCCCGAGAGAAGGCGGGCCTGGATCCGCTCCAGTTGTTGAAAGGAAATCTTGGGATTGCGGGCGATCCGGACCTTGAGGGCGTCATGACCGACAAAAGTTTTCTCATAGTGGGCCAGGAGGAGGCCGTTCTGGTCGACGATCCAGGCATAGCCGGACTTCCCGGAGCGCACCCCCTTGGTCACTCTGTCGCAGATAAAGGTGGGATCAATCAGAAGTTCGAGAGCCCCAAAGGGCCGGGTCGCATCATTGGTACGGTAGACCTGGGAGATAAATGGCATCAACAGGCGGCTCTGGAAAGGCGGCTCAGTCCAGCGCCTGGTCTCCCCCAGGAACAGATGGCCCTGGTGATCCGGGTTCTGGACCCACTGCAAGGCCGGAGCCGCCAGCTTTAACCGCCCGATGGGGGTCCGGTCGGTCATCTGGCCCCAGGCGGAAATCAGCACCCCAGCCTCATTATACCGGCGCACCTGGACGACCCCCATATGATCCAGGATCTTAACCCGGTCGGCCATAAAAGCTTTGAAGGCTTCAGAATCCGGCTTGATGTTGCGAAACACATTGGGGTAGGAGAGCAGTTCGTTTTCCAGGTAATCGAAGTAGGATTCGACGTTGTCGGCGATTTTGCGGGCCAGGGTCAATTGTTGCTGGTTAAACTGTTCCTCGAGAATGACGGTAACCTTACGGTCAACTCGTTGCCAGGAGGCGTAAAAGAGAATGGATAATAGGGCGGCCCCGGCCACGATGATCACGATGGTCAGGCTCAGACGGATAGTTCCCCGGGACCGGCTGGCTGGCATATCTCATCAACCCCTTAAGGGTTTTAAATCTATCACCTTCCCCCGTTCTTGACAAGGATTCATAGGAAAAACTCACCGGCAGAAAATGGTTCCGGCCCCGCCGCGGCCGCGTCCTCACAAAGAATGGGCTTTCTCCAATTTACAGGCTTCCCAAATGGCGTCCATCTCTTCCAGGGTGGCAGTCTCCGGGGTCTTGCCGGCCTTGGCCAGGGTGCGTTCCACCACGTGGAACCGCTTGATAAATTTATAAATGGTGCGCCTCAGGGCCCCTTCGGAATCGATGTTGAGAAAGCGGGCGACGTTGACCAGGGAGAAGAGCAGATCCCCCAGTTCTTCCTCCCAGGCCGGATTGGCGGGCTGGGACAGGGCCTCCCGCAACTCCTGCCATTCTTCCTCCACTTTCTGCAAAGCCCCTTTGAGGTTGGGCCAATCGAAACCCAGGCGGGCCGCGGCCTCGCCCAGCCGCTGGGCCTGGATCAGGGCCGGTAAAGCCGGGGAAACCTTGCCCAGGGACGGGACCGCCGGCTCCTTCCCCTCCTGGACCTTGGCCTGCTGCCAGAGGCGTCGCAGTTCTTCCTGGGTCTCGGCCTTGGCGTCCCCAAACAC
>Ga0307425_1002397_pt1 | contig 10593 bp, 9 predicted proteins | sample SalMarWE160330MG_FD_202152 | JGI IMG/M metagenome (GOLD analysis project Ga0307425, IMG submission 202152) | Salt marsh sediment microbial communities from the Plum Island Ecosystem LTER, Massachusetts, United States - WE1603-30 | ecosystem: Environmental > Aquatic > Marine > Intertidal zone >...
CCGACCAGCGGCAGCGCCAGCAGACCCTGGGCGGCCTTGCTGAACAGGGTCCATACACCGTAGTAGCCGCCCTCCATACGTTCCCCGGTCCGCAGATAGCCGTATTCCACCGTGTCGGGGATCATGGCCCAGGGCATGGGGTAATGGGTGGACAGGCCGATTCCGGCTACGAACATCATCACGAAGACGAAAATCGTGCCGAGCTGGTGCCCCAGGGCAAAGACCAGCATGCAGGCCGCTGCCATGATCAGCACCCCGACCGCGTAGGTCGTTTTCTTGCCGACCCGCTTGGAAATCCGCACGGCCACGGGTATGAAGATCATGGCCGTGACCAGCAGGATCAGAAGGGCGATCGTGGTCAGATTTTCCTTTTGTTGGATGTACTTGAAGTAATAGATCATCGTGGCGCTGACTATGGAAACGCCGACCATGCACATCATGTATGCCAGAAGGATAAAGATAAAGGGTTTGGTCTTGAAAACGGATATATAGGACTTGAGGAAATTGGTTTTCGGTTTGGATACTTCGGTCAACTTCGGTTCCCGCACCGTGAAAAAGGTAACCAGGGTAGCCCCCATCATTATTGCGCCGAAAACGATGCCCATCACGGAAAATCCTATATTCTTGTTGGGAAGGGAGTTGATCAGGGGCAGCGCCGCCCCGGCGCCGATCAGCGTGCCGATGACCATGAAAACGGCCCGATACCCGTTGAGGCTGCTGCGTTCGTGATAGTCCTTGGTCAACTCCGGCGTGAGGGAGGAGTAGGGCACGTTGACCACGGTGAAGGCGGTGCTGAGAAAACAGTAGGCCGCTACGGCCCACACGAATAGGGCGGCGGGTTTGCTCAGCTGGGGATTGGTGAAGAGGATAATCATGGCGATGAACCAGATGAAGGAGCCGAACAGCAGATAGGGTCGCCGCCGGCCCCAGCGGCTTCGCGTTCTGTCGGAGATGAAGCCCATCAGCGGGTCTGTGACCGCATCCCAGACCTTGCCGATGCCGAAGGCGATTCCCGCAATCCCCGCAGCAAGGCCAACCGTGTCGGTGAAATAGTTCAGCAGCCAGAAGGCTACCACGGTGAAGTAGAGGTTGCCCCCGATATCCCCGATCCCGAAACCGAGCTTGACCTTTACCGGGAGTTTCTGATTCTCGTTCATAGGTCCGATCCTCCTTCGCACCCAGAATGCCTTATTCTCATCCCTCTTCAGAGCGCGGTCAAGCGGATGTTTGCCTTTGGTGCTCAATCAGGTGAGCCGCCCACCTCGGGCGCCTGCTCATTCCAGCCGGATGTTCAGCTTGGTGGTGTGGTCCTTGAAGAAGCGAAAGCCCCCGCCCTCCCCGATAATGCGGAAAACCGCCTCCGGATCATCGACCCGTATTCCCGAGAGGCAGTGGACCGCAAGACCCCGGAAGGCTTCGGCAAGCAGGGGGGTGGAGGGGCCGAGAATCGCCACCTCCCTGCAGCCGGCGGCCAGCCGGAGCAGATCGTCGATCGTGTTGTTGATGATCGAGGTGCCCGTGATGATCGCAACCTGGCTTGCGGGCAGCAGCTGCTCGACTCTTTCTGCCGGTTCGGCCCCCGGTTTTGCGACCTGATCCACGGTGTTTACCTCGACGCCAAGGTTGCCCAGCCGCTCCAGCACCGGCAGGAAGCAGCCGACCATGCAGATGCGGTCCCCCTCCCGGATATCCAGGTGATCGAGGATATCTCCCCCGCGCGCGTTCGGATCGGCAAGCGAATCCGCTATTACGGCGTTGGCTGCGGCCATACCCAGGGCAGAGCTTACCAGCTCCTGCGAAGCGAGATGCTCGATCAGCTGATCCGCATTTCTCCCGGCCAGATTCCCCTGACCGCTCAATCCGGCTCCGCAGGGCTGACCGGAACGCTCCGCGGGGAAGGTGAACCCCACCCCCGTGCTGCCGCTTTCCAGCTGAACGGCACAGTAGATCAGCCCGATCTGGGCCCGCTGTACCCGCCTGTCTGCCCCCTGCTCCATGACAAGAGCGCGGATGTTTTCTGCTACAGTCATCTGGCGGACCCCCTGTTCCTGTTGATTTCGCCCAGCCTGTCGATCAAAGGCCGGATCGTGGGGAACAATGAGCGATAGACCTCCCTGTATATCCGCTCATAGATCTCACTGTTCTCCGAATCCGGAACCCATCGTTCACCCGGTGTCGCCATGGCCGCCGCGGCCTTTCTGCAGTCCGCAAACCAGCCGGCGCCCGTGGCTGCCAGCATTCCGGCACCCAGTGCCGTAGCCTCCGGGTTGGTCAGACTCACCACGGGTCGACCGCCGACATCAGCAAATATCTGACACCAAAGCGGACTGCGGCTGCCGCCGCCAACCACCCGGTATTCCTCGAAATCCTCCACCCCGCTGTTCAGCACATGTTCCACCGCCAGGCGCTGCTCGAAGGCGATTCCCTCCAGGATGGCTCGGTAGAAATGCTCCTGGCCGTGGGCTCCGCTCCAGCCGATCATCGAGCCCGAGGCATTGGGATCCCAGAACGGATTCAACGCGCTGAGCCAATAGGGAACCAGGAGCAGGCCCTCTGATCCAGCTGGAACTCCGCGGGCGCGCCCTTCCAGCAGCTGTTCTACACTGGAGCTGGACTCGGAATCGTTTAAACCCGAGGCGAACTTTTCGGCGAACCAGGCGATGGTGAAGACTCCGCCCTTTATCACGGTTTCCAGATAGTAGCTGTCCGGCACCGCAGCGTAAAGGGTGCGATAAGACAGGTCGGTGCGGTACTCGCTGCTGTACAATCCACCGATCACGGCTGTTCCCAGGTTGAGGTAGGCGGCATCAGCGCCGGTAATATCGGCTCCAAGCCCGGCACACTGCCCGTCCCCGGCGCCCGCGATCACCGGCAGGCCCTCGGGAAGCCCTGTCCGGGACGCCGCGGAGGCGGTAACCGAGCCAATGATCTCCCCGGGTTTGGTGAGTTCCGGGAACTGATCCTGCCGAAATCCGAACTCCTCGATGAGCTCCAACGCCCAACCTCCCGAGCGCATGTCTATGAGTCCCAAAGGATCGGCACAGGCCAGGCTTGTTCGGTACTTTCCGGTCAATCTCTGCACCAAAAAGGCGTGGGCTTCGAGAAATTTTCTGCTCTTGACGAAGATCTGCGGCTCAACCTGGGCGATCCACAGCAGCTTGGGCAGAGCAGGTACCTTGCTAAGGGGCTTTCCCGTAATCCTGTGCAGGCGCTCGGGCTCAAGGGTTCGGGCAATGAACTCCAGCTGACTTCGGCAGCGCTCGTCCAACCACAGGATCGCCGGCCTCAAAGGGGCTCCTTCCCCGTCCAAGGCCACGACTGTCTCCCGTTGATTGCTGATACACAACGCCTCGACTCGGGAGGGAGAAATATCCCGAAACAGCTCATCCAGGGCGCTGCAGAGACTCGCCCACCAGAGATCGGCGTCCTGCTCGTACCATCCGGGTCGGGGATTACTGGTCGGATGCCCTGCCCGCCCCTCTGCCAGAGCCCGACCGGTTCGATCCCAGGCGACGGCCTTGCAGGAGGTGGTGCTGCTGTCCACACCGATTACGGTTCTTCTTGCCACGATGTGCCTTGAGGGGCTATTGTACTACAGTTCCAATGATGAAAAAAGGATCGTCAAAATCTCCCATGACGGGTGTTTTTCAGCTGCGCAACACGATCCAGGAATACGCCTGGGGCTCCCGGAGCGCCATCCCCGAGCTTCTGGGCCGACCCTCCCCTGCGGGCAAGCCCCAGGCCGAGCTGTGGATGGGGGCGCATCCCAAGGCCCCATCACTGGTGCTTCTGCCGGAGGGGAAGCTCATCCCCCTGCCCGAGCTGATCGCCAGGGACCCGGAGGGCACCCTTGGGCCGGTGGTGGCAGAGAGGTTTGGCGGCGGCCTGCCCTTTCTGTTCAAGGTGCTGGCCGCGGCCCAGCCGCTTTCCATCCAGGCCCATCCCAACCTCGAGCAGGCGCGGGCCGGTTTCCGCCGGGAGAACGAGCAGGGGATCCCGCTGGATGCTTTCCAGCGCAACTACCGGGACGACAACCACAAACCGGAGGTGATCTCCGCACTCACCCCCTTCTGGGCCCTGAACGGCTTTCGCCCTGTAACTGAGATGCTGGAGCTGCTGAACTCGGTCGGATTCTCCAGCATCGGACAGCTGATCGCCACCTTCGCTGAAAATCCGAGCGGTGACGGTTTGAAAGCCTTCTTCGCCTCTCTGATGCGCCTGGACGGGGAGGCGAGAGAGCAGGCCATCCGGGAAGCGCTGGCCTGGGCGGGCGGGTCGGCGGGCGATGCTGGGGGTAACGACGGCGCAAGGGGCGACCGGACGGCTCTAAGCCGGACCGCACAGCCTGCTGAGACAAGCCGGGCTGAGGTAGCAGGCTGGCTCCAGCGCCTGGCGGAGATGTACCCAGGGGACATCGGGGTGCTCTCTCCGCTGCTGCTCAATCTCCTGCTCCTGCAGCCGGGAGACACGATGTTCCTGGAGGCGGGGGTGCTCCACGCCTACCTCGACGGCATGGCAGTCGAGCTGATGGCCAACTCGGACAATGTGATTCGCGGGGGTTTGACCCCGAAGCACATGGATGTGGATGAGCTGCTGTCCATCCTGCGTTTCGAAGGGCGTTCTGTTCGGCTGGCTGATTCCACCGAAACGGTTCCCGGTCAGCGGGTGTTCAACACGCCCGCCCGGGAGTTCCGTCTGTCCGAGATACATACCACCCCAAATCGGCCGTACCGCAATCCCGGAAGCGGCAGCATCGAGCTGATGATCATCCTCGAGGGGGAAGGCCGGATCGAGACGAGCGATTCCCTGGCTGTCGGCAAAGGGGATTCCCTGCTGATTCCCGCCTCCGCAGGCCCCTACACCGTCCACGGATCCCTTCACATCTACAGGGCCGACGTCCCACTCCGGGCGGGCCGTACCTGGTAGGCCGCTGTCACAGCGGGTTCTGCTGATCATTTCCGATCCCACAGTCAAGGGGAAATCGTGTATAATGGCGTTGTGAAACCGGTTCGCGACTGGGCCGAAACGATCAGGAAATCCACGGAGAAAGCCTTCTACGGCAAGGAAGAGGCGGTCGAGAAGCTGCTCATAGCCCTGCTATGCCGGGGCCACGTCCTGATCGAGGATGTCCCCGGGGTGGGCAAAACCATCGCTGCCAGGGCGCTGGGTCAGAGCCTGGGGGGCAGCTTTAAACGCATCCAGTGCACCCCCGATCTGCTTCCCACCGACGTTCTGGGGGTCACGGTGTACAATCCCAAGAGCGGGGATTTTACCTTCCGGGAGGGACCGATCCTCAGCAATGTGCTGCTGGTGGACGAGATCAACCGGGCGACCCCCCGCACCCAGTCGGCTCTGCTCGAGGCCATGGCGGAGAACCAGATCAGCGTAGACGGCCGGCGCATCGCTCTGCCGGAACCTTTCTTTCTCATGGCTACGGAGAATCCCGTGGAGTTCGAAGGAACTTTTCCACTGCCGGAAGCGCAGAAGGACAGGTTCTTCCTCTCCCTCAAGATAGGGTATCCGGACCGCAGCTCGGAGGAGCAGATCCTGGAAAGCCAGAGACGAACGACCCATCCGGTCTCGGATGTGGAGGCGGTCACGGAGCTGAAAACGGTGCTGGAGATGCAGAAGCGGGTGGTGGAGGTGCACGTCAGTCCGGCGCTGCGCAGCTACATCCTCGATATCACGGAGCAGACCCGCAGTGAGCCGCGCCTGCGCTTGGGGGTTTCCCCCCGAGGTTCCCTGGCATTGTACAAGGGGGCCCAGGCTCTGGCTGCTGTTCGCGGCCGGGACTACGCAACGCCTGAGGATATCAAGGATCTGTTCATCCCGGTCTGCGCCAAGCGGGTAATCGTGCGCTCGGAGCATCTGGTCAAGGGAATCACCGCGGAGGAGCTTCTCTCCCAGGCGATCGATCGGGTGGAGGTTCCGGTCCTCAAGGGTGTGTGAGTGAAGGCGATCCATCTGCCGGTTCTCGCGTTTCTCCTGGTTCTGGTGCTCTTCTTCCCCCTGCGGATCCTGCAGTTCGTGGCCCTCCTGTACATCGGGGTCATCGGGCTTTCCTACCTGTACTCCCGCATCGTTCGCCGCTTCGTAACGGTGCGCAGAAAAGACCGGGTCCTGAGGACCCATCGCTTCGAGCCTCTGGAGATCACCCTGATCCTGGAGAACCGCAGTTTCCTGCCGGCGGCCTATCTCAACGTCATCGACCAGCAGAACACCTTCTTCGCCTCCGAACCGGGAAACTTCATCGTCAAACTTGGACCCGGGGAACGCAAGACCCTGAGCTACTCGATCGAGAGCCAGCACCGCGGGCAGTACACGGTGGGACCGGCTCTGATCCAGGGCAGTGATCCTCTGGGGTTTTTCCCCTTCCGAATCCAAGCCTCCGAGACCCAGACCCTGATCGTCTATCCGGAGGTCCTGCCGCTGTCCCTGCACAATTCCGAGGGCCTGCCGGCGGGCAACATTCGGGTGGAAAACCCCGTGTATGAAGACATGACCCGCTACCGGACGCTGCGGGAGTACCTGCCCGGGGACAGCCTGCGGCGGGTGAACTGGAAGGCTTCGGCCAAAACAGGGCAGCTGTTCGTGATGGACTACCTTCCCCGGCTCCACGCCCCGGTCCTGATCCTTCTCAACCTGAACAGCCAGGACTACCCGATGCGTTTCCGCTACCACCGCATCGAGCGGGCCGCCGCCCTGGCCGCTTCCCTGGTCGTGCACTTCCTCTCTCTGCGCCAGGAGATCGGTCTGATCGCCTCGGCGCGCATCCAAGGCGAGGAGACGATGCCGGCTGCAGAGATCCGGGGGTCACACGGGCACGCTACCACCCTGCTGGAGCTGCTGGGGAAAATGGAGCCGGCCCCGGGCGGACCGGATTTCAGCGAGCTTCTGTTCACCTCCGGCATCGAGCTGCCGGTGCGCACCCGGGTGGAGGTGATCACCCCGGTGCTAAAGCCTCTGGACCTCAACCGCCTGAGACGGCTCAGGGAAAACAGCTGCACCGTGGAGCTGTTTGTTCTGGGCGAAGAGCTCCAGTCAGCCGGAGAGCTCCGCGGGCAGGAGTTCCCGATCTATTCCGTACAGGATTTCGGCAGTGAGCTCATCCATCGGTAAGCGCTACCTGCTGCTGCTCCGGTCGCTGGCCCATCCGCTGCTGTCGATCTTCCTGCCGCTGCTGTTCCTGCTGAGCACGGATCAGCTGCTGCGGGTGCTCTTCCCCGGCGTATCCTGGTTTCCCCGGCATCTGGCGCCCCTGCTGCTGGCAGCGGGCATAGAGGAGGCGGGGATGGGCAACCTGCTGTTCCGGGAAAGGGCCTCTTTTCCGGCCCGGCTGCGCGAACTGGTGCTGCTGCTGGCACTGGTCTTCGGATATCTGTTCCTCCTCCTGGGCTTGAGATCGGAGCGGGGATTGCATCTATCCCCACTGTTGATCTATCCGCTGACAGCGACCGCGCTGCAGTGGCTGTTTTCCCACGGCATTCATTCCGGATTGAGGGAGCGGGAACTCCTGCTCGGTTCCCTGGCGGGGAAACGGGGGGCGGCGCTCCGACACTCGATGCGGGACTCCTCCTACCAGGCAGGGCTGACCATTAGGGTGCTGCGAAACATCAAGGCCGGGGCGATCATCTTCCAGGTTCAGATCATCGCTGCCCTGATCGTCGCGGCGGTGCTGGAGCGCCGCCCGCCGTTCGGGGGCGCTCTGGTGGTTTCCCTCCATACCGTGGGGGGGCTGCTGGCAATAGGAGTGCTTCACGGCTTCGAAGAGCAGCAGCTGCTTCTGGGAAGCGGCCTTCCCCTGCCCCACGCCCTGGAGAGAAGGCGGGTGCTGTTCTGCATCTCGATCCTGGCGATCACCGCCGCCGTGATCATAGTGGGGGCCCGCAACGCCTCTCTCCTGCCCCTCTCCGCTCTGATCGCCCTGCTCAGGAAGCTGGCCTCTCTGTTTCGCTTTCCAGCAAGGCCCGGGTTCACCGAAACCCTGCAGAATGCCCTGATCGAAAGACAGCGCCTCTACCAGGCTATGCGCCTTTCCCAGCCGGTGCCTCCTGTAAGCCCTCTCGGCCTGCTCCTGGCGCAGGCCATGCGAAGGCTGTTTCGCACGCTTCTGGGCACCGGCCTGTTTCTCTTTCTCGTTTATCCCCTACTGTGCCGGGATTTCATCGACCGGCTGCGGGAATTGAGACCCTTTGCGGCTCTCCGGAGGCGGCTGCAGGTGCTGCTCGGAATCGCCGTCCGATTCTGGCTGCGCATCCTTCGCTGGCTGCGCCGGCTGCGGTTATCCCGCCGGCGGACCGCCCTGACCGTGGAAGATGAGCGGGAAGCTGCGAAGAGGCCGGGTCAGGGCAGGGTCGACAACCGAGCGCTTTCGGTGCGGAAGCGGGTGCAGATGAGCCGGGTTCAGCGGGCATTCCTGGCCCTGATCCGGTGGGGTGAGCGGCTGGGGGTTCCCTACGTTTTTTTCCTCACCCCTCTGGAATATTCCCAGCGGCTGACAGAGGCGGTTCCCGCCGGCCGCGGACAGCTGGCCTATGTCGTGGAGGTGTTCGAAGAGGTGATGTTCTCGACCCACGTGGTGGCCGCCGCCACGATCGCCCGATATGTCCGCACGATCCGCAGCTTGAGCCGTCTCACTGCCCGGGCGGCAGGGGAGGCAGGGAGGAGCCGCTGAACTCCCCGGCCAGCAGATCCACGTCAAGGCTGATGTTGTGATAGGCCACGGTAAGGTACTGGGCCACCTCCATATCGTTCAGCCAGGCCACGTACTTCTCCGCGTCCTCCGTGTTCATGGGGGAGAGGTAGCAGAGCTTGCCGATCATCTTCTTAAAGTACTTCATGTCATCCTCCCGTCTATAGGACCCTGGTGCCGGGGCCCACCGCCGCATCCGGGCGCACCAGCACCACGTCTCCTTCCTCCGGGATCGCCCCCAGCACGAGGACCTGGGAGGAAAAACCGGCGATCTTTCTGGGAGGGAAGTTGGTCACGGCCAGGACCTGGCTGCCGACCAGCCCCTCAGGGTCGTAGCGCCGGGTAATTTGGGCACTGGAGGTCAGTACCCCCAGCTCCCCGAAATCGATCCACATCTTGATGGCGGGTTTGCGGGCCTGGATAAAATCTTCTGCCTTGATTACCCTGCCGGCGCGAATCTCGATCTTGCTGAACTCATCGTAGGTTGCCATGGCGTTCCTTTCGTGCTTGCCGCGCTTACCGGCAATTCTAGTGACCCGTCAGCCGATGCCAGCGTTTGACCAGGCCGGAGGTCTCCTCCCGCCCCTCGGGGTGATAGCCCGACACCAGAATCAGGCGGGCCTTGTGGCGTCCGCACAGAGCCGCCAGCCTCTCCAGGTAGCTGTCCCCGTCTTCGCCTTCCAACAGGGGCAGATGTCCGAAGTAAACGGTGCCGCTGCGCCCGCAGAACGAAAAAATTTCCTCCAGATCGTACATCTCCGGATTTCCCAGGTTCAGGGTGGAGATCTCCTCCATCTGGCAGACCATCTTCAGGAAACCGGGGTGGTGCCCGCAGTAGTGCAGGAACAGCCGCCCGAAGGGCCCGGCCGCCCTCCGGATGAATGGCAGGCAGAAGGTGCGGATCATGTCGGCGGAGATCAGGGTGGCGCTGTCCTCGGAGATGCGGGCTCCGGTATCGGGAAACCAGACCCCAATCGGCATGCCGTGCCCGTGCACCATGGAAATGCTGCGCTCCCCGAGCAGGTCCTTGAACAGCCTGGTGGCTGTCACAAACAGCTGGAGGCTCTGCTCCTGGATCGTCAGGACCTGCTCGGTCCGATCGCTCAGTAGGTAGAGCAGTTCCGTCCCGACTATCAGGTGGGAGAGATCGAAGATCCCCTGGGTGTCCGGGACGTAGGGGTACACCCCCGCCGGGATCCGTCCCTCCCCTTGTCGCCGCTCGAGCAGCCGGTAAAACTCCCGGGAGAAAAGCATCTCGTTATTGAGCAGATCCTGCGGGTCCCGGGGAATCTCGAGCTTCTCGTACTGCTCCGGGCTCAGATGGCCGGCCAGCCAGGGGTGTAGCTCCGGCTGCAGCTCGATCGGCAGGCCCAGCCCGCTGGGCAGGAGGGTGGTTCCCAGATCGGAGCGCATCGTGGGAATGCCGTCGTCGATCATCTCCAGATGCGGTTCGATCTCGAGAAGACGCTCTTCCAGGTGCTTCTCCACATCCCGATGCTGCTCGATCAGGTCGTGGCGCAGGTAAGGCCTGCCTTTGGCCAAATGGGGGTCAGTGAACAGGATGGGACAGGCCCCCCCCCTTTTCCAGAACTCTTCGAAGAAGCGGAACTTCTCGCGGATGACCTCCTGCATACATCAAATGACCCGAACCTTGACCACTACCTTGCGCGCGGGCCCCGGGCCATCCCAGGCGCAGTTGGGCTTGTGGCCGTCCTCCGGGTGGAACACGGCGAAACTGCCCGGGGTCAGCTGCAGGCGCGCCCGAGGGTCGCCGGCCAGAAAAATGATGTCCTTCCCATCATTATATTCACCCGCAGGCGCCAGCTCCTCGAGAGGAGCCCAGTAGATGATTTCCCGCCCGGAGAGGATGAACTGGATGTCGATGTATTTTCGATGCGCTT
>Ga0307425_1002401_pt1 | contig 10586 bp, 5 predicted proteins | sample SalMarWE160330MG_FD_202152 | JGI IMG/M metagenome (GOLD analysis project Ga0307425, IMG submission 202152) | Salt marsh sediment microbial communities from the Plum Island Ecosystem LTER, Massachusetts, United States - WE1603-30 | ecosystem: Environmental > Aquatic > Marine > Intertidal zone >...
ATACGGGTTCTCGCGAGGACGGATCACGTCGCGATCTGTAACCGCAGCACTCCTCACATTGTCACCGAGACTCTGCCCGGTCACAGTCAGCGTGCCAGGGTCGAGGAGGCCGTGATCGACCAGGTCGTGCATAAGGGCCTGAATCCCGCCGGCACGGTCCAGATCCTGGATATGGTGCCCACCTGCTACAGGGCTCATACGGCACAGGTGCGGCGTACTCTCGCTGATCTCGTTCAGTTCGGAAAGCGGCACGTCGATACCTGCCTCATGTGCGATCGCGATCATGTGCAGCACAGTGTTGGTCGAACCGCCGAGCGCCATGTCGACTACGAATGCATTCCGCACTGCTGCGGGAGTCAGGATGTCAGAAGGCCGGATGTTCTGCTCTAGCAGCGACATGATCTGGCGCCCAGCGTCCTTTGCCAGCCGGGTACGCCGTGCCTCCACCGCAGGGATCGTGCCGTGTCCCGGCAAGCCCAAGCCGAGTGCCTCGGTCAGGCAGTTCATGGTATTGGCGGTAAACATGCCCGAGCAAGAGCCACACCCCGGGCAAGCGACCTCCTCCAGCCCCAGGAGATCCTCCTCAGTCATCGTACCCGCGATCACGCTGCCGACACCCATGAACACCGAATTCAGATCGGCCACCTCGCCGTGCCAGTGCCCAGCGAGCATGGGACCGCCGCTGATCACGATGGTGGGAATGTTGATGCGCGCTGCGGCCATCAGCATGCCAGGTACGATCTTGTCGCAGTTCGGAATGAGCACCACGGCATCAAAAGCGTGGGCTTCTACAACCGTCTCTACCGAGTCGGCGACGAGTTCACGGCTGGCGAGTGAGTACTTCATTCCCGCGTGGTTCATCGCGATACCGTCGCAGACACCGATCGTCCCGACCTCGAACGGCGTGCCACCCCCAGCGTGGATGCCCGCCTTGACCGCATCGGCGATGCGGCGTAGATGCGCATGCCCCGGGATCACTTCACTGTACGAGTTGACGACGCCGACAAACGGCTGCTCCAGTTCCCACTGTGTGTAGCCCAGTGCACGTAGCAGCGAGCGGTGGGGCGCGCGCTCTACACCCTTCTTAACTGCATCACTCCTCACGGCCTTCTCCTTGTCTAGTAGTTGCTTTGACTCTGTGTCTCCTAAACAAATGGCGCCCTCGCCCGGCGGGCGTAGCCGGAATCAGGGCGCCATTGCACTGCTCCATAGAGGCAAGGCTGGCGGATCGGGATCCGCGGCCCTGCCTGAGCGAATTGAGGTCAGCGACAGGAGTCAATGAGCCAAAAAAAGGGCCTCCCCGTTGGGAGGCCCTTTGCGATGTCCGTTCTTACCTTGACGCTACCTCGATGCTCTCCCAAGCGCTAAATCCTCCTTAATCAGGAGGCTAAGCAGAACCAGAACAACTAGGGAGAGCACAATCTCGGCGTTCATGTGGCCCATTTCTCCAGCAGTTTCGCTCAGTGTACCACGTTCCCCAACCCTTGTCAAATCGACTAACCAACTTGCGTGTCCCGTAGAAGGGTCCGACGGATCACACGACTTTACAGTCGGAGATCCGTCCCTACGGGAGACAATCGGCGCACCCGGACACCTATCCCTACGCAGCCCTAGGTCGCTGCCTGAAGAACGCGAACCTCGGCCGATAGGGCGTCGACGAACATCAGTCGCCCCCGCAGCAACTCGCCAGCACCTGTCAGCAACTTGATCGTCTCCTGCACCTGTAAGGCGGCGATGAGCATAGGCGAAGGCGCTGGTGTGCCCAGCTCTGCCTCCGCGCCGTGCTCGGGAAGCTCCCCATCGCCATACAGCGCACGGAGGCCCCCGTCCCCGGGCAGGATCGTCATCACCTGTCCCATTGCCCCCGCTATAGCGCCGTGCACCATCGGCACACCGGCTTCTGCAGCCGCATCCTGCAGCATCAATCGCGTGGGCAAGCGGTCGAGCGCATCGATCACGACATCGACTCCTTGGAGGATGCGCTGCAGGCTCTCGTCGGTGGCATACTCGGCGTAGGACTGCACCTCGACGGCGCCGTTGACCTGCCGGACGCGTTCTGCCGCCACGTGCGCCTTGGATTGACCCAGGTTGTCTTCGCAGCTCAACACCTGCCGGTTCAGGTTGTGATCGACAAAGACGTCTCCGTCTACCAGGACGAGCCGCCCGATACCCAACCGGGCCAAGCCCTCCACCGCGTAGCCGCCCAGCCCTCCCAGGCCGATGACCGCGACGCAGGCACAAAGCAGCTTGAGCTGTCCTTCGAGTCCCAGGAGACCATAATTCCGCGCGTACCGTCGAGGAAGGATACCCGCTTCGAGCAGCGCGAGCTCGGCCTCTTTTCGCGACAACCTCAGCTCTTTTGCCAGGCGCTCTACGTTCGCCAGACTGATGACGTTCACGCCGTCGGCTTCCTCAACGTAGCGAGCCACACTCCCTGCAGTGAGGGTCATCGCTTCCTCTTGCGCTCGTCCCCCGGCGGAGCGGGCCGGATGCCATCGTACACGCGTCCAGTCCCCAGAACGCGCAAGATCACACTTGGCTGCCGGTTCAGCGCAGCACCCAACTCTACCGGCGTCAACGGTTCGTTCCCATTGGCCAGGAAGGTACGGAACACTGCGTCCGTGAGCGGCGTCGCATCCGTGATATAGTCGGGCCGGGTGCTGCAGTGCGTACGGAGGGCATGCCACAACCCATCTACGGCCTTGACCTCGGCTGTCTCTGGGTCGATCCAGTCGACCGTCTCCGAACCCAGATGCGACGTGTAGACGTCGCGGCACTCGGGACAGAGATGCTGGTACAAGTGTACCCGCAGATCGCGATTATCCTGCTCCCACCAATCGAAATCGATATGGAATTCCGTATTCAGAGTCGGTCTTGTCCAACGTGCCATTCATACTCCCCTTGTCGTCTCTTGCGTTCGGGCGATGTGCCACAACCGGGTCACAGCCTCAAGCTCCCCCTTGCAGAACCCAGTATCCGTCGCCCGTGGTGATGAACTGCCGCACACCGAACAACGTCGCAAAAACGAGCCCTGGTGGGCAGCGGCGCAGGACATTGACTGCCGTATACAACGTCTTACCATGCACGGTGACGCTCGGGTTGAGCTTGGCCAGTTCGAGATATACGAGCCGTACCAGTTCCCGGAGCGGCCTATCGAGCGCTCGCTCTTGCGCCCTCAGTGCGTCACCGATCTCGCGATCAGGTTCATCGATCAGGCACAATTCGTCGTACTCGCACGCGACGGGGCGCTTTTGCATGGAGAAGCCCAGTCCTCCCTCAGCGTCCATGGTCACCATCCGCGTCCATTCCCGCTGCATGCGCCGTGGAATCAGGTCGACTGCCACGGTATGTGGATCATCTACACGCTCCAGCTTGATGTACGCGCCGGCTGGAATCTCATTCGCCTCATACCACGCTTCCAGGCCATAGACGTAGTGATGCTCGTGGACCACCCAACCCTTGAACTCGCTGCCCCCGGCACGATCCAGAAACGCGATCTGCGTGCGCTGCCCGGGCAATCCGGCAGGAAAGAAAACGCGTGTGCGCTGAGTCAAGGGAAGCGTGCCATAGCGCCAGTGCGGGTAGGTCAGGATAAGAGTGAGTTCTTGCGCTGCTGCTGCCGTGGGAGGTGCGACCAGGCGCGAGGCTTCATCGTCGATTTCTCGCTCAATCTGAAGATGCGTAACGTCCAGCACGGTTCGATCGTACGACACAGGCTCGTAGCGCAGGTGCTCGGGCGACGTGACGGCGTTCTGTGGAAGCCACCGCCGCAGCGCCCACAGGATCTGTTTCTCGTCACCGACATCAACGAACCGATCATCCTGGGCGATTTTGGCATCGAGTACGAAAACCTTGACTTCGGTTGGAATTTCCTTGGGCAGGTCGAGCTCGCGAAGGAGCTGCTCCGGGGCAAGTGGCTTCTCTTCCATCACCAGCATTGCTTCCGCAATGTTCAGCAGTCCAATGTGCACATCGGGTGCCATCCCCTTTGGCAGCCAGTAGTCACGAAACTCGGTAAAGTCGGGATCACCGGCTAGGTAGCTCGCAAGCCTTTCCTGAACGACGTCTCCATAACTCTCGAACAGATCGGCTGCGGAGACGGTGAGCAAGTTGGCTGCATCCACCTCATCGGGAAGGGAAAGCTTGTGCGGCGCTTTCAGATCAGCAGCAAACTCGCGCACCTCTTTCGGAGCGCCAGACTCTCGTAGCCTACCGCCGTCAGGGGGCAGCCCCGCCTCTTCCCCATCCGCGAACTCGACGGCAATCACCCGAAAGCCCTCGTACTCTGGGTTGTTGCCCTCTCGTTCGCCCACCACCGTGCCTAGGGCGAAATCCAACTGCGGGAACACCAGATGTTCTCCAACCGCGAATGATGCATTGGGCCGGTAGATCCTCCCGCGCATCAGTTGCCGGCGTATGAGATTCTCTTCCCGGCTATAGTAGTGAGTGATCAGCGAGCTAGAGAGCTCTGACAGCGACAGCGGGCGATGCTCATCGAGAAACAGCTCTTCGATGAAAGGCACATCCTCATCCGTCACGGCAAACTCGTCTTGCCAGAATGCCTCTGTCTGTATCTTGCGTTCTGTCATAGGGTCCTCCACTATGCAGGGTATCTTGATCTGCCGGATAGCTGTGCTATAATGATGCCCGAGGAGGAAAAATGTCCCCTAGGGAAGAGTCTCACAAGCAAGGACTCACAGTGGTCGCAACCACATCTGGGATGCTGCGGGCCGAGATCCTCAAATCCAAGCTGGAGAACGCTGGCATCCCGGCGATGCTCGAGTATGAGGCCGCCGGGCCGGTGCTGGGCATCACGGTGCCCGGCCTCAACCTCAGCCAGGTGCGCATCCTGGTGGCTGACCAAGACGCAGCAGACGCTCACCGCATCCTGGACACGCCTCCCCCACCTGGCTGGGAAGAGGAAGCGATCGAGTCTGAGCCCGAGTCCTAGCATCTAGCCGAAGCCCATTTCCTGGCTCCGGAAATGGGCTTCGGTCTTGCTGAGCCGAAAGACATCAGCTCATATCGTCGAAATCGTCGTCGTCGTCCGTATCGTCCTCGTCGGCATCATCGCCGAGGAAGACGTTGAGGGCATCCAGCTCGTCTTCGTCCAGATCCTCTTCGGACATAAAGTCATCCAGGTCGAACGGCTGTTCGCCGAGCCCTCGGCCCAGGCTTTCGGCCAGCAAGTCGAGGCCCTCAGACCCGCTTGCTCCGCCCAGCTCGACTCCGAGGATGGCCTCAACGGCCTCCTCCGGCTGTGTCGTGGCTGCGAGCTCGCGCTTCTTGTATTCCCAGAAGCCGGTACCAGCCGGGATCAGCTTGCCGATGATGACGTTCTCCTTCAAGCCCTTCAGCTCGTCTCGCTTGCCCTCGATCGCCGCGCCGGCCAGCACCTTGATTGTGTGCTGGAAGGAAGAAGCCGACAGGAAGCTCTCCGTATTCAGTGCTGCCTTGGTCACACCTAGCAGCACCGGCTTGGCAGAAGCAGGATCTCCCCCTTCGCTCACCACGCGCTGGTTGATCTCGCCAAACTCGCCCCGCTCTACGAGATCACCGGGCAGCAGTTCGGTGTCGCCTGAGCGCAGAACTTGCACCTTGGACAGCATCTTGCTGACAATCACCTCAAAGTGCTTGTCGTGGATGGGCACACCCTGCGAGCGATACACTTTTTGCACCTCTTGCAGAATGTACAGCTCGGTCGCCTCGCGGCCCAGCACCTGAAGCAGTGTGTGTGGGTTCTTGGTGCCTTCGGTGAGCTGGCCACCAGCCTCGATCTGCTGTCCTTCGCGAACGAGCAATCGTGACGAAGATGGGATCTCGTATTCGCGCTCCTCGCGATCTTCATATACCACCGCGATCCCGTCATCCTCCCACACGACGCGCCCACCGGTATCGATCACGATCTCCTTGTCTCCGCGCGTCGCGATCACTGTGCCTGCCTCGATCTCTTCTTGTCCTTCCTCCAGCAGCACCTTCCAGCCACGCTTGAGTGCATACTCGTCGCGCACCAACTGGCTGTCGATCACCTTAACTGTACGGATCCCGTCTGGCGTGCGATGCACCTCGACCCGTCCACTGATATCAGAGACGACGGCTTCGCCCTTGGGGTGCTTGCGGGCCTCCAGCAGCTCTTCCACTCGCGGCAGCCCGTGCGTGATGTCCCCACCGTGCGCCACACCTCCCGTGTGGAACGTCCGCAGCGTCAACTGCGTCCCAGGTTCCCCGATCGACTGCGCCGCCACGATCCCCACCGCCGCACCCAACTCCACCAGCTCCCCTCGCCCAAGGTCTCGCCCGTAGCACTGCTGGCACAGCCCCTGCCCCAACTGGCACGTCAGCGGCGAACGGATGAACACTTCCTCCACCTCCGCCGCCTCCACCCGCGCTACCGCCGCCTCGTCCATCAGCGCCCCGCGCTCGTACAGCACCTCCCCACTCTCCGGGTCCAGCACCGGCCCAGCCAGCACTCGCCCCAGGATCCGCTCCCCCAACTGCGGCAGGTTCGGGTCCTCCGCGTTGTCGCTGCTCCGCACCCACAACCCCGCGCGCGTCCCACAGTCCACCGCGTTGATGATCATGTCCTGCGCCACGTCCACCAGCCGCCGTGTCAGGTACCCAGCGTCCGCCGTCCGCAGCGCCGTGTCCGCCAATCCCTTCCGCGCCCCGTGCGTCGAGATAAAGTACTCCAGCGCCGTCAGCCCCTCCCGAAAGTTCGACCGGATCGGCAACTGGATGATCCGCCCCGACGGGTCCGCCATCAGCCCGCGCATCCCTGCCAACTGCGCGATCGGCCCAAACCCTCCCTTCGTCGACCCGGAGCTCGCCATCACATAGATCGGCCCCTCCGGGTCCATCGCCTCCCGCACCGCATCCGATACCTGGTCCCGCGCTTCACTCCACAGCTCCACCGTCCGCGTGTACTGCTCGTCTTCCGTCAGCAGCCCTCGCCGGTACTGCCGCTCCACCTCGTTCACCTGCGCCGCCGCCGTACTCAGGATCGCACCCTTTTCTTCCGGCACCACCAGATCGCTCACCGCGATGCTCGTCCCCGACCGCGTCGCGTACGTGAACCCGATGTCTTTGATCCCGTCCGCCAGCGCTGCCGTCTCTTCCTGCCCCAACTGCTGGTACGCCCGCCCGATCAGCTCCTTCAGCGTCCCCTTGTCCTGCACCTCGTTCACAAAGCGCAGCTCCTGCGGCAGGATGTCGTTGAACAGCACGCGCCCCACCGTCGTCTCGATCGGCGCCCCCACGCTCTCGCTCGCTTCCTCTGTCCACCGCATCAACTGGATCTTGGCGTGGATGTGTACCTTCCCCAACTGGTAGGCCAGAATCGCCTCGTCCATGTCGGAGAAGCGCATCCCCTCCCCGCGCATCCCATCCTGCGCCATCGTCAGGTAGTAGCACCCCAGCACCATGTCCTTCGTCGGCCCGATGATCGGCTCCCCATCCGCTGGCTTGAGCAGGTTCCGCGTCGACAGCATCAGCTCGTACGCTTCCCGCACCGCCTTCTCCGACAACGGCACGTGCACCGCCATCTGGTCCCCGTCAAAGTCCGCGTTGAACGCCGCGCACACCAACGGGTGCAACTGGATCGCCTTCCCTTCCACCAGGATCGGCTCGAACGCCTGGATCCCCAGCCGGTGCAGCGTCGGCGCACGGTTCAGCAGCACCGGCCGCGTCTTGATCACCTCTTCCAGCACTTCCCACACCTCGGGCCGCCCCCGCTCGATGATGTGCTTGGCTCCCTTGACCCCATTGGCATAATTGTGTTCCACTAGCTTGGCGATCACAAAGGGCCGGTACAGCTCCACCGCCATCTCTTTCGGCAGCCCACACTGGTGCATCTTTAGCTTCGGCCCAATCACGATCACCGACCGCCCAGAGTAGTCCACCCGCTTCCCCAGCAGGTTCCGCCGGAACCGCCCCTTCTTCCCCTTCAGCATGTCCGACAGCGACTTGAGCTCCCGCCGCCCTCGCCGCGACAGCGCCTTCCCGCGCCGCGAGTTGTCGATCAGCGAGTCCACTGCTTCCTGCAGCATCCGCTTCTCATTCCGCACGATCACGTCCGGCGCGCCCAGGTCCAGCAGCCGCTTCAGCCGGTTGTTCCGGTTGATCACCCGCCGGTACAGGTCGTTCAGGTCCGACGTCGCAAACCGCCCCCCATCCAACTGCACCATCGGCCGCAGGTCCGGCGGTATCACCGGCAGCACCGTCAGGATCATCCACTCCGGCCGGTTCCCACTCTTCCGCAGCGCCTCCACTACCCGCAGCCGCTTCGTCGCCCGCTGCCGCCGCTGCTTCGACGTCCCGTGCCGTACCTCCTCCCACAGCTCTACGGACAGCGTCTCCAGGTTCAGATCCTGCAGGTACTCGTAGAACGCCTCCGCTCCCATCCCCGCTCGGAATACGTTCCCCCATTTGCTCCGCAGCTCCCGATACCGCGCTTCCCCAAAGAACTGCATCGCCGCCAGGCTCTTTAGCTCGTCTACGTCGTCGTCGTAGGCGTCCTCCAACGCCGCTACACGCTCCGCATACGTCTCTTGCTGCTGCGCCTTCTCGTCACTCACCGCTTCCCGGATGTCGGCATTGATCGCATCCAGGCGCACCACCGTCTCTTCCCGCTCGTCCCCTACCTCCGTCTGCAGGTCGCTCAGCGCCCCCTGCACCAGCTCGTTCAGTCGCATCAGGTGCTCGCGCGTCACCGTCTCTCCCTGCGAGACCACCAGCTTCTCCCCGCGCGATAGGGTCAGGTCCGCTCGCGCTCCCTTGCCCATCTGGTTCTCCAGCGAGGCCGACAGCATCTTGGCCTCGCCCATGATCGCTTCGGTCCCCTCCGCCAGGCGCTCTTCCAGCTCGCGCCGCGTCGACAGCAGCCCGTCCGTCACCTCTGACATCCGCGCCGTCAGGTCGTGCTCTACCTCCTGCAACTGCGCCTGCATCTCTTTCTCCAGGCGCTCCTTCTCGCGCTCGAACTCTTCCTCCAGCCGCCGCAGCGCGCGCTGCCGCGCGTCCTCGTCGACCTTGGTGATGCCATACTGGGCAAAGTACAGCACTCGCTCCAGGTTGCGGCGCGAGATATCCAGCACATAGCCCAGGTAGCTGGGCACGCGGCGCGTGTACCAGATGTGTGCGACCGGCGCTGCAAGCTCGATGTGGCCCATCCGTTCGCGGCGCACCGATGACCGGGTCACCTCGACCCCACACTTGTCACAGACGATGCCTCGGTAGCGCACGTTCTTGTATTTGCCACAGTAGCACTGCCAGTCCTTGGTTGGGCCAAAGATGGCTTCACAGAACAGCCCATCCTTCTCTGGGCGCAGGCGACGATAGTTGATCGTCTCTGGCTTGGTGACCTCGCCATACGACCAGGAAAGGATCTCGTCAGGAGAAGCTAAGCTAATCTGAATGGCCTTGAAATCTTGGTTCTCCAAAGCGTACCTCCTAGGTGATTGTATCCACAGAGTGGTAGATGCTAGCCGACATAGCGCTGTACACCAGCCGTGTCGCGCAGCCCCAAAAGACGGGCAACCTCGGCCACATCTCGTTCCATAAGTGCGTCATGAGCAAATGTGTAGCGAAGTGCCTGGGCAGACACCCCGTCCAGGCCGGCCACACGGGCATAACTCGAAACCAGACGCTGCACGGTACGTACCGACAACGGCTGGCCCTGTCGGCTGACAAAGAGGGCATCGACATCGGGAGCAGCGGCGCGGACTCGAAGATAGCCGCGCAACGCTGCACATGCCTCCGATCCGAGCACCAGACCCCGGCCACCGGATTCAAGATCCTCGCCGATCCACAGGTAGCCGTAGCCGACCTCCAGATCTACGTCCTCCATACAGAGATCGACCAATTCCCGGACCTTGATCCCAGTGTCCAGCAATACCAGCAGAATGGCGCGATCGCGCCGACTCAGGCTGCCGCTCGAATTTCCATCCGCTCCTCCGCTGGCAGCGCGAAGCAACCGGTTCACTTCCTCGGGGTCGAGAACTCGTGGGGAAACCGATGACCGATCGCTCGCGCGCTCGACGTCGCGAGCTGGATTATACGAGCAGAGCCTCGCCTGCACCGCAAAGTCGTAGAACTTGCGGACAGCCTGTAGACGCCGGTTAACGGTAGAGGTGGACCGGCCCTGCCTCTGCAGGTAGTGGCAGTAACGACGGATATGACGGGCACTTGCCTCCAAGAGTGACAGCCCCCCCACGAGCGAGTCCTGGCACCAACCGGCAAAGTTCTGTAGGTCCGCGGTATAGTTTGCGATCGTTGCCGGTGCCATGCCCAGCGCTACGATATGCTCCTCAAACTGGGCCAGCAGCCCATCTGCATCCATAAACTGTCCCATCGCACAAAAAGAGCGAGGAAGTCCGTGCAGGGCACGCTTCGCTTCGCTCTGACCATACACCATTGACTGGCGGTCTATGTTCGGATTATGCGACACAATTATAGCACAATCAAGGAATTCGGTCAAGACCCAGTGTAGAGGAGTTCTATATGGCAGAAAGCTCATTTTACACGAAATCGCCAGGAATGCAAATCGCGGCATGACACTCAGCAAAGTGCGGGGCAACCGAAAACGCAGG
>Ga0307425_1002402_pt1 | contig 10583 bp, 8 predicted proteins | sample SalMarWE160330MG_FD_202152 | JGI IMG/M metagenome (GOLD analysis project Ga0307425, IMG submission 202152) | Salt marsh sediment microbial communities from the Plum Island Ecosystem LTER, Massachusetts, United States - WE1603-30 | ecosystem: Environmental > Aquatic > Marine > Intertidal zone >...
GCGTCGGCGAGTCGGGGACATTCTGGTTCTCCGATACGCCTGAGATTGCCGGCTCGAACACCTGGGGCAACGCCTGTGTCCGAATCTGCTCCTGGGCCAGGCTCATCGAGACCAAAACTGGCAAGGCGTTCTATATCTTCAACCTCCACCTGGACCACGTCTCGCAGCCGTCCAGGGAGAAAAGTGCCGCCCTGCTGGCCGAACGCATTAAGAACCGAAGATATAAAGAGCCGTTTGTGGTGACGGGCGATTTTAACGCCGGCGAGGACAATCCTGTGATAAAGTATCTCAAGGGCGATATCGCTGTCGAGGGCCCCGATGGAATTAAAGCGAAAACGCCCGTTCCGATGGTAGATACGTTCCGCGTCCTGCATCCGGACGTAAAGGACGTCAGAACCGCACACGAATTCAAGGGGACCCGGCAGGGCAATAAAATCGACTACATCTTTGTGCCGCCAGGAACAAAAGTTCTCGAAGCGCAGATTCTGTATGACAATGTTGACGGGCGGTATCCTTCAGACCACTACCCGGTGATTGCGTCTTTCATGCTTAACGTACCATCCTGATCGCTGCTTTCTCTTCAAACAGGTTGCGATAACTCGACGGATGATATAGTTTGAAATCGATAGCGCGGATATATTCTTCGGGTCCGCAGTGACGAACGTTTTCAATCAGCGCGGAAATCTGCTTCTGCGAGCGAAAGGCACCAATCGCTTTTAGCTTGTTCTCAAGATATGAAATCGGCGTTCGCATGCGTAGTGTCGGTGGTTCGGCGAAGTCGCAATAGACAGCATAGGTGTTGACATAGGGCACTTTTTCCAGGGGCTCTCCCAGTTCCGGCCAGATATTGCCCGCGGAGTGGAACAAGCTGATTAGAAACTCATCGTATATGATACGATGGTCGGGATGCAAATCATTCCAGGTCGGCAGGAAACACTGCGTCGGCTTTATCATTCGCAGATGATGCGTGAAGGCATTCTGCAGGCCGGTAAAACCGCTGATGGCCACGGGATCATCAGGATTGGCCGGGCGCCGGCCGCGGTGATTGCTGAGCTGACAGTCCGGGAAGCCGAGCCAGATGATATTCTTCTTCGGCACGCCCAGGCTCTGGTAGCATTCGAAACTTTCGTTGCGCCGGATATCGGCGATGCTGTCTTTCTCGTCGAGGCTGCAGTAGCCCATGCTGCCGTCGGTAACGATGAGGATATGGACAGGGACCTTTTCCCGTTTAGCCAATTGAATAAGCAAGCCCGCTCCCAGAACCGCATCGTCATCATGAGGGCTTATCATCAGGAGCCGCTCTTTTTTACCTTGCCAGTGTCGCGAAATATCGGCAAGCTTCGAGCCGGTCCTTCGTTCATTTCCGACCAAGCGTACAAATTCGAAATTTTCTTGCATTTGTCTGAACTCACAGCTAAAGTAGAAAGTCAACCATACAAAAAAGGGTGACAACGGATTATTAATTTATACAAAACAAGGAACTACCAAGGATGGATATTATAGGCGGTTTTAGGGAGAAAGCAAGAGGGAAAAATCTGTCGGTTGTTTTACCGGAGGGCAGAGATGAGCGAATAATTCAGGCCGCACGGAGGCTTAAGGACGAAGATATTGCCCGGCCGATTGTGCTAGGGAAACCAGAACAGATCAAAACGGCGATAGAAAAAGCCGGCGTTAATCTCGACGGTATCGAGACCATAAATCCAAAAGAAAATGATAGAATCGAGTTTTACGCGGAAAGATACAGCAACCAGAGGGAAGGAATCTCAGTCGCCGTAGCAAGACGCATCGTCGTCAAGCCGTTGTTCTACGGGGGCATGATGGTGGCGTGCGGCGATGCCGATACTGCCGTGGGCGGAGTCGCCAGTGCGACCACAACTTTGATTCAGGCGGGTGTCTTAACCGTCGGATTGGTTCCCGGCATAAAAACTCCTTCCAGCTACTTTCTAATGGTAATTCCGAAATTTCTTGGCGAAAAGGACAAACCGTTTATTTATGCCGACTGTGCCGTCAACGTCGATCCGAGCGCCGAGCAATTGGCGGATATCGCCCTGGCTTCTGCCGTAAGTGCAAGGAGACTCTTAGGCCAGGAGCCCCGGGTTGCTTTGCTGTCATTCTCCACAAAGGGCAGCGGTGCCGGTGCGAGTGTGGACAAAGTCAGGGAGGCTCTGAGAATAGCGAGGCAGCGTGAGCCCGGCCTGGCTATCGACGGGGAATTTCAGGCCGACTCTGCAATCGTACCCAGAGTGGCCGCGAAGAAAGTCAAAGATGAAAGTGCCGTTGCGGGAAAGGCCAACGTCATAATTTTCCCCGACCTGAACTCGGGGAACATCGCTTATAAGCTAACGCAGTACATGGCCGACGCTCAGGCCATCGGGCCGTTCCTGCAGGGATTTGCTAAACCCATCACGGACCTATCGAGAGGGGCAACCGTAGATGATATTGTCGCGACGGTGATACTCACTTTGGGTCAATTGTTGGAAAACACAATGCTTGTATGAAACAGGCTCGGAAAATGTTCGAGAGGACAACTCGGAAATGAAAATACTCGTTATCAACGCAGGAAGTTCGTCGGTCAAGTATCACTTATACCAGATGCCGCAAGCGGAGATTCTCGCCGGAGGATTCGTCGAGAGAATCGGAGAAGAGACCTCCGAACTTTCCCACTTTTATAACGGCGAAAACTACACGGCGCCGGCAAAGATAGAAAGTGTCGAAGAGGCGATGAAACTTATACTTCAGACGCTTGCCGACGGGCAGGTGGGAGTTTTGCAGCACATATCTGAGATCGATGCCGTCGGCCACAGGGTAGTTCACGGGGGCGAAGAATTTACCGGTTCGGTAATAATCGACGAAGAAGTCATTGCCTCGATCGAGAAATTTGCGGACCTGGCTCCCCTGCACAATCCGCCGAACCTTGCAGGCATCCGGGCTGCCCAGCGTCATTTGCCGAATACGGTACAGGTCGCCTGCTTCGACACCGCATTTCATGCCACTATTCCGAAAGTTGCTTATATGTACGCCCTGCCGTATGAGCTTTATGAGAAGTATGGCATTCGGAGATATGGCTTTCACGGAATCTCGCACAGGTACGTTGCCCGGCGTGCCGCCGAGATGATGGGCAAAGGAAAATACGATATCAACGCCATTACATGCCATCTTGGCAACGGCTGCTCCATTACCGCCGTAAAGAACGGCAGGTCGATTGACACCTCGATGGGACTGACACCCTTGGAAGGAGTGCCGATGGGAACACGCTCGGGAGACTTGGATCCGGCGATTCTCTTTTACCTTGCTGATAAAGGCTACGATGCAAAAGCGTTGAAAAACCTTTGCAATAAACAAAGCGGCCTGCTTGGCATATCGGGGGTCTCGAATGATATGAGGAACCTTGAAGAATTAGCAGAAAAAGGTCACGCCCTGGCGCAACTTGCGATCGATGTTTTTTGCTATCGCATCAAAAAGTATATAGGTGCTTATGCTGCCGTTCTGGATACCGTCGATGCGGTGGTTTTCACCGCCGGTATCGGGGAAAATTCTGTCTTTATGCGCGAGAAAATATGTAACGCTGTTACTCAAATAGGGGTGCAGCTTGACCTGGCGGCGAACAGGGACGCAATTGCAAAAGAAGCTGAAATAAATACCAAAGACAGCCAGGTCAAGGTATTTGTCATTCCCACAAATGAACAGACAGCAATCGCCAATGACACTTACGAGCTTGCGAGGGGGAGAACATCCGTACTATGTGGTTTACTTTAGCTTACCTTGTAGTTTCGTATGTCGGGCGAGAGCGGCGGCGCCGATAATACCGGTATCTTCTCCGAGGGTGGCGAAGCATATCTCGACTGTCTCTTTTTTCAATGTCCAGATATACTCGTCAAAGAAATCCTGTATTCGGTTCAGTAATGCGTCACCAGCGGCAATCATTCCCCCGGTAAAAATTATTCGCTTCGGCTCGGTTGTATGCAACATGTTTATGCATGTAATCGCGAGTGCTTTTGCCGTTCCGTCGGTGATCTCTTTGGCCAGTTTGTCTCCGGCTGCTAAATGCGTGTAAACGTCCTTGCTGGTTATTTTGCCCTTTTCTTCGAGTACTTTCTGGAGGCTGGATTCGGTTCCTGCTTCAAGGGCTTCGGTCGCCCGCCTTGCGGTTGAATCGGCAGATCCATACGCTTCGACACAGCCCTTCTGGCCGCAGTTGCAGCTTCTGCCGTCCGGATAAATGATCATGTGTCCCAATTCGGCGCCGTTCTCGTCGCATCCGTGCAGCAGTTCGCCGTTGCTGACAATACCGCCGCCGATTCCCGTTCCGAGCGTGAAAAAGACCATGTCCTTTACACCCTTACCGGCACCGGCAGTATACTCGCCCCAGCAGGCCACGTTTGCGTCGTTATCGAAGACAACGGGCGCCCCGAGCTTTTCGTTGAGCATCCGGCAGATAGGAACGTTCTTGAATTTCGGCATGTTCGTGGAACGGATGATGATGCCCTCGCTGTATTTGGCCGGTCCGGGAGTTCCGATACCGATAGCGACAACATCCTGCAGAGAAAGCCCTGCCTCGGCGATAAGCTCTTCGACGGTCTGGGCCATATTGTTAATGACAATCTCCGGCCCCATCTCAGCGTTGGTCGTGATCGATGTCTTGCAGATCAGCTTCAGCTCGGAATCAAACAAACCGATCTTGATATTCGTTCCACCCACGTCAATTCCAACATACGTTTCATTCATTTCTCGTTCCTTTTGATTCGTGGTTTATGTCTTGCCCGGGATCCGATTGTCGGATTGCTGGACACTCAGTTTAATCCGGATAGCCTTCGGGATGGTTGCTGTACCATTGCCACGCAGTGGAGACCATTTCCTCCAACTGAGGTTTTTCAATTTTCCAGCCCAGCTCTTTCCTTGCTTTAGTGGCTTCAGCGGTCAATCTTGGCGGATCGCCGGGGCGACGGTTTACTTCGGTTACCTTAAAATCCTTTCCTGAGACCTTCTTGACCGTTTCAATCACCTCTCTGACCGAATGCCCCTTTTCATTGCCCAGGTTGCAGATCAATTCACGGCCTTGATCCAGCCAATCCAATGCCAGCAGATGCGCCCTGCACAGATCGTCGATATGGATATAATCGCGAATACATGTCCCATCGGGTGTATCGTAATCGGCTCCGTAAATTTTGATATCGTGGCGTTTTCCCATGGCGGCCTGGATGGTCAGTGGAATCAGATGGGATTCTGGTCGATGATCCTCACCTATGGTGGCATTGTTGCCGGCGCCGCATGTGTTGAAATATCTAAGCGCCGCATAAGCAAGTTTTCCCGTTTGGCTTTGGTAGTGGCACATCCTTTCGACCGCCAGTTTTGTTTGGCCGTAGGGATTTATCGGCTCAGTCGGCGAATCTTCGGTAATCGGAACGTTTTTTGGAATACCGTAGACCGCCGCCGTGCTGCTGAAGACGAACTTCTCCACGCCGGCGGTTTCCATAGCCGAGAGCAGATTCTCCGTACAGCAAAGATTGTTGCGATAGTATCTGAGCGGGTACTGAACCGATTCCCCGACTTCGATAAATGCGGCAAAGTGCATGACTGCTTCTATGCCGTATTTTTCGAGCGTTTCGACGAGCAATCGGTTGTCGGCCAAATCGCCTTCGACTAATTTAGTGTCCCCGATTGCTGATTTATGGCCTTTGCTTAGATTATCGAACACGACCGGCTCGTGTCCTTCAGTCGCCAGTTTTGCCGTCATGTTGCTGCCGATGTATCCTGCTCCGCCGCAAACCAGCACTCTCATGTTTGTTTCTCCGTCAATTGTAACTGGTGGTTCGATAGCCGTACGATTCCTGTTTCAATACGCTTGAGGATTTCCTCTTCAAGCCGTGAGTCCCTGCCAAGGTCGATCCATGCCATCTTTTTCTTCTGCTCTGGATTCAGTTTCAGTCTCTGCAATGATACGCTGCTTTGCGAGAACATCCCATAGACCCTGGTGCTGTTGCTGACCTGTCGCTCGGGCAGCGACAGCCTTTGGACCTGTACGTTGCAGCCGACGCTTAGTTCCCCATCTTGTTGGCTTATATCTAATGTCACAGTCCTGCGGATAGTGTGAAGGTTTGCCGCAAGGGCATTGTCGGTCCCTACATTATCACTCCTCCAGAATTCGAAAAATTGCGCGCCCGACAACGGTTTGGTTCGTATCAGGCCGCTTTGAACATCGGCTTTATCGATCGTAAAGTACATCCTGGCCAGCACGCTCTCGGCGATCTCCATTAAATCGGCCGTGCTGATGCCCTGGCCCCGTTCGATATAAAGATCGCTGTCCTGCACCTTCACTCTGAGCGGAGCCGAGGTCTGCTGAGTACAACCTGCCGCTATGAGCACGCACGTCATAATTGTATATTTGCACAAGCGATATGTGCTCCTGCGTTCTTGTTTTTTTTCGTTCTTCTGCATTTACAGTCCGTAAGCTTAGCCGAAAATGGTGCTGATGTCAATGAGGTACATTTGCCGGCCTTTGCCGGCGTGGGGCGAGTCGATTACAACGCTTCGGCCGTCGGGGCTGAACCGCGGGTGCGTATCGCATCGCCATTCACCTTTATACTCCGGCGGCAGATAAAAATGCCCGAGCGGCACTGTTTTGCCTGTTGCTACGTTGTAAAGATAGACGTTTTGCTTTCGCTCCTTGTCCGGATAGGCATCGTTGAGAATCCATTTATTGCCCGGCAGGTATGTGCAGTGGCCGTTTCTTGTCATTATGCCTTTGCCGACGATTTCAACCCTTTCCGTGCCGTCCTCATAGAGATAGAATGCGTCACCATGCGAGGGGTGCCATGCCCATGCTAAGATATGCCCCGGATCGCGCCAGATGAAATGCGATGTTTTACCGTGAGGATCGACAATGTGGATATCCGTTCCGTCTGATTTGGCTGTTAGCATTCTTGTGCCGAAACTGCTCAGGCCCGTTGCCCGCCAGCGATGCAGGAAGATAAATCGAGAGCCGTCCGTGTTAAACAGCAGGTGGTTGAAGTAGTGCTTGGCGTCCTTCGGATCGCCGGGGATTTGGCCGAATTTGGCTATGTCGGCGAGTGATATTATCAATTCCCGGCTGCCCGTCTCAAGATCGATTCGAAAGATGCCGGAATCCTTCGGAGCCGCGGCGTTTTTATACGGGTCTGGCAGGCCGGCGTAGCCGTACCCGGGTCGCATGTCCTGAATCCGGCGGAAATCCGGCGCCAAGGCGGTCCGTCCATCGGGGCTGATGGTGTAAATCGGGTATGGCAGAGTTCGTCTCTTGCCGCTGTAAACGTTAAGGATGTGGCATACGAACCGGCCGTCCTGCCGGTCGTTGAAGATAATCTCGTCTTTCGAGCCGGGCCGCCACTGTAGCATACAGCCCTGCTGCCAGCACCAGGCGCTGCTTTGGCCGAGTTCCGTCCACTTCTCGCCGTTGTTAAGATCAACCGTTCCGATTTTGATGACATCATCGACTTTCGGGCTGCGATGCTCGAAATCGACCTCCATCCCGAGCGCGTACCGGCCGGCCGGGTCGAACTGCAGTTTGTCGTAGTAGCTGAACCAGTGGAATTTCGGCCCCTGTGTGATGGCCCTAACCGGGGGCAGGCCTGGCAATTCCGATTTCTGATTTTCGATTTTCGATTTTGTTGCTTCTCCGAAGACTAAGCCAGCCAGGCCCGGTAACAATAGCGAGCCGATGGCCGTCTTTCGCATGAATTCTCGACGATTAAGTTCAATATTGTTCATATCGGATAATTCTATTGGTTGATACCTTGAATGCAAGCCCCAATTGTTCCCTTTTATCGGTTTAAGGGGGCAGTGGGAATTCGGGTAAGAAAGCATTCGATCTGCCGTTTCTTCAGCCTGTTTTTCATGTGGATTGCTATCTAAAGGATAGGTGGTTCTATTGCCGATGATGATATTAAGGCCGATCGTATTTAGCGAATAGGAATTTATCTTCGGTGCACTCTTTTATGGGGCCCGGGTTATGAGTAATTGAAATGCCCTCGATGCAGAGACAATCTGTTGGCGAAAAATTGCTGGCTTTACCCCTGGGGCAAAATGTCAAAAACTTCCTTAGTTATCTGACGGTCGAGGCCGGTCTGTCCGAGAATACAGTTCTGGCCTACGGCCGGGACCTTAAGAGCTTTCTGAAACACTGTAAATCCAACAATATCAAGCACCTGTTGCAAATCAAACCGACCATAATTCAGGACTATCTTCGTATCCTTACTCAGGACCAAAAGGGCGAAAGTTCTATTAAGCGGGCTCTTGTAGCTATCAGGATGTTCCTCCGATACACCAAACTTGTGGGTCTTGTCGAAGATGACTTCACGGTAATCCTCGAAAGCCCGAAAATCTGGCAGAGATTGCCCAGCATTTGCAGCAAGCTGCAGGTTATAAATCTGCTTAACGCCCCCAGTCCTGACGAACCGTTCTATCTCCGCGACAAGGCTATGCTTGAATTGCTCTATGCAACCGGGATACGTGCAAGTGAACTCGCGGGCCTCAAGATACCGGACCTAAATATTGATATCGGCTACCTGCGATGCCTCGGCAAAGGCAACAGAGAGCGTGTCGTCCCGGTCGGCAAAGTTGCCATCGAAGCAACGGTTGAGTACCTGGCGAAGCTCCGGCCGGGGTTGGCCAAACCTTTTAGTGACAATTTTCTGCTGCTTTCCCGAACAGGCCGGCGTATGAGTCGTATTGAAGTGTGGAGATTGGTAAAAAAATATGCCGTGCGGGCAGGGATGCCGAGAAATTTGACTGCGCATACGCTGAGGCATTGCTTTGCAACGCACCTTCTGACAGGAGGAGCGGATCTAAGAAGCGTCCAGGAGATGCTCGGGCATGTGGATATCGCGACGACGCAGATTTATACACATGTTGATCAGGAAAGGCTTAGAGAGATTCATAGAAAATTTCACCCAAGACCGTAGGTAAATTGTCTATTTTCTATTACTCGCAATAAAATTGGTTGACTAAAATAATTTTCAATATTATTATATAACAACGAACGGGCAGAAACATCGCAAAACAGGGACTGGCAGTTTCTTAAAGGCCATCTGAATGAGAGCAAAGCGTTTATATCTGGTTATATTGATGTTGGCGATAGGATTTCAACAGGCCAGTATCGCCCAGGAAAAGCCGCCTGTACCCGCTCAAAGCACATCTGCAAACGCAGAACTTGATCCCCAATTAAAAGTGAATAAGGATGCATTGCTCAATGGATCAGTAGACGCTGCAACTGTAATGTTATTTCATGAAGATCCCAAAGCCAGGGAGATATTGCTTGATGCCCTAAAACAGAGTGAAAACAGTCCGGCGCGTATGGCGGTCTGTAAAGCGTTGATTCAGGCAAGGACATCGAAAAAGACCGTCAAGAATGATCAGGATTTCATCGAGCCGCTACTCGGCGTCTTAGACACTGAAAATGATGCCGAAGCCCAGTTGGCCGCGGAGGCAACCCTGATTTTCGAGTACGAGAAAATCAGAGAACCACTCGAAAAGATTTTTACAGATCCAAAAAAACCAGTCAAAATAAAGATAAATGCCATACATGCCTTGAAACTCCGTCTGGATATGATGGCTACCATTAGACTGATCGAGCTGGTCGATGACCCGGAGAAACAGATATCCGATGAAGCGGAAAATGCTTTGCATTCTCTTGGGATACCAGTAGGCGAAGATCCCCAAACTCGCAAACAAAATATAGAATCGATTAAGCGGGAAGGTCAGGTTGCATTCCTGCGGACTCAGTTGATTCGCCAGGACGCTCAGATGCGCAAGGAAAGGGCCGCATTGGACTTATGGCAGAGGCGATATAAATCGGAATTGGACAAGAGGTATGAAAGTATAAGTGAAGACGCAGCCAAGGGAGAATTCTTAGCCGCGTATTTAGTCGATACGGAAACGGTTGTGAGATTGTGGGCCCTGGATAAGGCTTATAAGTGGCGGGTTGCACCGGGTTCGAAGCTGCCCGAAAAACTTGGACCCGTTTTGATCAAGCTGATTTCCGACGGCGACCGAGATGTCCGGCTGATAACCGCGGAACTGCTGGCTTTGATGTCGAAGTTGAATTCAGCTTCGCCCCTGCTGGCCCAACTCGGAGCCGAACAGGACGACCAGGTCAAAACAAAGCTATTAGTTGCGCTCGGTGGAGCGTGTTCCAACGCTATTTTGTCCGATCCTAAAGCTACAATATCTCCTGAGATGAAAGAGATACGCAAGCAAACCCTGGAATGGGCTGCGAAATTTCTTTTTGAGGAGAATGCGGAAAAGGCCCGGAACGGTGCGGAAGTCATAAAAAAACTACTCAAACGTGACGGATTAGAGCCGAAAGAAGTTGATAGATACCTCGGTTTGCTTATGGAGAGGTATAACAAGCAAAAAGACAATCCCGACGGGTCCCTAAGAGGGGAATTGCTCAATGAAATGGCCGCTTTGTGCGCGCAGGACAGCACATGCAAAGACAATTCGGCCAAGCTTTTTGAAAACTTGTTTGTAGAAGCCTTACGCGATGAAGCCAATTTCGTTCGGGAGGCAGCCGTAGATGGGCTTACTTATATTAACAAGACGAAAGCCCT
>Ga0307425_1002404_pt1 | contig 10573 bp, 5 predicted proteins | sample SalMarWE160330MG_FD_202152 | JGI IMG/M metagenome (GOLD analysis project Ga0307425, IMG submission 202152) | Salt marsh sediment microbial communities from the Plum Island Ecosystem LTER, Massachusetts, United States - WE1603-30 | ecosystem: Environmental > Aquatic > Marine > Intertidal zone >...
ATAAACCTCTGGGTATTACTGTTCACCAGGAAACTTATGCCTGGAACTATCCTTTTGCAAACTTCTTTGTGATTTTCAATTACTGGGTAAAGAATGTTACGAACAAATATATTGACAGCGTTTTTATTGGTTTATGGACAGATACAGTCGTTCGTAATACTCTTGTAACGGGTCGACCATCAGGTAGCGCATTTTTTAATAAGGGTGGAAACGGTTATAATGATTCAATAAAAATTGCATACGAATATGATGCAGCAGGTGATATAGGTTTTACTGATAGTTATGTTGGAATTCTATATCTTGGTTCAGATCCAAGACTTCCTGAAAAATATGTATACGACGGAACTGATACTCTTACGACTACAAACTTTGTAAGCTGGCAGTTTAGAAATACAAGCGATGCTAACTTTTTTGCCCCACAAAATGATATAGACCGCTATAGAAAGATGCAGGGATTCTTTGGTGGAGATAACAGATGGAAAGATGGAGTTGACGCACAAAGTTTAAAACCACCCTCTAACAGATCTATGCTTTTAACAAACGGATATTTCAATACTATTGCACCCGGTGATTCAGTTAATGTAGTTTTTGCGATTGTTTGTGCAAAGAAGTTCGGTACTGATAATCCTGCAATGGATACTGAAGAGCAGAAAACAAATTTGTATTCAAATGCGGATTGGGCTTTGAGAGCTTATTATGGTGAAGACAGAAATCGTAACGGTATTCTTGATCCGGGTGAAGATCTTGATGGTAATGGTAAGATAACGAGATATATTCTTCCCACACCACCGACCGTTCCTAAAGTTAAAGTTATTCCGGATAACCAGCGGGCAACAATTTACTGGGATAAAAGAGCGGAATCTTCAGTTGATCCAATTTCTGGTAAAATGGATTTTGAAGGTTACAAGCTTTACAGAACGCAGGCCGGTTTCGATTTAACTGAACGGCAGGATATATTAAAATCTATGGTTGTTCTTGCTTCATTCGATAGTGCGGGAAACAATATTGAATTTGATACCGGTTTTGATTTTGTCCGTTTGGATGAGCCTGTTACTTTCCCCGACGATACAGTTAAATATTATTACAAATTTGAATTAGATAATTTGTTAAACGGCTGGCAATATTTATTTTCAGTAACAGCTTTTGATGAAGGCGACCCTGAGAATAATCTGGAAATTCTTGAATCGAGTCCGCTCGCAAATCTTGAGAGAATTTTACCTGGTACACAACCCGTTGAAGATCCTGATATCGAGGTTGGTGTTTATCCGAATCCTTATTATGGAAATGCAATTTGGGATGGCAGTTCTGAACGGCTAAGAAAATTATATTTCTATAATCTTCCGGCAGATTGCCAGATCACAATTTATACTTTATCCGGCGATATTGTTAAAAGAATGGATCATACCAGTGAGAGTAACGGTAGTGATATTCGTTGGTTTCAGACTTATGCATCAGATGATAAACAAAAATTTGCGGGTGGTGAACATGCCTGGGATCTGTTAACTGATAACGATCAGGCAATTGCAACCGGTTTATATCTCTTTACGGTTAAAAATAATCGTAACGGAGAAATTAAAAAAGGAAAATTTTTAATTATAAAATAAGGTGAATAAAATGAAAATATTTTTTACTTCAATTTTTCTTTTTGTGCTAAGTATTAACGTATTTGCCCAGTATGAGGAAGTAACAATAAGAGATATTCAATACCTGGATTCATTACTTGATAAGGGAGATAGAGAATCTCCCCTTAATGGAGATACCGTGACTATTACAGGAGTAGTAATGGTTCCACCTTATAAATCTGCTGATCCTGATAGTCAGGTTGTAATGTATTTTCCAGGTGGTGTAAGTTTTTTTATTCAGGATACCAGTGAAACAGATTGGTCGGGTATTTTGGCCGCTAAAGAGAACCCAATTTCTCCTGAGCTTCAAATTTTAGACAGCGGTACGGTAGTAAAGATAACAGGTTTAGTGACCGAATATTACACGACTACTGAATTTCTTATTACTGACTTTGATGCAAGTAATATTGTTGGCTTTAAAAAACGTCCCGAACCAGTTGAACTGACATTAGATTCATTAAAGGAACTTGGAACCGATATAAATAAAGTAACTGCTGAAAAGTGGGAAGGAGTATATGTTGTTGTCAGAAATGTAACAACTTTTGATCGAAATTCATCTGGAGGATTTAGAATTTATGATAAAAATAATACTGAATTAACTATTGGTACCAAATCAGATTACTATTACGGCTATTCTGCACCTAATGACGGTACAGTGCTGGAATATATCAAAGGTTATATAGAAACCAGAACCGATGCTAATGGAGTTACTTTAAATCCCGGTTTCAGAGAAGATATGAAAGTTAAGCTATATTCACCAATAGTTTCAAATATCGTTAGAAGTCCAGTAAAAGTTACATATGGACAAGATGTTACAATCACTGCACAGATTACCGACCAAGATGGTACAATTGACACTGCGAAGTTATATTACAGAGTAAATAATGGTACTAATAATGCTTTATTGATGACAAATACAGAAGGGGATACCTGGCAAGCCACCATCCCTGGACGAAATGATTCTTCAGTTGTTGATTTCTTCGTTTATACTGTTGATAATGATAATAATAAAATTATGTATCCGCCAGACACTACTCAGAACAGATACTTTTATTTAGTGCTTGGAAGAACAGATCTAACTATACAAGATGTTCAATTCAGTCCTTTTGGTGGCGGATTCAGTGCATTTAATGGATATGAAGTTACGGTAAGTGGAATTGTCACAGCCGATACTTCAGACATTGAAGGAAATGAAACAGGGACTGCTTCAAGTCCGGCTGTTTATATTCAGAATGGTACTGGTCCATGGAGTGGAATTCGTATTTTTGGAACTGATGCTGATGATAGAGTTCGCGGAGATAATGTGACAGTTACAGGTCCTATATCCGAAAACTTCGGTGTAACTCAAATTGGTACTACAACTTCCGGAGCAGTAATTATTTTGAACTCTTCAGGTGATCCGTTACCGGAACCTCAGGTTCTTTCAACTTCTGAAATTGACGGTCTGGATGACGGAACATTTCAGGCTGAACAATGGGAAGGAGTTCTTATTAAGTATGAGAATTTAAATGTGACAGATGAAAATGCTGATGGTGATCCGGGAGTAGATGAGGGAACGGGTGGCAACAGGAATTATGGTGATATATTGGTCGCCGACACAACTGATTCCAGTACGAGAGTTGACTTAGAAGATGGTACACATCAGTATCATAACTACTGGAGCTCTTATTTGGAAAATCTTCCTATACACGTTCAGGCAGGAAATACATTTGAAAGTATTGAAGGAATATTGTGGTATTCATTCGGAGAGTACAAACTAATACCAAGGAAAAATGATGATTTTACCGGATATGTGACTGTTGTTGAAACTAATACTCAGGTGCCGAATAATTATAGTGTTTCTCAGAATTATCCGAACCCGTTCAATCCATCAACAAAAATTCAATATATATTGCCGGCTGAAGGTAACGTTGTTTTGAAGATTTACAATATTCTCGGTAAGGAAGTAAAAACTTTAATTGCAAATGAATATAGAACCGCCGGTAGTCACACTGTTACATTCGATGCACATGATTTGCCTTCGGGAGTATATTTTTACAGATTACAGGCAGGTAATTTTATCTCGGTTAAAAAGATGATTCTTCTTAAGTAAGAAATTAAACTATCATAGAATAAGCAGGTTTATGAAATTCAGTAGAGAGGTAGCTGATCAATCAAATACCTCTCTGAAAATTTTATTCGATCTTTATTGATGAAAAAATTTTTACAGTTATTCTTTATAATTATTACTTCACTACTACTATTTTCTTGCAGTGAAGATATGGGAAATAATCCTGTAGGCAATCAACCGCCGGAAACGGGTTTATTTCTTTATCCTGATTCCACAATAAGCAAACAACCAAGCAGGCTGCACGTTCACTGGTGGGGTGACGATAAAGACGGTACAATCTTAGGTTTTTATTTTAAATGGGAAGGAATTGATTCTGTTTGGAAATTCACAACATCGAACGACAGCATATTTGCATTACCTATTGGTTCCTCGGATACAACTTATAATTTTCTTGTTGCAGCAATTGATGCAGAGGGGAACGGGAAATATGATACGCAGGTAAATCAAAATGGAATTTCATTTAATGGTGAGCCATTTATAGACGCTAACAAAAATGGCACTTACGATGAAGGAGAATTGTTCTACGATATAGGTTTGATTGATCCTACTCCCTCAAACCTGAATTTTCCTATCAAAAATACTCCGCCTGTAACTGAATGGGATGATCTGACTGTTTTGCCGGATACTTCATTTCCGGTTATGACATTCAAATGGAATGCAGATGATCTTGATGGTGCAGAAACTATCCAATCTATTAATATTTCTTTAAATGATACAACAAATTTCGTCTCTTTGAGCGGATCAATACGATTGGTAACGCTAAGAGTTAAAGATTATAATGCTTCATCTCCTGAAATGGAAATATTAATAAACGGTTCCGATCAGAATATTTATCCGGAGTTGTTGCAGGGTTTACAACTTAACGCTGATAATAAATTTTATCTCCAGGCAGTTGATCTTTCCGGGGCGTCTTCAAAAATAATTATGCTACCTGACACTGGAAAAACCTGGTATGTTAAAAAGCCTAAAGGTAAATTACTCATATTTGATGATTTCTCAGGCAGTTCATCCGATCAGGAAGCAACTAATTTTTATAGGAATGTATTCAGCACAATTGGTGGTGGTTCTCTTGCCGGTAAATTCGATGAATATGATCTTGCTAAGCAGCCACTTCCTTTCCAGAATGTAACGCTCCTTGAGACTATGAAACTTTTCAAATTTGCCTATTGGTATTCGGTTTCGAATCCCAGTCTTAATCTGCTTAATATCATTACGAATAAATATTTACAGCAAGGGGGCAAAATTGCATTTTCGATGACCTTTCAGGATTCAAGTGCATCATTTGCGTTTGATCTTTCAACACTTCAGGGGTTTATTCCAATAGATTCCGTAAGTAAAAAGATCTCGCAGGGTTTTTTGCTGCCCGGTGCTGATATTTTACCATCTTCTACAGCAGTTAATTATAAACCCTTAAAAACAACCGTAACAATTTCCTATGTAAGAACCTTTGTACCGAATGCAACAGTAGCAATTGAATTGTACGAACTTTCAAATTCACAAATTTCCGGCAACGTAGGATTTATAACAAAAGATAAAACCCGCTTCTTCATAGGAATGCCGTTACATCAGTGTAATGGCGGTGATCAAAATGTTGACGACTTACTTCAGACCGTTTTTATAGATGAATTTGGTTTAACGCCATGAAAAAGTTTTTCATCATATTCTTGTTTTTCAGCGGATTATTATTTGCTCAGCAAACAGGTAATCTTGAAGGTGTTGTGAAGGATGCCAAAACCGGTGAGCTTCTTCCCGGCGTAAATATTATCTTGAAAGGAACGTACTACGGAGCTGCAACAAACATCGATGGAAAGTTTCGCATCAACAATATTAATGTGGGAAACTATAATGTAGTAGTTTCACTTATTGGCTACAAAACCACAGAATATACAGCAATCGGCATTGAAGCGAACAGAACAAAATCATTGGAAGTAAATTTAGAAGAAACTGTTTTAACACTTGAACAGGACGTTGTTGTAATAGGTGATAAACCACTAATGGATGTTGAGGAGACCCAAAGTAAAAGAACGGTGAGCAGGGAAGATATCGATGTTGCAGTAGTAGAAGATATTCAGAATATTGTTTCTCAACAGGCGGGTGTTATAGAATCGGATAAAGAAATTCATATTCGTGGTGGCAGATCGTATGAAAATGCTTTTTTACTGGATGGTGTTTCAGTACAGGATCCATTAGCAGGCACCGGATTCGGTTTGCAGTTAAGTGCTAATGCCATTGAAGAAGTTGAAGTAATAACCGGAGGGTTTAATGCCGAATATGGACAGGCAACCTCAGGTATAGTTAATGTAAAAACAAGAGAGGGCAGTAATAGTTACAGTGGTTCGATTTCTTATAAGAAGGATAATTTTGGCAACCTGAGTTCTTATCATGTTTTTAATGTCGATGTTCTGGAAGCAAACCTCAGTGGTCCTGAACCACTAACCGGTGTTATCCTCCCGGCGCTTGGAATCGATATTCCCGGTGATCTCACTTTCTTTTCAAGTTTCTATATGGGTCTAAGTGACGGTATTACCCAGGGTTATTATAAGCCAACGGCAAGCCAACTTATTTCATCTACTTTTCATGGAACTGATTTCGCTCCGCGTGCAGAGAATAGTTGGTTCTGGTTATTGAAGTTTACATATAAGTGGTCACCAACTTTTAAGATAGGATATTCTTTTAATCAATCTGTAAATATAAACCAGAATTCACAGTCACTTCAAACAAACCTCGAATATGTTGAACCATCTCCCGGGTATCAATATACATTTCAGAATATCCTGGATAATGCAAACACGTTTACGCATAACAATATCTATCATAATATAAATATTACACACACTCTTAATCCCAGTACATTTTATGAATTAAAATTCAATTATTTCTTTACAAATCTTCGGGCCGATGCAAATGGATTGCCCTGGTATGATTATAATGAACCAAAAGACTTTGTTAACTTTCCTATCCAATACTACAATGAGAACAGAGATACTATTGGTGTAATTCCCGGAGATGGTTTCTGGGATGTTGGAAATCCGTCTACTTACAGAGATCATTATGTGGAAGAATATTCGGTTAAGGGTGACCTCACAAGTTTCTTCGATGAAAAAAATAAATTTAAAACCGGTTTCGATTTTAGATTTCAGCAAATGCAGATGCTTGATATCTACAGACCCTGGATTGGTGATTTAGGATTGAACAACGATATCTACAAAGTTAATCCTGCACTTGGTTCATTTTATGCGCAAGATAATATTAACTTTGGTGGAATGATTTTGAATTTTGGTTTAAGATTAGATTACTGGTTCCCCGGAAAATATGTGGACGATGCTGTAGAAAATCCTGATGTTATTACAATTCCCGATGAAATCAGGCAAAGATATAAAGAAGATTCATTCGGATGGTTTGGCAACAGAAGATTTAAAGCAAGATTAAGTCCGCGACTCGGTATTTCTCACCCTGTTTCTGATAACCAAACATTATTCTTCTCATACGGACATTTTAGCAAATGGCCCAGACCGCAATTTGTCTACGCAAAACTGGATCCGGTGAATGCCCAGTCTTCTTTTCAAAAATTTGGTAATCCGGATTTGAATCCTGAAACAACTGTGGCTTATGAACTTGGGGTAAAAACACAATTCACACCTGATGATGTCTTAACAATCACTGCATACTATAAAGACATATTCGATTATGTGAGTACAAGAACTGCAAAAATAACCTCTACACGTTTAACAGGTTCCAGTTTTATTACTTATGTTAATACGGATTACGCCCGTTCAAGAGGATTGGAATTCGAGTTTAAGAAAAGACTGGGAACCTGGTTTAACGGAATTGCATCGTTTACTTATGCAATAGTAACAGGTAAAAGCTCTTCAGCTGATGAAGGAGTTTTAATTCTGCAAGGTGATCTTCAGGAAACTACAAAAGAAGAATATATGTCTTGGGATAGACCGATTACTGCTTCAGTATCCGGAAATTTTTATGTCGAGCCTGGAAGTTTTGGAATTGGTGAAGGTTTACTCGATGATTGGAGTCTATACCTTAGAGCATTCTTTCAGTCGGGAAAAAGATACACACCTGCAGTGTTTACAGGTTTGATTGATCAACAGGGAAGAAAAGAATATGAATATGTTAAGGGTGAAAGATATGGAGAGATAGGTGACAATTGGTTTTATATTGATCTGAATTTTGAAAAGTATTTCAGAATTGGAAGAAATACCTTTTCATTTTTTATAGAGGTAAATAACTTGCTTGATAATAAAAACTCTGCAATCATTAATCCGGTAACCGGAAAGGCTTATGAATATGGTGATGATGTTCCCGGAGGTTGGAACGATCCCCGTTACCCGGATTTACAGGCACCGATTTCACCTTACCCGCTTAATCCTGCAAGATATCTTACAAGAAGAAATGTAAAGTTTGGAGTATCATATAAATTCTGATGAAGAAATTATTTTTCATATTATTGCTATTATTTTTTACTGCAAGTAATTATGCACAATTGTTTCCAACCCTCGGCGGACAACGGGCAGGGATTTCGACAGCACAATTTCTCAAGATAGGTGTCGGGGGAAGAGCATCTGCAATGGGTGATGCTTTCGTTGCTATTTCAAATGATGCATCTGCACTTTACTGGAATCCTGCCGGACTCGTGCAATTCGATGAGGATGAAGTAATTTTCAGTCATAACCAATGGGTTGTTGACATTAATCATGAGTTCCTCGGAGGTGTATATCATTTTGCAGGCAATTATGCAGTCGGACTTGCAATAACATCTTTACATATGGATGATATGCCTGTTACTACTGAGTTCTCTCCACGTGGAAACGGCCAGTATTTCGGCTTTGGAGATATTGCTTTAGGATTAACATATTCACAAAAAATGACTGACAAATTCAGCTTTGGTGCCACTGTCAGATATATTGAAGAAACGTTGGATAAGTTAAAAATGCGTGGCGTTATGATCGATTTAGGAACATACTATTGGACCGGGCTTGGTTCGACGAGGTTCGCAGTAGTAGTATCAAACTTCGGAGCCGAATTAGCACCCGATGGAGATATTGTACTGGTAGGTAATAGAAATAAATCAGAATGGCAATCATTCGCGCCTCCAACAATATTCAGAATCGGATTTGCATTTGAACCTTATGAATCGCAGGAGCATACCGTTACTACATCAATTCAGCTTAATCATCCAAATGATAACAGTGAAAACGTCTCACTGGGAGCAGAGTATGTCTGGAATAAGTTGTTTTATGTACGCGGCGGGTATAAATTTAATGTTGATGAGCAGAATTATTCATTTGGAGCGGGGTTGAAAGTTCCAATAAGTATATCGCAATTTACTCTGGATTATTCATTTTCGAATTTTGAAAGGTTGGGATCCGCACACAGATTTTCAGTTATTTTAGGCTTTTAATGAAGATTAGAAGAAATATACAATTATATATATTATCATTACTTATGTCGTTTATATTAAGCTGCGGCGAAAAGTTTGATCTTAATAATATCGATGCAGGAAATAGTAATATTAATATTACCGGTGATACAATTTATATTCCTATTAATCCTGCCTGGAAAGGTTTTAATAAGCCTCAGGATGTTATGGTTGGAAAAGAACCATTTATCTACGTAGCTGATACTGATAATGACCGGATTGTTATGCTTAATCTTGATGGACAGGTTCTGGGAGCAAGAAGTATTAAAAAGCCTGTTGCTATAGCACAGGATTATAAACTAAATCTTATTGTCTGTGCAAGATTTGACACCCTTGGACAAAGCTTTAGTGCAGTGTATAAAATAGACCTTGTATCTGCTAATCACCAGATTGGTTCTGCGCCTGTAAGGAGATTATTACCAAAGTTATCTGATCTTTCACAACCGCAGAGAGAATATACAGGAACTACTGTATTTTTTGACAATTCTTTTTTGATTTCGAGAAAGGGACCAAACAACTCGAACCTGATTGATCCCGATAATGCTATCCTTATATTTGTTCAAAAGAAATTATCTAACAATTCTACAAAGGATTCCCTTGTTGGTCGTGTTGCATTAATTGATCCAACAGGAACAGGTATATTGTCGGCAAATAAAATCAGTTCACTTACATCTTACAGCAATAGAAGCTACGACCTTGTTTTAACTTTGATTGGCGATAACAGTTTCAAAGTACAACCTCTGAAATACATTACGACCCAGGACTTTACGGGTTACCAGATTTTGTACTCACCTCTTTCTAATGATATTATGACACCTAATGTATTTGATCAGCCGGAAGGAACAACGATTGATAATGCCAGCAATATTTATATTGTTGATGCCGGAAAGGACAGTGTTTTCAAATTTAATTCATTTGGTGATGAGCTAAATTCATTTGGAGGACCGGATATATTTGATCAGCCACACGGTGTTGCTTTCTTCGATAAGATTCTTTACGTGGCTGATACAGGTAATGATAGAATTTTAAGATTTATACTTTCAACAGAGATACAATGAAACAATTCACGCAACTACTATTAACTCTTTTTTTAATCTCGTTGTTCAATGTTTTCAGTTTAGCACAGACCACAAACCACGTTGTAATAAGTGAAGTGCTCATAGACGGAATTAACGAATCTTCTGCATCCAATAATGATGAATTCGTTGAAATTTATAACCCGACTGGCAGTTCTGTTGATCTTAGTGGCTGGACAATTGATTACAGGAGCGCTTCGGGTTCAACATTTAATAATAAATATATTTTTCCCGCAGGAACAATAATTCAGTCGCATAAATATTATTTATTTGGCGGTGGAGGAGTTTCTAACAGGGATAATTCTTCAGATGTTGTAATCCTCGGTTTGGG
>Ga0307425_1002408_pt1 | contig 10566 bp, 10 predicted proteins | sample SalMarWE160330MG_FD_202152 | JGI IMG/M metagenome (GOLD analysis project Ga0307425, IMG submission 202152) | Salt marsh sediment microbial communities from the Plum Island Ecosystem LTER, Massachusetts, United States - WE1603-30 | ecosystem: Environmental > Aquatic > Marine > Intertidal zone >...
CTGCGACGGCCAAATCCTGGTGATGCACGACGCACTCGGAATGGAGGCGGAGTACCTGCCCAGCTTCGCGCGGAAGTTCGCCGACCTCTTTGGGGCGGGGCTGCAGGGGATGGAATCCTACGTGCAATCTGTGCGCGCAGGGTCTTATCCCGGCGCCGGCGAATACACGATGGTTCCGCGCGAGGAGCGCGCGGATGCTTCCGACGAGGAGAGCGCCCGGCTGGCGTAAACCATGCAAGTAGTGAGGACAATCGCCGAGTTCCTCCGCCTCAAGCGGCATCTCTGCCGGCAGGATGCGTCCGAGAAGCTGCGCCGCCCATCGGTCGGTTTCGTTCCCACAATGGGCAACTTGCATGACGGGCATATGGCGCTCATCCGACGGATGCAGAAGGACGACGACATCGGTGTTGCATCCATCTTTGTGAATCCTGCGCAGTTCGGCCCGGCGGAAGACCTGACGAAATACCCGCGGACGCTGGAAGACGATCTGCGCAAATGCGACGAAGCAGGAGTCCATCTCGTGTTCGTGCCCGACGAAAGCGAGATGTACCACCCGGATCGGAGCACTGAAGTGGCTGTCGGTGAGATTACTGACCGTTACTGCGGGGCGTCGCGCCCGGGGCATTTTGACGGAGTGTCGCTGGTGGTGGCCAAGCTCTTCAACATCGTCCAGCCCGACCGCGCCTACTTCGGCCTGAAGGACTACCAGCAGTACCGCGTGATTGACCGCATGGCGCGCGATCTGGACTTCCCGCTGGAAGTTGTGCCCTGCCCCACCGTCCGCGAGTGGAACGGGCTCGCGATGTCTTCGCGCAACAACTACCTCTCACCGGAAGAGAAGACTGTAGCATCCACCATCTACGCCGGGCTATGCGCCGCCGCGATCGCCTTCAACGGAGGAGTGAGTGACGCCGCGGAGCTAGTGCGCAAGGCGCAGGCTGAGCTGGATGACGCAGTGAAGCTGGAATACCTTGAAGTCGCCCATCCTGAAACGCTGGAGCCCCGCGCTGTCGCCGAGCGCGGTGACGTTATGCTAGTGGCCGCGAAGGTGGGTGCCACCCGCTTGATCGACAACATCATTCTTGGTTCGGAGACGAACAATGCTGATTAACGTGCTCAAAGCTAAACTCCACGGCTGCCGCGTGACGGAAGCCGAAGTCGAGTATATGGGAAGCCTCGCCGTCTCGGAGGACATTATGCAGGCGGCCGGAATGATGCCTTACGAGCTAGTGATGTGCGCCAACTTCGAGAACGGCGAGCGCTGGACGACTTACCTCATTCCAACTAAGAAGCCCGGCGTCATCGGCCTCAACGGCCCGGCGGCCATGAAGGGCAAAGTGGGCGACCGCATCATCGCCATGAGCTTCGCGCTGATGGACGAAAGCGACGCCCAGTTCCACCAGCCGCGCGTGCTCATATTCAACCGGGACAACTCGTTCAGGGCGAAATAGCGGCGGGCTTCACTGGCGCGGAATCGGGCAGCTAGATTGAGCCGGTAGTGACTATCTTGCCGTCGCTCACAATGATGTGGCCTATCTTCAGCCTGAGTTCGCGCCCTACAATTTTCTCGTTCTTCTCAAACTCCTTCTTGCGCTTCTCGTGGAACTTCTCCAGGTCAAACAGCGGGTTCATCTCGTTCTCCAACAGCTTCTCAATGCGCCCGGGCATCCCCAGCCTGGCCAGCCGCACCTTCTGTACCCGGTAGTAGATGCGCGAGCCGCCCTCAAAGGTAAGGTAGCCTTCCACTTCAAAGCTTGGCTTGAGGATGCCGAAGGCGTACTTACCGCTGATTATGACCACACTTTGCTCGGTGCGCACCTTGGGGTTAATGATGTTGTCCGACGATAGTTCCAGCGCCCGCGCCAGGTCGTCCGGCCGGAAGGTGAAACGGAACTTGATGTCGCCCACGCTGCGCACGCACTTCTTGGCTTTGCCCGTGAGCACGTTGCCGGTGTCCAGCCGCACATCGGTGATATTGAAGTACGCCTCGTCAATCAGCACCGGTTTGACCCAGAGCTTGTCCAGCGTAAGGTCAATCGCCGCAATCTTGCCCTTGGTAAGCAGCGAGCCCTTGTTGATATGGGTTTCCACGCTCACGTTCTTGACCTTGTCGCCCAGCTCGGCCTGCAGCGCCTTCTCCAGCATCTCGTCAACATTCGCGCCGGGGGTGAAGACCTCCGCCAGGATGAGCATGAAAACCAGAATGATGTTCGTCATACCGCTTTGATTCTAACACCCGCGCGTCCGCAGGCTAAAGCCTCCACACTCTGTATGATGCAGGAGCGGCTTGCCAAGTTCAGATTGCGCATCCACGCGCACCGCCGGGTCGGCTATAATGTTTCCGGCTAATGCTCGCGCGCATCCTCACAGGCGTCATCGGCGCCGCAGTCATTCTCCTGCTGCTGGCCCTGCGGCAGCCCTGGCCGCTTATCCCCATTGCCGTGGCGTGGGTGGCCGCCCTCTGGGAGCTGGGACGGCTGCGCAACACCGATGCCGACTCCATCACGCTTATCGGCGCGATTCACCTGACGCTGCTCTGGGTGGCTAACCTCGGGTTCCTCGCCGCCTACCCGTACATAGCGGATCATCTGGATCACGTCCTGGTAGGGTTCTACGGCCTCTTGCTTGTCTTCCAGCTTGTGTTCGCCGACATGGTGCTCACGGCCTGGCACCGGGGCAAGGTTGAGCGGCTGCAGAACACCCTGTGGCACTCGCTGCTGTTCATCACCCTGCCGCTCTACCTCCTCTATGTGGAATCGTCCTTTGGCCCGGTGATGGTGCTGATGGTGCTGGGCCTCGCGTGGGCGGGCGACACGGGCTCCATGCTCAGCGGCAAGCTCTTGGGCCGCCTGCACATCTCCCCCAAGGTCAGCCCCCATAAGACGCTGGAAGGCGCTATCGGCGGATGGGCGGCCACCCTCGTGTTCCTGCTGGCGGCGAAGTGCTTCGCCGGAATGGCCTTCGGCCGTCCCTGCAATATGTTCCTGCTAAACGGCCTGCCCTCAGTCCTTGCCACCATCGGCATCACCGCACTGCTGGCAACATGGTTCACGCTGGTCGGCTTTGCCGGTGATGTCACTTTCTCCGCATTCAAGCGCGCCTGCGGCGTGAAAAACTACAGCGCTCTTGTGCCCGGGCACGGCGGCGTGCTTGACCGCATAGACGGCCTGTTGTTCATCATCCCTTCGTATTTCCTCTGCATCACGCTCTTCTCGGACGCGCTTTTCATCTAAGCGCGTTATAATCTTTCGTGGGTACTAACCGGCGGAGCTTATGCAGCTCGGAATGCTGACAATTGAGAACCTGCTCGGCGTGGTCGCGGTCATCGTCGTCCTCGCGCTGGTTATCTTCATCCACGAAGCGGGCCACATGATCGCGGCCAAGCTCGCACGCGTGGAGGTCACCGACTTCGCGCTGGGTTTTGGCAAGTCGCTGGTTTCCCGCGAATGGCGCGGCACGCGCTACCATCTCTGCCTCTTCCCCCTCGGCGGCTATGTGAAGATAACGGGAATGGACCCCAACGACCCGGTCACCGAGAACTCCTTCAAGAGCAAGCATCCATTGGTGCGTTTCGCCATTCTCGCCGGCGGCGCTCTAGGCAACTTCGTCCTCGCGGTCATCCTCATCTTCGTGCTTGCATTCATCGGCTTTCCGAAATCGCTGGTGGTGGTGCAGGGCGTGGTGCCGGTGGGGCCTGCGGCGCAGGCCGGCGTGGAGCCCGGCGACACCATCTACTCTATTGGGGGCCGCCGCATAACCGACAGCTATGCGCTGATGCGCTCGGTCTCCAGCGCCGCCCGTGCGGGCCATCCGCTGGATATCACCTTTGAGCGGCGCGGGGAGAAGTACACCCGCAGCATCGCCCCGCGCTCCTTCAACTTCGAGCAGGACGGCAAAACGGTGCCCTACAACAGCGGCAAGCCCAGCCTGGGCGTCATCAACACCCAGATAACGATGGTCACTCCGGCTATTGACCTCGTGATGCCCAACTCCAAGGGCGCAGAGGCCGGCCTGAAGCCGGGCGATACCGTCACTGCCATCAACGGCGAGCCGATAACGCTGGGGACCGATGTGTGGTTCTACCTCGCGCGCAATGAGGGCAAGCTGGAGGGCCCGGTATCGCTCATCGTTCAGCGTGGAGACGAAACGCAACTGGTCACCGTTCCGCCCGACACCACGCTCAACACCCTGGGCGTGCTGTTCCACACCGAGCTTGAGCGCCTGCCGGTCGCCCAGACGGTGGAACGCGCCGTGTATTCGGTATACGCCACCACTGTCGCGTTCGTGATGCAGCTCCGGCTGCTGGCCACTAAGGAGGGCGCGGAGATGGTCTCAGGGCCGGTGGGCATCGTCAACCTCATCCACCAGGCCGCGCGCACCGGCGCCTACAACCTGATAATGATCGCGATGGTTATCACGCTAAACCTGGGCCTGATCAACCTGCTGCCACTGCCGGCGCTGGATGGCGGGCGTATTGTATTCGTGCTGCTGGGGATGGCCGGGCTGAGAATAAGCACCGCCCGCGAAGAGCTGGTGCACGCTATCGGCTTCGTGGTGCTCATCTCGCTGATACTGCTCATCACCTTCCGCGACATCATCGGCTGGGTGCGGCTTTCAGGATAAATCCAAATACGCCCATTCAGGCTCTTTACATCTCAGGGAAATTGTCCTAAATTCGCGCTATGCCCTACTGCCCGAAGTGCAAGGCTGAATACCGCGAGGGGTTCAAAATCTGCGTGGACTGCAAAGTCCCCCTCGTCAGCGAACTGGCCGACGACACCGTCGTTGACCAGCGCGAAACCGAAAGCGAGCGCAAGTTGCGCGACTTCGCCAGGCTGTTTGAGCGGGGCGAGCAGGCGCTGGACGCGGAGGACTTCCGCAAGGCGCTGGATCAACTCAACAAGGCGTCGCTGCTCAACCCCGACAATGTGGAGGTATGGAACCTGCTGGGCCTCACCTACCAGGCGCTGGGGCACGACCGCGAGGCCTGGCGCTCGTTCAAATTCGCCCTGCGCGCCGATCCCGACGACACCCACGCGCTGTGGTACGCCGCCCAGTTCCTCCACGAGCGCGAGGACTACCCGCTGGCGCTGAGTTTCATCAGCCGCTACATTGAGCTGGAAACCGACGCCAACGAGTTGAAGGAAGCTGAGAGCCTGCGCGAGGACATCAAGTACCACCTCCAGGACATTGACGTGTACCGCGACGCCGCCACCAGCATTGACGGCTACGACGAGGACGAGGCGGACGAAGAAGTGCCGGCGGACAAGTTCACTATCCTGGACGAGAACGACGAGGAGCTGGATGGCGAGGACGACTTCGACGACGAGCCGGTGGAGCTCACCGAGGAAAGCGATTTTCTGGCGGACCTTCAGCTGCAGCTCACCGATCGCAATTCCAAATGCACCTTCTGCGGCGCGGCCATCCCCACCGACGCACCCCATTGCTTCAACTGCAAGGAGCCGCACCTGTACAAGCCCCTCTAGCGGTAAAGGCCAGTGGACGTTCTGCCGATATTGCTTATGGTAGTGAAACGGCCTGCCACACTGTCGCTCATATTCCGCCGCGCTTGCGCGCCGCTCCTTGCCGCTTGCCTGGCGGCCTCCTGCAACCTCACCGGCGGCGAAGAGCCGACGGGCAATGAGCTCAAGCTGCTCAACCTGGATAAGGTGATGCTGCGCGAGCAGATAACGACTGTCACCATCGCCGCGGTCGTATACTTGAACGGTAAACCCGTCACCGCTCCGGCTGAAGGCGAAGCCGCCGCGCCCCCGCCGGCTGCCGCAGCCGCGGAAGAGACCGACCCGACGAAGCGCCCCGACCTGCTGGAGCGCGAAGTCCTGGAAGCCCTCAGCGCCTATGTCGTGGGCAACACGCGGTTTATCGTCTACGCCGCGCCCGACGAGATGGAAGAGAAGGCTCGCGGCATCATCCTCAAACGCAACGCCAACACTGTCCCCGCGCAGCAGGCGCGCGAGCTGGCGGCCACCGCCGGGGTGAACGCGGTAATCACCGCAACGGTGGAGGCCGAGGGCAAGCGCGTCAACTTCGCGCTCTACTCCGGCGACACCGGCCGCATCCTCTACAGCGACACGCTGGTGGATTGGGACTTCCATTTGGTCCCGACCACGGGTGAAGCAGGGCTCTAGCAAAAGCTGCCTAGATCTCTCCCCGGATCAACACCCTGAGTTCCTTCACGAAACGGAGGAAGGGCGCATCCTTGCTGCGTACGATAATGACGGGCGACTGTATCCGCCGAACCAGGTTCTCCAGGTTCCGTCCCACCACCTCGCGTTCGTACCAGCGCTGCCGTCCGGTACCGAGCACAACCAGGTCCATCTCCTGGCTCAAACGCCGGATGATCCGGTGCAGGTTCCGGTAGCGGAGCATTACCAGCTCCGTCTCCACAGTGTCCGAGGAAACCTGCTCGAGTAGTCCTGTGTAGACCTCGCTCCGCTCACGTTCCAGCTCCGCCGGAGCGTCGGGCGCCAGCACGTGAAACGCCTTCACTCTCACCTTGTGTTCATCGCTGGCGAACAGCGCGGCCGTCTCCAGCAACGCCTTTGCCTGCCCGGGGAAGGACAGCGGGACCAGTATGTTGCGCGGTTGTTTCCAGTTGCGCGTTTCAAAGATGTAAACGTTGCCGGGCGCCAGTGCCAGCAGCTGCTCAATGCCGCGTCCCAGCACCGTGTGCTCACCTCGTTTGCCGTGCCAGCCGATAACCAGATCTTGAATCTGCTCCTCCTCCAGCGTATCCAGTATCGTCTTCGTGGCCTGGTGCGCCATCCTCACGAGCAGATGCGGGTCGGTTCCCTGTTCCCGCGCAGCCTTCACGCCTTGTTCAAGCAGCTTCCGCGCCTGCGGCAGATACCTTTCCCCAGCGCTCAGCGGCAGTTGGGGGGCAACCTGGATGGCGTTCAGCAGCAGTAGCGGCGTCTCCCGCTTGCGCGCCAGCCGCGCGGCAAAGGCGCTGAGCAACGCTGCCGTGGCGGGATTGGACAGCGCCACCAGCACCTGGGGGCGAACCTTGGAGCCGCTGCGCGTCTCGCGCACCAGCACCGGCGCCGCTTCCCGCAGATGCACTTTCCGCTCCACGTATCCCAGGTAGATGAACACTCCCACCATCACCCACGCGATGGCGGAGAGCCACGCCAGCGGCGAATAGAACAACAGGAATACCGCGAGCAGCAGCTGTGAGGCTGCGCCGATGTACGGCACCAGGGGAAACAGCGGCGTCTTGAACCCGTAGTCCAGCTGCTTGCCCCACTTCCGGCGGATGGCGACCACCGCGAAGTTCACCTGGATGAAGAGGAACAGGAACATGATGTCCGTCGCCGCCGCCACGTCGTGAATGGGGATGGAAACCGCCATCAAGAGCATCAGCGCACCCGACGCCAGCAGCGCGAGGTGCGGCACCCGGTTGCGCCGGTGCACCTGCGCGAAAAACGACGGCAGGTTGTCGTCGCGTCCCATGGCGAAGGAAACCCTGGTGGAGGAGAACAGCGTTGCGTTCAGCGCGCTGACGGTGGAAAGCAAGCCGCCCACGAGAATGAGGAATGTCCCCAGCGGCATGAACTGCCGCGCCGCCTCGGCCACTCCCAGCTCCGCGTGGTTGGCGAGCCACTGCCAGGTCGGTGTGCCCGCCTCCGGCGTCACGGCGGTGATGCCCACGAAGGATACGAGCAGGTATATGGGCAGCACAATGAGCAGCGACGCGAAGATTGCGCGCGGGATGCTGCGCTTGGGGTTCTTCACTTCCTCGCCGGCCTGCACGATTATCTCGTAGCCTTCAAACGCGATGAAGGTCAGGCCCATCGCGATGAGCACGCCGGTGAAGCCCTTGGGCATGAACGGCTGGAGGTTCGCCATGCGCGTCGGCTCGTGGGCCACCAGCAACAGGCCGCTCAGGATGAAGATGCCGAGAATGACTATCTTGCCGATGGTGACGATGTTCTCGGCTTTGCCGGTCTCGGAAACGCCGCGGAAGTTTATCCACATGAACAGCAGGATGACCACCGCAGCGAAGATCTTGGGCAGCGTCTCCGCCCAGAAGTCGCTCATCCCCAGCCCGAATACGTGCAGCAGCAACAGGAAATAGGCGCCGAAGCCGAGCGCGTAGAGGCTGCCCGCCACCGCATGCGCGAACCAGCTCATCCAGCCGGACAAGAAGGCCTGCGCCGGCGAAAGCCCCTTCTGCACCCACAGGTAGCCGCCGCCCGCTTCGGGAATGGCCGAACCCAGCTCGGCGTAGGTCATGGCCGTGAAGGTGGTCACGATGCCGTTTAGCAGAAATGCGAGGATGAGTGCCGGGCCGGCGGTGCCGGCGGCAATGCCCGTTAGCACGAAAATGCCCGCGCCGATCATGGCGCCGACACCCACCATCGTGATGTCGAAGGCCGTGAGGTTGCGGCTCAGTTCCGAGCGGAATTCCAGCGGCGCCTCGTTCTTGTCGGGCATGGACGCGTATTCTAGCGCAACCCCGCCTGGTGTGAGTCCACTTGATCCGGTTATTCTCCCGACATTATCGAGTGCAGGATGTTAGAATGTAGCGGCCGCTGGGCACACATTCATGCGGGACGCCGGCGGACTAGGCCATGGAATGGGATAGCCATAAACGCTTCTGGCGGCGCGTCGGCTGGGGCGCGCAAATCGGGTTCATCCTGCTAGTGGCAGTCATTCTCTTATGCCTCCAGTTTGGCCCGCCGCGCGATTCCAGGTGTTTCCAACTCGACCGGGAGGATTTCGGTCTGGGATACCTGATCGGGGCAGATTGGAACGTGAGTGCATTCAGACAAGCATTGCAAGGCAGGTTTGCCGACGTAGATATCAACGAGGGCTATCCCTGGGGACTTGCCCCGCAGCAGAAGACCGTGATGCTGGACGTTGATGACGGCAAGCTCTACTTCCACCTGGTCTCCTCGGAGGAGAGCGTTAAGCGGACGCTGGAGGCGGTCGACATCCTGCAGTTCGACGTGCTGTCAAGTTTCAGCCTTTTCGGCGCGACGCCATCTCTGTCAATGAGCGAGTCCGTCCAACGGCAACTTGTGCGGACCGGCGGGATTACCCTGGGCAGCCGGGAGGATGAGGTCAGGATGATGTACGGTAGACCATTGACCTCCTTCTCCTTTTTTGGGGGTATGGGTGTAGCCACCTACCTGGGCAACCGGCAAACCGTAACGTTCATGTACACCGACAGTGCGGTCACCTTTATTAGTGTCTCCCAGGGCTACCGGGGGAACCTCCGGCACCGGCTGCTGAAGTGGCGCGAATACCTGTATGCCCCGCTGAGGAGAAGAGAACTGTGGAAACTGCAGCAGCAGCTTCAGCCTGGAGCATGGCCCGGCATTCAACATTAATCTGGTATTCTATCAGCGGAGGGAAAGGTGGCAGACGCCAGCGGGACGCGGACTAAAGCGAAATCGGGCAGGCGCATCTGGCGGCGCGTCGGCGGGGGCGCGCTGATTGTGCTCGCTGTGCTCGTCGTCGCAGCAGCGATAGCGCTGTGGCTGGGCCCGCCGCGCGATCCCAAGAGCTTCGCCCTGGACGACGAGGACTTCGGCCTGGGCTTCCGCGTGGGCGATCCCTGGGACCCGGACGCGTTCGAGGCGGCGATGAAGGCAAATGGGCTTGATGTACAACGGTCTTCGTTCAGAACGGATGAAGACTGCAGCTTCCACATGGCGTCTTTCTACACGGGCGATTACTACATATCCGTTGGCACAGCTTCTGACAGCAAGGCTAACAACGCCATCTTGAGGAGTATCAATATCACTCCTTTCACCCAGAATAGAGATCCGGACAAAGCTACTTACAGAGCAAGTCGTGCTTACAGCTTTCTAAAAGAACTGAGAAAGGAGGCGCGACAGCGCTTCCCGGATGATAAAAACGCTGGAAACGATTGGTTCTTAGCGAGGGTGGCCGAGAAGGCGGCCGAGCATTTGCCAAACCCAAGGTCTTCGGACGGCATCGGCCTGGCTTCGACTCAAGAGGGAGTTAAACGTGTGTACGGCGAACCATTTGATTCGGTCGCCTTGCCTGGTATGCATTGGCTAGTGTATATCGGTAATAAGAACCGTGTCACGTTCTTCTTGCGCGATGGAATCGTGGACTTCTTTTACGCCGCCAAAGGTTATCAGCGATGTGATATTGAAGCTAGGCTGCGATACTGGAAACAGTACTTCGTCAGTCACGAAGTGAGTCTCGCACGCTTGCAGGAGATTCGTGAAAACCAGCGAGGAGGATCTGCGCTAACGCAGTGAAGCGAGAAGTACACCTAGCGAGGGGTTCATGCCGAGAATGCACGTGGCGGCGCGTCGGCTGGGGCACGCTGATTGGGCTGGGCGCGCTGCTTCTCTTCACCGCCTGCAAACCGAAGCAGGAGGAGCCGAAGGCGCCCACGGGGCCGCGCCCGCCGATCTCGCTGGATGAGGAGGCCTTCGGCCTGGGCGTGAAGCTGGGCACTAACGCCGACGCCGAGCCGGAGTGCAAGTACCGCTTCGCTTCCAGCCGCACCGTGCGCAACGCCCTCACCGGCCCCGACGCGCCCGCGTTCAGCTACCTGTTCGG
>Ga0307425_1002409_pt1 | contig 10565 bp, 15 predicted proteins | sample SalMarWE160330MG_FD_202152 | JGI IMG/M metagenome (GOLD analysis project Ga0307425, IMG submission 202152) | Salt marsh sediment microbial communities from the Plum Island Ecosystem LTER, Massachusetts, United States - WE1603-30 | ecosystem: Environmental > Aquatic > Marine > Intertidal zone >...
GACCGGAATGGGTTTCTCTACCATGGCCGGGTGAAAGCCGTGGCGGATAGTTGCCGGGAAAACGGCCTAGTTTTTTAAGGGAGCAGTAAGCAGTGAGCAGTAGGCAGTAAGCAGATGGACAAAATGGTTTTTCCCTGCTCACGGCTCATGATAAAAGATTTTAAGTAGAGTAGCAGAAAGCAGATTGAAAAGGTGTTTTTGCTGCTCACGGCTCACAGCTCACTGCTCACAATAAAAGGAGATAAGCTTGTTCGAGTCAGAGGCAACGGAGCAATTAACCGATAAAGTGGTGAGCATCAATCGCGTCGCCAAGGTGGTCAAGGGTGGGCGCCGCTTTCGGTTCAGCGCCATTGTAGTGGTCGGTGACGGCCAGGGGCGGGTGGGCGCCGGTTTGGGCAAAGCCCACGAAGTGCCCGAAGCCATCCGCAAGGCGGTGGAGCAGGCCAAGAAGTCCATGATCACGGTTCCCATCCTCAACAGCACCATTCCGTACCAGGTGGTGGGGGAATTCGGGGCCGGCCGGGTCCTCTTAAAGCCGGCGGCGGAAGGGACCGGGGTCATCGCCGGCGGCCCGGTGCGGGCGGTGGTGGAAGTGGCGGGTATCAAGAACGTCCTCACCAAGTGTTTGGGCTCCCACAACCCGCACAATGCGGTGAAAGCCACCATGGTGGCCTTGAAGCTGCTGTCATCGCCGGAGGAAGTGGCGACCCGGCGCAACCGGCCTCTGGCGGAAATATTGGGATAGTGAGCAGTGAGCAGTGAGCAGATGGTTTTTTGCTGCTTAAGGTTTACGGTTCAGGGCTCGAGATAAAAGGAACGACAATGATCCTGGAAATAACCTTAAAGAAAAGTCCCATCGGCCGGCCGCCGAAGCACCGTCTGACCCTGAAGACTTTAGGGTTGACCCGCGTGCAGAAAACGGTGCGGCACCGGGAAACCCCTGCGATCAGAGGGATGGTGCGCCAGGTGGAGCACCTGCTCCAGGTGCGGCAGGTCCCCGAAGGAGAATAGCAGATGCGCCTTTCAGAACTTTCGCCCAGCCCGGGGTCCAAGCATAAGAAGAAGCGGGTGGGCCGCGGTCCTGGGTCGGGTTGGGGTAAGACTGCAGGTCGGGGCCACAAAGGGCAAAATTCCCGCGCCGGGGGCGGCACCAAGCCGGGGTTTGAAGGGGGTCAGATGCCCCTGACCCGGCGGATTCCCAAGCGGGGCTTCACCAATATATTTCGGCAAACCTGGACCATCGTCAATCTGCGGGACCTGAACCGGTTCCCGGCGGACGCGGTGGTGGACAAAGACGCCTTGCAGTCCGCCGGGCTGGTGAAAAACCAGGTAAAGCGGATCAAGGTTTTGGGCCAGGGCGAGGTGACCGTGCCTCTGGTGGTCAAGGTGCAGGCGGTGAGTTCCCAGGCCCGGAGCCGGATCGAAGCGGCCGGAGGGCGGGTGGAGGTCATCTAAGTGTCGGCTTTTTCCAGCATCGCCAAGATTCCGGAGTTGAAGCGCCGCATCCTGTTCACCCTGTTGATGCTGGCGGTTTACCGTCTGGGGTGCCAGGTTCCCACTCCGGGGATCGATGCTGACGCCCTGATGAGGTTTTTTGCGGCCCAACGGGGCACGATTTTCGGGCTCTTTGACATGTTTTCCGGCGGCGCCCTGGAGCGCCTGAGCGTTTTCGCCCTGGGGATCATGCCTTACATCAGCGCCGCCATTATTATTGAACTCCTCAAGGTGGTCATTCCCGCCATTGACAAACTCTACAAGGAAGGGGAGGCGGGGCAAAAGAAGATCAAGCAGTACACCCGTTACGGCACCGTGGTCATTGCGGCCATCCAGGGGATCGGGATTGCGGTGGGCCTGGAGAGCATGAGCGCCGGGGCCGGCCATACGTCGGTGGTGTTGCATCCCGGCTGGCCCTTCCGGCTGATGACCGTGCTCACCCTGACCTCGGGCACCGCCTTTATCATGTGGCTGGGGGAAATGATCACCGAGCGGGGTATCGGCAACGGCATCTCGCTGATCATCTTTGCCGGGATCGTGGCCCGGATGCCTTCCGCCCTCATCCAGACAGTGGAGTTGATCAGGACGGGTGAGATCATGCCCATCCTCATGGTGGTGCTGATAGTGGGGATGGTGGTGGTGGTGGGTTTCATCGTTTTTATGGAGCGGGGCCAGCGGCGCATTCAGGTCCAGTACGCCCGCCGGGTGGTGGGGCGCAAGATGTACGGCGGCCAGAGCACCCATTTGCCGTTGAAGGTGAACACCTCCGGGGTCATCCCCCCCATCTTCGCCTCCTCGCTGCTGATGTTTCCGGCCACGGTGGCTGGTTTTGTCCACAACGAGTGGGTTAAATGGGCGGCGGACGCCATGTCGCCGGGGGGTCTGTTTCACGAAGCCGTCTATGTGGCCCTCATCGTGTTTTTCTGCTATTTTTACACCGCGGTGACCTTTAACCCGGTGGATGTGGCGGATAATCTGAAGAAATGGGGCGGCTATGTTCCGGGCCTGCGGCCGGGGAAGCCGACCTCCGACTATATTGACCGCATCCTGACGCGCATTACCCTGGGGGGCGCCATCTATGTGTCGGCCGTGTGCGTGCTGCCCTCCATTCTGATCCGGAAGTTTAATGTTCCCTTTTACTTCGGTGGTACGGCCCTGTTGATCGTGGTGGGGGTGGCCATGGACACCATGAGCCAGATCGAATCGCATTTGCTCACTCGCCACTATGAGGGCTTCATGAAAAAACGCATGAGCCGGGTACGGCGTTGACGTTAAGAAGGAGGAAGCTATGAATCTGATCCTGTTGGGTGGCCCCGGCGCGGGCAAAGGCACGCAAGCCAAGAAACTCATTGACAAATTCCTGATCCCCCAGATTTCTACCGGCGATATCCTCCGGGCGGCGGTGAAAGAAGGGACGGAAATGGGCAAGAAGGCCAAGGAATACATGGATGCCGGGAAACTGGTGCCCGATGAAGTGGTCATCGGCATCATCAAAGATCGTCTGGCCCAGGCGGACTGCAAAAAGGGGTTTATCCTGGACGGCTTTCCCCGGACGGTGCCCCAGGCCGAAGCCCTGGACAAGGTGCTGGCCGACCTGAGCTCCAAGATCGACCACGTGGTCAGCATCGACGTGGACGAAGAAGCGCTGGTGGCCCGCCTCACCGGGCGGCGCACCTGTAAGAATGCGGCCTGCGGCCAGATGTTCCACATCAAGTTCTCGCCTCCCAAGAAGGAGGGGATCTGCGACAAGTGCGGCAGCGAGCTCTATCAGCGGGACGACGATAACGAGACCACGGTGCGCTCCCGCCTGGCCACCTATAACCAGGCCACCGCGCCCCTCATCGGCTATTACCGCGCCAAGGCGTTGGTGCGGCCGATTAAGGGAGTGGGGGGCATCGACGATATCTTCAACCAGATCGTGAAGATCGTCGCCTAGGCCAGCTGCAGCCGTGGTTGCAAGCATGAAGGCCTTTTCGGGTTCCTGGCGTCTTGAGAGTTATGCTTACACCCAGGCGCCCCGGCGCCCAGGCGCAACGATATCATGATTCTGTTAAAATCCCTCCAGGAAATCGCCAAGATGGAGGTGGCCAACCGCATCGTGGCCGAGGTCCTGGAGGGGGTTAAAGAAAAGATTCGCCCGGGGATCGAAACCCGGGAACTGGATGAACTGGCGGAAGAGATGTGCCGCCGGCGTCAGGTGGAGCCGGCCTTCAAGGGCTATCGCGGCTATCCCCGGTCCATCTGTGTGTCGGTGAACGAGGAGGTGGTCCACGGGATTCCCGGCCCCCGGCGTCTCAAAGCCGGGGATCTGGTGAGCCTGGATTTCGGCGTGAGGTACGACGGCTACCATGGGGATGCCGCCATCACCGTGCCGGTGGGGGAAGTGACCCCCCAGGCCTGGGCCCTCATGGAAGCCACGGAGAAATCCCTGTACGCCGGCATCGCCATGGTCAAGGTGGGCAACCGCCTGTCGGACATCTCTTACGCGGTGCAGGGGGTGGTGGAAGGGGCCGGCTTCGGGGTCATCCGGGATTTTGTCGGGCACGGCATCGGCCGGTCGCTGCACGAAGACCCGCAGATCCCCAATTTTGGCCCGCCGGGCCGGGGGCCGACGTTGCAGGTGGGTATGACCCTGGCCATTGAACCGATGACCTCCATGGGTGCCTGGCAGGTGCGGATCTTACAAGATGGCTGGACCGCGGTCACCCAGGATGGATCTTACGCGGCGCATTTTGAACACAGCGTGGCGTTGACGGAGAACGGCGTCTTGATTTTGAGCCGACTCTAATTTATATTTTAATAACCATTTGAAATAACTAAAAAGACACGGTAGATGCCTAAAGAAGACGCCATCGAAGTTGAAGGGACGGTAGTTGAGCCTCTCCCGAATGCCATGTTCCGGGTGGAGTTGCCCAACGGGCATAAGGTGTTGGCTCACATCTCCGGGAAGATGCGGATGCACTATATCAAGATTCTCCCGGGAGACAAGGTTATCCTGGAATTGTCGCCCTACGATTTGAGTCGGGGGCGCATCGTCTACCGGGTTAGATAGAGGACAGTGCTATGAAGGTCAGGCCGTCAGTAAAACGGATGTGCGCCAAATGCAAGATTATTCGCCGCAAGCGAGTGGTGCGGGTGATCTGCGACAATCCCAAGCATAAGCAGCGTCAAGGCTAAAGGGGAGGGAAGGAATTGGCCAGAATCGCCGGGATCGATTTACCCCGAAACAAGAGAATCGAAATTGCCCTCACGTATATTTTCGGCATCGGGCGTACCATGGCGGCGCGGGTCCTCCGGGAAGCGAAGGTGGACCCCGGCACCAAGACGTCCGAATTGAACGATGGCGAAATCACCAGCATCCGGCAGGTGATTGACCATACCTTAAAGGTGGAAGGGGACCTGCGGCGGGAAGTCTCCATGAACATCAAGCGCCTGATGGATCTGGGGTGCTACCGGGGGCTTCGGCACCGTCGGAGCCTGCCGGTCCGGGGACAGCGGACCCATACAAACGCCCGCACCCGCAAAGGACCACGGCGCAGCGTGGTGGGCCGACGGAAGAAGTCATAAGGAGGGGCGATGGCCAGAGCGCAGTCACGCACCAAGAAGAAAAAGGAAAAGAAAAATATACCGGTGGGGGTGGCTCACATCAGGGCCACCTTCAACAATACCCTGGTGACCATCACCGATCCGGCCGGCAATGTGGTGTCCTGGTCCTCGGCGGGGGTTCAGGGGTTTAAGGGATCCCGGAAGGGTACGCCCTTTGCGGCCCAACTGGCGGCCCAGGATGCAGCCCGGAAGGCCATGGAACACGGCATGCGGAACGTGGATGTGTTTGTCAAAGGGCCGGGGGCCGGCCGGGAGGCAGCCTTGAGGGCCTTGCAGGCGGCCGGCCTGAGTGTCAACCTGATTCGGGATGTCAGCCCTATTCCCCACAATGGCTGCCGCCCCCCCAAACGTCGTCGGGTTTAAATGGAGAGGTGATCGACCGTGGCTAGATATGTGGGAGCAGTGTGCCGGCTGTGCCGCCGGGAAGGGATGCAGCTCTATCTCAAAGGGGATCGCTGTTACACGGATAAGTGCGCCATCGAGCGGCGTCATTATCCGCCGGGACAGCATGGCCAGAGGCGGAGCAAACTTTCCGATTACGGCGCCCAGCTCCGCGAGAAACAAAAGGTTAAACGGATTTACGGCGTGTTGGAGAAGCAATTCAGCAGTTATTTTGAGAAGGCCGAACGGCAGAAAGGGGTTACCGGCACTAATCTGTTGGTTTTTCTGGAACGGCGTCTGGACAACATCGTTTACCGCTTAGGGTTTGCCAACTCCCGGACCCAGGCCCGGCAATTGGTGCGGCATAACTTTATTAAGGTAAACGGCGCGAGAGTCAATCTACCTTCCTTTCTGGTAAAGACGGGAGATGTTATTCAGGTGACGGCAAAGGGTCGCAACCTCCCCTTGATTCGGGATGCCATGGAGGCAGTGGCCCGGCGAGGATGCCCTCCGTGGTTGGAGTTCAACAAGGAAGAGGCCCAAGGGCGGGTTATCATGTTCCCCACCCGGGAAGATATCACCATGCCGATCCAAGAACATCTCATCGTGGAGCTTTATTCCAAATAGCACCATGATCCTTTATGTTCCCGCATTCTCTCCAGAGGCCGGCAAGATCCGGGGGGAGCGCGCGATTTTCGGATTTCCGGTCAGGCCGGTACCGACTGGCGGGAATCCCGGGACATAAAAGCCTGGTAGTATTCTGAGGAGCCATGATCCACAAAAACTGGACCGAGATCATTAAGCCCAAACGGCTGGAAATTGATAGTGAGTCCCATGACCGCTTTTATGGCAAGTTCGCCTGCGAGCCTCTGGAACGCGGCTTCGGGACCACCTTGGGGAACGCCCTGAGGCGGGTTTTGCTTTCCTCCCTGCGGGGGTCGGCCATCACGGCGGTCCGTATCAAGGATGTCTATCACGAATTTTCGGCCATCCCCGGGGTGTTGGAAGATGTCACCGAGATCCTGCTCAACCTGAAACAGGTGCGTTTAAAGATACTTTCAGAAGGGCTCAAGATGCTGCACCTGGAGGCCCATGGCCCGGGGGAGATCAAAGCCGGAGACATCCTGACGGATGGCATGGTGGACATTCTCAACCCCGACCAGCACATCGCCACTCTGGCGGAGGATGGCGAATTGAACATGGAGATGACGGTCAAGACCGGCAAGGGCTTTGTCCCCGGGGAGGCCAACAAGGACGAAGATCAACCCATCGGTTATATTCCCCTGGACGCCAGCTTCTCTCCCATCCGCAAGGTCAACTACCTGGTGACCCAGGCCCGGGTGGGACAACGGACTGACTATGACAAGCTGACTCTGGAGGTTTGGACCGACGGCAGCATCGCCCCGGAAAACGCCATTGCCTTTGCGGCTAAGATTCTTAAAGAACATTTAAGCATGTTCATCAACTTCGAAGAGGAACCCCTGGGGCAGGAAGAGAAGTCCCTGGAAGAGCCGCCGGCCTTTAACGAGAACCTCTATCGCAGTGTCAACGAACTGGAACTATCGGTGCGGGCCGCTAACTGTTTGAGGAACGCCAATATCCGCTATATCGGCGAGCTGGTCCAGAAGACCGAGCAGGAAATGCTGAAGACCAAGAATTTTGGCCGCAAATCTCTCAATGAAATCAAAGAGATTCTCATGGAGATGGGGCTGCACCTGGGAATGAAGTTGGAGAGCTTTGTGCCCCCCGATCAGATGCCGGATAGGAAGGAAGAAGTCGCATGAGACACTTAAAGGCTGGTCGGCGCCTGTCCCGGACCACGGAGCATCGCCAGGCCATGCTCCGGAATTTGGTGACGGCGCTGTTGGACAAGGAGCGGGTAGAAACCACCCGGGCCAAGGCCAAGGAGGCCCGCCAATGGGCCGAGAAAGTCATCACCCTGGCCAAACGGGGCGACTTGCACGCCCGGCGCCTGACCCTGGCGGTAGTGCGCTCCAAGAAGGTGGTGGCCAAACTCTTCAGCGAATTGCGGGAGCGTTACCAGGACCGCCCCGGGGGTTATACCCGGATCATCCCCCTGGGGACCAGGTTGGGCGATGGGGCCCCCATGTCCATTCTGGAGTTGGTGGATCGCCCCGAGCGACTGCCCAAGGCCAAGAAAAAGAAGGCGGCGGAAGGCTGACCATTTTCCGGTCAAAGGGGACCGGGGCCCTGGGGCCCCGGTCCCCTTTGGTTTTTTCGGACCTGCTTGAAGGTGGGCCTTTGCGCCGGTTTTGCCTGGATTCTGCCCCGCTAGCCTGGCCGGAAGCGTCCTCCCCGGGGTTTAATCAGCCCCTAATCGTTTGAATCTTTTTAAAAATCTCCGAATATGACTGACGGGCCTAAAAAAGGATTGACAATCTTCTTTACCTATACTAAGGTGCACAGAATAAAATAGGTATAATTACGTAATTCTCACTAGGTAAAAATAACCAATCGACTTAGGGAAAATTACCTAGGCCAGGAGGGTGAGCTCATAAGCAGAATTTCTTGAGCATAATCGCCCACATGCTTGGGGCTAAAGATCGGCTTTTAGTTCCCTTCAGGATTGTCCCATAACAATGGAGGTTCTGGATGGCGAATCGAATATTTTGGAGTGTGTTAATCACCCTGGCGCTAACTTTCGTACCCAATCTGGCTCATTCTATTCCCACCAAAAGCATCAAAAAGAAGTCATCCAAGACCCAAGCGAGGGTCGCCAAAAAGAAAAAATCCAGCCGCAAGTCCAAAGTTTGCCGTTCGCGCTCGTCCAAGCGCCGGTCCCGGCGGGTGGTAAGATCCTCCGTGGTACCCAGCTATAGCCGGACTTCGGTGGGGGAAACCCCGCCCCTGATGAAGGTTACTCCCCAACGGGACGGCCGTTTCCTGCTGGAGCCCTTGTCCCCCAAAAAGACCTTGAAAAAGCCGGTTACTCACCCGGCTCATAAGGATAATGACAGTGACCGCATCTCCTCCGCGGTCCCTCACTATAATACGTTTGAACCCTGGAACTTCTCCGATCTGGTCCTGAGTTTGGCCAAGGCGTATCGTTATGCGCCGTACGCCCGGGGCGCCACTCTGGCCAACAGTTCGGCCACGGATTGTTCCGGGTTTGTCCAGTTCATCTACCATGGGTTTAAAATCGACCTGCCCCGCTCCAGCGCCGAACAGGCCCAGGTGGGCAAGGTAGTGACTCACCGAATGGATTTCTCCAAGCTCCTTCCCGGGGACCTCCTCTTCTTCCGCCGGGGCGGCCGGTCAGTGGGACATGCCGGCATCTACCTGGGTGAGGGGAAGATGATCCATGCCTCCAACCATCGAAATGGGGTAACCGTCACGGACCTGCGCCAGTCCTATTACGAAAACACCTTCGTGGTGGCCAAACGGGTCTTTGTGGTGAAATACCCCGAATAAAGTCTATCCCGACAGGGCATTTGCCCCCGCTAAGACCACGCCAAACGTCTCTGCATGAACTGGCCCAGACCGGCCTGTCAGGGTCCAGGTTATTCTCCATGGGCATGGGGCGACGATCCTTATCTTTCCAAGAAGAACATCTTGCGCCAACGGTGATCGCCCGCCAGGGCGTGCAGGGTAACCGCGCTGACATGAATGGCCAGAAAGGCGACGATGAGCCACAGCCCTAGCTCATGCATTTCCTTGAGGGCATGGGCCAGGCCGGTGGCTTTTTGCCCCGGGGTTAGGAGCACGGCCATCAAAGTGCCGGTGCCGGCCATCCAGCCGAAGACCGCCAGGCCGAAGCTCTGGACCACCCCGGCCAAACCCTGGTGGGAGGGACGCTCCGGGAGCCTCAGCCGCAGAAGGGTCAAACAATCTTCCCCGGCCATCTTGAGCCGTTCCGGGGTGAAAGGAACCCACTGGCTGAAGTGGGCCTCCCGGGGGCCATAAAATCCGTACCAGATACGCCAGGCCATCAAGAAGCTCAGGGTCAGGCCTAGCCATTTGTGGATGCTGAATCCCAGGTGGTGTAGCCTTTTGTAATCGCCGGCCCACAGGCCGGTGATCAAGGCCAGGATGGCACAAACCGTCAATCCCAGGTGAATGAACCGGGTGATATCATCCAGGTCATTGGTTCCGGTGAGATGCGGGTTCTCAATCATGGGGGTATCCATTCCTTAAGGTCTTTAATTTTGCAATTGGAGAACCTGGTCCATTGGAGGGGGGGCCACGCCGGATGGCGGCTAAGCGTAGCCTGCTATAATGGGTCGTGAGGGCGGGCTTTCCGTGAAAAAAGGGGAAATTTCCAGGCTCCCGCTGCGAGTGGCTCAATTATATCAGGGGTGCTGGGTAATGTCAAAACGCTCAGGATCGGTGGTGCTCTGGCCCCTGATACCCGGATTTATGCCGTTGACCTCAGGGTTCATCCCGGCAGGGTTCGGTTGGGTCAGGGTGGCATGAGTCGGGGTATGATCTGAGCCTGAATGCCCCCGGGGTCTTGAATGCCTGTACTATAATTCACAAATGGCCACCAGAAGCTTGACACTAAGGCCTGGACTGAATAAAATTATTAATTCTCTAGCATTCTCATAAATTCCCTCGCTCCTTTACGAGGTCGCAAGGTAAGGTACGCAAGATGAAAATGTATCTGATGACCCCGGGACCGACCCCGGTCGCCCCGGAAACGCAGCTGGCCATGGCTCAGCCCATCATTCACCACCGTTCGCCCCAATTTATGGACATTATGGCGGAGGTGAGGGAGGGTCTGAAATACCTGTTCCAAACGGAGCAGGAAGTGCTCATCTTTACCGCCACCGGCACCGGGGCCATGGAAGGGGCGGTGGCCAACACCCTGTCCGCCGGGGATACCGCCCTGGTGGTGGACGGCGGTAAGTTCGGCGAGCGCTGGACCGAGCTGTGCAATGTGTATGGGGTCAGAGTGAATCGCCTGCCGGTGGAATGGGGCCGGGCGGTGGACCCCAAAGAAGTGGCCAAAAGACTGGATGCCAATCCGGACATCAAGGCGGTTCTGGTCCAGGCCAATGAAACCTCCACCGGGGTGCAGCACCCGGTGAAAGAACTGGCGGAGGTGACCCGGAGTCGCCCCGGCA
>Ga0307425_1002410_pt1 | contig 10561 bp, 8 predicted proteins | sample SalMarWE160330MG_FD_202152 | JGI IMG/M metagenome (GOLD analysis project Ga0307425, IMG submission 202152) | Salt marsh sediment microbial communities from the Plum Island Ecosystem LTER, Massachusetts, United States - WE1603-30 | ecosystem: Environmental > Aquatic > Marine > Intertidal zone >...
CAATATCCTCTCAGGTTTTATTCCCTCCTCGGAGCGCATTATTACGATTGAAGATTCCGCCGAACTGCAATTGCAGCAGGAGCACGTCTGCCGGTTGGAAACTCGGCTGTCCAACATCGAAGGCCGCGGGGAGGTCACCCAGCGAGATTTGGTGCGGAACTGCTTGAGAATGAGACCGGATCGGGTCATCGTGGGTGAAGTCCGGGGCCCCGAAGTCATTGACATGCTTCAGGCCATGAATACCGGCCATGAAGGGTCCATGACCACCATCCACGCCAACTCGTCCCGGGATGCGCTGCTGCGTCTGGAAACCATGATTTCCCTATCCGGAATCACCATCCAGGAAAAGGCCATGCGCCAGATGATCAGCTCGTCGGTAAACGTGGTCATTCAATTGGCCCGGCACAGTGATGGGGTCAGACGCATGATCGCCCTTTCCGAAATAACCGGCATGGAGAGCGGCGTTATCAGCATGCAGGATATTTTTGTGTTTGAGCGGCATGGGATTGATGAAAAGGGGAGAGTTTTGGGGCGCTTTAGTCCCACCGGGGTGCGCCCCCGCTTCATCGAGCGCTGTCGGCTCTTTGGGGTGCCTTTGCCGGATGGCATTTTTGTGCCGCAGGCGCGGCAACTTGGACTCGGTTAGGCTGGTCACCCCGGCGGGGAGCAGGGGAACATGAATTACTTGAGCAGTTACAACCTGGCTGGCATGGAATTCCATTACGTCCTGGGACTGGTGGGGCTGTTTGTCGGGGTGGTTCTCTTAATCGCCGGGATTCAATATGGCCTGTTGGAGCCTATGCGCCAGCGACGGCTCGCCATACAGCGCCTTAAAGGGAGCAAACGGGAACAGCAGGTTCGGGCCCAGGTTTTCAAGATCTTACAAGAGGACCATGAAAGCATAATCTTGAACTTTGCGGAGCGGTATTTCGAATGGTGCAAGGTAGACAATATCCAACGACAATTGCTCCAGGCAGATGTCTACCTGTCGCCGCATTCCTTCATATGTATGGTTATCCTCCTGGCAGCTTTAGGCTTTTTGATCGGCTGGCTGGTGGGAGTTTCAGCGTGGTCCCTGGGTACATCTCTCAGCCTGGGAATAATTCCCATTGTGTTCCTGCGGTGGAAGCGGAGGCGGAAAACCCTGAAGATCGAGCGATACATGCCCGACGCCATGGAGTTGCTGGCCAGATCTCTCCGGGCCGGTCACACTTTGCAAGGGACCTTGGAACTGGTGAGTCAGGAAATCCCCAAACCGCTGGGGACCGAGATGCGGATAACTTACGAAGAACAGCGGCTGGGATTAAGCATGTCACAGGCTTTCCGGCGCATGGGTGAACGGGTTGCCAGCCAGGATCTGCAGTTTTTCGTCACCGCCGTATTAATCCAGGCGGAAACCGGGGGAAACCTGTCGGAAATCCTTGACAACATTGGCTCCATCATCCGAGACCGACTCAAGTTGAAGGGGAAGGTCCAGAGCCTTACTGCCGAAGGACGGTTCTCGGCATTGATCTTGAGTCTCCTGCCGTTTGTCACCTTCCTGGCTTTTTATCTCGTTAACCAGAAGTACGTCCTAACCTTGTTCAGAGAACCCCTGGGGGTCCAATTGTTAACGGGCGCCATCGTCAGTATTATCATCGGCATCATAGTCATGAAAAGAATGGTGACCATAAAAGTCTAAAGGAGGAGAGGATGACGGGACTTGCCTGGCTCATAACCATGGCTTCTTTCGCCACGGTTGCTTTCCTCACGTATGGCGTCCTCAGCTATTATCAAAGCCGGCGGGTGGTGCGAGACCGCTTCAAAAAAGTCTCTAGCACCCCGACTCCGTTAATGTACCGGGATGAGTCCAGTGGTTGGAAGAAACAATTTTTGAACTGGATATCATCTCTCGGCAAATTTGCCATGAGTGGCAAAGAGGATGCTTCTGAGCTTCGCCGGTCCTTGATCCAGGCAGGGTTTCGCCATCCCAAGGGGCCGGCCATCTACTTCGGTATCCGGATTTTATTGGCTTTTCTGCTGCCAGTGATTTACCTCCTGGCCAATGCCATGGACGGGGTATTGACCAAGGGCAATCTCCTGATCTGTTTTATGACCGCCGGCATTGGCTTTTATATGGTCCCCTATTTGCTGAAATTCATCACCGCCCGTCGTCAGGATCGCATCGATAAAGCCCTTCCGGATGTTTTGGATCTGCTCATCGTCTGCATGGAGGCCGGATTGTCCCTGCAGGCCACCATCAATCGGGTGTCAGATGAGGTTAAGAGCATGTCCATGGACCTCTACAAGGAGTTGCAGCTTACCAATGCCGAGTTGCGAACCGGGATCAACCGGGAGGTGGCGCTGAAAAATCTGGGGGAACGCACCGGGGTACAGAGTGTTAAAGCTCTGGTGGGGTTGATGATCCAATCGGATCGCATAGGTGCCAGTATCGTCAAATCGCTGCGTACCCACGCGGCTTTTCTCCGGGTCCAGCGGGCCCAGCGGGCTGAGGAAAGGGCCGCCAGACTGCCGGTCAAGATCTTGTTTCCCATGCTCCTGTTCATCTTCCCGGCCATTTTTGTGGTGGTAATTGGCCCCGCCATCATCCAGATCAGCAAAACTGCCTTTTTCGGCGGTCATTAAACCGGGAGGAACCGGATGCGGTCTTACCCAGGAGGAGCGAGCCGTACCACAGGTAGGAGGTTCCGAGGCAGCCTCGGTTGGGCTCTGGTCCTGGGAACCTTGCTGGTGCTGGGGACCGGCTGTGGACTTCGGGACCCGCGCCTTGGCTGGGATAGTGAGTTTGCCGGCAGTTTCCGGTGGGTGGCCGGCGATACGTCCCGCTTGCTGCGCAATGCCCATTATTTTAAACTCATGGGGCAGCCGGCCCTGGCTTTAAAACAGTTAGAAGAAGCCCATCGCCTGTACCCCGACAATATAAAAGTGGCCGACGCACTGGCCCAATCCTATGATGAGTCGGGCCTGCACGAAGAGGCGCAGCAGATCTATCTAGCCGCGCTGGCCCTGGTTCCGGATAACCCGGTTCTGCTTAACAACCTGGGTTTTTCCTACTACCTGGCTGGCAAAGGGCGCCAGGCTGAGACGTGTTTCCGTAAAACCCTGGCCCGCCACCCCGATAATCTGGTGCTGCGCAATAATCTGGGGTTGTTACTGTGTCGCCAGGGGCGCCGGCAGGAAGCCAGGCGGCTGTGGCAAGAGGATGGCGGCGAGGCGGCGGCGGCGCAAAAATTAGCGCAAGCGCTGGCGGCCCTGGGAATGGACGCAGTCCGCCGTTATGGCCAACCAACCCGACCCAGACCCCATGAGCCCGCCCTCCGGCGCTATGCTTCTCCAGACGAGCGGCTGGCGGCCCAGCCCCGGCTGGCGACCGCAAACCCGCGGCATTCCCCGGCCCCATCCCCGGCCGTTAACAAAAAGCCTGAGCCGAGAAGCCGCCTTGCGGCTCCCTCACCTGAGGTTGCCGCCCTCCCGCCGAAGCAGAAGGCGTCTGACGACTCCTCCCGGGAAGTCACGGCCCCCAAGCCACTTGAGGACCAGGTGACCGGGACGTCACCGTTGCCTAAGCGGACCACCATCGCCCCCATGGTTGGCAATCGGCCGGCCCGGCCCTTACTGCCTCGGAGCGAACCAGCGGCGGCACCGCCACCGACGTCTTCTCCCCCGCCAACCGGAACCCCGGCAAGGCCTAAAAAGGCGGCTTACCAGCCCGTGCGGGCCAGCCAACCTGACCCCAAAGGGACGGCTGGGAAAACTTCTCAAGACAGAGCCCGGGCCGCCCGACCGACGTACCTGACTGCCAGGGACCTGATGGAGACCGGTATCGCCATCCTCAACGGCAACGGCATTCCCCATCTGGCCCATGACACCCGTTCGTTTCTCTCCCTGGAAGGCTTAAACGTGGTGGCCATTGCTAATTATCGGGATTTCGGGGTGGACCGCACGGTTATCTATTACCGGCCCGAGTCGCAACATGTGGCGACGTTCCTGAATAATAAATTTTTTCCCAGGGCGGTAGTTGAGCCGGCCCCCCAACTGGCTGACAGTATCGACGTCAAGGTAATCCTGGGCCACGATCTGTTTCCCCAGCAACGTGCCGAGGCCTCCCAACCGCTCGGGAACAAATCGCTCTAAACAGAATAAGCCGGGCCGCCCCGGGACTCCCGCCATGCAGGCCCCATAATGTAATGCCAAACTGAAATCGAATCAAACTTGGCCCCAACTGTGATATAATGTGGTTGAAAAAATATGCGATCTTGGTTTAAATTGTTCCAAAGCATCACAGGGGGTACTCAGGCAGAATCGACAAGGAGAAGGGGCAGGAACCGACCATGACGACCAAAATTCTCCTTGCCGATGAACACCAGATTGTGCGTCAGGGGCTCCAAGCTTTATTGGATCGTGAACCTGGCCTGGAGGTGGTGGGGGATGCCGCCAGCGGGCCGATGCTGATGAGGCTGATCCAAGAGCTGAACCCTGATATTGTGCTCTTAGATTTGGCGCTGCCCGAACTCCAGGGGGTGGAGGCGATCCGCCAGGTCCTGGCCGCATCCCCCCACACCAGAATCATCGCCCTGTCCATTTATGCCGACCGGCGCTTTGTGGTCAATATCCTCAAAGCCGGCGCTTCAGGTTATCTTTTGAAAGACTGCGCCTTCGAGGAATTGATAAAAGCTATCCAGACTGTTCAAGAACCCAGGACCTACATCAGCGCCGGCCTCTCGGATATCGTGGCCCAGGATTATATCGAGGCTTTGCGCGCCAGTGAGGTGCGCTTTCGCACTATCTTCGAGGGCGCCACCATGGGCATTGCCCTGGTGGATAAAGAAGGGCGCATCGTCGAAAGCAATCCCGCCTTACAGCGGATGCTGGGCTACAATCAGGCAGAACTCCTTAACCAAGTGTTCACCGTTTTCACCCTGGCGGAAGACGTCTCCCGCTGCAAGGCCATCTTCCGGGAATTGGTGGAAGGGAAAAAAGAATCATATCAAGGAGAGAAAAAGTATATCCGCAAAGACGGCCAGACCGCCTGGGGCCGATTGACCGTCTCCCCCTTTCAGGGGGTCAAGGATGAGGAGCAGTTTGCCATCTGCCTGCTGGAAGATATCACCGACCAGAAACAGGCCGAAAAAGATATTCGCACTTACCAGGAACAACTCCGGTCGGTGGCCTTGGAATTGTCCCTGACGGAAGAACGGGAACGGCGGCGGTTGGCCACTGAACTCCATGACCACGTGGGACAGATCCTGGCCCTGGCCCAGATCAAGTTGGGGGCCATCCGGGAATCCGCCTCCTCCACTCAACTGGCCGAGCCCATGGATGAGATTCGGCGGCTCATTGAGCAAACCATTCACTATACCAGGTCATTGACCTTTGAACTGAGCCCCCCCATCCTCTATGATCTCGGTTTTGATGCGGCGGTGGAATGGCTGGCCGAGTTGATTCAGGGACAACATGGTATTGTCATCAAGGTCCAGACGGATCGGTCAGCCAGGCCCGTGAGTGACGAGATTCGCGTCCTCCTGTTCCAAACCGTGCGGGAGTTGCTGGCTAATGTGGTCAAACATGCTTCTGCTAAGAATATCAGGGTCTTCATTACCCGAGAGGATACCACCCTACAGGTCAAGGTAGAAGATGACGGGCTGGGCTTGGGGGTTTCCCCTGACTTTTCCCTGGAAGGTCCGGGTGGGTTTGGCATCTTTAGCATCCAAGAGCGATTGAAGTATTTGGGCGGTCACCTGGAGGTGGCGGCGGAACCGGGCTGGGGAACCAGGGTCACCTTGCGGGTGCCCTTGAAATATTAAGAGAGGGGGATGGGGGAGCAGATGGTCACAAAAATTTTGATCGCCGATGATCACCAGATTGTGCGTCAAGGACTCCGCTTCTTACTGGAGAAGGAGTCCGATCTGAAGGTGGTGGCGGAGGCCGATAATGGCCGGACGACGGTGCGGTTGGCCCGGGAGTTAACCCCAGGGGTGATTATTATGGATGTAGCCATGCCCGAACTCAACGGCATCGAGGCCACTCGCCAGATCATCGCCGAGTCGCCGGCCACCAAGGTGATCGCCCTTTCCATGTATGTCGACCGTAGATTTGTGGTGAATATGCTGAAGGCCGGAGCTTCGGCCTATCTCTTGAAGGATTGCGCCTTCGAAGAACTGATCCGGGCCATCCGGGTGGTGCTGGCCCATAAGACCTATCTGAGCCCTGGGGTGACCGATATCCTGGTAAAGGACTGTCAAATGGGCATCCCCATGAATGAGATTTCGGCGTTCGCTCTTTTGACCCCCAGGGAGCGGGAAGTCCTCCAGCTCATGTCCGAAGGCAACTCCACTGCCAAAATCGCCGACCAACTCCATGTGAGCATCAAAACCGTGGAGAGCCATCGACAGCAGCTCATGCAAAAGTTGAATCTGCGGAGCGTGGCGGAACTTACCAAGTATGCCATTCGGGAAGGCCTGACCTCTCTGGAGAGATGAGCCCCGCTTGACCCAGGTGGATCGGGGTCGTCTGACCCAGAGAAGTGTTGGAGCTCTGTCCTGTCCCGTACTCCCGGCCTTCGGCCAACCCTGGATTCCGGCGTCTCCCCCTCCCGATGACCCATCCGGCTCTGCCGACCATATCTGCATCTCTTTGGAATTGGTGAAAAATTTCGAGCTTGGCAAGCTTAGAGCGATTGCCAAAAGTTTTATCCGATTGCGATATTTTAATGAAACGTAGGGGCACAGCGTGCTGTGCCCGCAAACCTCTATGGTTATCTGCGCTTCACTACCATCCCACCTGGGAGTTTGTCCACCTGATTTATCGGGCTGGTGAAATACCGGTTTTTTGTCATCCTGAACCTCGTGATGGATCTTAACTTATCAAAAATACGAGATTCTTCGCTCCCCTCAGAATGACCACTGGTAAAGCTAGTGCCGCGTCCCGGAAGTACCTTGCATAAATCCAGGGCCTTAAAAACCCCCTCCCCTGGTGGGAGGGGGTTGGGGGAGGGAATCAGCCAGGTCATTTATGCAAGGTATATCTGGGATATAACCCTAACTGGTTTTGCAACCGCTAGTCTATGCAATGCCGTTAATTTCACCCTAATTACGCCATAAGGCTCCGTTTGTGGCTTGCCAAATGGGGCCCCTATGCGGCATACTGCCCTTGGGATCGAGGGAATAAAGGATTGCACCCATAGTAGAGACACCCCAGGAGGTTTGCCATCTCTTACCCCATCTCACTTCCTCGAGGGATTGCCAAAATCATTCAGGATCAGGCCAACGGGTAACATGAAGGGAATCGAAATGAATCAGGACCGGAGAGGCTTTAAAGTGGCGGTGCTTTTTCTTTCCGGTCCGGATTTCGGTAAATCCACCATAATTCCCCAGACCCCGGGAAGCAAAAGGTGGGGAGGAACAGGAGGAAGGTTCATGAAGCTGAGGAAATTAATTATCCCATTTTTGCTGAGTCCGCTGATTTTAGTGCTGGCCAGCTCCATGGCACAGGCTTATTCCGGTTATTATTATGTGATCCCGAATTCGGCGCCCTTACGGGAACACGCCAACCATGGGTCCGATGTATTACATACGGTTTACAAGGGCGATAAGGTGGAAATCCTGGAGCGCACACCCACGGGCTGGTCCCAGGTACGGCTGGTGGACCGGTCCGGCATCGGCTGGATACCCAGTGACTGGCTCAGTTACAGCCCTGATTTACGAAGCGGACCGATGCCTACTTACTATGTCAATACCAGCAGCCTCCCCCTCCGGAACAATGCCAGCCCGAGATCTGGCGTCATCACGACCTTGCATTTCAACGATCCGGTGGAAATGCTGGGAGTCGGCACCAGCGGCTGGGCCCAGGTGCGAGACCTGCGCAGTAACCAGGTCGGCTGGGTGCCGCCCCGACATCTGTCCTCTACGCCTGTGAGTAAGCGAAAATCGTCCCGGCGCCGCCGGGCTCCGGCCCACAAAGCGGCTCCCCAGAAGGAGAAAGCCCCCACCGGAGCTCCTGCCTCTCCCAAGGCGATGTGAGTCTTGGCGTCACCCATTGAGCCGGGCGCCCCTCCACCAGGGGGGCGCCTGGGGCTGAGGCCCATTACATGGGAGACGCCGATCTTCTCGGCAATTTTTAAAGGCCTGAGTAGAAATATCGAAACGGGCAAGGCAGTCCCCTATTCTTGTGGACCTCTTTTTCCCGTGTCTGATGAAAACCCTTTTTTATAACATATCGCCATCAAACAGGTGGCACAGGCGTCTCGCCTGTGCAGGCGCAGGCTGGAGCCTGCGGCTACCAAAAAAACTCTTTGAACGCAACTCGCTCTTAAGGTTGCATTTTTTCATTTCACTACTGTATGGGTTTTCCATCAGTCTCAGGTTCCCGCAGACGGCCGGAGCGCCAGGCATAGAGGAAGTACACCGCCAGGCCGGCCAGAAGCCACAACCCCAGGCGCCACCAGGAGCCCGCCGGCATCGAAAGCATCAAACCCAGGCAAACCAGGGCGCCGGTGGCTCCAACCAGTTTGCCCCCGGGGCACCGGAAAGGGCGGGGCAGGGTAGGGTGGGTGAAGCGCAGCACCAGCACCCCTGAGCAAACCAGTAAGAAGGCGAAGAGGGTGCCGATGTTGCAGAGATAGGCCAGCTTGTCGATGGGGGTCAGCGAGCCTACCAGGGCCACGGCCACCCCGCAGAGCAGGGTCATGCGGTGCGGGGTGTGGTAGCGGGGATGGAGGGTCGCCACCGCCGGGGGCAGGAGGCCGTCCCGGGCCATGGCGAAGAGCACCCGGGGTTGGGCCAGAAGCAGCATATAGAGCACGCTGGTGATGCCGATGATGGCCCCGAAGCCCACCAGGTCCGCGGCCCAGGGCAGGCCCACCTGACGGAAGACGGTGGAGAAAGGGGCGCCCAGGTCGATCCGGGTGTAGGACACCATGCCCACCAGGACCAGGGCCACCGCCAGATAGATGAGGCTGCACAGGGTGAGTGACCCGATGATGCCGAAGGGGACATCCCGTTCCGGCTGTCGGGCCTCTTCGGCGGTGATGGCCACCACGTCGAAGCCCAGGTAGGCGAAAAACACCAGGGAGGCGGCCCGGATGACGCTGCCGGACCCATAGGGAAGCAGGGGGGTCCAGTTGGCAGGCCTTATATAAAAAAACCCCAGGGCCAGGATAAAGGCGATGACTCCCAACTTGACGATAACCAGACCCCGGGCGATGAGCGCATTGAAGCGGGTGCGCAAGACCAACAGCACCGTGAAGCCCAGAACCACCAGGGCGGCGGGGAGGTTGATGAGGCGTCCCGGTTCGGTGAAGGGCGGGCCGGTGGCCCACATGGGCAGGGCCAGGCCGTAGGCCCGGAGCAGGTCCTGGAGGTAGAAGGACCAGCCCGCCGCCACGGTGGCGGCCCCCATGCCGTACTCCAGAATCAGGTCCCAGCCGATGATCCAGGCGGCCAGTTCCCCAAAAATCCCGTAGGCATAAGAGTAAGCGCTGCCCGCCTGGGGCATCATGGAGGCCAGTTCGGCATAACACAGGGCCGCCAGGGCGCAGGCCCCCCCGGCCAGGAGGAAGGAGAGGATAATGCCCGGGCCGGCGATCTTTACTCCTACCCCGGAAATAACGAAGATGCCGGCCCCGATGATCTGGGCGACCCCGATGACCACCAGATCCAGGCGGGTGAGGCTGCGGCTCAGGGTGGGGACGCCGTTTTCCTGCGCCGGGCCGCCGTGCGCCGGCTTTTTCGCCAGCAGCCGCCGGCTTAAGGATCCCCAGGTCAGACCGGAAGTCGGGCCGGGCTTCAGAATTCCACTGCCTCAGCGTTGATCTGGAACAGGGCCCCGGCTCCCTGGCTCGGCGCCAGGTTTACTACTCCCGTCACGGTGATGGGTTTGTCCAGGGTGGTGGAGGTGAGCTTCTGTATCACCTTCGGGTCCGGCAGGTTACCGAACAGCACCTCTACCATGCCCTTGGGCGACTTGAGCATGAGAGATTTATGGTGCATCATGACCGGCCCTACAACGCCCTTGAGCTTCACCCGGGCCCCCAGGTAGCGGTCTTTGCTGGCCAGAAGTTGGTCCACGGTCAAAGATTCGGCGGCCGGGGGCTGGCCTGGCATGGCCAGGGGCTCCGCCGGGAGGGCCGGCTTCTTCAGCAGGGCCAAAATGGCCTGCTGATCGGTCTGCACCTGGTTGAGCTTTTCCTGCATGGCGGCCATTTGGGCCTTGAGCGCCTGAACCTCTTTGTGGAGTTCCTCCTCCGATTTGCTGGCGGGGGCGCAGGCGGACAGAAACAGCAAGGCCATGAGCAGGGCCATGAGGCGGCGTCCACCGCCAGGCGCCGATGGTTGGGGTACACCGGGAGCCGTATGCATAAAGGTAACCTCTAGAGGGATTGGACTCCGGATGGCCCTGAGTCCAGCCGCATCGGTCAGAAGGGCCCTGACACGGCCTGGCACCAGTTTAAGGGATAAGCTCTCCGGCGGCAATGGTTAAATGAGGCTGGGACTCCCTGGTTCCCGAACCTTGATTAACCAATCCTGAGAGAGCTATCCACTCCTTTGACTTTCTTAATCCTGGT
>Ga0307425_1002411_pt1 | contig 10560 bp, 9 predicted proteins | sample SalMarWE160330MG_FD_202152 | JGI IMG/M metagenome (GOLD analysis project Ga0307425, IMG submission 202152) | Salt marsh sediment microbial communities from the Plum Island Ecosystem LTER, Massachusetts, United States - WE1603-30 | ecosystem: Environmental > Aquatic > Marine > Intertidal zone >...
ACCGCGTGGGCCGCCGACACCCAGTGGAGGGTGGCCTTGACCTTGCGCCCGTCCGGCGCGTACCCTCCCCGGGTGTCCGGGTCATAGGTGCAGCGCAGCTCCACCACCTCGCCGGTCACCGGGTCCTTGACCACCTCCTGGCACTTGATGAAGTAGGCGTAGCGCAGCCGCACCTCCCGGCCGGGGGCCAGGCGGAAAAACTTCTTGGGCGGATTCTCCATGAAGTCCTCCGCCTCGAGATAGAGCTCTCGGGCGAACGGCACCTTCCGGGTGCCCTGGCTCAAGTCCTCGGGGTTGTTCACCGCCTCCAGTTCCTCCACCTGGCCTTCCGGGTAGTTGACCAGGACCACCTTGAGGGGCCGGAGCACCCCCATCACCCGGGGGGCGCGGTAGTTCAAATCTTCCCGGAGGCAGAATTCCAGCAGGGCCAGGTCCACCAGGTTTTCCCGTTTCCCCACCCCGATGCGCTCGCAAAAGGTGCGGATGGCCTCCGGGGTGTAGCCCCGGCGCCGCAGCCCTGCCAGGGTGGGCATGCGGGGATCGTCCCAACCGGCCACGTGTCCTTCGTTCACCAGTTGCAGGAGCTTGCGCTTGCTCATGACGGTGTAGCTCAGGTTGAGGCGGGCGAACTCGATCTGCTGGGGGTGGCAGGGAACGGGGCAATGGTCCAGGGTCCAGTCGTACAGCACCCGGTGGTCCTCGTACTCCATGGTGCAGATGGAGTGGGTGATCCCCTCCAGGGCATCGGAGAGGGGATGGGCGTAATCGTACATGGGATAGATGCACCAGGCGTCGGCGGTGCGGTGATGGCTCTCCTGCTTGATGCGGTACAGGACCGGGTCCCGCATATTCAAATTTGGGGAGGCCATGTCGATCTTGGCCCTGAGGGTGCGGGAGCCGTCGGCAAACTCGCCGGCCCGCATCCGCTGGAACAGGTCCAGGTTCTCCGAGACGGACCGTTTGCGGTAGGGGCTGTCCTTCCCCGGCTCCGTCAAGGTGCCCCGGAACTTTCTGATCTCCTCCGGGCTCAAATCGCACACATAGGCCCGGCCCGTCTTCACTAGATGCAGGGCATACTGATACAACTGTTCAAAATAGTCCGAGGCAAAGAACAGCCGGTCCTCCCAGTCGAACCCCATCCACCTGACGTCGGCCAGTATGGATTCCACATACTCCATTTCCTCTTTGCTGGGATTGGTGTCATCGAACCGGAGGTTGCAGAGCCCGTGATAATCGGCGGCCAGGCCGAAGTTGAGGCAGATGGACTTGGCGTGGCCGATGTGGAGGTAACCGTTGGGCTCCGGGGGAAAGCGGGTGATCACCCGCCCGTCATGCTTATGGACTTTTAAATCTTCTTCAATAATATTGCGAATAAAGTTAGTTGCCGGGACAGAATCAGGGGTGGCCATGGAGAATGCTCCTCAGGTTACTTCACATCATTGTTAGGTTCGACGTGGTAATAGCAAGAATTGTTGTTTGGAACCGGGCCGCCGCTTGCCAAACAACACTTGTCCATTATATACTTAATTTTACAGGAGATTGCAATCACTCCGGGGGCCCTGCGCCCGGCCGGCCCGGGATGCGGCCCAACCGGCCAAAATTCCCGGTGAATGGCCAGGGGCTCGATTACGCTTCGGCGGCGAATTTCCTTGCGGCGCCGCCCAGAAAAACGCGGCAGTTTTTCCCCGCCGCCACTATTTAATACCGTTTTCTTGTAGGGGCGCACCTATGGATGCGCCCTAAAGGGGGCGGACACGCAGGTCCGCCCCTACATTTTGGTGTTTCTCAAAGGGAAAGTGGTATAATACCGTTAGGGCGCAACTTAAGGTAAACTTTCGGGTATCCGGACTGTCCGCCGGTGGATCCGAAGGGAAAATCAACCTATGCCTGACCCGGCCCAAGGGGAATTTTATCTCGCTGCCGCTTCATTTCTCATCCTGGGGATTTACCATGTCCACTGGATTTACCTGATATACCGGAAACCCATGTCCACCGCGGTGGGCATTACCAATCACCTGCGGGGCCACTGGGTAGAGTCCATCATACAGGATCGCCGGGATATCCTGGCCGTTCAGACCCTGCGCAACTGGGTGATGGCGTCCAGTTTCCTGGCGTCCACGGGCATCCTGATCTGTCTGGGTCTGCTCAGCGTCGCCGCCAGCCCGGAAAAAATGGCGGAGATCACCCCCGGTCTCCAGGAGCTGGTGCGGGAACACCGGGTCTTATGGTTATTCAAGTTGATGGTGCTGATTATTGACTTTTTCTTCATTTTCTTTAGCTTCTGTCTTGCCATCCGCTATTTCAACCACGTTAATTTTATGATCAACGTCCCCTCTACTTTGGCTCACAAAGTAACGCCCGAATATATAACTAAAATTCTCAACCGTGGTATGATGCACTACACCATGGGCATGCGGGGGTATTATTTCAGTGTTTTACTGTGCCTCTGGTTGTTTGGGCCAATCTGGATGTTGATGGGCACGGTCATTCTCACCATTATCTTATATCATTTAGACCGACAAGCCTAGCGGCATTGCGGTAATGTCTGAGTTCAGTCGGCGATCCGCCAGGCTGCCGGCCTGCCTTCGCAGTTCCGCACTGCGCGGTGGGGCTGAGGTTTTTCCATAACTTCTCCCGCCGGGTTTTTCAGGCCAAATCCATACCCCAGGGCAAAATCCGAACCGCTAAATTGGGGAAAAAAGAAGCCCATAATCAGGGTTGCCCTGATTGCTGAAAAACTCTCTCTCCATTAAATATATCTTTAAAATCTTTAATTCAACCTGGTTCCAGGGTCAGGTGTGGGCAACTTTGCATCTGAGCCGAGAGGGTGTGGCTGGGCGGGCATTTTCTCTTTTTGTTTAGAAAACCAAGCAATTTCAGACAGTTCAGCGATTAATAGGCCCGGAGAATTTTTAAGGACGAATATTTGGCTGGCAAAGATTTTTCCGTCAGGATCGGCCATGAAGAAATGGGCCGAATCCTCAACCTGAGAGAGAACCTGGATCTCAAGGATCTCTTACTGACCTACGCGCCGCATTACCAAAAGTTGGGCTGGGTCCTGGTGGGGATGAAGTCGCCGGAAGGCACCCCGCTGGAATTGGACCTCAGTCAGCCAACGGAGCGGTGGTCCCAGCAGCTTGCTGACCTGGAGGCGGGCCAGGTTCGGATAAATATCGGCATCCGCACCGGCAAGGCCTCCAATCTGCTGGTGCTGGAAGTCAACAACGGAGAAGGAGCCCTCTCCCTGGACCAGTGGGGAGAATGGCGGTCCGACTGCGTCGCCGAAATGGGCGGCTGCCGGGAACAGCATTACTATACCCTGCCGGCCGAGAGTCAAACTCCGCCTTCCTATTTTCTGGCGCCGCAGGTGATGATTTATGGCGAAGGCGGCCTGGTACTGGCGCCGCCCTCCCTGGAGCCCCAGGCCCGGGAACCCTGGCGCTGGCTCCAGCCTCCCTGGGAAACGCCGCCCCAGCCACCCAAACCGGCCGTCTGGCAATTTCTCAAAGAGTATATTCCCGCCGCCCTGGTGAAGCGGGAGGTGCCGCCCTGGTCGGAAATTTACCGGAGGATCGCCTCCCACGGCTCCATGTTGAAAGCCTTACTGGTGCCCCCTGCCTCTCAGGATGCGTATTATCAGGGGATCTTAAGTGCGGCCCTGGTGCTGGGGCTCAAAGAGCCGTTGTTGCTGATGGGCCTGCTGTGGCACGCCCCGCACGGCGAGTACCGCCATAACCCGGATCAGTGGGATTACTTCCAAGAATTAGTCACCCAGGCCCGGAGCCGCCGGGAGGAGGAAAAGTCCATTACGGGGCTGCCGGCCATGCTGCAAGAGCAGGCCTGGCCTGGTAAGCCAGCCACCGACCTGGCAACCGACTCCCCGGCCACCAAGCCGTCCATGAATATGTTGGAGATGCTTTCCGGTTCCGGACCGACCGAGCCAGAACACCAGGTAAAGGAGGGGTCAACGGCCTTGCGTTTTGACCAATCGGTTCCGGGGCAGTTCTTCCAGTTGCTGGCCGGCCTGGGAGAAAGGGTCATCATGGAGAGCTGCCGCTACGATGCGCTGCTGACCGGTTTAAAAAGCAAGGCCGGAGAAATCGACAACCTGGTATCCCAGTGGGAACAATATTTCGGCACCTCCTCCCCCATCCCGGTGGAGCAGGACCAAAAGCCCACCGGAAATACGGTAGAATTTGGTTGGGATGCGATAATTAACCAAAATGCCATCAAAAAACAGCAATTTCAGGAAATCCAGACGGCAGCCAGTGATTTCCTGAGCCAAAATCCCGATCTGGCCGATGACCAAAACAAAATTCAGATGGTGATCTTTTGTCTCAAGAACTATATCAGCATCAATCCTGAATATGCGGCGCTGCCCTTTCGTGAAAAGTTGGATCGGGCCGGCATTATGGCCCGGGGGTTTTTCCGGATGCGGAGTACATAAAGAGTGGGACTCAGCCTCCGCCTGGGGCGGAATTGACGGGCACGTTGGGGGGAATCCCTTCTCCGGATGCGCCTATTTGCCGGCTTTAACTGCGGCATAAAGGAGGACGACATGATTTCTGGTCAGCCCGAACCGGAGGCCGTGAACCCGGGACCTCCCTCCCTGGTGTTGGAGATTGTCGGTCAGGATGGCCAAACCCCTTTCCTGATACCGGTGCGGGCCCAGACTCTGTCCATGGGATTGGTCACCCTGGCAGTGACTCAGCCCTGGCTCATAGCCGACTGGGAACGCTACCGCGGCCGGAATTGCGTCCTGCGTTTGGAAGGCCCTTCAGGCGAGCAGCTTATTGATATCAATGCAAAATTTTCCTGGGCCAAATCCAGCGGCGATAGTCAGTCGCCCTGGTCTCTGGGATTACAAATCGCCAATCCTTCCGACGAGGCTCTCAAACGGTTGAGTGATCACCTTACTCACTGCTCCCAGGATATCAAAGGGCTTTGGGAAAGATATGACCAGGTCCGGACCATCCCAACCTATTCGCACCTGGCGCACCACTTCTATCTGGCCGGGCTGATATTGTTAATGGGAGGTGTGGTTCTCCAGTTCAGCGGCTCCCCCGCTTGCAAGATTTTCGGCTGGGTCCTCTGGTTGCTTGGCAGCCTGGGGCTTGCCGGGAAGGTTTTTTACTCATTGAGACAGAAGCGGATTTCCCGGTGATCAGGCGGGAAAAAACCCGAGATGGTTATGGAGACTAGGTAATGCCGGTTAACTTAAGCAGGATCAAACTGTGGAGTATCGGCGGCGGCAAAGGGGGGATTGGCAAGAGCTTGGTCACCCTGGGACTGGGGGTCGCCCTGGCTCGCCTGGGCAAAAGGGTCATCCTGATCGACGGCGATCTGGGCGGGGCTAACCTGCACACCTTGATGGGGGTGCGTTATCCTCATGTCACCTTAGAGCACTTTCTGACCAAGAAAGTAGCCCGGTTGGAAGATACCGTGATTGAAACCGCGGTTGAGGGTATTGGCCTCATTTGCGGCGCCGATGATCTGCTGGGGTCGGCCAACCCCACCTATGCGCAAAAAATCAGGCTGTTGAACCAGATCGAAAAATTGCCGGCCCAGTATGTCCTGTTGGATCTGGGAGCCGGCACCTCCTTTAATATCCTGGATATCTTCAACTATTCCGGGGGGAAAATCACCTTGTTCACCTCCCAGGCCACCTCCCTCCAGAATGCCTATGGCTTCATCAAGAGCGCTCTTTACCGCAAGTTATCCCGTGATTTCGCCAAGGATGATGAAGTTCTCCAGCTCTTATACCAGGGAGACGAAGCCGGAACCGAGAACAGCATCCATTCGATTCCCGACCTGTTGAACCATTTTAAGGATACCAAACCGGAAAAGCATAGCCGGCTGACTCAGTCTTTAAATGATTTCCACCTGTTCCTGGTGGTCAATATGGTCAAAAGCCGTGCCGATCTGCAATCTCCCGAAATAATCCACTCGGTGTGCCGGGATTTCTTGAATATCAAGACCGACATCATGGGGCAGGTCCCCTTTGATTCCGGGGTCGAGGCGGCAGTCAGGAAAATGGTGCCTTTCCCCCTGCACCAGAAGAAGAGCAAAGCCATGAAAGGGCTGGACCAGATCGCTTTAACCGTCGTGAAAGAATCCAGACTGCCCCGGGTGACCTGGGAAGGGGTCTGGGAGGCTTCGGCGGAAGAAGATTTGGGGATGGACACTATCATTACGCACCCCACCAGATCTTGATCTGGAGGCCCGGGGAACTGGGAAAGTTTAGGGCTCACTATGACGACTAAGACAGAAGTCAAACCCATGCCACCATCATCCACTCGACTAACCCCTTCCGGGGAGGAGACCATCATGGACTTGATAGTCAAGTTTTCCGGGGATGAGTCAGGCGCATCCGCGGTGGAGTATTCCCTCCTGTTGGCGTGCATAGCCATGGCCGTGGTTGCGGCGATCAAGACTTTCGGCTCCGCCGTCCAGAGTCTCTTTGATTTGGCGAATAACAGTTACCCAAGTGGTAGTTAGGTGGACCACGACAGATCTAATGGGCCGCGGGGCGCAACCCCGCATCACTGGCCCGATGCCGCCTCTCTTTTTTCCTGGGGCCTGATCTCGGGAGATTGACGGTAACTCGGGTGCCATTTCGCCGGTATCAGAACATCTTAACGGTAACTACTTGAAGTGAGACTAACATGAACCTAGCCCAACGCCTTGTTAAAGCCGCCGTCCTGGAGCCCGAACAATTAGCTCCGGCCCTGTTCCGGCAAAAAAAATCTCGCGGTTTCCTGGCCAAACACCTCCTGGATCTCGACCTGGTGGAACCTGAGGTGCTGGCCCAGTTCATCCACCCCTATCCGCCCATTCCGGAGACCTTTGAAGATCTGGGCCTGCCCAAAAGTCTCCTGAACCAGCTCATCCTCAAGCATTCCTTCTTCCGGGATGCCGTTTCCGCCCAGGAGATGGCACACGATTTAAAAATAACTCGACGTCTGGTGGAAGAACTCCTCGAATACCTGAAGGGCCAGGGGTACTTACAGGTTAAAGCCCGGGATAGTCTGACGCAAAAAAGCCAAATGCTTCTTGATATTCGCTATGCCTTGACCGATGCCGGCAAGCTCCACGCCGAGCAATGCCTGGAGTCAAACCGCTATGTGGGGCCGGCCCCGGTGCCCTTGGAGGATTACTGGGATTGGGTGGAGGCCCAATCGATCAATCAAGTCAAGGTGGAGAAGGAGCAGCTTCGGGAGGTGTTCGCCGATTATGTCGTGCCGGAGCATTTTCTCAATAAACTCGGTCCGGCCATCAACAGCGGCCGTTCTATTTTTCTCTTCGGCCCCTCGGGCAACGGCAAAACCTTGATGGCCAATTGCATCGGCCATGCTTTCCAGGATACGGTCTATATCCCTTATGCCCTGTTTGTTTATGGCCAGATTATCCGCCTGTACGATGAAGTCAATCACCAGCCGGTGTCGGCGACCCCGGATACCCCGCCGCATGATAAGCGCTGGGTGTTGTGCCGGCGGCCCATCGTCATCGCCGGGGGGGAGATGACCGAAGATGCTCTGGAACTGAGGTTCAATCCCCATCTAAAGTTTTACGAGGCCCCCCACCAGTTGCGGGCCAATAACGGCGTATTCATCATCGACGATTTCGGGCGGCAGAAGATTACTCCCCGGCAATTGCTCAACCGCTGGATTTACCCCCTGGAAACCAGGCAAGACTTCTGTTGCCTCCACACCGGCCAACAGTTCGCGGTGCCTTTCGACCAGCTCATCATTTTCTCCACTAACCTGAACCCTTACAGCCTGGCGGATGAGGCCTTCCTCCGACGCATCCGCCACAAAATTTTTATCGGCTACGTCTCCCCGGAACAGTACCTGGAGATCTTCCGCCGCGTCTGCGACCAGTACCAGATCACTTTTGACCAGGAAGTCATCCGGGACATGATGGCCCGTTACTATGTCATTTCTTCCCGGCCCTTTTGCGCCTGCCACCCCCGGGACCTCGTCGAAAATTTGATAGACCGGTCCCGGTTCCTGGAGCAGACGCCCCGACTCACCTCCCAGGAACTGGATTACGTCTGCCAGACTTATTTTGTCAAACCCATGGGGGTCACCGACTACGACGCCATTGGCGACGAACCCAAGGCAATGGTCTAAGACCACCCCGCCCCTTAAAACCTTACCCCGCCTCATCCCAGCCCCTGTCCCGCGGCCGTGGCGGTAAATGATGGCCGCGCCGGCAGCAGTAAGGTCGCCTGATTCCCCTGGTGTCAGGGGACCGAATGGCGGCCCTGCCTTTTTGTTTCCCCTGGCCTGAATTCCTGGTAAACTAGCTAACGAACTAAACGAAACCTTGGGAGGACAACTATGAGGACCGGTAATCCCGCCCTCAGTGACAATACCTTCACCGCGGTCGGGCGCGTCGCCCGGTCCGAGGCGGCCATGACCGTCCAGGGGACCGCCAACAAAGCGATGGTGCTGCTGCTGTGCGTGCTGGTCACGGCTTCCTGGACCTGGAGCCTCTACTACCGGAGCATGAACCCCCAGGTGGTGACCCCCTGGGTGGTGGTGGGAGCCATCGCCGGGCTCATCGTGGCCCTGGTTACGGTTTTCAAGCAGACCTGGGCCCCCATCACCGCCCCCCTTTACGCCCTCCTGGAAGGGTTGGTCATCGGCGGGGTCTCCGCTTTGTTCGAGGCCCAATTCCCCGGCATCGTCATTCAGGCGGTGGGATTGACCTTCGGCACCTGCCTGGCCCTGCTGCTGGCCTACAAATCCAGGCTGATCCGGGCTACCGAAAACTTCAAAATGGGAGTGGTGGCGGCCACCGGCGGCATCTTCCTGTTTTATCTCCTCACCATGATCCTGGGCTTTTTCGGTATCCGGATGCCCCTGATGTACGGCAACAGTTGGGCCAGCATCGGTTTCAGCCTGTTCGTGGTCATCATTGCGGCCTTGAACCTGGTGCTGGACTTTGATTTTATCGAGCAGGGGGCCGCCGGGGGCGCCCCGAAATACATGGAATGGTATGGGGCCTTCGGCCTGATGGTCACCCTCATCTGGCTCTACCTGGAAATGCTCAGGCTGCTGGCCAAGCTGAGGAGCCGGGAGTAACGGGAACTACCCGGAGAGCGCTCCGTTGGCCGGGGCCTTGGGGCAGCCTCTCCGGTTTCTCTGTCAGACTTATTAACTGGATCATAATAATTTTCCCCTACGAAGTGGCCCTGGTCGGGGCGGGTTTAAAACCCGCCCCGACATCAAGTCGACATATTTTATACCCTTAGGAATAAGTCGTTCATGAGCCGTTGGCTCACCCGTAAATGATGCAAAATCCGGTGGGGCGGGCCGGTGGGACGGGCCTCCGGGCCCGCCACCAGGCGGAATTGATGGTGCGCAGGACGCACCCTACATCTGCATTAACTTTGAACCTTGAACTTTGAACTTTGAACTTTGAACTTTCAAAGCAGGAATGCAGGGCAGGCACTGCCCGCCGATACCTCTGAACCTGACGCCCCCGGAGCGAAATGCAGTCTGAAGATGCCCTCAGCAGCGAATTGGACCTGATCGCGGCTTTGAGCCTGGAGTTCGGCCCCGCCCCGCCTCAGGTCATCCTGGGCATCGGCGACGACTGTGCCGCCCTGGCCCTCAACGGCGCCGATTACCTCTTGTGGACCGTGGATACCCTGGTGGAAGGGGTCCACTTTGATCTGGCCTACACCTCCCTGTCCCAGTTGGGCTGGAAGTCCCTGACCGTCAACCTGAGCGACATCGCCGCCATGGGGGGCGAGCCGCGGCAGGCCTTGCTGTCCCTGGGCTGGCCCCCGGCCCGGGATTGCCGTTTGGCCCTTGAGTTTGCCGCCGGCCTGGCCCAGGCCGCCCGGGAATACGGCGTCGCGGTCATCGGCGGCGACACGGTCTCCTCACCCGGGGGCCTGATCGTGACCGTGACCCTGACGGGGCAGGTGCCCGCCGCCCAGATGCTGCGGCGCTCCGGGGCTAAGCCCGATGACCTGATCTTCGTCACCGGGCCCCTGGGGGAAGCGGCGGCCGGCCTGGAAATCTTGCGACAGGGTCTGAGCCTGGCCCCGGACCTTAAAGAACCTTTAATTGAGGCCCAGCTCCTGCCCCGGCCCCACCTGAAGGCCGGCCGCCTCCTGGCCCGGCAGGGCCTGGCCTCGGCCCTCATTGATACCTCCGACGGGGTCGCCACCGACCTGTACCATATCTGCCGGGCCGGCAACGTGGGGGCCCGGATCAACCGGGCCGAGGTCCCCGTCTCGCCTCGGGTCCAGGCGGCGGCCCCCCAGCTGGACCGCGACCCCCTGGATCTGGCCCTCACCGGCGGGGAAGATTATCTCCTGCTGTTCACCTGCCCGCCGGCGCTGGCCGGGCGCCTGCCCCAGTCCTTTACCCGGGCCGGGCTGGCCCCGCCCTTGCTACTGGGCCACATCGTCAGCGGTGATCGGGTCATCCTGGAAACCCCGGCGGGCGCGGTCGATATCTCCGGCCGGGGCTATGACCACTTCCGCCTTGACCACCACCACAATGCCCGCTAACATGCTATTACTTCATGGTCGCAGTCAGC